>Ga0105047_10001522_pt1 | contig 41644 bp, 35 predicted proteins | sample MAT04_FD_78384 | JGI IMG/M metagenome (GOLD analysis project Ga0105047, IMG submission 78384) | Freshwater microbial communities from Lake Fryxell liftoff mats and glacier meltwater in Antarctica - MAT-04 (megahit assembly) | ecosystem: Environmental > Aquatic > Freshwater > Ice > Liftoff...
CGAAGTCGGTGCGGAGATGTTCGGGTTGGTAGCGGACAAGACCGCGACCACCGAGACCCGCATCGAAGCGCTTTACACGCTCGAAGCCGTCAAGGCGCCGGAATTGGTCGATGCCCTCTTGTGCGCCCTCGACGCAAACGGCCCGCCGGAACTCGCCACGGCCGCTCGCATCGTGTATGCCAAGGCGGACAAGAATAAGACCGGAGCGACGCTCGTCGCGCTGTTCAACGACACCGAAGTGATCGGCTCCCGGCAGATGATCCTCGGTACGCTTGCAACCTTAGGCGAATCGCCGGAAACCGACAAGGCGTTGGTCGCGCAGCTCGACCTGATCCTCGCGGGCAAGTTCCCGATCGAGCTGAAGTTGGACGCGATGGAAGCGGCCCAAACGCGATCCAACACGGACCAACTCAAGCTGCACGCGCCGATCCGCGAGAAGCTCAAGGCCATCGACGCCGCCGACCGCGCCGCCGTGGGCAAGGATCCGCTGGCCCGCGTGCGGGAGTCCAGCGCCGGCGGGAGTGCCGCCAAGGGCCGCGAGATTTTCCTGAACAATGCCGCCGTCTATTGCTTGCGCTGCCACAAGCTCGACGGCCAAGGCGGCGAAGTCGGCCCGGCCATGAACGGCTTGGCCAAGGATAAGGACCGCGACTATCTGCTCGAGTCGATCGTCAACCCGAACGCGAAAATCGCCAAGGGCTACGAGTCCGTCATCGTCGCCACCATCGACGGCAAATCCATCTCGGGCGTGCTTCGGAACAAAACCAAAACGGAGCTGACGATCGTCACCCCGGAGAACAAGACCATCACCATTCCGGTCGAGGACGTCGAAACCGAGAAGCCGGACAAGTCCGCAATGCCCGAAGACCTCCACAAAAAGCTGAGTAAGCGCGAATTGCGGGATGTAATTGAGTTCCTGACGACGCTGAAGTAAACTCGGATCCAAGTCCAACAAACCCCGCCGTGAGCAGGCCCATGAGAACCGTCCGATTCCTCACGGCGGCGTCGTTATTGGCAGCGCTGCTCATTGCCGGGCTGACGTGGGCTTGGTGGCCGCGCCCGGTGAAGACGATTTCGTTCAACTGCGAGCAGTCTTACTCCCACTTCCAATTGAACCCGGTTGCTGCTTTCGGCGAAACGGATCAGCTTGAAATCGCGATGGGCGGCAGTTCTGGTACGCACTGGCTCCTGCGCGGCGACCGGAACTTCGGTCCGCGGCTGCGTCCCGAAAATGAGCATGCGACGATGATGCCTGGACAAGAACCGACGAATACGCCGTCCGCCTTGGACCATTCGACCAGCTTGACACAGCGAGCCGAGTCGCTCATCGGCTACTTCGCAAGCTTGCTTTGGACGTAGCGGACGATCAGGTCGACCGTGAAGATGTCGCCCATGCTTTCGAGTTGCGGATCGGCGGCGAACTTGTTGAGCGTGTCCTGGTCCGCGAAGGGGAACTTCGCGTACAGTTCGGCCATGCCCTTGGCGGTGACCACGCCGTTCTGCACGAAGTCCGGGTCGCCCTGGAAGATCGACTCCGGGAAGAGTTCGTTGCGGTCGATCTTGCCGAGGTTGAACTCGCGTTCCAGTCGGAAGACGATGTCCAACATGTCGATCGACTCGGCGTTCAAGTCGGCGGCCAGCCGGCTCGTCGGCGCGATCTGATCGTCGTCGACGCTGAGCGCCTCGACGAGCAGGGTGCGGACTTTGGCGAAAATCTGATCGTAGGTCATGATCGTACTTACCTTTGAGACCCGGTGAAATGCCGGGCGAAACAACAACGACGCTTACCCGACGGACGCCCCGAGGCTCAATCCGCCGTCCACCGTCAAAACTTGGCCCGTCATGTACGCTGCCGCAGGACTTACCAGAAACAGCACCACTTCCGCAATGTCTTCCGGCTTGCCGAGGCGATTCAGCGGGATCGCCTTTTTGATGATGTCGCCGGCCTTGTTCCGCACGGCCTCGCTCATGTCGGTCTCGATGAAGCCGGGGGCGACGGCGTTCACGGTGATGCCGCGCTTGCCCATCTCGACGGCGAGCACCTTGGTGAGCGAATTGATCGCCCCCTTGCTGGCCGAGTAATTGGCCTGCCCCGCGTTCACGTGCGTGCCCGCCACACTCGAGATGTTGACGATCCGCCCGGAGCGTTGCTTGAAGACCATCTGCTCGGCGACGGCTTTGCAGAAGTAGAACGTCCCGTCCAGGTTCGTGGTCAAGACATCCTTCCACGCCTGCGGCTCCATGCGCAGGAACAGGCCGTCCCGGATCACGCCGGCGTTGTTGACCAGAATGTCGATGCGGCCCCAATCGGCGAGCATGGCGGCGGCGATGGTGCCGGCTGCGGCGGGGTCGGCCACGTCGCCCTGGTACGCTTTGGCTTCACCGCCGAGGGCCGCCACTTCCGCCACCAGCGCGTCCGCTTCCGCGGTCTTCGAGCGGTAGACGAAAGCGACCTTCGCCCCCGCCTTGGCGAGTGCGAGCACGATGGCCCGGCCGATGCCGCGACTACCGCCGGTGACCAGAGCCGTTTGATCCTTCAACATCATCGCTTCGTCCGCTCCGTTAAGCCTTGCCGGTGTGGCCGGCACTCAGTTCGCCATGGACCAGTGCCCAGCGGGCCCGCTGGTGTTTCCGCAACTCGTCGTCCGCCGCGGACCCGGCCGGGCCACGCGAAGCCAACGAATAGCCGTCGATCGTGAAGACGGCCGAGACCGTCTGCCGACCGGCGTCGTCGGTCCCTTTGCCGCGGAAGGACCAAAGACTGCCGTCGATCTTCGTGAGATCGACGGCGATGTCCATCCGTCGCCCCGGCAACATGAAGCCGCCATACTTCACGTTTTTCGTCTCGCGCAGCACGATCACGGTGTTGGTGAACCCCTCGGTGATCCGCCGCAGCCAGGTGGCCGCCTCGACCAGCGATTGCAGCATCAGAACCCCCGGCATCACGGGGAAGCGCGGGAAGTGGTCGGCGAGGTATTCTTCTCCGAGCGCAAGGAATTTGCAGCCGCGAAGAAACTTCCCCGGCTCGTGAGCATCCACGCGATCGACGAGATGAAAACGCATAAGGGGTCAGACTACGTCCTGCTCCGATTCGGGCAAGAGCGCCCCTCGGCAGGGCAAGGTGCGACCATGAGCGGATTTTCCGGAAATCCGGATTTTGCGGGCAGATTTTCGTTGACGTTCCACGACGGATTCGACACCTTATCGTCATCGCATGGTTGCGATGCTCATCGAGCGAACTCTCGGCTCCCGTTCATGGAAGGAACGTCATGATTATCACCGTCGAACAGAAGGCTCAAGGCTGGCGCGCTCTCGCGGTTTATTCGACCGGCGAAGAGGCCCTCATTTTCGTCGGCCGCAGCTCGACCCAAGTCCGATCCGGCTACGAAGGCAGCTTCGCCGAACTCCTGACCGAAGACGAAAAGGAACTCGTGACCGGCATCAAGCTGCAGCAGTGGCAAGGTGCTCCGGACGCGGGCAAGTGGATCGACAAGAACGCGCTTAAGATGCCCACGGGCGCCCCGGTTGAGAAGCTCGTCAAGATGGCGGCGTAGTCCGAATCCAACGGAGCCGAAAGCGTAACCGATGGACGCCGCGAGGAGGTCCAGTCGCTTACGCTTTCGGCTGGTTGAGCCATGACCTCAGCAGTTTCCGCTGGGGTGACGCCATCGGCAACTCCGCACCATCATCGCCCGGCGGCAACTGACGGATCGCGGCGTGCATCGTCGGCCGCGGTTCATCGTCGGTTGTCGCTTCCAGGCAGATCATGGTGATGCTGAAGCGGGTCACACCATGGCGGATCGCGCCGAGCTTGCGCCCGAGCGTCGCGCTCACGCCCAGCAACTCACGGGCGATCCGCCGTGCGGCGTCTTCGGTCCCTTCCTCCGGTTCAATCTCGCCGTGCGGGCATTCCCAGAAACCGGCCCAGCGCTTGGCGTCCGCGGGACGCTGCAACAGCATCGCGTTTCCGCGATGTTTGAGAACGAGCGCGACTTCGCTCACTTCGATCTTCAACGGCTTGGCAAGCTTCGGCGGAATCTCGGCCTGTTTGCCGAGGCGCTTCGCCCCGCACCACGCTGCCGCTGGGCATTCGTCGCAACGTGGGTGGTCCACCGTACAGACCAACGAGCCGAGTTCCATCATCGCCTGATTGAAGGTGCCGCACCCGGTTTGCGGCAACACGTACTCGGCCAGTTCCCAGAGCCGCTTCTGCCCAGCACTCGATTTCGGGTTGCCTTCGAGGGCGAACCAGCGACTCAGGACGCGGAAGGTATTGGCTTCGAGAATCGGGAAACGGCGGTCGAAGGCCTGGGAGAGGATCGCGCCGAGGGTGTAGCGGCCGATGCCGGGAAGCTCCGACCAGACGGCGGGATCATTCGGCAGGTCGTCGCCGTGACCGGCCGCGAGTTGCTTGGCGGCGGCATGCAGGAATCGAGCGCGGCGATAGTAGCCCAAGCCGCTCCAGTGATTCAACACCGTTTGCTCGTCCGCGGCCGCGAGCGCGGTGACGGTGGGAAAGGCGTTCATGAAGCGATGAAAATACGGCACGACGGCGGCGACCGTCGTCTGCTGCAGCATCACCTCGCTGACCCAGATGCGGTAGGCATCGGCATTCAGCCGCCACGGCAGATCGCGGCGATGTTCGGCAAACCAGGCGAACATCGAACGCCGCAGACCGGGCAATCGACGCGGCGAAATCGATGGGACAAACTCGTTCAACGAACCATTACCGCGGACGGCGCGTCAGCCGCGAGAGCAGATCGCGAGCTACGGCGGAGGAATCGGGCTGCTCGGGCACGGTCCGCTTCTTCTCGCCGGCAGCGTCGGCAAGGACCGCCGGCATTTCCATGACCGTGCTGCCTTCCGGCACGTGCGGATTCTCGGAATCGTCGTCGTCCATTCCGAGAAGCATGGCAGCGATGTTGTCCTGTTCGTCCTGAGCCGCAGTTGCGGCCTTGGGAATCGGCCGGGACGGGGTCGGCTTCGCGGCGGGAGCCGGCTTGGCGGGGAACTCGACCTTCGGCATCGCGGCGGAACTGCCGGCCTTCGAGTCTTTCGCGGCCGTCATCGCCTTGAGGACTTCGGGAAGCGGCGTGCTGTCGGACTTCTTTTCCAACAGCGTGAACTTCAAGGTGAAGTCGAGCGGGCCGACCTTCACACGGTCGCCGGGGCTGAGTTTCTGTTCGCCGACAATGGCGACCTCGTTGACGATGGTGCCGTTGGTGCTGCCCAAATCCTCGATGAAGACTTCGTGATTCTTGACGGCGATGGAACAATGACGCTTACTGATGGCGGGGCTGGCGGGGCGCAAGTTGCAGCCTTCGTCGCGGCCGATGACGAACAGAGTGCCGGGAATGGCGATTTCCTTGCCGGTATGGACTCCGGATGCCACGACGAGAACAACTTTCATGACGGAATGCGCCTCCGGACGCTTGCGGTCGTAATCAAAGAGAGTGTGCGACGCGGCGCACACGAGTTATTCCTGAGCGTTTCGTCACTTCGCCGTCGTGGGTTTCCGCGAGTCGACGGGAAGTTAGGCGGACTTTGTCGAATGAACCAGGTTGCGATATCTTTAATTTAGTCGAAGGCTGATGCGTAAGTCTACAGGAATTTCAGCGGGGAGTCCGTGACCGTGTATTTCGGCCGGATACTCGAAACGTCAAACCGAGGGTCAGCTCGATGAGACTGTGGACGATCGTGTCGGCATTCAGCGTGCCGTTCCTGTTGCAACTCGGATGCAACGGCGGAAGCACTATGCCTACCATTAATCCTACGGCAGGGCAGGACTCCGCCAAGCCGCCGGTTTTGACGTTGGCCTGTTCCGATGTCGCGTTTGCCGCTCTGTTGAAGGAGCGGGTCGGCGGGTGGGCAGGAAAAACCGCAAGCGTTCGAGTCGTTGCCGACAAGCTCACCGCGGTGCCGGATGCGGATCTGGTCGTCATCCCGGCCAACGGTTTCGGAGCAGCGGCGGAAGCCGGCGAGTTTTCGGTTATCCCCGAAGCCTTGCGGGCTTCGGATCATCCGCTGCAGCGAAACCGGATCGTCGAGTCTTATCGGGACACGCTAACCGGTTGGGCGGGCGATGTCCAGAGTTTACCGTTACGCGGCGACGGATTTGTTCTCATCCACCGCGCCGACCGCTTCAATGACCCGAAAGCCAAAGCGGAGTATCAACGAAAGTTCGGTCGGTCCCTGCTGCCGCCGCGGACGTGGGAGGATCTGACGGAACTGGCCCGCTTCTTCACGGAACTCGACGGCAAGCCGTGCCTGCCGCCACTCCCCGCGGACCGGGAGGCATTCCTGACGCTGGTTGCACAAATCTCTGCTTGCTACGATCGTCCGGCGCGCAAGGAAGGGTCAGCTGCCGATGCCGCCGCGGGTGTATCGTTCCTCGTGGATCTGCGGACGGGCAAGCCGCGGCTGACGGCACCGGGCTTTCGAGCGGCCGTCGAACGCCTGGCGGCATTGGCGAAGTATCGCCGACCTCCGACAGAGATCGAGGGCAAAGATCCGATCGCGTCACTGGAAGACGGCGCGCTGATGGCGGTCGTCGATCTGAGAGTGGTCGGTCGTCTCCCGAAGGACGCGACGACGGGTGCGGTACAGGCCCGCTTTGAGCCGGCGCCGATGTTGGGAACCGAGAGTTGCTTCGATGCGGCGGGCGTGCTCCGCAAAGCGGGACCGGAAGGAAACTACGTCCCCTATCTCGGGGGCACCACGCGGATCGGGGCGGTGCTTAAGAGTTCCAAACATCAGGACATCGCGTGGGCGATCTTGGCCACGGCCGCGGCACCTGCGGGCAGCTTGGCCTTGGTGGGCGATCCGAGCGTCGGCTCCGGGCCGTTCCGTCGGGAACATATGGACGACGTCCGCACGGCGGTCTGGCTGGGCTACCGCTTCGACGAACCCGGCACCCGCCGATTGGCCGCCGCAATGCGGGCCTACCCCGCCCTCGACGTTCTCAACCCCGTCACGACGCTGCGCCTACCGGACATCGAGGCGCGTTATGCGGCCATCGAGCCGCACCTGCGGTTAGGCGCCGAAGGAAAAACAAGCTCGGAAGCCGCCGTCCGCAACGCGAATACCGCCTGGGAAACCATCGACGCCACCTTACCGACGGACGTCCGCGAACGCCGCCTGCGACATGCCACCGGGACGAAGTAAGCCGGGGTCACCACGTCTGCGGCTGCAGGACTTCCTTCAATTGTTCGAAGCCGGGCTTGGGGGGCGGCTGCGGTGGGACGACCGGGCCGTTGGGGTCGAGGACGCGTGGAAGCATCGCCTGCAGGGCGAAGAGCAGCAGCCAGTGGCAACCGATCAAAACCGGCAGGCTCAGAAGCACCAACAGCACGAAGACCTTGAACAGGATGTACAGAAAGCCGTTGAGAGTGTGAATCGTGTGTTGATAAGGCCCACCGTCGGCCGCGGGGATGTCGATCAGGATGTGCGCGAGCAGCATGAGCAGTCCCGCCGGCACAATCAGTGCGAGCCAAACCGAGCGGGCGAGGAAGTACCAGTTCAGTTTCCTCACGGCATCGTGCGACACGCACAATCCGAAGAGCGTGGCGGGAAAGCGGAGGAACTTCAACTCGGCCGCCGACCCGCACACGGCGACCAAGGCAAACAACCCGGTGAATCCGAAATAGATGGTGCCGCAGGCACCGACGTAGACGGCCGCGCCCAACAGCCCCAGCGATACGCTCTCCGGTACGGCCAAGGCCCCGGCGGTCACGCGGCACAGCCGATAGCCGAGCAGGCGCATCGCCCCGGTCAAGCCGAACGCCAACAACACCAGATAGAGCGGCATCTTGTTGTCGGTCGCGTTCGGCAGTTCCACGAACTTGCCGTTGATCTTCTCCAGGATCGGATCGGTGTAGATCGACAGCAGGAAGAAGAGAGCGAAGTACCACAGGCCCGAAGCGGCCATGAGCAACCACACGCCGCGTCGCGCGGTGCGGATATCTTCGGGACCGATCGGATACATCAACCACATCGTGCAGTGCCCAACCCGGTGCCGTACGCGGATCATCCGCACGGATCATCCTAGTTTATACCCGCTTCGGCCGCATCCGGGGATCGACGAATCGGGGACTTGAGTCGAAATCGGGAAAAGCGGCATCGTGGCCCATCCCCGTGCGGCACCGTCGATTCAGTCGGAGTCATTGCGATAAAACTCATCAGCTCCCCCAGAGTCGCGAAATTTCGCGGTTCGCCCCGTCTACTTTTCCCCCCCGGATTCCCGGCATAGCGCATTGTAATCCTAAGCACAACGGAGCCGGGTGTCGTCTGAGCGGCGGAAGGAATGTCGCGGCGGCGGCGGACGTGTGCGGAACCCGGATTTCCAGGAGACGGATCATGAGTTTTCGACGAATGAAAGCGTGTTTGCTGACCGCCGTGTGTAGCGGCCTCGGCATGCCGGCCTTCGCGGCCGACGAGAAGAAGCCCGAAGCGATGCCCGCCCCAGCGGCCGCTGGGGCGCTGGCAGCCCCCGTGATGGCTGCTCCGGCAGGCGACTGCGGCGTTGCCGCGGCCCCCGGTTGCGGCGTAGCAGCCCCGACGTACATGACCGTCCGCGAGACGATCATGGTCAACGAAACGGTTCCCGTGACGAAGACCGTCTACGTCCAACAGACGAAGACGGAAAGCTACACGGCCTACCGCTACGAGAGCGTGCCGGAAGTCCAAACCAAAACCGTGATGGTCAGCAAGCCGATCACGGAAACGGTCATGGAAACCCGTACGAGCTACGTCAATCGCCCCGTGACGACGACGACGATGGTCACCAAGACCGTGTCCGAACGCGTCCCCGTCACCAAGACGGTCATGGTCAACGAGACCTCCTACGTGACCCAGCAAGTCACGGAGATGAAGTCCCGCACCGTGAAGCACACCAGCTTGGTGTCCCAAGAAGTCCACGTCGGGCCGAGCATTCTGGATCGCTTCAAGGCGTTCCACAATCCCTGCGAACCGGCCTGCGGCAAGACCAAGACCGTCTGCAAGCCGGTCACGACCTGTGAAACCGTCTGCGAACCGGTCACCAAGTGCGTCAAGGTTCCGGTCACCACCTGCGTCGCCAAGCAAGTGTGCAGCTACGAAACGGTTTGCAAGACCGTAACCGTCCCCTGCACCACGACCAAGATGGTGTGCGAACCCGTCACCACGACGGTTCCGGTCTGCAGAACCCGCGTCGTGTGCGAACCGGTCACGAGCAGCTGCACCGTGATGGTGTCCAAGTGCATCCCGTACACGGCCACCAGGAACGTCTGCGTCAGCGTCCCGACGACCGTGACCGAAAACGTCACCCGCTGCGTGCCGAAGATCGTCGAAAAGCAAGTCCTCGTTTCGGCTCCGGCCGCCACGGGCTGCGGTTTGGGTTGCGGCGACGCCTGCGGTGCCTCGGCCTGCGGCAGCGACGCCTGCGGCGTTTCGGCCGATGCCTGCTGCACCTCGACCCCGGCTCTCGGCAGCCGCATCAAGGGTATCTTCGGTAAGCTCGGCGGCCTGTTCAAGCGTGGTTGCGGCAGCAACGATTGTGCCCCGGCCTGCGGCACCCCGCTGTTCTCGGCCCCGACCTGCGGCGGCTGCAACTAACGTCAACCATGGTCGTCCCTGACCCGAGAGAACCCCCGGCTGACCGCCGGGGGTTTTTTCGTTGACCTACGAGTGGGGACGTCAGTCTCCCGCTCGCCTAAAACAGCACTCTGAACTCCGAACTCCGAAATCCGAAAGCCATGACATGACCAACCAGGACGTGGCCGCCGCGCTCGACGAGATCGGCGTCCTGTTGCAACTGCAGGGCGAGAACGACTTCCGCACCCGCGCCTACGCCAACGCGGCGCGGACGATGGAGCAACTCGGGCAGGACGTCAACCGCCTCGTCGCCGAGAAGAAGCTCGGCACGATCCGCGGCTTCGGCGATGCGATGGTCTCCAAGATCACGATTCTCGTGACCGCGGGCAAACTCCCGTATCTGGAGGAACTCCGGGCGAGCATCGCGCCGGGGTTGCTCGAACTCCTCAAGATCAACGGCGTCGGCCCAAAGAAGGTGAAGGCTCTCCACGATGCGCTCGGCGTCGATTCGATCGATAAGCTGAAGGCGGCCATCGCGTCCGGCGCGGTCGCCGGGCTGAAGGGCTTCGGCGCCAAGTCCGCCGCGAAGATTCTGGACGGCATCAGCTTCCTCGGCATCGCCGGCAAGCGGGTGCGGTTGGCCTCGGCCGAGCCGTTGGGCCTCGCCTTGTTGGCGGAACTCAAGAAGCTATCCGGCGTGATCCGGGCGGAACTCTGCGGCAGCCTGCGCCGCAAACGCGAAACGGTCAAGGACATCGACATTGTCGTCAGCAGCACGGACGCCGGGCCGATCATGGCCGCGTTCGTCACCCTTCCCCAAGTGCTTCAGGTCATCGGCCACGGCGAGACCAAGTCGAGCATCGTGGCCTCGTACGCGCGGCCGGACCGCGAGCCGATCGTGCTGAACGCCGACCTGCGGGTCGTCACCGACGAACAATTCCCGGTCGCGGTGTTGCACTTCACCGGCAGCAAGGACCACAATATCCGGCTGCGCCAACGCGCCATCGACCGCGGCCTGAGCCTGAACGAGTACGCCCTGACCAACGACGGCGTGCCGATCCCAATGAAGACCGAAGCCGAGATTTACGACGAACTCGACCTCGCCTTCATCCCTCCGGAGTGCCGCGAGGATCGCGGTGAGATCGAGTTGGCCGAAGCGGGTCCGTTCCCGACCCTCGTGACCGTGGACCAAATCCGCGGGATCTTCCATAATCACACGACCGAGTCGGACGGCACGGCGACACTCGAAGCCATGGTCCTCGCGGCCAAGGATCGGGGCTTCGAGTACTTCGGCGTGGCCGATCATTCGCAGTCGCTGGTGGTCGCCAACGGGCTGAGTCCCGAGCGCGTCCGCCTTCAGTGGGCTGAGGTCGATCGGCTCAATGCGAAGCTCGAAGGCATCCGCATCCTCAAAGGCACCGAGTGCGACATCCTCGCCGACGGCCGCCTCGACTACGACGACGACCTGCTCGCCGGGTTTGACTACGTCGTTGCCGCGGTACACACGCTCTTTGGCCTGCCGGAAGAGCAACAAACCGCGCGGATCTGCAAGGCACTGACACACCCGTTGGTGACGATGCTCGCCCACCCGACCGGGCGCCTGCTGCTTCGCCGCGAGGGCTACAAGGTAAATCTGGAGGCGGTGCTGGAAACGGCCGCCCAGCACAACAAGATCATCGAGATCAACGCCCAACCGGACCGGCTCGATCTGGACTGGGCCTTCGTCCGTCGTGCGAAGCAGCTCGGCGTGATGATCGTCATCAACACCGATGCCCACGACCTGAAAGCGGTCGGCTATGCGAAGTACGGCATCGACGTCGCCCGCCGCGGCATGCTGACGGCGGAGGAGGTGTTCAATACGCGGGGCTTGGCGGAAGTCCTGAAGCGCCTCGCCGAGTCGAAGGCGTAGACCGAAGCTGCCGACTCGTCAGGACTCTTTCTTTTTCGGAATCACGCGCTTCTTCGGCGGCGGTTTGGCGGGTGCATCGACGGCCACCGCCGTCGGCGGCGGTGCATTCGCTTCGCCGGCCGGGTTCCAGCCCTTGGTGATGTTCTCGGCGATCAGTTCCGTCCAGAGCGCGTCGATTTGGTCGCGGGAATTCGAGACGCGGATTTCCCGTTCCAACGGCGTCTTTCGGCCCGGGCTGAAGTCCGTGAAGTGGATCACGAAGGCCGGGAACTCCTCGGCTTCCGCCTGCTTGTTCGTTTCCCACATCACGAACTTACGGATCATGCCGGCACCCTTGAGCACCTTCGTCCAGCACTCGCGCCGCAGAATGCGGGACGTGCCCACGCTCACCTGGCGGGCATCGCGGTCCGCCGCGGGAATGTCGACGAGATCCGTGAGCTGCTTCATGCGGATGCCGTCCGCGTCCGGCTTCTTGTCCTCGCGGCGACGGACGAACTGTGGGGAGATCATCGCCACCGACGGCAGCCGCCGCACGAGGCGATACGTCACCGCCGGGGCATCCCAGTGCAGCACCATCTTGTTCATCGGCGTGCCGCGGGTGGACTGGGCGATGAGATCGAGGACGCTGAGTTCGACCACGATCTCCGGCCGCACCATGTGGTAGGCGACCTGATCGTTCACTTCCACGTATTCGCTCGCCGTGACGTCGTCCTTGAGTTCGGCATAGAACGCCCGACGTTCCGCTTCCGTGAAGCCGCCGCCGACGTGGCCGATCACGTGGAGCAGTCCTTCGGGCCGCATCACCGCGACCAGCAGATCGTGAATCATTCCGTGGCGGTCGTCGATCCCTTCGGTGAAGCCGATGACGACGGCGTCGAGCGTGTGCCGCGGCTTGAGCTTGAAGCTGCCGGCCCGATCGCTGCGGACGACGGCACCCTCGGCGCCGCCGTCGACCCAAGCGCGGAAGTGCTTGAGTACGCCTGCACCATCCTCGACCCAGTGCGACTCGGGCAGAGCGACCCGGCTCGAGCCGGCGAACAGCGTGCCCAGCTTCGTCCAGGTTTCCTTGAACGTGCTTTCCGGGCGAACGCCGTCGATCTCGATGATGTCGAAAGGGGCAAACTGCAGGCCATCGACCTCCGCCTTCGAAGCCGGCTGTCGGGCGATGCGGCTGATGTCGTGCACGCGGCTGCGTTTGCCGTCCGGCCGGAGGTAGTGCAGTTCCCCGGCGATGGTCGCCTTGTTGATCCCCGCCGCCTTGAGTTTCATCGCCGCTTCGGTCAGGCACGCCAAGCCGACGCGGACCGTGCCGCCGGGGTTGACGGTCACCGCTTGGCCGTCCGCATAGGCCAGCACGCAGAACTCGCCGTCGATCTTCAGGCTGACGTGATATTCGCCCGAGGCCAGCCGCCGGGCCGCAGCGTCTTCCTCCAAGGGAATCATGCGGGACGCCGTGTGCCGCTTGTAGTCCTGCGCCACGGTGGTCAGCTTCGGGTCGGTCAGTGCTGCGGCGGTGCCGACGGCGTAACCCGCAACTTTCACGTCCAGCTTTTCGATACGGACGAGACTCATGACTTCACCTCCGCCGGCGGTGTCGCATCCGGGGCCTTCAGCTCGATGTTGGAAAGGTGCAGGAGCAGGAGATACTCCGTGCCGCGCGTGCGGCCTTCGAGGAAGCCGCGGTATGCCGTGGCACCGCGCCGCAGGATCAGCGGTTGATTCGACTTCGGCCCGGCCCCCAGGAGCAGCAGACTCGCCTTGGCTTCGAGTTCCTTGGCGATGTCGTAGAGGAAGTCGTAGGTCAGGCCATTGACGTGGACGAGCTGCAGCTTGCCCACCATGACGAACTTCTGGTACACCTCTTGCTTGAGCAGCAACTTCCCGCTCCAGAGCAGCGGTTGCTCGGCCGAGACGTTGGGCACCGAGACTTTCTTCGGTCGTCGCAACTTCTCCGTGCCGTCCGGATTGCGGACGACCTCGACCTGATTGATGCCGTAGACCGCCTTGCGGTCGCCGTCGACAAAGACGCGGGAACTTTCGCGCAGGAACCGGCCGACAGATTCGACGTCCAGCTCCGGGTCGCCGGACAGGATCGCCTCGCCGACCGCTTCGGGACTGCCCGCCTGCGCCAGCAGTGCCTCGTAGTCCCGGTCGATGGTGCCCTTGAGGATCTTGACGGACGTTGCCGCCCGTTCGTCGGCATCGATCCACCAGTGGCGCTCGGTCGAGCGCACGCTCTCGGCGACGATCGACGCATCGCGCCCCTTGCTGTTGGAGATCGCAAGTTCCGGCATCGCTGATACCTCCGGTTGCAAAAAACAGGCGAGCGGGCTACGTCAGTCCCCTGAGAACTTCCGATCGCGGGATCGTCGCGCCGCTCAGGGGCTGACGTCCCCCGCTCGCCTCAGACCAGGTTGAAGTCCAGGGCGTCGTCGTCTTCGATGACCGCCTCGTCCGCCTGAGGGACGACCGCGGCCGTAGCCTTGAGATCGACGAACTCAGCCGAGGTCGGCTTGCCGACGCACAGGAAGATGTTGCCGTCCGAACCTTGCAGCAGAAAGCCGGCCGAAGCCTCCAGGCCGCCGCGATAGCTGAACGGGAACCTGAAGATCGTGCCCGCCTTCAGCGCGGCCGAGAGCGGTACCGACTCTTCGTCCGGCGTCATCCGATAGATGAGATGGATGTTGTGCGACAGATAATCGTCGACGCTCGCGGTCGCATCGAGCGGCACCGGGGCGTCGAAGGTCGATTTCACCGGCTCGATGACCTTGCCGTGGAGGTCGACCGCCGTCAGCTCGGTCTTCCGCCGCCACAGTCCTTCGGCCGTCAGGTAGGCCAGCGCCGTGCCGCCCTTGCCGACGATCGAATGCCCGTCCGAAATCAGCGTGGCGAGTTCGCAGTGCCGACCGGCGTCGTCGACCACTTCGGTCTCAACGTATCCGTAAAGCTTCGAGCGCTCGACCTTCTCAAGTTCGAGATTCACGGTCTCGCCCCGAAAGACCACCGTCAACGGTTTGGCCATGATCCTGCTCTCGGAATCGGTCGGGGTAAGAGATCGACGCTCGTGGGGATTCTAGCAATGCCGGCCAAGGGTTTCACCCCTGGCCGGTTTCGGTGGCGCCGGCGCACCCACGAGGTTTTTGAACGCAACGCGGTCACCCATAACAGCCAGGGGTGAAACCCCTGGTGACCGTCACCCCAAGAGCGCCTTCGCTACCGCCAGGTCGCCGATCAGCAGCGGGTGCTTATATTGTTCCGGGCTGCCGCCGGATTTGGCTAGGCGGGCGGCGTCCCACGTTTGCCACGTGCCGGGTTTCAGGGCTGCGAGGCCGACCGGCCCGAGGCGACCGCTTTCGCGTTTGGCATCGTACTCGGTGTTCAGCTCTCGAAGTTTGCGTTCGACCACCGCGGCGAATCGTGGCCAAGCGGCCGCATCGCTTTCCGGAATCTCGAAGGCGAGGACGTAGTTCGGCGTCACGTCGTGCCACCTCGGCAGCAGCGATACCGTGCCGGGGGTGATGCCTTCCGCGTCGATGGCGGCTTGGATGGCCCGGCCCACCTGGTGTTCGGAGATCTTCTCGCCGGTGAGGCTCGAGAAGCGCTTTCCCTTGCCCAGAAATTCGACCAACGGCGTGCGGCCCTGAAAGCCGACGACGCGGACGACATCGGCGATGTCGTAGCGGTAGAGCCCGGCGACCGTGGTCGGAATCAGGAAGTAGTTCTTTCCTTCGATCACTTCATGGGCTTCCAAAACGGTCGGCTGCACCGAGTCGATTTCGTCTTCGGGGATGAACTCGTAGTAGTGGGACCAAATGTCCAGGACACCCGCGGAGGTGTCGTCGGCGAAGGGAATGGTGAAGCGACCTTCGCTGGCCAAGAGACCTAAATTCCGGATCGGTGCGTCGCCGTAGAAGGCGGGAAGCTGCTTCAGGTACGGCCCCATCGAACCGCCGGTCCAGGTGGCGAGCAGGATCGTCTCGGCCGGCCAGACATCGCTCGGTTTCAGCGTACCGTTGCGCTCGAGGATGCCGCTCAATTCACGGGCACGCTTCGGGTTCGCCTTCAGTTTCGGCCCGATCGCGGTCCGCACGAAGTCCGGCAGGTCGGCGCCGGCAAAGGTCCCGTCGTGCAGGTCCTTCACGAGTCGTTCGGCGTGCTCGCCGAGGGTGCGGGCCAAGGCGAGCAGCGTGCTCGGGTTGGCGGCCGAGAACAGGGCAACCGGAGTGCCGATGGCCATCCGGAGAGCGAGGCGGTAACGCGCCTGGCTGTCCTTCATCTTGCCGCTTTCCGGCGGGACGATGTAAAGCCTGCGGATGAGCCTGCGTTGAATCGTCGCCGTCAGGCCCGAGGCATTACCGCAGGGGGTGCCGGCGGTAGTGCGGTATTCCTCCATGTCCCCGACCATTTGGACGATCGGCCGGAGCACGAGCCGGCGCGGGCGGTGATCGCGATAGGCGCGGATGCCCCAGAGGTTCCAGCCGCGGCTGTAGGCGGCCAGATAGCGGTCGGTGATGGGAATGTGCTTGCGGGCCGCGGTCGAACCGCTGGTGAGCGCGAACATCCGTAGGCGGTCGTCGGCCAATAGCGCCGAGGTTTCGCCCAGCATCATCCGGGCAATGTAAGGCTCGAGGCGTTCGTAGGGGCCGACGGCAACCTGCCGACGGAAATCAGCGATCGTGCGGATGGAGGCGAATCCGTGATCGCGGCCGAAGGCGGTGGCGGCCTGACGTTTCAGGATGTCGAAGAGCACGCGGCGTTGGATCGGCTCCGGATCTTCGCAGGCCCTCAGAAAGCGGCGCTGGCGAAGAATCAGGTGATAAGTCGCCGCGCGGGCCGCGAGTATCAGCGCCGTGCTCAGTCGGCTCGGCTTCATCGCGCTCAGCTCGGCACGGCCATGCCGGCCCGGGACGCGGCGAGGTCGTGCGTGTCGGATTCGACGCCGACTTCGAGCGGGGCCAGATGCTCATCGAGGAACGCAGCGATGCGGCGGGTGTATTCGTCCCCGGCGATGTGCATGGCCTGGTTGTGCTTGGCCTTCGGCACGACCCACAACTCGGAGACGCGGGAGCCGATCTTTCCGTGCAGCGTCACGGCCATTTCCGGCTTGATGTAGGTGTCGTTGCCGCCGTGGATCATGAGCACCGGTTCGCGGAGTTTGCGGGCCGACTTTTCCAGATGAAGGAAGGTCAGGCCGCGCCGCTTGGCGACGGCGTTCACGGCTGCCAAGCCGAGCCGACCGTAGAACCAGTCCGGTGCGAGCCGACGCAGGAACGGATGGGTGGCGACGTAGATGCCGACCCAACGGCGCATGAAGGGCACGATGGTGGTGTAGGTGGCATACGCGCCGTCTGTGACCACGCAGCGGATCCAAGGGTCTTCGGCGGCGACGCTTAGAGCGACGCTCCCGCCTTTGCTGATGCCGAAGATGCCGATGCCGGTTGCGGGGACATCCTTGCGGGTTTTCAGATAGCTCAGGGCGGCGACCATGTCGCGGCGGTCGTGATCGGTGACCCACTGCATGGGGGCGTAGTGCGGGTCGGCTTCGCTTTGGCCTTGGTTGCGCGGTTCGTACGTGAAGACGTCGTAGCCGCGTTCGCACAGGTTGGCGCAGTATTGCCAAGCGGACCAGCGGTCCGAACCGAATTCGAGGCCGAACAGAATCACACCCTTGCGGGGCTTGCGGGCGCGAAGATAGCAGCCGATGAGTTGTTTGCCGTCGGAGATGAACTTCACTTCCTCGGCACCGGGGACCGGCTTGCCGCGGGGAATGATGAAGAGCGGCTTCTCTTCGAAGATCCGAATGATTCGTTCAAGATAGTTGTGCCGGTAATACCAAAGAGCCAAGGGCGCAGACGCACAGATGGCACCAATCATGGTGAAAATCAGGCACAGCAAGAAAATTGACCAATCGGCCACGAAGCAGTCTCCGCGTGAACACGACGCATTGAACAAGTATTGCCCACAGTCCGTAGGCTTATCGGCGAATGGCGTATTTTATCGGAACTGCGCGAACTCGAACACCCCAACCGTCGGCGCGACCCGACAGGCGGTCAAAATCGGGAGGCAACCAACGTAATATTTTGTCCGCCGAATCCGAAACTGTTGCTAAGAACGTGCCGAATGCCTTTTTTCTCACGAGCAATGTTCGGCACGTAATCCAGGTCGCAGGACGGATCGGGCGTTTCGTAATTGATCGTCGGAGGCAGGATTCCCCGATTCATCGCCAGAATCGCGATCATCAGTTCCACGGCCCCGCCCGCGGCGATCAGGTGCCCGAGCATCGACTTGGAACTGCTGACGGGCGTCTTGTAGGCACGATCGCCCAGCGCCATCTTCAGTCCCATCGTCTCGCTTTCGTCGTTGGCCTGCGTGCTGGTGCCGTGGGCATTGACGTAGCCGATGTCCGACGAAAAAACGCCGGCATCCCGGATGGCGTCGGTCATGCAGCGGCCGGCCCCGCGTGCAGCCGGATGGGGGTCGGTCATGCGGTAGGCATCGCCGGTCGTGCCGTAGCCGGTCAGTTCCGCGTGGATCTTGGCCCCGCGCTTCTTCGCATGTTCCAGTTCCTCCAATACCATCATGCCCGAGCCTTCACCGAGGACGAACCCGTCGCGCGTCAGGTCGAACGGCCGGCTGGCTTTCTGAGGGGTGTCATTGCGCTGCGACAGCGCCGTGAGCAGGTTGAAACCGCTGACCCCGAAGGCGTGGATCATGCTGTGAGCCCCACCAGCGAGCATCAGGTCGGCATCGCCGTAACGGATCATCTCGGTCGCTTCGCCGACGGCTTGGGCACTGGCCGCACACGCGGTCAGGCAGGTGAAGTTCGGCCCGAGCAGTTCGAATTCCGCGGCGACGTGACCGCTGGTGGTGTGCATCTCCAACTCGGCTTCGCGTTCGGCGTCCAGCATGCCGAGTGCCGCGGTGAAGAACTTCCCGGCATCGACGGTGCGGCCGTCCGCGGATGCCAAGGCGGCCCCGCCGATGACCGTGTCGAAATCCTCGGACCCTTCGCCGGCCCCCAGGTAGACGCCGAAGCGTTCGCGGTTGACGCCGCGGCCCAGGCCGATGTGCAGGTTCGCGTCGGCAAGGGCTTCCTGCGCGGCGGCGAGGCTGAATTGTGTGTTCACCCCGCACTTGGCGTAGTGCCCGGCGGACTTCAGGAAGTTGGCCAGCGCGAAGTTCTTCACCTCGGCGGCGAACGTCGTCGGGAATGTGTCGGCGCGGAAGTGGGTGATGCGGTCGATGCCGCTTTTCCCATGAATCGCGGCCTGAAAGGTCGACTCGACCGAATGACCCAGCGGGGTAACCATGCCCAGGCCGGTGACGACGACGCGACGTCGGCTCATGGTGTCAGTCCCCCCTGCGAACGACGACGACGGCACATTGGCCCATGTCGGTACTGCTGATTTTGACGACGTAAGGCTTGAGCAAAGCCCGGGTTTCCGCGATCGGGGAAACCGGGCAGGCGGCATCGGCCACGCCGTAGCCCGCATAGCCCGGCACCACGCCGGACCGAAGCGCCAAGACGCTGACCGCGAGTTCCGCCAGCCCGGCCGCGGCCGAAAGTCCGCCGAGTTGCGCCTTGGGGGCAATCACCGCCATCCCCGGACCGAACACCGCCGCGATGGCCCGAGCTTCCCAGACGTCCAGCCTGGTGGTGCCGCCCGCAGACGAATTGACGTGGTCCACATCGGCCGGGGTAATGCCCGCCTGCTCCATGGCGCGTTTCAACACCCCGGCCAACACGGAACCGCCCAAACCGCGATCGAAGCCGGAAGCGAAGGCGACCAGTTCCGCATCCACCCGGGCACCGCGCTTCCGTGCCGCTTCGCGTTCCTCGAGCACGAACACGGCGGCTCCTTCGCCCAGCACCGTGCCGCTGCGGTCGGCGGCAAACGGCCGCACCGCCGCCGGGCCAAGATCCGCCTTGGTCGTCAGTTGTTGAAACAACGACAGGCGGGCATAGCTGACCGGGTTCAACCGCGAGTCGCAGCCGCCGACCAGAAAGGCGTCGGCCAAGTCCCGCTGCACGATCCGGTAAGCTTCACCGAGGGCCAGCGTCGAGGCGATGTCGCCGGAGGTGATCGTGTTGTTCGGCCCTTGGGCATCGCAATAAATCGACGCATGGCAGGCGGGCATGTTCGGCAGGTACTTCAGCATCCACTGCGGCGGCACGAGTCGAAGACCATCGCGGCCCCAGACGTCGTACCGGACTTTCGGCTTCGGGTCGAACGCGACGGAGACCTTCGCCCCGCCGCACAGGTCCTCCACCTCGGTGGCGACCATCACGCAGCCGTATTCCACGCCGAAGCGGAAGGGGTCGATGCTACCTTTCGCCGGGCCGCCGGCATCCTCCCACGCCTGCACGGCCGTGGTGAAGCCGAACTGCACCGTCCGGGCCATCTTGTTCAGGCTTTTGCGGGCTTCGCGCGCGGCGGCGGGCAGAAACTTTTTGCCGTCGTAACCCTGCACCTCGGAGGCGAGTTTGCAGGGAGCACTCGAAGCGTCGAAGTTCTTGAGCGGCGCAATTCCGGAGACGCCGTCGAGCAGATTCTGACGGAACGCGCCGAGATCGTGACCCAGCGATGTGAGTACGCTCAACCCAGTGAATACCGCCCGTCGCGGACTCGATGCCATAGCGAACCATCCCGCCGTCGACCGGAACCATCATCTTGGAAAGGGTATGAACGCCCGCGAAGAAGTCGAGAAGCGATCGGTCGCTCAGTCGCCGGCGGGCAGTTGCTTGGCCGCAAGTTTGGCCTGGCCGAGCAGGTAGGTCAGTTCGCCGCTGAAGACGAAGTTGTCGTCGCCGAAGGCTTGGCGAGCCTGATTGCGGTCCAGGTGGGCAAAGAAAATCTCCGCTTCAACAATCAAACGCTCGCCGCAATGGACCGTCCCGCGGACCACGGCGCCCTCGTCCCGCAGGTCGATGAGTTCCGTGCGGTACGTCAGTTGTTCGCCGGGGCCGACTTCGCCGTGGAACTTGGCGTTGGGGATCTTCGCCAGCACCACTTTTTCCTGAAACTGCTTGGCCTCGCCGACGAGGATGCCGCCGGTCTGCGCCAAGCCTTCGAGCATCAGGGCCGCAGGCATGACCGGGAAGCCGGGGAAATGCTCCGCGAAGTGGTCCTCGGCATGGCTGAGCGACTTCACCGCCGTCGCACGCACGCCGGACTCGAATTCCGTGAACCGGTCAATCCAAATCCAACGCATGGCAGAGGTCAGCCGTCAGGGGTCGGGGGTCACTCAGGAAGCATCTTCGCAGATGCGCGGCGATTGTGTAGTGCGGTTTGGCGGGGTAAGATCAGGTCACGCCAACGAGGGACATCTGATGCCGTCGCCGTTTCCGGGCATGAACCCCTGCTTGGAAGATCAGAAATCCTGGCCGAGCTTCCATGCCCGCTTCAACGGTGCGTGCGACCGCATGCTCGCGCCGATCTGGTACGCCCAACTCGAAGAGCAGGTCTATCTCGACGAAATGCCCGAAGGCCGTCATTCACCAGTCTGGTGGAGATTGACCTGCACCGCGCGTGGCCCCGCATGCCGTGGGAAGGCACGCCCGAGTGCGATTACTTCGTTGCGGTCGTCGACATTGGCTGCGACCGAAGGTCGGCTTTTGGCCGATCAGGATGACCGACCGACTGCCGAACATTCCCATTCCCTTGAAGGAAGGCGACCGCGAAGTGTCCCTCGACCTGCAGGCGGCGCTGAATCAGGTCTACGATGACGCAGGCTACGAGAATTACCTCTACATCGACGCCCGGCCGAACCCGCCGTTGACGACGGAACAGGAGCAGTGGGCGACGGGGTTGCTCGGGCGACTCGAGTCGCGATGTGAATCGGGGCAACGTGCGGAGCAGAGCCGAAAGTGGGGACAGGCGACGGAAAGCGGAACGGGAGGGATTTGAACCCTCGATACACTTTCATGTATACAGCATTTCCAGTGCTGCCTCTTCAACCACTCGAGCACCGTTCCGTCGTTCGTCGTGTACCATGCTAATGGGCGATGGGCGCCAGGACAACGGGACTCGGACCAAGAATCCAACATGTCGGCCGAACTCTGCCATCTCGACTGGAACGCCACCACGCCGCTGCGCGAGCAAGCTGCGGAGGCGATGCGCCGCGTCGAACGGGACGGCTGGGGCAACCCAGCTTCGGCCCATTCGGTCGGCCGCGCCGCACGGCGGTTTCTGGAAGACGCCCGCGATCGGGTTGCGGCACGACTCGGGGCGGACCCGAGCGAAGTCGCGTTCACCAGCGGGGCAACCGAGTCGAACAATCTGGCCGTCTTCGGGGCGTGCGACAAGTTGCCTGCCGGTTCTCATCTGCTGGCTGCCGAGTTCGAGCATCCCTGCATCGTGGAACCGATCAGGACTTTGATGAAAACCCGCGGGCACCGTTGGGGCGTTCTTCCCGTTGGGTTGGACGGTCTTGTACCGTTCGCGGCGATCGAGGCACAGGCCTCGGATGAAGCCGCCGGGTTTATGGCGCTCATGATGGTGAATCACGAAACCGGCGCGATTCAGCCCGTCCGCCGCGTTGCCAAGGTGTTCGGCAAACGATTGCACGTGCATACCGATGCGGCCCAAGCCGTCGGCAAGTTAGCGGTCGATTTCCACGATCTCGGGGTGCACACGCTGACCGCGTCCGGCCACAAGTTCGGCGGGCCGAAGGGCATCGGCGTGCTGCTCACCCGCACCGGAGTGTCGCTGGCACCGCGGACACTCGGCGGCCATCAGCAGCAGGGCCGACGACCGGGGACCGAATCGCCGGCACTCGCCGTCGGCTTCGCGGTGGCATTGGACGCGAGCATCACCGAGTTCACCGCAACGATCCAAACCCTGCAGGAAACGCGACGGGCCTTCTTCACCTTATTGGAGCACAACTCCGGGCCGGTCTTCCTCAACGGAAACTGGGACGACTCGATCCCGACGACGCTGAACCTCTCCTTCCCCGGCTGCCGGGCGGACATGTTGTTGATGAAGCTGGATCTCGCCGGGATCGCCTGTTCAACCGGCTCGGCCTGTTCCAGCGGCAGCCTGACGCCGTCGACCGTGTTGCAGGCGATGTCGCTGCCGGACGACCTTCTGCGTTCGGCCTTGCGCTTCAGCTTTGGGGCGTCACAATCCAAGGAGACGCTCTTGGCGGCGGCGAGCCGGATCGCCGCGGTCGTGAACCACACTCGGCGGGCACTTCCATGACCGCGCCGTGGTTCGGCTTCACGGAGTTGACCGAGAACCGCTCGGCCCTTGCGGCCGCCCGGCGGACGTTGGAGCAACTCACTTCGAGCCGCACCACGACTGCCATGCCGCTGCTGTTTCACGGCCTCTCGGGCACCGGTAAAACCCTACTGACCCAGGCGATGGTGCTGGACCTGACCCATCGACCGGATGGCCTGACGGCTCAGGTCCTCGCTGCCGGCGAAATTCCGTTGGTCGCGGCGGACGATGCCGCCGAGGATGTCAAGCACCTCGAAGCCGTCGATCTTCTCGTTCTCGAGGACCTGCAGCACCTGCCGCGGCGGAAGAGCCAGAGCCTGTGTCGGCTCCTGGATCGGCGGGCCGAACGCCGCCGGCCGACCGTGTTGACCTCAACCGTCGGCCCGGCGGCGCTCGCGCGCCTGCCGCGTCGGCTGACCTCCCGCCTGGCGGCCGGCTTGGTCGTACAGCTCGAACCGATCGGCAAGGACTCGCGCCGGCTGGTCCTGGAGGAAGCTGTGACCGCGATGGCGATTCGGCTCGCGTCGGACGCCTTGGACGAACTGACGAAGCGCACCGCCGGCGGGGGCCTGCGACCGGTTCTCGGCGCGTTGAAGCAGCTTAAAATCCTCATACGCAGCACAGTCGTTCCCGTCACCGCAGAACGCCTGATCGAAATACTCCAGGAGCAGGAATCGTTGTCGACAATCTCGCAATTGGAGCGAATATTGTTACGCAGCGCGGAACGCTTCGGCGTCAAGCCGGTGGAAGTCCTCGGTTCGTCGCGGCGGAAAGATCTGGTCTCGGCCCGGCAGACGGCCATCTATCTGGCCCGCGAACTGACCGACTTAAGCCTGCCGCACCTGGGCCGCTTCTTCGGCAACCGCGATCACACGACGATCCTGCACGCCCACCGCAAGATCGCCGGACTCGCCGCCGCGGACCGCACGCTGGCACGAACACTGAAGGATTTGAAGGCCGAATTGGAATGACGCGCAGCCTGTGGATAACCCGACGCGCGTCGGACGCGCGGCCTGCCAAAACCGACGCGCGATTCCCGGATTCAATCGAACCGAGTGCAAAGCTGAATATCGCGCGCCCCGGCGCGGCCGAGTTCCGCCACCGGCGCGACGAGTTTTCCACAGGCACTTCCCCGAGGATTTCAGGGCGATCGACCTCGGCGCGTCCAAATCACCCGTCGCCTTACTACTGCTACCATCTCTTATAAACTAACTACCAAGGAAGAGAGTTGTCGGTGGTTGTGCTCAAAGACTCGACCGCGAGTACCAAGCCCTTCTGGTTCTGACGGAACTTATCGGCGGATTCCCAGCCTCAGCCGATCGTAAGCCGTGTCGAATCCTTACGATTCGGATAAAGTGAGTTTCGGCTGATCCGAATCCGTTCGCCGAAATCGCACCGAGACTCCCCGAATGCTGTTCACTTTGAAGCGCGATGCCCTGTTGAATGCCGTCAAGATCGCCGGAGCAGCCGCGGCCGCCCGCACGACCAAGCCGATTCTTTCCAGCATCAAGGCGGTGGCCCAGGACGATCAACTCATTCTGATGGGCACCGACAATGAAGTCGGCATCCGCTACGAATTGCGCGGCGTGAAGGTCGGGCGCGCCGGTGCGGCGATCCTGCCTCCGATGCGGCTCGCCTCGATTCTCCAGGAAACCTCGGATGAGGAAGTCACGCTCAACGCCGGACCGGAAGTGACCACGATTCGGCTGAGTTCGGGCCGTTTCGAGTTGCCCGCCGGCACGCCGGAAGACTTCCCCGAGATCCCAGGCATCGACGAGACGAAGAACTGGCACGAAATCGCTGCGGGTGTGCTGAAGACCATGCTGAAGCGGACAGCCTTCGCGGTCGAGAAGCGCGAAAGCACCCGCTTCGCCGTCACCGGTGTCTTGTGGGAGGCCGAAGCAGGGGTTGCCCGGCTGGTCGCCACCGATACCCGCCGGCTGGCGCTGTGCGAAGGCGTGGCGGTCGTGCACGGCGAAACGGACCCCAAGGGCCAATCGCACCTGATCCCGCTGAAAACCATCCAACTGCTCGAACGCAATCTGCACGACGACGGGGAACTGATCAAGGTTGTGCTCAACTCGAACGATGCACTGTTCCAAACCGAGCGGGCAATCATTCACACGAAGCTCGTCGAAGGCCGCTTTCCGCCATACCGCAGCATCATCCCGAAGTCGCTGGCGATCAAATTGAACATCGGCGCGAGTGAACTCCTGTCGCGCGTCAGGCAGGCCGCCATCATGGCCGACGTCGAAACCCGCCGCGTCGATTTCGAATTTGTCCCCGGTAGCGTGACCCTCACCGCCAAGGGGGCCGAAACCGGCTCCGGCGAGGTGAAGATGGAACTCCCCGACTACAACGGCCCGACCGTCAGGATCGCTTTCGACCCCAACTACCTGACCGACATGCTCCGCGCCGTCGACGGCGAACCGACGCTGACACTCGAACTGACCGACGGCAAAATGCCGGCCGTCTTCCGCCTCGGCACCCAGTACACGTATCTCGTGATGCCGCTGGCGTCGTGAAATGCTGCATTTCGAATGCTGAATGATGAATTCAGATAAGAACGGTGTTTCGGCATTCCGCACTCGACATTCTGAATTCAATATTTTCGGGTGAGTATGAACCCCCAACAGCCCGGTCGGGACGGTCCCGAAAACCTCGCCGATGTGCTGGGTCGGCTGTTTCTTGCGCGCGGTTGGGGCCGCAAGACCGAACGCCTGCGGCTCGAAGATGCCTGGTTGACCGTCGTCGGCCCCGAGGTTGCCGCCGACACCCGCATCGGCTCGCTGCGGCGCGGGGTGCTCGAGGTCGAAGTCCGCGGCAGCATCCTGATGCAGGAACTCGCTCAGTTCCGCAAGCGCACGCTGCTGAAGTCTTTGCGGGAAAAACTTCCCGTTCCGCCCATCACCGATCTGAAATTCCGCGCCGGGAATTGGTAAAATGACTCTTGGCGAGCGGGGGACGTCAGTCCCCTGAGCGCTTCAACTCGCCGGCGGCCGGTAGTGCACAGGGGACTGACGTCCCCCGCTCGCCGGAGCATGGCGGAAATAAGGAGCGAATCATGGGCCTGGAACTTTCGGGCGAAGCAACGGTCGAAGCCACTTATACCGGCGAGAACATGAAGACGCTGCGGGATGCGGCGCATATTCGACAGAACCCCAGTCTTTATATCGGCAATACCCAACTCAGCGGCCTACATCATCTCGCCTATGAGATTGTTTATAATTCCGTGGATGAGGCACTTGCAGGCTACTGTACGCTCATCAAGGTTGTGCTGCACGTCGACGGATCGATGTCCGTGATCGATGACGGCCGCGGCATCCCGGTCGACATCAAGGCGGACACCGGCAAGTCGGCCCTCGAGGAAGCGATGACGGTGGTGGGGAACTCGGGCAAGTTCGACAACGATGCCTATAAGGTCTCCGCCGGGCTGCACGGCATGGGCGCGAAGGCCGTCAACGCCCTCTCGGAGTGGACCGTCGCCGAAGTCCGCCGCAACGGCCGGGTTTACAAGGTCGAATTCGCCCGCGGCTACGTCGCCACGGGTCTCAAGGACATCGGGCCGGCCCCCGCCAAACAGACCGGCACGACCATTACCTTCAAGCCGGACGTCGAAGTCTTCGGCACGCTTACGTTCCTCTACGAGAACATGGCCGACCGTTTCCGCGAGTTGGCGTTCCTCAACAAGGGGTTGACGATCCTGCTCGTCGACGAGCGCGAAAACCGCTCCGAGACCTTCCAGTTCAGCGGCGGCATCGCCGAATACGTCTCGTATCTCAATGAAGGTGAACAGGTCGATCACGCGCCGATTTACATGAACAAAACCGTCGACAAGATCAGCGTCGAAGTGGCGATCCAATACTCCAACAGTGAAGATGAACGAGTTCGTTGTTACACCAACAATGCCTACAACCCCGTGGGCGGCACGCACCTCTCCGGGTTGCGGACCGGCATCACCCGCACGTTGCAGACTTACGGCAAGAAGGAAGGCCACTTCAAGGACGGCATCGAACTCAAGGGCGAAGACTTCCGCGAAGGTCTCACCGCGGTCGTCAGCGTCGGCCACCCCGATCCGCACTTCGAAGGCCAGACCAAGATCAAGCTCAACAATCCCGAGGTGGAAGGGATTACCGCGAGCATCATCTACGAATTTCTCTCGGAACACTTGGAGAAGAACCCCAAGGACGGCATCCGGATCTGCAAGAAGATCGTGCTCGCCGCCGAGGCCCGCATCGCCGCCCGCAAGGCGCGCGATGCGCTGATCGACCGCAAGAAGATCCTCAGCGGCGGCGGCTTGCCCGGCAAGCTGATGGACTGCACCAGCCGCGAACGGGACAAGAGCGAACTCTTCCTGGTCGAAGGGGACTCGGCCGGCGGCTCCGCCGAGTCGGGTCGGGACCGTTTCTACCAGGCCGTGTTGCCGCTGCGGGGCAAGGTGCTCAACGTCGAGCGCGCCAAGCTGGACAAGCTCCTGGGCAACGCCGAAATCGCGGCATTGATCGCCGCCGTGGGCGTGGACATCGAGAACGTCGAGGAGATCGGCAAGCTCCGCTACGGCAAGATCGTCATCCTCACCGATGCCGACGTGGACGGCCAGCACATCCGCACGCTGCTGCTGACGTTCTTCTTCCGCCAGATGCGCAAAGTGATCGAAGCCGGGCACCTCTTCGTCGCCCGCCCGCCACTCTTCAAGGTGACGCAGAAGAAAGAAGTCCGCTTCGTGCAGACCCGCGAGGAGATGGTCAAGGAACTCTTCAGCCGCGGGCTGAAGGACGCCGCGCTGCAGGTGCTGCCGGAACTGGGCCGCGAAGCCCGCACGCACGACCACGTCGCCCTCGGGGCTTTGGTGCCGACCTTCGATGAAATCGAAACGGCAGTGCAGATCCTCGAACGCCGCGGTCAGACGCTCTCGGGCTTCCTCGCCAAGGCCGGGCCGAACGGCCTGCCGTCGCATCACGTCAAACTCGGCGCGAAGGAGCATTTCTTCCACGGGGCGGACGAGGTCGAAGCCTTCCGCGTCGCCGAATCGGCCAAACTCGGGCGCGAGTTGGTCCTGAGCGAAGACACGTTGCTGGCCAACGTCCCGGTGTTGCCGGACACGGTGAAACCCGCCGAAATCGAAGAGCGCTACCGCTTCGTCGTCGACGAGTGGCACGAGGTGAAGACGCTCAACAAAGGCTTGGCCAAACTGAAGGCCGCGGGCATCGAGCCGGCCGATCTGGTACCCCTGCCCCGCATCGCCGGCCGCGAACCGCCCGTCCGTTTCCTGCTCACCTCCGGCGATCACCGCAAGGAGCTTGAACACCTGCGCCAGGTCGTTTCCGAGATCCGCAAGCTCGGCGAAAAGGGGATGACGGTCACCCGCTTCAAAGGGCTGGGCGAAATGGACCCCGAGGAACTCTGGGATACGACCCTCGATCCCACCCGGCGGACGCTGCTGCGCGTGACCCTCACCGACGCCTTCGCGGCCGAGAAGATGTTCCGGACCCTGATGGGCGAGGAAGTCGAAGGCCGCAAGCAGTTCATCCTCGGCCACCGCGCCAACATCGACGACATCGACTACGGTTCGTAACCGCCCGGAGGACCAAACCATGCCGACGACCGCAACGCGACTCATCACGGCCGCCGAATTCCTGGCGATGCCAAACCCGGATGACGGGTTGAAGTACGAATTGTTCCGAGGGGAAATCGTCACCGTGAGTCGCCCGCACTTGCTTCACGGATTCGTCCAGATCAACATTGGGATATTGCTCGGCGTATTCGCTAAAGCAAATCGGCTGGGCCGTGTCTATTCCGAGTCCGGCGTCGTCACCGAACGCGACCCCGATTCCGTTCGCGGACCGGACGTGTTCTTTTACCGCTCCGATCGACTGTCGGACATGACCGGTGGTTATCCCGAAACACCACCGGATGTGGTGGTTGAAGTGCTGTCTCCGAGCGACCGCTCCGGCGAGACGCGGGCCATGGTGCAGGAATACCTCAATGCAGGTGTTCCACTCGTCTGGGTCGTCGATCCCGAAGCGAAAACGGCGATGGTGTATCGCGGCACCATGCGCGGCATCGAACTCGGCGAAGCGGACACCATCGACGGCGGCGAGGCGCTGCCAGGCTTCACGTGCACGGTCGCTGACTTTTTCGCGGACTGAAACTGTCGGCGGCGAATGCTTCGGGACTCAGCCCACGGCGGCCACCGGCCACGCCTCGCAGCGGCGGCAGACGAAGAGATGGACGGCGGCGCTCGGTCCCAACTTCAGCCCGGCGGCGCGGGGTTGCTTCGCCCCGTCCGGTTGCCACCGCGCCGTTGTCCATTCCTGCTCGGCGATCGTCAGCAGGTAGTCCATGCCCCAGCGGCAGGTCGGACAGGCGGGCGGCTTGGCTTCCGGTTGCGACGGGGCATAGCCGCCGACTTTGCTGCCTTCGGCGATGCTCAGATCGTTGCGGTAGGCCGCTTCGCCGCCGGGGAGTTTGTCGCGGACCGTTTGCCTCATCCGTTCGGGCAGCACGTCCCAACTCGGGAACTCCATCACTCGCTCGGGTGCCAACCGACAGGGGAACGGAACGTAGTCCGTCCAGACGCCCGAGCCGGCGTCGGCGCGGCCGGATGCGGCTTCTCCCACGGACTTCGGGACGTTGCCGGCCGAGTCGGATCGTTTCCGCCAGACGATCTCAGCATGCAGTTCCTTGCGCGGAGCACGGTCGGCGAAGCGCGGGTTCCAGAAGAGCTGCAGCAGGTCCGTGCCCGGCTTGAAGGTCACCTGCGGCGGGGCGTCTTCGGCGCGAAGCTGCAGGATGCCCGCGAGTGCTGCATCGGTGCCGGGGAGTGTGGGCCACGGCTCGGTCGCGGGCCACGGAAACGGCTCGCCGAGTTTCGATTCGTCCGCCTTCGGGGCCTCGCCGACGTGGGGATGCAGCCGCATCGTCAGCCGGACGAGGCCCTTCAATTCGGGAATGACGGAGAGGACATCGAAGCTCGGCTTCGTCGTCGAAAAGGTCGTCGAGGCCGGCAGGGTCTGGGCAAGCATCGCCTCCGCATGGTCGCGACGCATCTGAGCTTGAGCGAGCACCAAGTCCGGACTTGCCCCCGGTACGGCGACCACTGCCGGGCGGCGCGAGCAGCCGGCGATACCGGCGGCTCCGGCGACCAGAAAGACGCGGCGGTTCACCGGGCGACCTTCTTCTTCGCGGCGTAGTGTACGGCGTTGCCGTAGGCCAGTTCGGCGGTTTCCATGACCGTCTCGGAGAGTGTGGGGTGCGGGTGGATGGTTTCCAACAAGTCCCGGGCGATTGCACCCATCTCGATGGCGAGCACCCCCTCGGCGATCATTTCGCCTGCGCCGCTGCCGACGATGCCGACCCCCAGCACGCGCTTGCTTTCGGGATCGACGAGCATCTTGGTCAGCCCGTTGGTGATGTTCAGGGCCACCGCCCGTCCGGATGCGGCCCACGGGAACTTGTTGACGTCGAAGGCGATCTTCTGCTGGGTCGCTTCGGCTTCGGTCAGGCCGACCCAGGCAATCTCCGGATCGGTGTAGATGACCGCAGGAATGCCGCGCGGCGCCCACTCGGCCGGTTCGCCCAGGAGAACTTCCACCGCGACCCGCGCCTCAGCCGTGGCCTTGTGCGCGAGGCACGGCTCGCCGGCGATGTCGCCCACCGCAAAGATGTGCGGCGCTGCCGTCCGGCGTTGTTTATCCACGGGAATGAAGCCGCGATCGTCGGTCTTCAGGCCCGCAGCTTCGAGGTTCAGCCCCATCGAGTTCGGTCGCCGGCCGACGCTGACCAGCACCCGGTCGAAGGTCAGTTCGCCGGGTACGTCCTTGCCTTCGAGCGTGACAACGATGCCCGCCGGGGTCGGCTTCAGGGCCGCGACTTTGGTGTTCAGATAAATCGCTTCGAACTCGGCCCGCAGCTTCTTTTCCAGGGGTTGAACCAAGTCGCGGTCGGCCAGTGTCAACAAGCCGTCCAGCGCTTCGACGACCGTGATCTTCGTGCCGAGTGCTGCGTAGATGCTGCCGAGTTCCAGGCCGATATAGCCGCCGCCGATGACGAGCATCGTCTTGGGAACATCGGGAAGCAACAGTGCCCCGGTGCTGTCCATGATGCGGTCGTCGCCGAGTTGCCAAGGCTTCGGCATCGCCGGGATGCCGCCGACCGCGACGATGCACTGCTGGAACTTCACCAAAGTCTCGTTGCCGCCGTCAGTGACCTTGACCGTGTTGGCATCGACGAAGCTCGCCTTGCCCTTCAACGTCATCGCCCCGCGGGCTTTGCACAAGGCCCCGATGCCGGAGGTGAGCTTGCTCACGACCTTGGTCTGCACGAACTCGCGCAGTTTGGGGAGGTCCAGCTTCGGATCGCTGAAGCTCACGCCGAGGGCCGCCGATTCGTGGGCCTCGCGGATGATCTTGGCGACGTGCAGCAAGGCCTTGGACGGTATGCAGCCGCGGTTCAGGCAGACGCCGCCGAGTTTGGCGTCCTCGTCCACCAGGAGAGTCTGGATCCCGTGGTCCGCCGCATGCAGCGCGGCCGGATACCCGCCCGGCCCGCCGCCGAGGACCACCAACTGAACTTCGCGCACGTCCGCCATGAATTCACTCCCCATGATAAGCCGAAGTCATGATAGCCCGGCGAGCGGCGGATGGTAATCCGCCGAGTCCATGTGGGACAGCAGACTCGGCGAATTACCATCCGCCGCTCGCCACGGTTACTCCGCCGGCGTCTTGCCCGGAGGCCCGCTCGTACAGTCGTAGGATGGGTTTCCCTCGATAGCCCGGCGAGCGGCGGATGGTAATCCGCCGAGTCCATGTGGGACAGCAGACTCGGCGGATTACCATCCGCCGCTCGCCGGGGCTACTCCGCGGGCGGATTACCATCCACCGCTCGCCACGGTCGCTGCTTTGAGCAGCTTCCCGGAGGCCCGCTCGTACAGCCTCAGGATGCCTTCCTCGCCGCCCGTGGCGAGCAGCGTGCCGTCTGCGCTGACGGCGGCGACGTAGAGGAAGTCTTTGGCTTCGGTGTAGCTGCGGCCCTGACCGCCGTCCGCGGTGATGGTCTTGGCGATGCCGTCGCCGCCGACGGCGATCGCGTCCGCCTGCTTCGGGACGGCGACGAGGCGGGTGACCTGATTCTTGAAGCCCTGAAGATCGCGGATCTTTTCGCCCTTCTCGTAGTCCCAGACCTTCACAAAATTGTCCGCTCCGGCACTTAAGATTCGCTTGCCGTCCGGGGACCAGGCGACGTCCAACACATGGGCGGTGTGTCCCTCGAAGGATTTGGCGAACTTGCCCGAGGGCACATCCCAGACCTTGACGAACTTGTCGGCCCCGGCGCCGGCGAGCAGCTTGCCGTCGGGGGAAAAGGCGACGCCGAAGACGGTGTCCGAATGGCTCGGCTTGATCTCGACTACGAGTTTGCCGGATGCGGGATCGAAGAGTTTCAACTCGCCGTCCTCGGTCGCGGCCCCGCCGCCGACGGCGAGGAGTTTGCCGTCCGGCGCGTAGGCGAGCGCCGAGACGCGGTCGGCGAGATTGCCGATGCGAATCGCGATCTTCCCCGTCTCGGTGTCCCAGATCGTGACTTCCTGAAAACTGCCCACAGCGAGGCGTTTGCCGTCGGGTGACAACGCCATCGTCTCGATCAGCGACAAGTGCGCCGCCTTCGCAGGCTTGCCGGACGGGGTGACGAGGTCGGGATCGGTGAAGGCTTTCACGAACTCGGCTTTCTTCACGTCGAAGACGAGCAGCTGATTGGCCCGGCCGACGTAGACGGTTGCCTTGTCCGGGGAAATCGCGGCGGCTCGGATCGGCGTGACCAACGCCGACGGCAGGTCGAGCACGACCTTCGGTTTCGTCCGCACGACTTCGGTTGCGGCAACCTTGGCCCCCTCGTCGATCCAGCGCTTGAGGATGGTGACTTCCAGGGAGGTCAGCGGGTTCGATTCACTCTTGGGCGGCATGATCGGCTTGACGCGGTGGGCGCTGCTCATCCAGAAGAAGCTCGCCTCGGCCTTGCCGGGTACGAGCACCTTGGCCCCGCGCTTGCCGCCCTTCAACAGGCCCGCCGGGGTGCTCATGTCGTAGTCCCCTTCCAGATTTTTGCCCGCATGGCAGACGATGCATTTGTTCGCCAGAATCGGGGCAACATCCTTGGCAAAGTCGATCGGCTCCTTGCGGTCCAGCTTGGCGAGGGGAATGCCTGCGGGCTTGTCCTGCGGGGCGAACAACAACATCGACAGGAGAAGAATGGTCATGATGGGACTCGTCGGGTGTGGGTAACGTTGATTCAAGTCCGCACCAGGGGTTTCACCCCTGGCTATGTTCGGTGGCCCCCATTGGGGCCGCAATGATTTCGGACCGCAACGCGGTCACCAACAATAGCCAGGGGTGAAACCCCTGGTGATCTACTTAACCGTCGCGAGGATGACCTTGCCCTCGGCACTCACCGGGAACTTGTCCAGAAACTTCCCGGCCACCGAGAAGGAGATGGTCGTGTTGCTGATCTTGGCGTCGGCCGCGGCGGTCACGGTGATGGTCGCTTCGTCCTTGCCCGCTGGGATCACGGCATCCCTTGCCGTCAGGCCGCTTTCCATGGGAATCGTGAGTGTGACTTTGGTTTCGCCGGTGAGGTCGAACTTTCGTTCGAGTTGGACGATGAAGGTCGTGGTGCCGCCGCGCTTGACCGGACCGGCGACGCGGGTGCTGACTTTTCCCAAGGTCGACGGCACGACGACCACCGAGAGCGGGATGGTGAAGGCGGTGGCGGTCAGCGGCGTTTTCTTGTCCTTCTGGTTGGGGTCGCGGGCCGTGGGAACCTGCGTTTCGGCGCGGAAGGTGAGCGAGTAGACGCCGGGGAAGGCATTGGGCCGGATGTCGACGACCGCGTTGCCGTCGTTCTTCTCCTTGGGAATCACCACCGGCTGATTGTTGTTGTTGTTGAGGAAGCTGAAGGCCAAGCCGGTGGCGTTGGGCTGCGTCGTTTCCATGTACAGGTTGATGGGACCGGTGCGTGGCTCCGCGTGGCTCCAGGCGAACTTCACCGGCACAGTCACCTTGTCCCCTTCGCGGACGAAGATCTCACCGACGGCGGGCTTGGTCTCCTTCGGTTTGCCGTCCTTGTCCTTGCCCGCGACGACGATGCCCGCAGGCTCCACGGTCGCGCGGAATACGGCTTTATCCGCAACGACGGCGAGCACGAGTTGCTGATCCAGGCGCGTCACGGTCGGCACGGTGTTGTTCTGCCCCGGAGCCGCCCAGACGATCGACGCCGGGCGCACCTCGCGGGTGATCGCCCCGCTGGTCGCACTCAGTTTGATCGCGCCGCAGAATCCCTTGGCGTCCGCGGTCGCGCTCAGCACGAGCGTCCCCCACCGGGAGGTGGAACCGATCTGCGCCGGCGCCGCACTCACCCCCGGCGGCAACCCGGCGGCAGTCACGGTCACGGCACCCAGGAAGCCATCGATGCGGTGGACGAAGAGATCGTAGGCCGTTTCGCCGCCTTGTTGGGCGTTGACCGCCCCCGGATACTCGCGGCTGCGCGGCAGGGCGAAGACGCGGAAATCCGGCGCGGGTTTGGACACCCGCAGGGCATAGAAGCAGCGCGGGCCGAAGTTCACGTTGGCGTCGATGCTCGCCACGAGAATGCGATAAACGCCGTCCTCCGGGGCGGTGAACCTGACGGCGGGCGGGTCGGTGTTGCGGGAATAAAACGTGACCGGGTGCAAAGTCTCGGGGTCGTCGTCCAGTTCGCCGGCGAGGTCGTTCCCCTTCTCGTTGCGGACGCGGAGGCTCACATCGGCATCACTGCCGAGGCGGGCGGCGGCGAGGTCGATCGTCCAACTCTCGCCCTTCTTCGCGATGAAGCGGAAGGTGTCCCGGTCGAATTTGCGGTCGATGCGGCCGACGAGTACGCCGGGGAGCACCAACTCTTCGGCGGTTTCCGGCTTGTCGTTGTCCGTCGCTTTTTCGAGTTGAATCGGCAGGTCGGTGAAGGCGACGGGAAAACCTTCGGTACCCGGCAAGCGGAACTCGAAGCCGTCCGCCAAGGCCGTCGGCGGCGCGATGCTGCCGGACACGGGCAGGCGGAACCTGGCGTTCGCGTCCTTCGGCGGGGTGACGGTCGCGCTGAGTTGTTCGAGCGGCTTGCCGTCGATCGCTTGGCCCGGTGCGAGCTTGCCGCCGGGGAGGTTGCGGCCGAACACGGTAATCGGTGTGGTCTTGCCGGGATTGACCAAGGGCGGGAACACGGCATCGACCCACGGACCGACGCCGACGGTCAGCCGGTAAAAGTAGTCCGGTCCGCCCTGCTGATAGGCGAACTCGCTGAGGCGCAGGTAATAATCGCCGTCCGCGGGCAGGGTCGCGTCCGCCAGGGCATCGCCGTCGGCGTAGCCGCGGTTGAGGGCAATCCGCTTGCCGACGGTGTCGTAAATTTCCACGAGCGGTCGGGCGCGGCTGTCGATCGAAGTCGCTCGACACGACGCGATCACCCGTTGTCCCGCCTTGCCGGCGAAGACGGAGTAATCGACATCGGTCCCGCCGGAGAAGAAGCCGTTGACGGTCGTGCCGAGTGCGATTCGCTGCGCCCGCTGTCCGCTCTTGGAGTCCTCCGGCCGCACGGCGTCATCGTTGTCCGCGGCTTCCGTGGTTTCCGGTAAGGAGCCGATCGTAAAGAGCCGCGGATTACTGACGCCGAACCGGCCGCGGATGCGGATGTCGTATGCGCCGAGTGGAACATCCTTGGCGACCGTGAGCTTGAACTTCGCGGACGTCGGCGGCGGAAGCTTCTTCGGCGCGGGAGGAACTTTCGCCTTGGGATCGGGCTTCGGCTCGGGGGGCGGCAGGTACTCGCCGGTCAGACCGGGATGCGTGAACAGCAGCTCCTTCGGCTCGTCGATGTCCAAGCCGGACACGAGCACTTCCACAGTCGTGCCGGCTTGGGCACCGCTGGGGAAAAGCGAATTCAAGCGCGGCGAGGGCAGTGGTGGGCCGGGATTCTGCGCCTGCAACGACGCCAAGCCGAGCACGAACGCGGCACAGCCAAGGAGCTGACGCATGGGAGATCTCCGACGAAGAGCAGGAAGCGCGATCGCGCACAGGCAGGTGGGTCAATGGTAACCCAACACCGCAGCCGGGTCAACGGACCGCTTGTCTTCGATCGTGGGCCCAACGTTTCGCGCACACACGCACGGTTTTCCTCGTTTGCGATTGAGGGAAATGCGGGTAGCATGGTGCGACGCTTCACGCCGATGAGGATTCAGGAATGTCGTTGCCCGACGAGCCGAGCGAGACCATCGAAGCGACCTGCCCGCAGTGCCGGGTCACCACGCGCTACCCGGCGATGAAAAAGGGAACGACGGTCGAATGCGCCGTCTGTTCCGCCCAAGTCGGCATCGGCCTTCCCACGGCGACCATGCTGAAGCCGCCGTCCGTGCCGACGATCAACCTGGAACCGGCCGGGGGGGGCACGCGCACCCCGCGTTTGGTGCCCGTCCGCAAGTCGCCGGTCTTCGGCATTCTGGCTGGTCTGGTCGGCTTGGCGATGCTCAGCGGTGTGGCCGCGGCCGTGTACGTTGTCACCCAGGCCGCGCCCGAAACGAGTGCGACCGGTGCGGCCGAGACGGCGGCGACCGAGGACCGCAGACTGCGGGACGATTTCCCGATCGACGAGAAGTCTGCTGCGAACACCGAGCCGACGGCCAAGGCCGAACCGCCGAAGCTGCCGGAACGGGACGACACCAAAAAATCCCTCGTGGCTGCACCGACGACGGTCAAGGACTTCCGAGACGCCGGCAAAACTCCCGTCGAGCATCCGGAAAAAAGCTATGTCCCCGTACCGGTGTCGCCACCCCCACCGGTGGTGCATAAGGTCGATCCGATCGTGCCGGTGGCGCCGAAGGCAGGGGAGGCAACACCGCCGGTTGCCGCCGCCTTGACGCCGGCTCCGATCGTCGTCCGCGGGCCGATGCTGATTCCGCGGCCGAAGTCCACCATTGCCGCACACCTGGGCCGCAGTTCGGACACGCTCATCGATTACGAAGCGGTCGCAGGCACACCGAAGGGTACGGAGATGATTGACCGCAAGCAGATCGTCCTCATCGACGTGCCGACGCGCGTGGACCTCGACGGGGCTTCGGTGGACAAACTGTTCACCTACGTTCGGCCGAAGGAAGGCCGCTACAAAGGTCAGTTTCTGATCGTCCGCACCGCGAAGGTTACGCTGCCGAAGAAGTAGTTCGCGGGCGTCGCCGCTACAATGGCGGTGGCGTCGGCACCGACGTTGCGTCGGGCAGCCGGTTCGTAGAGCGGGTTCTTACGGTCGTGGCGAGTTGCCGCCGGCAGAACCGGGACGTGCCGGCCGTGTTGATCGAGGCCGTACTCGCGTCGAGGACTGGGACCACCCCGCCGTCCCTCGTTCCCGCCAAGGCATGAATGCGTACACCTAACCTGTATCATGACACAAATTGTAAAATACTGAAACTAAAATTGACTGAGCCAGTCGAAGAAATCGGCGACCTGCTCCGCCGATTCCAACCGGAATCGCGCGGCCGTTTCGCGCTCGCCGACATGGATCGTAATACCGTCTGCCAGCTCTCGGAATGCGTCCTCGTCGGTCACGTCATCTCCCAAATAAATAGCGGTACCCTCGACGGCGAGTTGATGCTTGTTCAATATCCGAGCCGCAGTGCCTTTGCTGCTGCTTGTTCGCGGAAGCACTTCACTTCCCAACAGTGCGTGCCGCATCCGGAGTGCCGGGAAACGAGTCGCCAGCTGATCCAAGCGTTCGACAATGTCAGCTCTTTGCGCAAGCGGGCAAGGTCGATAGTCGATGGCCAACGAGAGTTGCTTGTTTTCGAGCCGCACACCGGGAACCCCTCGGAGGATTTCGGCAACGTCAACGGCACATCGGTTGAGTTCGCTACGGGATTGCATAGCCGCGGGGTCGATCCACTCGAGGCCCGCCGCTGCGAGTTCCAAGCCGTGATTCCCTGCATAGGCCGCGTCCTTGAGTCCCACGCGCGGCATCAAGTCGTCCAAACTCCGACCGCTGATGACGGCGACGGCGAAGCGGGGATGCGCGGCGAGGGTTGCCAATCGAGTACGCATCGCCTCGGGCAGTTCGACAGTCGCGGGGTCATTTTGATGGTGAGTCAAGGTTCCGTCGAAGTCGGTTCCCAACCAGATCGGGCGCGTCTCCCCGAGTTCGATGTTCACTTCCGCGAGGTGCTCGAACAGCCGCCGCGTCATTCGCTCTCCCCCGGGCTTAGCTTCAGCAATTCGGCAAGCAACTTCCCCGCCCAACGGTAGACGTTGTATTCTCGGACCTGGGCGCGCATCGCTTTCATGCGACGACCGCGCTCCTCCTCGGGCATGGTCATCGCCGAGTGCATCGCGTCGGCGATTTCGTGCTGGGCGAACGGATTGACGAGCAAGGCGTCGGTCAACTCTCGGGCGGAGCCCGTGAAATGGCTGAGGATCAAGACGCCGTCATTGTCCGTGCGGTTCGCGACGAACTCCTTGGCGACGAGGTTCATGCCGTCGTGTAGGCTGCTGATGACGCAAAACCGACTGAGGCGGTGCAATGCCGCCATATCGGCGGGCCCTTGGTACTCTGGGACATACAGGATCGGCTTCCAGCTGCGATCTTTCCACTTGAAGTTCAGTTCCTCAACCAGAGTGTCCACCTCTTGATTCAAACTCTGATATGCCGGGATGCGGAGGCGACTCGGCACGCAAATTTGAACGAAAACGAAGCGTCGGCGGTACTCGGGGTGGTGTTCCAAAAGGTGGTCGATTGCCCTCAAACGCTGCGGGATGCCTTTCGAGTAATCGAGCCGTTCGATCCCGACGCCGATGAACTCCGCACGCCGACCGATGATCTTCTTCCATTTGGCCATCGCATTCAGAACTTCGTCCGAGGCGGCAAATCTTTCCACTTCGTCAAAGTCGATGCTGATGGGAAAGGGTCGAATCTTCGTCGTATGGCCACCGCGGGTAATGTTGAAATGTTCCACATCGACTTTGGCTTCGATCAGGCGATCGACTGTATCCAAGAAGTTTTGGCAATGGTAGCGAAGGTGGAACCCGAGGAGATCGTTCCCGAGGAGGCCGTCGATGAGTTGTTCCTTCCAGGGGAAAACCCGGAAGACCTCGCGATTTGGCCACGGGATGTGCCAAAACTGTGCGATGACGAGTTTCGGATTCTTATCCTTGAGCATTCGGGCCAACAGCCCGAAGTGGTAATCTTGGATGAACACGAACGCCGGTTCCTTCCCCACTTCCTGGAGGACGGCGTCGGCGTACAACCGGTTGACTGCTTCGTACTGAGCCCAATCGGCCGCACGAAACGTCGGGGCCGTGAAGGTGATCAAGCACAGCGGCCAAAGCCCACTGTTGGCCATCCCGTCGTAGAAGCCCTCTTCCTGCTCTTTGCTGAGCCAGACACGCCGGAGTGTGTAGCTCGGATCATCCGGTGGAACTTGGAGGCGGTCGAACGCATCGACCGTGTCGCGATCCGCGTCCCCGCTGCCGTGCGCGATCCACGTCCCGTTGCTGGCTTCCATGATCGGGTCGAGAGCCGTCGCCATCCCGCTCGCCGGCCGGACGACCTCAATGGCATCGTCCCGGTATTGGTGGATGAACGGTTCGCGGTTGGCAACCATTACGAACTTTACACCTTGCATCCGCGAGGCGATCAAGTTGTGCAATCGGTCTTTCGTCCACATAAAATGTTCCCTGGAAACTGCACGCGAACGGAAATCCATTTCCGCTCATCGAGTATTTAAACATTCCAGCTACCAGGTCGCTACCGGAAAACTTGTAGCTCCAGTACTTTCCAATCGATTTAGAGAGTGCAGGCTCCATTCGATAAAGCGGTTATGCCTGTCAATCGCCCTACAAGGCAGGAGCCTGCGTCTGACGAAATCTTATACCACCACCCCGCGGTTCGTCACCCCCAAAGACGCCTTCGACTTCGCCATCGCCCCTTGCCGGGCCGTGTTCCGATTCCGCGACGCGATCCGAGTCACCGCCTTCAAACACTGGAGCATCCTCGTCTGGGCCGCCGCCCGCGACACTTACTACCTGTCCAAGTTCCATTCCGTGAACTCGACTTTTTCGGTAGGCAGATGAGCGCTCCAAGGTAGGGGTGGGATCATGACCATGGAATTTGTGGTTCACCAATGCGACGGCCTTAATGGCGAATCAGTTCGTCGGGCTTCCATGCTTCCTCAAGGATGTGCCGGCGGCGCATATCCAACGGAACGCTGACCACCGTCCCAAACGCACCAGCAAGCCGCACATAACAGGAGCGACCATAGCCCGCCCCGTGCGGCACCGTCCCGACCACGCACTTCGGGTACGAGACACAACTCCACCAAGCCCGTCCCTTGGCCTCTCCGATTTCAGCCGTGCATTTCTTCCACCTGCGCGGTAAATTGCGGGTCCTGCCTGGTGCGAAGCACGACGGAACTCGGAGCGAACCATGACTCGCCGCGATTTGTTGCAGATGGGCGGGGCTGCCTGCCTGGGATTGTCCTTGCCGCAGGTGTTGCGGGCCGATGCCCGGAAGGCGTCCGCGGATGCGCTCATCATCATCTATCTCAATGGCGGTCCGCCGCACCTGGACATGTGGGATCCGAAGCCGAACGCCCCGGCCGAGATCCGCGGCGAGTTCAAGCCGATCGCCACGAGCCTGCCCGGCGTGCAGTTCGGCGAGCATCTGCCCAAGTCCGCCAAGCTGATGCACCAGTGCACCATCGTGCGGTCGATGCACCACTCGGTGAACAACTCCCACGCCGCTGCGGTCTTCTGCGGGCTGACCGGGCACGATCGCGGCGAGGCCGGCGGCGGCGGCGCCTTGCCGACGGATCATCCCTCGATCGGCAGTGTCGTTGGGGCCTTGCGGCCGCCGACCAAGCCGGTCGTTCCTTATGTTGCCTTGCCCTACATCACGCAGGAAGGCCGCGGCGGGCCGCCGCAGCCCGGCTTCTTCGGCGGTTGGCTCGGCAAGCCGCGCGACCCGCTCTGGGTGCTGCGCGACCCCAACGCCGCGGACTTTGCCCTGCCGGAACTCACACTGACTGCGGATGTCGATCCCGCCCGCTTCGACCTTCGTCGCGATCTTGCGAAGCAACTCGAAGCCAAGCCGAGCGACCGAAGTGCCGCCGAGCACGAGGGCCTGCGCACCAAGGCCTTCGACCTGCTGTCGTCGCCTGCCATGCAGCAGGCCGTCCGCATCGACCGCGAAGCTGCCAAGACGCGGGACGCCTACGGCCGGAACATCTACGGGCAAAGCACGCTGCTTGCCCGCCGCATGATCGAAGCGGGCAGCCGCGTGGTGACCCTCTCGTGGGCGCCGGACGCGAACGCGACCTGGGATACGCACGGCAACAACTTCGGCAAATTGAAGACCGAACTGCTGCCGCAATATGACTCCGCCTTCTCGTCGTTGATGCACGACTTGGACGAACGCGGCCTGCTGAAGCGGACGCTCATCGCGGTCATGGGCGAATTCGGCCGCACCCCCAAGGTCAATCCCGGTGGCGGCCGCGACCACTGGAACTACTGCTACTCGCTTCTGCTTGCGGGCGGCGGCATCAAGCCGGGATTCGTCTACGGTGCGAGCGACAAGATCGGTTCCCGCCCCAGCCTGAACCCGGTCACCCCAGCGGACATCATCGCCACAATCTATACCTGCCTGGGCATTGCCCCGGACCACGAGCTGCTCGACCGCCTCGGCAGGCCCACGGCCGTCGTCCCCTGGGGCAACGCCGTGCCGGAGTTAATGGTGTAATGGCGGAAACCGTGGCGTTCTTCACGGCGTTCTGGTTCAGCTCTTCAATCGGCTGGACGATTCGTGGGAAAAGCTGCCATAGGACGACCGCCGGACCTTCGCCGACTTCTTGCACCGGTTGGCAGGCCTGCGGCTTGGCGTGACGGCCGAGCCG
>Ga0105047_10001525_pt1 | contig 41612 bp, 40 predicted proteins | sample MAT04_FD_78384 | JGI IMG/M metagenome (GOLD analysis project Ga0105047, IMG submission 78384) | Freshwater microbial communities from Lake Fryxell liftoff mats and glacier meltwater in Antarctica - MAT-04 (megahit assembly) | ecosystem: Environmental > Aquatic > Freshwater > Ice > Liftoff...
ACAACGACAACGACCACGACGATTCCAATCGTGCCACAGGGCTATGGGGTCGCTGCAGGTTACGAACACAGCTGCCTGTTGAAAGCGGGGGTCGTTACCTGCGTTGGAAGGAACCAATATGGCCAGTTGGGCAATGGCAACACGACAGACTCGGTTTCGCCGTTCACGCCGGTATCGACCGGCCTCGCCGGGGTCAAAGCGGTCATCACGCGCAGCGGCGGTGGTGGACGATACTGCGCCATCCTGGCGAACACCACTGCCAAGTGCTGGGGAGACGGAACGGGTGGAGGAATCGGCAACGGTGCCAACTCCAACCAGCCAACACCGACCGTCGTCTCCGGTTTGACCGGAGTCATCGAGATCGGGGCGAGTCCCAACGAGACATGCGCGTTGACCACGGGCGGCGTCGTGTCCTGTTGGGGCAACGGGCCCAATACGCCAACGGTCGTCAGCGGACTGACCGCCACACACATCTCGCTGTCGACGAGGAGCCAGTGCGCGATAGCGGTCGGCGGACAGGTCAAGTGCTGGGGTTACGGCGACAACGGCCAGCTCGGCAACGGCGCAATCGCTGCTTCGCTCAGTCCGGTTGACGTGACCGGCATCAGCGACGCTGTGGAGATCGGAGGGGGTCGAGACTTCAACTGCGCCGTCCGCGTCAACCACACGGTGTGGTGCTGGGGACAAAATGCCGACGGTCAGCTTGGCGACGGAACGACCACCGAGAGCAACATCCCCGTTCAGGTGCTGGGCATCACCACCGCCAGTTCAGTAGCAGCGGGCTTCTACAACACGTGCGCCCGTCTGCTCGATGGCACCGTGAAGTGCTGGGGCTTGGGGTCCGTCGGGCAGCTCGGCCAGGGAGCCAACACCAGCAGCCTGCTGCCCGTCACGGTGAGCGGACTGACCAACGTCGTCGCCATCGCTGGTGGCGAACGACACATGTGCGCCTTTGTGGGTGACCTATCCGTGAAGTGCTGGGGCGCTGGGGCAAACGGGCGCCTCGGCAACGGTGTGGCGGGTTCAAGCAACATTCCCGTCGCCTTTCTCGGCACCCCATAGCCAACCCCAAAACTACGAACTGGCTGCAGATTCTGTGCCCGAAGGCACCGAATCTGCAGCCAGAACGACAGCGTTGGGCTCGGATGCCGATGGCCCCCGAACGAAGCTCAGATACCGATCCTCTGCGCGAGGAGCTCGCGGTGATACGTGGGGTCACCGAACAACAGCTCGGAGCTCTTTGCTCGCTTGAAGTACAGATGCGCCGGGTGCTCCCACGTGAAGCCGATGCCGCCGTGAATCTGGATGTTCTCGGCGGTGGTGTGGAAGTAGGCCTCGGAGCAGTAGCTCTTGGCCAGGCTCGCGACCGACGGGAGTTCGTCGTTGAGTTCCGAAGCACACCAACCGGCGTAGTACGCAGCGGACTTGGCCGACTCGACCTCAAGCAGCATGTCGGCACACTTGTGCTTGATGGCCTGGAACGAACCGATCGGGCGACCGAACTGCACACGATCCTTCGCATACTGCACTGCCATCTCGAGGCATTCCTGCGCCCCACCGACCTGCTCGGCGGCAAGCGCCACAGCAGCAAGATCAAGCACTCGTTCGAGCACGGCCCAGCCGCCACCCTCGGTACCGATGAGTTTCGCCGGCGTACCCGCGAAGGTGACTCGGGCCTGCTTACGGGTCTGGTCCATGGTCGACAGCGCGGTGCGGGTGAGACCCTCGGCGTCGCCCTGCACCGCGAACAACGACACACCAGCGCCGGTCTTGGCGGCGACGATGAGCAGCCCTGCGGTGGTGCCGTCGAGGACGTACATCTTCTCGCCGGTCAGCGTCCACGAATCACCGGAGCCCGACGCTTCCATGGTGATGCCGGCTTCGTCCCATCGGCCGTTCTGCTCGGTGAAGGCCAACGTGGCGATGGTCTCGCCACTGGCGATTCCGGGCAGGTATTCCGCCTTGGCCGCATCGTCGCCCGAATGCATGAGCGTATTCGCAGCCAGCACAACGGTCGAGAAGTACGGGGCGCACAACAAGCGGCGACCCATCTCTTCGAGCACGACGATGAGCTCGACGTAGCTGTAGCCAGAACCACCGAATTCCTCGGGGATGATGAGACCTTGAAGGCCCATCTGCTCGCCCATCTGGGACCAGATCGCCGGATCGAAACCGGTCTCGGTGTCCATCAGTTCGCGCACGGTGGCTTCGTCGGACTTCGAGTTGAGGAAGTCCTTGACCACCTTGCGGAGTTCTTCTTGTTCTTCGGAGAAGGCAAAGTTCATGGACAGAGTCTGTCGTGGGCACTCCGGATGGAGCAACCCGCCATGTGTACACTCGCGTACACATGGAACGAGTTGGATCGCGGGAGCTACGAGCAGATCTGGCGCATCTGATTTCGCGGGCAGGCTCGGGCGAACGGATCATCGTGACCGTCGGCGGCGAACCCGTGGCGCAATTGGGCCCGATCGAATCGACCTCGTCGAAGGTCACGCTCGACGAGTTGATCGCCAGAGGCCTCGTGACGGCCCCTCGACGCGACGACCGGCCATCGCCATCGATGTCCATGCCCACGTGGACAGGCACCCGCCTCGACAACGTGTTGCGCGAGGTACGCGGCCGATGACCGACAACATCCTCTCGGATGCGGAGCACCCTCGATGACGCTGGCGCTCGACACGACTGCGCTACTGGCCCGCTATCTCGAGGGACCATTCCAACCCGTGATCCTGGCGGCGATGAACGCTGATCGTGACTGGTGCGCATCGGGCCTGGCCCTGACGGAGGCGATGATGCTCGTCGACCGACTCGGGGACGATCCCACCCGAACCGACGAACTGCGCGGCGCAATTCGCGATGACTGGTCACGCATAGCGGTCGTCCCCCTCGATCAGCGGTGCCTTGATCGGGCGGCAGAGCTGGGGCGAACCCAGCCCGTGAGAACCGTCGACGCGCTCCACTTGGCGGCCGCCGATCGGTTGCCCAAGCCGCTCACCTACGCCACCTTCGACCCCGCTCAGATCCCCGTCGCACTCGCACTCGGCTTCGACGTCGTCTCGACCTGAGGTTCACCACGCCGAACCGGGGGTCGATTGTCACGCGTTGCGCCACCTTCGACCCGCAGTTCGAGTCACGCAGATGGGCAGAACGGCCTACGTGGAAGGTCCGGGCGACTCTATGAAATGAAGTCGGCGAACCGTACCGTCGACAACATGTTGGGGAACATCACGGCGGCCCACCGCAGGGTGAAGCACCACAACGGCGGCCAGCGGGCGATTGCTCGGCTGGCCGCCGGTGCTGTGGCACTGCTCGTCGCGACCTCGTGCGCTCCGGCACCATCCGGTCCTGGCGGCGGCCAAACCTCCGGCTCCGCGAGAGCCATCTACACCGTCGCAGCTGGCGCCCATGCAGCCAGCATCTTCGGCGAACCCGCCCCGATCTCGGCGTTCACCGTCGTCTCACAGCGCTCGTTTCTCCTCTCACTCAATGCCAGCGCTGTGTACACGCTGGCGGACACAGCCGATCAGCTCGACTGGAACAAGCTCCCCGGCTTCTCAGACTGCGGCACCCTCGACCTCAGCCAGAACGGCGCCATGTTCGGTTGGCGTTGGCGACCAGATCTCAGCCCCGCTCGCCTCGAACTTGCCGCCTACGCGAACACCAACGGTGTTCACCAGTGGAGCCCGGCGCTCGCCACGATGAGCGAGGCCGACCTCAATGCCCCATCCGAACTGAAGTACTCCGTCGGCATCGATTCATCGAACCCGGCTCAGTACCGTTTCCGCATCGAAGGCTTCGTGGGCTCAACCTCGATCGACGTCTCGGCCACCTTGGCCCGTGCCTGTCCTGGAGTCGGAGACGACGGACTCAAGTGGGCATCGGGTCTGTACTTCGGCGGAACCTCGGTCGCCCCACACGCGGTCACCGCCACGATGAGGGAGCTCTGAACCGCCAGACTGGGTTGATGGCGATCGACCTCACCACCACCCTGCACCATTCCGACACTGACCTCGAGATCCACAAGGTCGTGGTCGGGCCATTCGAAAACAACGTTTTCGTGTTGCGATGCCGTCATACGGGCGATGCTGTGTTGTTCGACGCCGCCAATGAGCACGAGCAGCTGCTCGAGCTCGCTGAGGCGCTCGGGGTGCGACGGATCCTCGAGACCCATGGCCATTGGGATCACATCCAGGCCATTCCGCAGATGCGCGAGGCCGGCTACTCGGTGGGCGTGACAGCGGGCGATGCCGCCATGTTGGACAGCTACGACGAACTCATCGAACACGACACCGTCATCGAGGTCGGGGACCTGCGGATCACCACCATCCTCACACCCGGACACACCCCTGGATCGATGTGCTTCAAGGTGGTCGACAAGCCATTGCTGTTCAGCGGCGACACGTTGTTCCCGGGCGGCGTCGGTAACACCAAGCTCGAAGGCGGAGACTTCGACGCGATCATCGGGTCGGTCGACTCACTGCTGTTCTCGCCATTCGCTCCAGAAACGATCGTCATGCCCGGCCACGGGCTCGACACCACCATCGGCGCCGAGCGGCCCGAACTCCAGAACTGGATCGACCGGGGCTGGTGAACCAGCCCCGGTCGGTTCCGGATGCTCAGATGTGATTCGCGGTCTCAGACCGCCGAACCGATCAGATGTTGAACGCACCCTCGGTGAGGTACCAGTAGAACCACGACGGGCTCTTCACGGTGCAGTAGTGCACGCCTCGGATGGTGTCCGGGAAGATCGCGTAGGTCGGGTCGTTCCAGAGAACCAACAAGGCGTGGGCCGTCACGACGGTCGATCCACCGGGACCGGTGCCGTACTGAACCGACGTGATGGGAGTGAGCCACTCGATGCCGCTGGCGTCCACCTTGTCGGGTGCGAGCGAGATCGGGTGTCCTGAGCCTGCGTACGCAACTGCTTCTGCCGGGGTGAGCAGCGCCGTGGCCGAGGCCAGCGCCGAGGCGTTCAACGTCGAGCACTGGGCATCGGTGCCGCCGGTGGTCACGCCTGTCGTGGCGAGATGATCGGCACTGCGGGTCTTGCAGGACAGGTCGCCGGTAATGGCGAGGTTGTTTCCAGCTGCGGAATCGACCTCGTCAGCGTCGCCCCACGTCTGTGTGGTCAAGGGCGAGAGGATCGCCTTGGAGCCGCCGAAGGCGGTGCGGGTCGTGTGGTTGACGTTGGCGATGGCGGCCAGCGGGACCTGCAGTGGGTCAAGGCCGGCGAGGCTCTGCTGTGCCTTGGCGCAGAAGTCACTCTCGAGCGCCGACAGCGTGTCGTAGTTCGCTTCGAGGCCGGGCACGTTGTAGGTGGTAATGGCGAACTGAAGAGTCACGCCGCCCGACGACGAGGTGGCCGTGAAGTCGCCGTCACCGTCGATTGAGATCGTTGCGAAGTTGAAGGCCACCGAGAACCCGGGTGCGGCCGTCGGGGTCACCGTGATGGCGCCATTGAAGGCCATGCCAGTGGCAGCGAGATTGACGCCGAAGGTGCCAGAGTTGACGCCATCGGAGTAGGTGCCAGCGCCGGTGATGAGATCGACGGTATTGGAGCCCGTGTATCGGACCCGAACGGCGCCGGACGTGACGGGTGCTGCGACGGCATAGGTCGAGGCGCCGGTGACCGAAATGGTCAGGTTTCGATTTCCAGTTCCCGTGCGGCTCGCCACGCCCGACGGGGTGGCACCGCTACAGCTGGTTGCCACGATTGCCAATAGAGCTACTACAGCAAGTCGCCGCATGAGTCACCCTCCCAGGTCGCCTGCGCAGAGACTACCGCTCCGTGCAACAAAACGAAACAGCGTTCCGCTCAGGGGAAAGCATCGGCCTGATCGGCCTGCTCGGCCTGCTCGTTCACCGCCAAGGTATCCAGAACGTAGCGACGCGCCACGAAGCAACCAGCGGCGATGACCAAGCCCGCGGCCCAGCAGAAGGCGAACACCACGATCGACGTGCCGGAGACGAAAACATTGTCCCCGACCTGATGAGTGCCGGCTCGCGACCACGCATACAGCCCGCCCGCAACGGCTCCCAACACGACAGAGCCCCACGCCAACCCCTGACCGATCGGCGCCAACTTCGGCAGCGAGCGACCGCGCACATCGCGTTCGAGGTAGCCAGACCCAGCGAGATGGCCAAGCATCACAAGGGCGACGATGCCGCCGATCACGCTGCCGCCATATTGCAGCATGGTGGCTGCGGTGACGTTGTGGGAGCCGATCGTGAACCACGTGGTCTGCAGCGCACCGACCGCTCGAACGACTGCACCGTCGGGATGGGTGAACGCGTCCAGGATGAGATGACTCGCAGCGCCGAACGCTGCTGACAGCACGGTCCATCGGAGCCGCGGTCGGCGAAGCGAGCTGAACCAGTAGGCGCGGGCGCCGAGTGGACCACTCGCTGGAAGACACAGCGGCAACACCGCCAACACGATGCGGCGTACCACCCACGTCACCAGTACCGCGACGATGACAACCGCTGGGAGGTGAGCGGCGCGATGCCCGTCGAACCACATCGGGATTCCCCACGGTCCGAACCCCCAGCCGTTGGTCACGTAGAAGAAGTCAGGTGCCATGGACCCGATGACGAGTGCCACGCCATCCCACGGCCACAGAGCGTGGCCGTCGCGCCGTGTCCGCCCGAGCAGCGGGAGCACTGGCACCTGATGCGGGAGGAACGTGAACGGCACGCCTCCACGGTATCGGCGTACCGCCACACAGTTGCCTCCGCGAGGCGAACAGAGCCGACGCAAACAGAGATGGCGACACCCAGATACCGCCACCCAGATGGCGCCATAGTGTGTCCACGTGAACGACGATCTCCCGCAGGCCGTCCCGGCAGACGAACCCGCTGCGCTCCCCGCTGATGAGCGGCCGATCGATCACACGGCGGTCCACACGAGTGACCTTCCCCCGACGCCGACTCGCGATCGGAACATCCCAGCGACCGCCTGGCTCGAAGCCCCCGACGCGCTCTTGAGTGCTGGCGACGATCTCGATGGGGCACCGGTGGCCAACTACAAGCGGCGAATCGGGCCGTGGTTGTTGTGGCGCGCAGGTCCAGCAAAAGGCGACGCCAGATATGTCGCCATCGATCCCACCGACCTCGCACGCTGCTTCGCGTTTCGACTCACCCCGGATGGGCTCGGGAGCGGCACGGGACCATCGGGAGCCTCCCACGATCGCTTTCGCGGCTGGAAGGAAGATCTGCGCGATCACGAGTAGTACGTGACCGCTCTCTGGCCGAGACCAGATGATCGGTCAGAGCAACTCCATGCGCCGGGCGCTGTCGAGGGGGACCTCTCCCCTGCAAGAACCGACATTTCCAGCCCGCGAGGGTGTCCAATGGTCGATGTGAATGACATGAACGCCACATCAACGACGCTTCTCGTGATCGCACTGATCGCAGGAGCCATCGTGCTCTTCGCGTTGTTGCGCTCGATCAACTCCATCGGACCGACCGAAGTCGGACTGGTCACGAAGAAGTTCGGACTCAAGAAACTCTCCGATGACAACATCATCGGGTTCAAGGGAGAGGCCGGCTACCAGGCTGACTTGTTGATGCCAGGACTGCGGTTCAAGCTGTGGCCCGTCTTCTCGGTCTCCAAACACCCGTGGGCACAGGTGCCCGCCGGCGAGATCGGGGTGGTGATCGCACAGGTCGGCCATGCCCTCCCGGTCGGCGCCAAGTCCGCCGCCTTCAACCCGGGACTCGGCAGCTTCAGCAATGTGCGCGGGTTCATCACCAACAACGGCGAGAAGGGTGTGCAGCGACCAGTACTTCCTCCGGGCACGTTGCTCCCCCTCCACCCGGCGGCGTTTCTGGTCCTCACGCCAACTCAGGTGTACGGCCTGCCGTCATCACCGGACATGCAGGTCCTCGCCAAACACGGCCAACTCGGACCCGAGAGCTTCGGCCTCAACGCCACCCAACTGCAGGTGACCGTGATCGCCCCTCAGGGCGATACCGACTACATCGGGATCATCACCGCACTCGAGGGCGAGCCGTTGCCGAAGGGCGACATCGCCAGCCGGCTCGGTGGCTATGAAGACATCCGGGCGCTCGAGCTCGCTGGGGCTTCCGACGGCGAGACCGTCGAAGGCCTCCTGGGTAACAAGAACCTGATCCACAACAACTACCAGGACTTCCAGGCCTTCATCGACAACGGCGGCAAGATCGGCCTCCAGCACGATCCGTTGCTGTACGGCGCCTACCTGCTCAACCCGTTTCTCGTGCGAGTCGAGATGGTGCCGATGTTGGTGGTCAACCAGGGCCAGGTGGCGGTCATCAAGAGTTTCGTGGGCCTCCCGACCGTCGACACCTCCGGCGAGGAGTTCAAGTTCGGCTCGATCGTTGCCCCCGGACACCGCGGCATCTGGCGTGAGCCACTCCGCACCGGCAAGTTCCCCATCAACCCCCGTTGCTATGCCGCCGAGATCGTCCCGACGTCGATCATCACGCTCAACTGGGCTGAAGCCACCAGCCAAGCGCACAATCTCGATGCCCATCTGTCGCACATCTCCGGCAAGAGCCGCGAGGGATTCGTCTTCAAGATCGATCTGCAAGTGCAGATCCACGTTCCCGACACCCGCGCCCCGAAGGTCATCTCGATGGTCGGCACCATGATGAATCTGGTCAACGAGGTCCTGCAATCAGCCGTCGGCAACCACTTCCGCAACACGTTGCAGCAACTCGAAGCCATCAAGTTCATCGAGACCCGCCATCAGGTGCAGGCCGCGGCTCTGGCTGCCATCACCGAGTACCTGGCGGCGTATCAAGTGGAAACGAAGGGCGTGTACATCCAGGACGTCACGTTCCCCGAGGAGATGGTCACCGTGTTGACGACTCGTGAGATCGCCAATCAGGAGCGAGTCACCTATGAGGAACAGCAGCGGGCGCAGGTCGCACGCGTGGAGTTGGAGAAGGCCCGCGGCACCGCCGACATGCAGGCGAGTCTGGCGCAGTCACAGGTGGGCATCACCATCAAGAGCAACGAGGCCGATGCCCGCAAGGCGGAGGCCAGCGGCGAAGCCGGCGCCATGGTGGCGTTGGGCAACGCCGACGCAGAACGTCAGCGTGCGATCGCATTGGCCCAGGCCGATGCGTTGCGCGCCATGGGCGAGGCACAAGCAACGAAGGAGCGAAACGTCGGCGTTGCGACCGCCGATGCCATGCGGGCGCAGGGCGAGGCGCAGGCGAATACCGACCGGATGGTCGGACTGGCCAAAGCGGATGCGACGCAGGCGGTTGGCCTGGCGCAAGCTGCCGGTTTCGAGGCCCAGCGCGCAGCACTGGGCGAGGTCGCCACGGCCGTGGTCAACGTCGTCGAGGCCTTGAGTCGCGGCGACATCAAGATCATGCCGGAGGTCCTCGTGACGGGCGGCGGCGGCTCACCGTTCGACGCCCTCACTGCGGCATTGACCCGAGCTCTGACATCGGGCAACGGCATCTCCTTCGGTGCGAACGCCCCCGCCGATCCGGCGGGCAGCGACGCTCCGAAGGGACCTGCAGCCATCGGTACCGGTCACCCCGATTCACCCGCCGACGTGTGACATCTGCTATTTCCACTAGCTGCATAGGAGAAATACACTGCGGGGGTGACCAGTTCTTCCGATCCCGCCACCACCCCCCTCTTCGAGATCACCGATCTCCAGGTGGCACCTGTGTCTGACGCCCCGAGCGGCTCAGCATCAGCGGCGGTACACCCCGACATTCTGAAGGGCCTGTCGCTCACAATTCGGTCCGGGGAGACCCACGCGCTGATGGGGCCACATGGCTCCGGGAAGTCGACGCTGGCCTCCGCGCTGATGGGGAGTCCCGAATACACCGTCACCAACGGTTCGGTCCGCTTCCACGGCGACGACATCTCCTCGTGGGGTCCGGATGACCGTGGTCGCGCCGGCATCTTTTTGGCCTTCCAATATCCGCAGGCGGTCTCCGGAGTGCCGGTTCGCTCGTTTCTCCGCCAAGCCATGTCAGTCCGCAAGGACACCGCCGATCTGTCCATTCTCGAAGTTCGTTCGGAACTCATGAACTGGATGGGCCGCCTGGGCATGGACCCTGCGTTCGCTGACCGATACCTCAACGAGGGGTTCTCCGGCGGAGAAAAGAAGCGAAACGAGATCCTGCAGTTGGCGATGCTCGAACCTGAGTTCGCCATCCTCGACGAAACCGATTCCGGCCTCGACATCGATGCACTCGAAGTCGTGGCCGACGGCGTGAATCAGATCCGAGCTGCCCGACCCGAGATGGGCACGCTGATCATCGCCCACCACCAGAGATTGCTCGACCATCTGGTGCCCGACGTGGTGCACATCCTCGTCGACGGGCGGATCGTCGAGAGCGGTGGCCGGGAACTCGTCGAACAACTCGAGCGAGACGGGTTCGCCGCGTGGCAGGGTGCATTGGCATGACCATTCTCGACACGCTGGACGCGACCCGGATCAAGGCGGACTTCCCGCTGCTGACGCTCGAGCGCGAACGGCCGCTGATCTTTCTGGACTCGGCAGCCACCTCGCAGAAACCGCGCATCGTCCTGGATGCGATGACCAACTACTACGAAACCATCAACGCCAACGTGGCTCGCGGTGTCTACGAGATCGCCGAGGCGTCCACCAACGCTCTCGAAGCAGCGCGCGCCAAAATCGCCCGGTTCATCGGCGCCCCCGATCCGCACCAGATCATCATCACCAAGAACGCCACCGAAAGTCTGAACTTGGTGGCGCAATCCTGGGGTCGGGCCAACCTCGTCGCCGGGGATGTGGTCGTGCTCACCCAGATGGAGCACCACGCCAACATCGTGCCGTGGCAGATCCTGGCGTCGCAGCTCGGCCTCGAGATCCGCTGGATCCCGCTGACCGACGACGGCCAGCTCGACCTGTCCGACCTCGACGCGCTGCTCGATCGTGCGAAGGTCGTCGGCTTGACGGCCATGTCGAACGTGTTGGGCACCATCAACCCGGTGCGCCAGATCGCCGATGCCGCTCATGCCGTCGGCGCCATCGTCAGCGTCGACGCTTGCCAGCTGGTCCCCCATGTGGCGTGCGACGTCACCGAACTCGGCGCCGACTTCTTCTCGTTCTCGGGACACAAGATGTGCGGACCGACCGGCATCGGCATCCTCTGGGGACGACAGGTTCTCCTCGACGCCATGCCACCGTTTCTCGGAGGTGGCGGCATGATCGAACACGTCACCCTCGAGGGATTCAGCTGCGCGCCGATCCCCCACAAGTTCGAAGCGGGGACTCCACCCATTGCCGAGGCCATCGGCCTGGGTGTGGCTGTCGACTACCTGTCCGGCCTCGGCATGGACAACGTTCGGGCCCACGAGATGGCGCTGACGGAGTACACGCTCCGCGTACTGAACGAGCGGTTCGGCGACAAGCTCACCATTCACGGTCCCGCCGACCCTGCGGCGCGCGGCGGCGTCTTCTCGCTCGACCTGGCAGGACTGCACCCCCACGACATCAGCCAGGTGTTGGACACCCACGGTGTGTGTGTCCGAGCGGGCCACCATTGCGCCAAGCCGCTCATGAAACTTCTCGGCGTGGGCGCCACTGCGCGAGCATCTGTGTACATCTATAACGACGAAGCCGATGTCGATGCGCTCGCTGAAGCGCTCGCCGACGCCGAATCGTTCTTCGCCTTCTGAGGAACGCCATGTCAGGGCTCGAAGATCTCTACCGAGAGATCATTCTGGATCACTACCGATCGCCACGAAACCGTGGGGAACTCGAATCACCTCCTGCGCATCGCGCCGAGGGGTTCAACCCACTCTGCGGTGATGAGATCGTTGTCTACGTCACAGTCGACGACGAGTCGGCGGGAACTGCGGCGACCATCATCGACGTGAAGATCGGTGGCCAGGGCTGCTCGATCTCACAGGCGTCGGCGTCGATGATGTCGGCGGCAGTGAAGGGCAAGACGTTGGCCGAGGTGGCCGACATCACCCGCGCCTTCAAAGCCATGATGTCGATCCACGAGAACGAACTCGAAGGCGAAACCGGCGTGCCAGCAGAAGACGCACCAGACGTCGCTCTCGGCGACCTCGAAGCGTTGCGGGGCGTGGTGAAGTTCCCCGTGCGAATCAAGTGCGCCACGTTGTCGTGGAACACGTTGGCGCAGGCTGCCGACGAGCTCGTCAGCTGACTTCGACGTAGGTCCCGCTTGCGGCGGCTCCACTCAGCCTGGCGGCGGCATGGAAGCGTCGACGACCCACACTGACTGAATCTCCGCTGGGGCATCATCCACCGTGACCCGCACATCGTATTGACCCGCGTGCTCGACACCGAGCGCCACCCCGACCGTCAACGGGATGAGCACCGGCTCGCCCAGAAAGACGCGCTGAGCGGTAGCGGGATCCGACGGCAGGTTGGCCACGAACGGCTCGGCGATCGGACCTGCCGTCTCGGGATCGATGACGGTCAGTCGCACCTCATGTGGCTGATCGAGCTCGAAATACGGCACCTCGATCACCAGAGCCACGGTGAACTGCACCCCCGCCGGCACATTGGGGACATGCAGACGGGTGATGCCGCCGGAGAGCACCATCAGCAGGTTCTCCCGAACCTGCGCGTGGTCACAGATGAGCAGCGACGTCAGGCGAGCCATCGCCGCATGGTATCGAGCCGGCCGCTCCGACTCGGTCAGGTTCGTCCGGCGATCTCGTTCATGGCTGCCGCCAAGTCGATGTCGCGTTGGGTGATTCCGCCGACATCGTGGCTCCACAACGTCACGTCGACGGTGGAGTAGACGTTGGACCAGTTCGGGTGATGGTCCATCTTCTCCGCCACGAGTGCGGCTGAGGCCATGAATCCGAACGCCTCGACAAACGATTTGAAGCTGAAGGTGCGATGGATTGCGTCGCCCGCACGTTCCCATCCGGTGGGAAGCGCCGTGTCGTCGTTCAGTTTCGTGTCGGCCTTCGTCATCCGCTCATCATCCCAGATCCATGTGGGGTGGGCCTGGTCTCGGCCGTCCGCAGGCGCGAGATGATGTCGGCACCGATCAGCACCACGCTGACCCACACCATGGCGAAACCGAACCAGCGAGCACTCGACATGGTTTCGCCGAACACGATGACGCCGCACAGGAACTGCATCATGGGCGAGATGTACTGCATGAGGCCGAGCAGTGAGAACGGCAGTCGTCGTGCTGCGGCCGCGTACATCACCAACGGGATCGCCGTGATGGGCCCAGCGGCCACCAACATCAACGAACCGGACAAGCCAGCGTCGCCAGCAAATCGTGCGGTGCCGACGACGTGCAAGTAGGCGATGCCCGCGACAGCGAATGGTGCGAACACCGCCGTCTCCGCAGCCAGTGACTGGATGGCCGTGAGCCTGGTCCCCCGTTTGAGATAGCCATATCCGGCGAAGGTGAACGCCAAGAAGAGCGCCACCCACGGGACCCGCCCCGCCGCGATCGTGACCGCCACCACGGAGGCGCCGCCGAAGCCGACGGCAGCCCACTGAGAAGTTCGCAGACGCTCGCCCAGGATGAGGACGCCCATCGAGACCACGACCAGTGGATTGATGAAGTACCCGAGGGCTGCTTCGATCACGTGGCCGTGGGTGGCCGCCCAGATGTAGATCCCCCAGTTGGACCCGATCAGGAGCGCCGCTGCGGTGGTCCGGGCGAGCTCACTGCGATTCCTCCGCAACAGCGCGATCCAGCCCCAGTCGTGTGTCACGGCGAGCGGAATGGCCACGGCGACCAGCGCCCAGATCATTCGATGGCACAAGATCTCGATGGGCGAGTTCGCTCCGAGAGCGTGGAAGAACAGCGGGAACAGGCCCCAGCACAGATAGGCCCCGAACCCGACGATGACCCCCACCGATTCTGACGACCGAGGCGTCGTGATCCTGGTGTCGCCGCTGGTCACGCCATGAGCATCACAGGTGTCGGAGCCGGAGTCAGTTCGATATTTCCGAGTCAGGTGCGCCGCCTCGGCGGGGGCGACCATCTCGCACGGACGGGACGGGATCAGGCGCAGGGGTCAGCGAGGGCGTAGCCCGACTCCTCGAGCCGGGTCGCCAGCTCGGGACCACCACTTTCGAGGATCCGACCGTTGGCGAAGATGCGCACTACCCCAGTGTGATGTTCCTCCAGCAACCGGATGAAGTGAGTACGAGAGCCGCCCTCACCCAGAGGTGTGCCTCATGGCCGCGAATTCGGCGGAATCCGGCGGTGTGGTTACCGTCGTGGTCGTGCAATCCGACGCTGACGATCTCAACGACGGCACAGCCGACCTGGCCGGGCGGTCGCCCGCCGAGAGCGAGCTGGCTGACCGGCTGCTCGCTGCAACCGAACTCCTCGAGAGGATCGTGGCGCAACGGGATCTCCTCGAGTCGCTGACGCTCGAAGAGCGCACGAGATTCCTCACGGCAACCGGGGATGTGTATTGCCCCGACGTGACCGAGCGCCGACTCCGGATCAAACAGAAGAGTCGGCGCCTCCGACGCGAGAAGGCCGCTCAGAGCCGCGACGTGTTGTCGGACACGGGGATTCGGACGCTTCGGACCAAGCCGGTGTACACCACGCCAAATGTCTTTGCGCCGGTCGGTTTCGAGCAGATCGACGTGGACAGCGAGACCGCTGCGCTAGCTGCGTCACCGCTTGAGGTCGCGGCGGAACAGCACTGCTATGTCTGCAAGCAGATGTTCACTCGGGTTCATCACTTCTACGATCAGATGTGCCCGACGTGCGCAGGACTCAACTACACCAAGCGCAGCGAGACGGCCGACCTGTCGGGTCGGGTGGCGCTGCTCACCGGCGGGCGAGTGAAGATCGGGTACCAGGCGGGCATCAAGCTGCTCCGAGCGGGGGCGCGTCTCATCGTGACCACACGATTCCCCCGCGACGCCGCGATCCGATACGCGGCCGAGCCCGACTTCCACGCGTGGTCGGACCGGCTGGAGATCTTCGGATTGGATCTTCGTCACACCCCGAGCGTCGAAGCGTTGTGTACGCATCTCGTGGCGACGACGGGTCGGCTCGACTTCATCATCAACAACGCGTGCCAGACGGTGCGACGACCGCCCGAGTTCTATCGCCACATGATGAATCGCGAAACGGGCGAATTGGCGCAACTCCCGGCTTCAGCGGCCGCGTTGTTGGGCGCGTACGAGGGGTTGCGCGGCGAGGACATCGTGGGTGGAGGTTCCGCTCTGGAATCGTCCAGCGGACCCGACTCAAGATTCCTGGTCGCGGGAGTCGACGCGACGACCGGTGGGCCAGTCGGGCTGACTCGAGCCGCCGAGATGTCGCAGATCCCGTTGCTCGACGAGGATGTCGTCGTCAACGGTGGTGCCCTGTTTCCCTCGGGTCGACTCGACCAGGACCTCCAACAGGTCGATCTACGCGACCGGAACTCGTGGCGACTGCTGCTCGATGAGGTGTCGTCGGTCGAGTTGTTGGAGACACAACTCGTGAACGCTGTGGCGCCGTTCGTACTGAACGCACGGCTGAAGGCTCTGATGCTGTCGACACCCGAGCGGGACAAGCACATCGTCAACGTGTCGGCCGTCGAGGGGCAGTTCTATCGGCGCTTCAAAACAACGAGGCATCCGCACACCAACATGGCCAAGGCCGCGTTGAACATGATGACGCGCACATCGGCGGCGGACTATCACGCTGGTGGGATCCACATGAACAGCGTCGACACCGGTTGGGTGAGCGATGAGGACCCCGCCCACATCGCCGAGCGCAAGACGTTGGAACAGGATTTCCATCCGCCGCTCGACATCGTCGACGGCGCAGCGCGAATCGTCGATCCGATCATTTCGGGCTTCAACACCGGCACCCACATGTGGGGCCAGTTCCTGAAGGACTACACCCCCACCGACTGGTAACAGGGCGCTTTCGGGCGGGATGAACGCGCTACGCCGTGCGGCCCGCGAAGGTCTCGAGCCCGTCGCCGCTCAGGTGCTCGAGAGCGATGGGCCGACCGGACATGGCGAGCATGATGGCCTAGGTCGTCATCTGTCGCCATGGGTGAAACCTCGCCCGATCCGGCTGACGAGCGGGGTGTCCGTCGCACTATCGGGTTCGAACGACCTCGCCTCGAACTCCCGGGTTCGCCCACACCACCTGTCGGTTGTGATCTCTGCACCTCGCCCTCTCCATCCGGGAGAGCTCGACACAGATCCGTAGCACTCGTGGGTATTCCCGGAGCACGCCTTGCTACGACGACAGAATGTCACGAGAAATCACGCAGCGCGAGCTTCGAAACGAAAGCGGGCAGATCATGCGCGAGCTCGATAGCGACGACGAACTCGTGGTCACTCGCAACGGAGTTCCCGTCGGGCACCTGAAGACAGAGCCGAGGAGGGATGCTCCGCTCAGTCGTCTCGCTTGCGGCGACGGAAGAAGCGGCCGAAACCACCCCTGCCCTCGGCATCGGGACCCCCGCGCTTGGCGCGTTCTTTGATGACGTCTTGCCGAGTTTGCGCGGCGATGGCATTCACGATGTCCTCGGCCTCGTCCAGCAATGCTGCGACAGAGGGGTCACCAGCGGCAACGCTCGCCGGTTCCGGGGGCGTCGCCGGCGTCACCAGGGCACCATGTGCCCAATTCACATCGGCCAGACGCGGCGTGTACGCGTGGCAGTTGTCGGGGCATCTCCATGGCGCCTCGGGAGCGAGATCGAGATCGCACTTCCGGACCGTCTCCCCATTGGGATACGACCGGCTCTCGAAAAACTTGCAACCCTCATTCATCGGCATCGACACAGTGTGCCGGAAGGTGGCCCGTCCGGCGTGTCACCGCCGCAGCCGACTGGTTCGTGGCGGATTCGAGCCGCGCGATCCGGTCAGAAAGCGCTATGGACCCGGCGGCCTCGCAAGCTCAGCCGACCGACCCCTCTATTTGGAGTTCGATGAGCCGCGACCACTCGACCGCGTACTCCATCGGCAGCCTGCGGGTGACGGGCTCAATGAAGCCGTTGACCACCATCGACATGGCGGACTCCTCGGTCAAACCGCGGCTCATCAAATAGAAGAGCTGCTCGTCGGCGACCTTCGACACCGTGGCTTCGTAGCCGATGATCGCGTCCTTCGCACCAACCTCCACGTCGGGACAGGTGTCGCTGATGGAATACTCATCGAGGATCAGTGCGTCGCATTGCACGTGGCTCCTGCATCCGTACGCATCCGGCCCGACATGGATGAGGCTGCGGTACGACGTGCGACCGCCATCGTTGGAGATGGACTTCGACACGATCTTCGACGTGGTCTCCGGCGCAGCGTGGACCATCTTCGCTCCGGTGTCCTGATGCTGACCCGCACCCGCATAGGCCATGGACAGCGCCTCGCCCGATGCCTTCGGACCAACGAGCGTGCAGCCTGGGTAATTCATGGTGAGGCGACTGCCGATGTTGCCGTCGATCCACTCCATATGGCCCTCGGCCTCGACGCGAGCACGCTTCGTGACCAAGTTGAAGACGTTGTTCGACCAGTTCTGGATGGTCGTGTAGGTCACACGGGCGGACGGCTTCACGATGATCTCGACGACCGGCGAGTGGAGCGAATCCGACGTGTACACCGGTGCCGAGCAGCCGTCGATGTACTGGACGTTCGAACCCTCGTCGGCGACGATCAGCGTCCGTTCGAACTGACCCATGTTCTCCTGGTTCATGCGGAAGGATGCCTGGAGCGTCATGTCGACGTCGACGCCCGGCGGCACATAGATGAACGATCCACCCGACCACACCGAGGAGTTGAGCGCCGAGAATTTGTTGTCGTTCATGGGGATCACGGTGCCGAAGTACTGCTTGACCAGCTCGGAGTATTCGCGCACGGCCGTGTCCATGTCGCAGAAGATGATGCCCTTGCGTTCGAGGTCCTCACGGTTGCGATGGATCACCACCTCGGACTCGAACCGCGCCGTCACGCCCGCCAGGTACTTGCGTTCAGCCTCGGGGATGCCGAGCTTCTCGTAGGTGTTCTTGAGGGCATCTGGGAGATCGTCCCAGCTGTTCACCTGACCAGACGTGGGCTTGATGGAGTAGGAAATATCGTCGAAGTCGACCTCGCTCATGTCCCCGCCCCCCTTGGGCATGGGCAGCTTCTCGAACGTCGCGAGCTCCTTGAGGCGGCGCTCGAGCATCCACTCCGGCTCGCCCTTCATCGCTGCAATGTCACGGACCAGCTGCTCGTCGAGCAGACGCTTGGGCTTGTCGACGTACTTCGCCTCGTCGGACCGGCCGAGTTGATACTTCGAGAGATCGAGATCGATCGACATGGAGGGCTCCGAAAGAGTCGAGAGGTATTTCTCCTACCGCCACAGTAACAACCTTCCAAAGTGGGGCAGTATGCAGACATGTCACACCCCCTCGGCTCTCCCAACTACGTGCGTTTCACCAACTTCCGCCGCTCCGGCGACGCCGTGAGCACCCCCGTGTGGTTCGCTCCCGACGGCGACACCTACGTGTTCAGCACCAACGAATCATCGGGCAAGGTCAAGCGGATGCGCAACGATCCGCGCGTCGAGGTCACGCAGTGCGACATGCGCGGCAAGGTCTCGCCGGGAGCGGTGACGTATACCGGCAACGCCATGGTCGACGACGACGCTGCCGGGATCGCCCGAGCAAACGCAACGCTCGCCAAACGCTATGGCCTCATGTGGAAGTTGATCGGCCTCGGCGACGGCATCAAGAAGCTGTTTCGCAAGCCGGTCGATACCTGCATCGTCCGGGTCACCCTCAACTGAACCACTCCCGGACAGGGTCCTGGCCGCAACAACGAAACGTTCTCGGCACAGATCTGCCGACAGAACGGGGCACGCCGACAGAACGGGGCACGCCGTCAGAACGAGGGCGTTCTCGGTCAGGAAGCGGCGGCGATCGCTGCCGCTAGCGCCAGGGCGCGGCGGGCATTGTCGACATGGAGGTTCTCGATCATCTTTCCGTCGAGTTGGATCACGCCGAGGCCAGCCCTACGACCCTCCTCGAAGGCGTCGATGACCCGCTGCGCGTGCTCGACCTCGGCGTCGGTTGGCGCGAACGCAGCGTTGGCGACATCGATCTGGCTGGGGTGGATGAGGGTCTTGCCGTCGAAGCCCATGTCGGCGCCTTGGCGGCATTCGGCATCGAAGCCCTCGTCGTTCTTGATGTCGTTGTACACGCCGTCGAGGATCACCTTGCCGGCGAAGCGGGCGGCGTTCAGGCACTTCGACAGTCCCCACAGCAAGGGTTGCCGCCCAGGGACGAGCGTGGCGCGCAGTTCCTTCGCCATGTCGTTGGTGCCCATGATGAGCACCTCCAGTCGCTCGGACGACGTAGCGATCTCGACAGCGTTGATCATGGCCGCCGGCGTTTCAAGCATCGCCCAGATCTTGGTGTGCTCGGGTGCGCCAGCTGACTCGAGGAGACGTTCGACGGTCGCCACCTCGGCGGCGGAGTTGATCTTGGGAACCACGACGCCGGACGGACCGGCGGCAGCGGCGGAGCGAACGTCGGCCTCGAACCATTCAGTGTCGAGACCGTTGACTCGGATGGTGAGCTCGCGCTTTCCGTACTCACCGGAGCTCGCCGCAGCCGCGACCTTGTCTCGGGCCGCCGCCTTCATGTCGGGCGAGACGCTGTCCTCGGTGTCGAAGATGATGGCATCGCACGCCAGGCCCTTCGCCTTCTCGAGCGCCTTGTCGTTGGCGCCAGGCATGTAGAGAACAGAGCGTCGGGGACGAAGATCAGTCATGGCCGACACGTTCGCCCGTGACCGCTTCGCCTGTCAAAAGTCGGTGCGTGCCACGACGGAGCGCGCGGGTTGCACCGATTTCCGCGACAGACGCGGCGCGACGTTCAAGGCGTGCAGCGCGTGCCACGGCGGAGCGCGCGGGTTGCACCGATTTCCGCGACAGACGCGGCGCGACGTTCAAGGCGTGCAGCGCGTGCCACGGCGGAGCGCGCCGCGACCTCACCGGATCGTCGCTGAGTCAGAAACCGTAGGAGGCGGCCAGTTCGGGATCCCGGGCCGACAACATCTTGGCGAGCTCGACCATCACGTGGCACTGCTTGACCGACGCATCGTCTTCCATCTTGCCGTTGATCATCACGGCACCAGTGCCGTCGCCCATGGCCTCGATGACGTGCATGGCATGGGCGATGTCGGCGGGATCCGGCGAGAACACTCTCTTGGCGATATCGATCTGCACCGGGTGGAGACTCCATGCACCGACACATCCGAGGAGGAAGGCGTTGCGGAACTGGTCCTCGCAGGCAACCACGTCGGAGATGTCGCCGAACGGGCCATAAAACGGCAGGATCCCAGCCATGGCGCAGGCATCGACCATGCGAGCAATCGTGTAGTGCCACAAATCCTGCTGATAGGTGACGCGGGGGCCGTTGTAGTCGGGCCCATCGGCGCCGTCGCTCGGATCGTCGCGGACGAGGTAGCCGGGGTGTCCGCCGCCGACGCGGGTGGTCTTCATCCGACGGCTGGCTGCGAGGTCGGCGGGGCCGAGCGACAGGCCTTGCATGCGGGGGCTGGCTGTGCAGATCTCCTCGACGTTGGCGACACCGCGGGCCGTTTCGAGCAACGCATGCACGAGGATCGGCGTCTTGACGCCAGCTTTCGCCTCGAGCTGAGCCAGGAGGCGATCGACGTAGTGGATGTCCTCAGCACCTTCGACCTTGGGAACCATGATCACATCGAGCTGATCGCCGATCTCGCCGACCAGCGTGACCAGATCATCAAGCACCCACGGTGAATCGAGGCTGTTCACGCGGGTCCACAGCTGAGTGTCACCGAGATCCAACGTCTGGCCGACTTCGACGAGACCGGCGCGGGCGGCTTCCTTCTGATCGGCGGGAATGGCATCCTCGAGGTTCCCCAACAGGATGTCGACCTTGGGTGCCAGCTCCGGCAGCTTGGCGCGGACCTTCCCGAGATGCGGCGGGAAGAAGTGGATCATCCGCGACGGCGGGAACGGGATCTCCCGAACGGGCGCCGGGGCACCCACGGCGAGGGGGTTGAAGAAATCCTTGGGACTGCGCATGCCGAGACGATACGACTCGCTACCGAAGGTGCCCAAAGCTGGAAGAATCAGTCGGGCGGATGGGAGTCCTCTCATCGCACCGAATGCCGGCTGAGGAGGCCATGATGAACACGAGACGCCGACTCGCCTGTGCCGTGTTGCTCCTGATGAGTCTCGCGGCCGCCGCCTGCCAGACCGGCGTCAGGTCCGGCGTACGATGCCGCACCGCCAACTTCGGCGACGACGGCACCTACGTCCTCAAATGCGTGAAAGGCCGATGGCAACGCGCCGCCACCAAAGTCCAAGTCGCACAACTCATCATCGCCATCCTCAAAGCGAGAACGACCACCGCTCCGCCCACCACCAGCACACCGCCAGTCATTCCGTATACCGCCGTCAGCGCTGGCCAACATCACTCGTGCGCCCTACGTGCCAGCGGAACCGTCGTGTGCTGGGGCAACAACGTTGCCGGCCAACTCGGCAACGGAACCACCACCAACTCCCTGGCCGTCGTGCCCGTCACCGGCATCACCAACGCCATCGCCATCGCCGCCGGCAACGTTCACACGTGCGTGCTGCGGACCGGAGGGACAGTCGCCTGCTGGGGTGCGAGCAATGTCGGGCAACTCGGCAACGGATCGACCACCATGTCGCTCACTCCCGCTGCGGTCACGGGAATCACGGACGCGATTTTCATCGCTGCCGGCAGCTATCACTCGTGCGCGGTCCGTGCCATCGGAACGATCGTCTGTTGGGGACTCAACTCCAACGGACAGCTGGGCAACGGAGCCACGACGAATGCTGTCACCCCGGTTCAAGTCGACAACATCAACAACGCCACCGCCGTCGACGCGGGAAGCCACCACACCTGCGCACTCCGCTCCGTTGGAACCGTGGCGTGCTGGGGATACAACCCCTACGGCGAACTCGGCAACGGAACCAACGTTGACGCCACCAGCCCCGTCGCGGTCACCTTGCTCACTGACGCTGCGGCCATCGTGACGGGGGACTTCCATTCGTGTGCACTTCGTGCCAATGGCACCATTTCGTGTTGGGGCGCCAACAACGTGGGGCAGCTCGGGGACGGAACGACCGCCGATCGGACAACCCCGGTCGGAGTGTCCGGCATCGCCAACGCCGCCCTCGTCACCGCTGGCACCGCCCATTCGTGCGCAAAGCGCGTCGGGGCCACGATTTCCTGCTGGGGCTCGAACGCCTACGGCCAGCTCGGAAACGGAACCACCACCAATGTCAGCTCCCCCACTGCGGTCGTCGGCATTGCCAACGCTCAATCTGTCGATGCCACGGAGCGAGGTACCTGCGCCCTTCGGCTTGGGGGCACCATCGCCTGCTGGGGAAGCAACGACTTCGGTCAGCTCGGCAACGGCACCACGACCAACTCCTACACGCCGGTTCAGGTGTTGGCGCCAGCCTGATCGGCGCTTGCATCTGACAGCTGACAGCTCGCTTAGACCAACCCGCCGTAGGTGTCGGGGCGGCGAGTGGTGTCGAACGGGAACAGGTCGAGCCAGTCCCTGCACTGATCCAGATCGAGATCGGCCACGAGCACCGCCGGTCGATCGCGGGGCGCCTCGACCAGCACTCGGCCGTACGGATCGCTGATGAAACTGGACCCGTAGAACGTGATGTCCGCACCGCCCAAATGCTCGGTGCCGATTCGATTCGGGACCACCATGAACGTGCCCGACGTGATGCCGTTGCCGACAATCACGTGGCGCCACAACGGCATGGTGTCGAAGTCCGGGTGATCCGGCTCCGACCCGATCGCGGTCGGATAGACCAAGACCTCGGCGCCCTGGAGTGAGTAGATCCGCGCCAGCTCCGGGAACCATTCGTCCCAACATGTCGGGAACCCGAACTTCGCCGCTGTTGCGGGAGTCGCCACGTCGATCACCGGGTAGCCCGTGTTGCCCTGCTCGAAGTACAGGTCCTCGAAATACCCAGCCGTCACGGGAATGTGCATCTTGCGGGTACGGGCGATCAACTCCCCAGATGGGGACACACAGATCGCCGTGTTCCATCCGCGTGGAACCAACGCGGGATCGGCTTCCCACAACGACGCATGCACGAAGACGCCGTGCTCCGTCGCCAATTCCCTGGCCAGCTTGTGGGTCGGCCCGCCCGGCAACGGCTCCGGATGCAGCCCGACGACATCGGGACCGTCCGGCACGATCGCGCAGTACGGCATCAGCGTGATCTCCTGGAGACACACCATCTCGGCCCCGGCTTCGACAGCCAACGTCACGCCACGCCGCAAGGACGCAAGGTGCTCGTCGGCATTCGCAAACCACTGCTGTTGCACGAGACCGACACGAAGCGGCGTCCGGAGAGCGGAACGCACCCGGGCGAGCGAGACCGGTGCCCCCTCCGCGAGGATCACCTCGAAATCTGGGGTCGCTCCTGAACTCTTCACGAGGCGATCACTTGTTGAGTGATGCAATGCACCCCGCCGCCCCCGTAGGCCAACACTTCACCCGGCATTGGGATCACCTCGCGGTCGCCGAACTGCTCACCGACGAGGTCCAGCCAGCGCGACTCACCCCCATCGACTGTCGGCACCAACACGGCACCGTTGCACACCACGAAATTCCCGTACGGCACCGGCACGGTCTCGCCGGCCACCGTTGCATAGGGCAGCTCCTCGAGCACGACGACCTCGATGCCCGTGTCGATCAGCCGATTGCGATTGTCGACCGCAATGGTGTGATTCGGGTTGGCGGTATCGGAACATCCCTGCAACAGGATCCGCCTGGGCCCGCAGAACCCGGCCACGTTGTCGACGTGTCCGTCGGTCCCGTCATCTTCGAAGATCCCGTTCGCCAACCACACGATTGTCTCGACACCCAGTTCCACCCGCAGCCGATCCTCGATCTGCTCACGATTCATTGCGGGGTTGCGGTTCGGATTCAACAGGCAGCGTTCCGTGGTCACCAACAGACCGGTTCCATCGACGGCGATCGAGCCGCCCTCCAGGATGAAATCGGTGCTGTCACGACGCTCGATCCGGAGATGGCTGAGCACCTCCGCCGCGATCCGTTGATCCTTGTCAAAGGGCGTGAAGGCCTCGCCCCAGGCGTTGAAGCCGAACTGGATCCCGATTCGTCGACCATTCTCTCGGACCGTGATCGGCCCCGAGTCTCGGAACCACGAGTCGTTCATCGGAGCGGCGACCACCTCGACCTCGTCGCCACATCGGCGGCGGGCATCTTCCACGTCGGACTCGTTGGCGAAAACGATCGATCGTTGGAAACGGGCGATCGTGCGGGCGACCGTGGCGTGCACGTCGCGAGCAGCGGTGAGTTCCCCGTGCCAGAGCTGGCTGATCCGCTCCTCGGTCGGCCATCCCATCACCATGGCGTCCTGAGGTTCCCACTCTGGCGGCATCGTCGTCGTCATGGGTCGTAGCGTATGGGTATGGCCACCAGATCGAGGGACGCCAACCGAGAATTCCCTGCTGACACACCGGGAGCAGCCGCGCCGGGACCCCTCAGCACCGAGGCCCCACCATCCGACGCGTCGAGGTCGACCGGACCGAGCGGGTTCCGTGGCGCTGCCCTGCCGCTGCTCGGTGGACTGGCGGTGTGCGGATGCGGGGTCGCTCTCGCGATCTGGAACCCGACCGATACCGGCACGCCCTTCTGCCCCACCAAGGCAATCACCGGTATTGATTGTCCCCTGTGCGGTGGACTTCGAGCAGTGGCGGCCCTCACCCGAGGGAACCTTCGTCTCGCTGCGGATCACAACCTCCTGCTGACGTTGCTGGCCCCCGTCGTGGTCGTCTGGTGGGCAATGTGGGTGGTCAACTCGTGGCGCGGCGAACCCGCGCCACCCAATCCGCTCTGGAACCGGATGGTCTTCTGGTCGATCCTGGTGATCGCGTTGGTTTTCACGGTGGTGCGGAACCTTCCCGTCGCTGGCGCGCCGCACTGGCTCGCCGCCAGCCGGGCTTAGCTGGCCGACCTCACCGACGTGCAGCCAGCGCTCACCACTCCCCCGTCTGACTGATCAGATCCATCCCACAAGGAGGATCAGACGCAGCGCCAGCCGGGCGGAGTTCAGTCGATGCGGCGAAGCTGATCGCGGTATCGAACCGCGCGGTGTACGTAACTCTCCACGCCGAGCGCGAACCACCCGGGTTCGACCACGTCTTCAACGATGGTCACCGGCACCCCGAGCGCTCGAGCCCTCGGCGGGATCTGCTTTCGATTCGGAACCATGGCGTTGGCGCCGACGATGGCATCCTCGCCGACGACCGCTTGATGCAGGACGACTGAACCGCTTCCCACCAACGCTCCGTCCTTGATGATGCAGCCTTCGAGATGCACGTTGTGGCCGACCGTCACGTTGTTGCCGATCGTCGTCGGCGCGTGCGGCGTGGTGTGGATGATGGTCCCGTCCTGGATCGAGCACCGCTCGCCGACATAGATGAAGCCGTCATCTCCCCGCATCACTGCGGTCGGCCAGACCGACGAGTGGGCGCCGATGACCACCGAGCCGATGATGACGGCATCGGGATGGATGTAGGCGTCGGGATGGATGTCGGGGACCTGACTCCCGAGGGCATAGATCGCCATGTTTGCGGCCTCGTCAGTCGATCGCTCGGAAGCAGCCGTAGGCGCCTTTGTAGAAGAGCAGCGGGCCGGCGTCGGGCAGGGCGCTGACATCGAGCGCATGCACTCGCGCGACCACGATCACGTGATCACCACCGTCGAATTCGGTCTCGAGCGAACAGTCGATGTGGGCGAGCGCCCCATCGATCCGTGGCGACCCGTGCGATGGTCCCGGAGTCCAAGCGACGCCCTCGAACTTGTTCTCGGCCTTCCCGGCGAAGACACCCGAGATGTCGCCTTGGCTGTCGCACAACACGTTCACCACGAAGTGGCCGACCTCGCGGATCGCGGCCCACGAGTTGCTCTGGCGGCCGACACAGAAGCCGATCAGCGGGGGGTCCAACGAGATCGAGAAGAACGAGCCAATGGCGAGGCCGGCCGTCGTCGCTTCGTGATGGGCGGCGACCACTGTTACGCCCGTCGGGTAATGCCCGAGTACTCGGCGGAAGTCGGCGGGATCGATGTCTATGGTGTCAGTCACGGGCGCTGACCCTACTGGGCGCTGGCGGCACCGATGGGAGCAAGCGAGACGCGCATCCCCTCCGAGGCGGCCATCACTTCGACGAGTCCGGCCGACGCACCCAAGCGGGCGGCATGGGAGGCCAAGGCATCGAGTTGATCGTCGTCATGCAGTGGGTCGTGATGGAACAGCGCCAACCGACGGGCACGAGCCTGACGGGCCACCTCGACGGCATAGTCGATGGTGCAATGGCCCCAGTCGAACTTCTGCGCGAACTCGATGTCGGTGTACTGCGCGTCGTGGATCAGCAGATCGGCACCCTGGGCGAGCGCCAGCACCGACTCCGATACCGACGTGGACCCGCACCCCGGCTGCTGGTGGTCCGGTACGTACGCAACCGACACACCGCAATGCTCCACCCGGAAACCGAGCGTAAGACCGACATGGGGAACCGATGCAGTGGTGATGGTCCATCCGCCGCGTTCGATCGTGGTCTCGATCACCTCGGTGTAGGTGAATCGTCCAGCCAACGCGTCGATGGTGACCGGGAAGTAGGGCGGACGGAGGAACCCACCGATCACTTCCCGCAGCGGGCCATCCTCCTGTGTCGGGGCGATGATCTCGAGCTCGGCACCCGGCATGTTCACTGGGCCGAAGAACGGCAATCCCTGGACATGGTCCCAATGGAGATGCGACACCAACGCGATGCCCTTGAACGAGCCGTCGAGTGGCAACGTCAGGCCCCACAACCGCAATCCGGTGCCGAGATCCAGCACTATCGGCAACTCTCCGGACGCCTCCAACACCACGCACGACGTGTTCCCGCCATAGCGGCGATTGGTGTCGCACGCGCAGGGCGTTGATCCTCGAACTCCGTAGAAGGTGACGTCCACAATTGCCCCCCGGCTCATGAAGATCTGACTCTACGCTCGCCGACCACAGCGCGCCATGATCTGTGACCGAAGTCTCCTAGAGTGCGTCGACATGATCCAACACGTCACGGCGAACGGCATTGATTTCGCCTACCTCGAGGCCGGCGAGGGTCCATTGGCGCTCTGCTTGCACGGCTATCCGGACACGGCGCACACCTGGCGATACCTCGTCCCGGCGTTGGCCGATGCTGGTTTCCACGCAGTCGCCCCCTTTCAACGTGGATACGCGCCAACCAGCCTGGCCGGTGACGGCCGCTATCAGAGTGGCGTACTCGGCGTGGATGCCAACGCCCTTCACGAGGCGTTAGGGGCCGACGGCGACGCCGTGATCATCGGTCACGACTGGGGCGCCATCGGCACCTACGCCGCCGCCGGGTTGGCTCCCGACAAGTGGCGCCGGGTGGTGACGATGGCCGTAGCCCCCGGCGCCGTCACCGCTCAGGGCTTCTTTTCATATGAGCAACTTCGCAAGAGCTGGTACATGTTCTTCCAACTCAATCCGCTCTCCGACATGGTCGTCGGCATGAACGACTACGAGTTCATCGCAAAGCTCTGGGCGGACTGGTCGCCCGGCTTCGATGGCTCCGTCGATGTCGCGCACTTCATTGAATCGATGGCGACTCCGGAACATCTCACTGCGGCATTGAGCTACTACCGACAGACGTTGAACCCCGAGCTCCAGGATCCGTCGCTCGCCGCTGCTGAAGGTCTGACGCTGGCGCTTCCGCCTCAGCCGCTCATGTATCTCCACGGGCGCCAGGACGGATGCATGGGTGCCGATCTCGCCGAGCGAACGCCACCGATCCTCAGGTCGGACTCTGAGTTCGTGATGATCGAGAACGCCGGCCACTTCCTCCACCTCGAACAGCCCACAGAGGTCAACGATCACATTCTCGGATTCATCACCTGAGCGAGGCCACACCCTCGCTGTTCAACTCCGACGACCGACCGAAGCCGCACAGCACGACGCGAACTCCGGCGCAGGCACCGGTCGGGAGAACAGATACCCCTGAGCTTCCGGACAGCCGAGACTTCGAAGCACCGCAGCTTCCTCGGCGCGTTCCACTCCCTCGGCGATCACGTTCAGCCCCAACCGTTCTGCAATGTCGATCACACCCGCAACGAGTCCACGGGCCTGAGAGCTGGAGTCGATGTGATCCACGAACACTCGGTCGATCTTGATCACGTCGATCGGGTACTTCATCAACGTCTCCAAGGTGGCGTACCGCGTGCCGAAGTCGTCGAGCGCTATTGACACTCCCGACCCTCGCATCAACCGAAGGTTCTCGAGCATCACCGCCGCCTCGGTCACCGGCAACGTCTCGGTGATCTCCAAGCACAGGTTGCGCCCCGGAACCTCCGCCTCGTCGAGCCATCGAACAACTGCCGGTCCGAAGTCGGGGTCGTCGAGTTGGCGGATCGACGCGTTCACGGCCATACAGAACTCAGCGTCGACGTCGATGATCTGCTCATGAACGAACTCCAAGGATCGTCGCATCATCCATGAGCCGAGATCCGAGATGGCCGACGAGCTCTCAGCCACCGCCAGGAAATCGGCGGGTCCGATCAGCCCGCGCTCGGGATGCTGCCAACGGACCAACGCTTCGGCGCCCACCACTCGAAGATCCTCGAGGGCGACCTTCGGCTGCACGAACAGTCGCAGCTCATCTCGTTCGACTGCACCCACGATGGCCTCAGGAGTGATTCCCTCCCACGCTCGGGTGGATCGGGCACGTTGACCGCCGAACACCACCGAGGCCGGTCCGATCGAGGAACGCAGGACTCGACGCTCGTGCTTCACTGCGCTCATCCGAGCGTGGGAAGCATCCCAGGTGTCGTGAAACGAGTCGTGTTGTGGGGTGCGAGCCGCTCCGCCGATCGACGCAACGATGCCGCGGTCCAGCAGTGCTGCCGTCAATCGATCGACGAGCACGTCGACGGACGAGTCGTCGAGATCGGGGGCGAGGATGCCGAACGAGTCGCCACCCAATCGAGCGATCACATCGGCATCTCGCACCACCTCCGTCAGCGTCTGTGCGCAGAGCTGCAACATCGCATCACCGGCGGTGTGACCGTAGGTGGAGTTGAATCGGCTCATCCCGTCGAGGTCGACCACGATGACGGCGGCCGCGTCGCCGTAGCGATCGCACCGCGTTCGTTCCGCTTCGAGCACGATCGACCATCCCGCGAGATCCGGCACTCCGCACAGCGGATCGGTGGTGACCCCCAGCTCCAGCCGTTCGCGCTTGCGCCGATCGGTTGCCCCGCCGAGCTCAGCCGCGAGGATCGACGAGAGGACCGTTGCCGTCAGTTGCATCGGACCGAGCACGCGATGCAGCGACTCGGGCTGTGGGCTCGGATCAACAGCGCAGAGGGTTCCGAACAGCTCCCCAGATGCTCCGATCAAGGGAACCCCAGCGAAACTCCGGATCCCCAAGGCGGGCGCTGCGGCGGCCGTGCGAAGCGACTCGACATCGTTGACATCGGGGGCGACATGTGGCGCACGCCCTTCGACCATGGGCGCACACAGCGTGTCGCTCCAGACGAGTACGTCTCCCCCCGACACGTCGAAACCGTCTCCAACGGTCGCCAGGACGGTGAGCTCGTCGCCTCGAGCACGACTGACCATCCACATGGCCATTCCGAACTCAGTCTGCAGGCGACCCAGGAGGTATCGCGACGCCTCCGAGAAGTCGAGCGGGCGGACTGATGACATGGGAACTACTTCGGCGGGAGAGCCAACTCACCTGAGATCTCTGACAACCCGTCAATTCGGCAGCGCGTAGCCATCACCCACTGCCTCAGCGAGCCCGTCGCGGCACAGTCCGTCGATCGCACGAGCGAGCCGACCCTGGTCGTCCCACCATCTCGTGGCCTCTGCCAACTCGTCCATCGTGGCTGGGCTGTGCCCGAGCCGTTCGAGGATCCTCCCTCGGCCTTGCCGGTCGGATCCCTCGAATGCCGATTGCCTCACGCTCACTCCCGCCGAACCAGTGGCTGGGTCCAGCGCCGCGTTGCCTCCCTGGTGCCATGCACAACTCGTCGTCAGCGGACAACGGTCGCACCCTGGATTCGTCGGCCGGCACAAGGTGGCGCCGACATCCATCAGGGTCTGATTCCACACCCAGGACATCCCGACCGGCACCCCGTCGTCCGCCATCATCTGCGCCTGCCGGGCGGTCAGTGAGAATCCCGCGACTCGCGCGAGGAGCCGGGCGATGTTGGTATCCACGACGCCCACGTCGCCTTCGAACGCAAAGGCGACCACGGCGCGGGCTGTATACGGCCCGACGCCGGGGAGCGTCAGAAGTGCTGTTACGTCGTCGGGGACCCGGCCGTCGTGCTCGGCCACGATCTGCGCGGCGGCTCGTTGAAGATTCGCTGCCCGTCGCGGATAGCCGAGACCCTTCCAGAAGACCAGCAACTCCCCCAGCGACACCACGGCGAGGTCCCCGGGCGTGGGCCATCGACCGAGGAATTCCCGCCATCGCGGCTCCACCCGTGCGACCTGGGTCTGGGCGAGCATCACCTCGCTCACGAGGATCGACCAGGGGTCGCGTGTTCGCCGCCACGGGAGATCACGCCGACCGACCGCACCCCATGCCAGCACCGCTCCCACGTCGTTCTGACTGCACCATCGGTTCGCTGGTTCGCCGATTTTGCCGCCAGAACGGGGAGCCGAGGCAGATCGAGGGGTCGGGACAGAACGGGGAGTGTCGGTCACGACTCCCAGATGTCGTCTGCGTACGGACGTTTGCGAGTCGGCGCTGCGTCCGTCTTCCACACCATCACCTTGCGCTTGAAATAGCACACCTCGACGCCGTGCTGGTTGAACCCCTTGGTCTCGACGGTGACGATGCCGCGGTCACCTTTCGACGATTCACGCGTCTCGAGCACGAGCGTCTCGGCGTAGATCGTGTCGCCATGGAACGTCGGGTTCTTGTGCTGAAGCGTTTCGATCTCCAGATTGGCGATGGCGGCCCCCGAGACGTCGGGGACGCTCATTCCCAGTACCAGGCTGTAGACGAGGTTGCCGACGACCACGTTCTTGCCGTGCACTGTCTCGTTCTCGGCAAACCACACGTTGGTGTGCAACGGATGGTGGTTCATCGTGATCATGCAGAAGAGATGATCGTCGTATTCGGTGATGGTCTTGCCGGGCCAGTGCTTGTAGATGTCCCCAGGGACGAAGTCTTCGAGATAGCGGCCGAATGGGCGATCGTGGACTGTCATGGCGCAGGAGGATAGTCCCGACGACTTCTCAGTTCCGACCCGACATCGGCCGATGGGTAAGCCGGATGATGAAGTTTCCCACTCGCATCGACACCCCAGAATCGTCAGGAACTCCGACCCTGGGCGGCGACGGCGCGCGCGACGCCTTCTGGATGCGAGTCCTCTACGGCCGATGTCTCTCGGCGGTGTGCCTCTGCGTCATCCTGGCGGCGCTGCCAGAGTTCGGACCCAACCGCGCGGCGTTCGCCGCCGGGTTCGCCGTGGCCTCCGCCGTGCAGAACCTCGTTCTCTACCAAGTCGTTCGACGGACCGGTGCACTGCCCCAGGCCGTGGCATGGTCGGACTATTGCTTCGGCGCGTTGGTCGGTGTCATCCTGCCGGCCGCGTTCTCATGGGTGCTGATCATCTTGGCCCTGACGGTGGCGTTGCTCGTGATCGGCTACCCGTCGCGAATCGCTTGGCGGTTGATCGGCTGCTTCGCCCTTCCGTATCTGGCGATCTGCCTGTGGCGCGACCCACCCAACTGGGCTCCCGCCTATGCCATCTGGTTGATCTGCTCCACGTCGACGATCCTCATCATCGGGCTCGTTGCCGAACAGGAACGATCGCTGCGACAACGTTTCAGCGATCTCCTCGAGCAGCTCGACATGGTGGTGTGGGAGTCATCGGGTGCTCGCGAGCCGACCACATATGTGAATGAGCAGGTGGAGGCGGTTCTCGGATACTCCAAGGGCCAATGGTGTACCCCGGGCTTCTGGGAGACGATCATTCACCCGGCTGACTGGACCGTCATCGAGGAGAGCCGGTCGGAGTTCGCGGCGGGCCGGAGCCATGACCTCGAGTACCGGGTACGCACAAGTGCCGGCGAGATCCGGTGGATCCTGGAGCTCGTACGCGTTCGATCCGGAAGCGACGGTGCAGTCATCGGGAGCCGGGGCGTGATGATCGACATCACCGCCCGCCGCGATGCAGAACAACAGGTGCAGCAACTCGGAGCGTTCGTGGCCGACCTGCCGTTGGCGTTGCACATTCTCCGGATGGATGACCTCGCCGATCCGCTGTCGTTTCGATACTTGGCCGCCAACAAGGCGGCGTGCGAACAGGCAGCCGTGCCACTCGAGCGGCTCCTTGCTTGGTCGCCAGGCACATCACAGCCCGCGAACGTCGACATCTTCATGTTGAACGCTTATGCGACCGCTATCCGAACCGGCGAGCCCCTGGAGATCGACGACCATCAGCGCGAAGTGAAAGACGGCACCACGCGCCGATTCCGGATCCAGGCCACCCCGCTACCTGACCAGGCGATCGGAGTCTCGACCGAAGACGTGACCGAGCAGACCGAAGCAGCGCAGGCGCTTCGGTACCAAGCGCTGCACGACCCGCTCACGTCGCTTCCCAATCGAGCGCTGTTGCATGATCGATTGGAAACAGCTCTGGCCGCGTCGACACGCACCGACCAACAGGTTGCTTTGTTGTTCATGGACCTGAATCAGTTCAAAGAGGTCAACGACGCGTTGGGGCACCATCACGGGGATCGCCTGCTGATCGAACTCGGCAAGCGACTGCAAGATGTCGTACGCACCAGCGACACCGTGGCTCGACTCGGCGGCGACGAATTCGCGGTGTTGCTGACCACCGACGTCACCACCCGTGGCGCGCTCGAGACCGCCCGGCGGATCTCTCGTTCGTTCGAGCAGCCGGTCGAGATCGATGGCGTGACCCTGCAGACCAACGTCAGCATCGGTGTGGCCATGTTCCCCGAGCACGGGACCGACGCCGAGATCCTCTCCCAACGGGCCGACATCGCCATGTACAAGGCAAAGTCGACCGGCGTGGGAGTCAGTCTCTACTCGCCCGAACAGGATCGCTCATCGATCCGTCGACTCACCTTGATGTCAGATCTTCGGCGGGCCATCGAGGACGATCAGCTCGTCGTGTACTACCAACCACGGATCGATCTGGCGTCGGGCGATGTGGTCGATGTCGAGGCGTTGGTCAGGTGGAACCATCCGACTCATGGGCTGCTGCCGCCATCGGAATTCATTGAGTTGGCCGAGGTATCCGGCGTCATCCAGCAACTCACCGCCTACGTCCTCACCACCGCAGCCAACGAGATCGGCGGGATCTCAGCGGCTGGCATGGACATCGGCGTGTCGGTGAATCTGTCGGTTCGGAACCTGTACGACCCGTCACTGCTCGATGCGGTCGCAGTCGCCCTCCGTCAGAGCCAACTCGATCCGTCGAAGTTGCGCGTCGAGATCACCGAGAGCGAACTGATGGACGATCCGGCCTTGGCAATGGAAGTTCTCGGACAGATCCGAGCTCGGGGCATCGAGGTCTCAGTTGATGACTTCGGCACCGGCTACTCATCGTTGTCCTATCTCCGGAACCTACCGATCTCGGAGATCAAGATCGACAAATCGTTCGTCGCGGACCTGGTTCGAGGCGACCCGACCCTCGTGAAGTCGATCATCGATCTCGGTCACAACCTCGGGTTGTCCGTCGTCGCCGAGGGCGTCGAATCGGGTCCGGTGTTGCGCCAACTCGCCGACTATCGCTGCGACACCGCTCAGGGGTTCTTCATCTCCCGACCGATGCCGATCGGCGAACTGGCGCCCTTCCTGCGGCGTGGTGGCGACCACTACCGCGGCTACACCCGAGCTGGTCAGCCGGTCGCGAACTGGGAGGCCTCGGCGACCCAACGGTAATCTTCGGCCATGAGCGATTCCCTCCTGACCGCTGCCAGCGCCATTGATTCTGCCCAACGGGTCGTCGACGCCGGTATCGCCCAACTCTCCGCCAATGGCATCGAAGCCAATCAGGTGTTGGCCTACGACGTTGCGCATGCTGCAGCTGCCGTCCAGTCGGCACGAGGGCTCCTCAGCTATGGACAAAAGGGGGAGCTGGAGGAGAAGATCACCTGCGCATTTGCCGCCGACGCCATCGGAGAACTGAGCGGCAAGATCTTCGGCCGCGAGGCAGAATGGGGCGTCGAACCCGGCGCGCTGGACGACGCGCGAGCCTTCGTGGGGACCTACCGATCTGCCGAGTTCATGGCCTCGCTGGTGGGTCAGCCCGGTGCTCGCCATCTCGACGATGATTTCGAGATGGTGCAGGACACCTTCCGGCGGTTCGCCGACGAGAAGCTCAAGCCGATTGCCGAGCACATTCATCGCCACAACTCCGACATCCCCGAGGACATCATCACCGGACTGGCGGAGATGGGCGCCTTCGGATTGTCCATCCCCGAGGAATATGGAGGCTTCGCCACCGGCGGCGAGTCCGACTACATCGCCATGGTGGTCGCCACCGAGGAGCTGTCGCGGGGCTCGCTCGGTTGCGGTGGATCGCTCATCACCCGCCCCGAGATCCTCGCCCGAGCCCTCGAAGCAGGCGGCACCGAAGCGCAGAAGCTCGAGTGGTTGCCGAAGCTCGCCATGGCTGAGGTGATGAACGCTGTCGCAGTGACCGAGCCCGACTTCGGATCCGACGTTGCCGGTGTGAAGGTCACCGCCACACCAACGGTGGTGGACGGTATCGACGGGTACCTCATCAACGGCGTGAAGACCTGGTGCACGTTCGGCGCACGCGGCGACGTGTTGTCCCTGCTCGCCCGGACCGACCCCGATCGCACACTCGGGCATCGAGGTCTGTCGTTGTTCATCGTGCCGAAGATGCGAGGCGAGGCCCACGGCTTCGAGCACTCCCAGGCCGATTCCGACATGACCGGCAACGGAAAGATGGAGGCGCGCCCCATCGACACCATCGGCTATCGGGGCATGCACTCCTATGAGATCGCCCTCGAGGATTGGTTCGTTCCGGCCACCAACCTCATCGGCGAAGAAGGCGGAATGGGCCGCGGCTTCTACTACCAGATGGCCGGATTCGAGAATGGCCGGCTGCAGACTGCCGCACGGGCCGTCGGTGTGATGCAGGCCGCCTATGAAGCTGCGCTCGACTACGCCAACAATCGCGTCGTCTTCGGTGAGAACATCGGCGATTACCAACTGACCCAGGCCAAACTCGCCCGTATGGCCGTGATCATCCAGGGCGCACGACAGTTCTCCTACGAGGTCGCCAAGATGATGGCCAAGGGTGAAGGCCAGCTCGAAGCGACGCTGATCAAGGCGTATGTCTGCAAGGCAGCCGAATGGGTGACGCGGGAAGCAATGCAGATCCACGGCGGCATGGGTTACGCCGAGGAGTACGACGTCAGCCGGTATTGGGTAGACGCCCGTGTGTTGTCGATCTTCGAGGGCGCCGACGAGACCCTGTGCCTCAAGGTCATCGCCCGTCAGCTCGTCGCCCGACACGACAAGCAGGCCGGCGCCAGCGTGTGACACTCGACCTGATCTCCTGGTCGTCGTTGGCGGCGCTCGGCGTCGGCGCGGCGTCAGGGGTGCTGTCGGCCCTGGCCGGGGTCGGCGGTGCAGTCATCACCACACCCGGACTCCGCGTGCTCGGCGCATCACCGGAAATTGCGCTGGGCTCGACCGTGCCGGCCATCATCCCGAGCGCCATCACCGGGTCGATCCGCTATCGCGCAGCTGGCCTCATCGATGAACGGGTGGCGTTGTGGTGCGGAGCGAGTGGGGCCATCAGCGCTTTCGGCGGGGCGCTCGTCTCGGACCTGGTGGATGCGCGCTGGCTCATGGTCGCCACGGCGTTCCTGATGCTCTATTCGTCGTTCACGTTGCTTCGTGCGAAGCCCCGCCCTGCTCTGCCTCACGGCATGGCCGTCGTTGCGCCTGCGTTGGGAGTGATCGTGGCAATCGGCGTCGGGTCGGGCTTCGTGGCCGGGTTGTTGGGTGTCGGCGGAGGACTGATCATGGTGCCCGCCTTCACGCTGATCCTGAAGCTCGACGTGAAGACCACCGTTGCCACCAGCCTCGTCGCCGTGGCGATGATGTCGGTCACTTCGCTCATCGGACACTGGCTCGCTGGTCACATCGACTGGAGCTTCGCCATCCCGCTGATGATCGGTGTGATACCCGGGGCACGGCTCGGATCGAAGATCACGGTGATGGTGAATGACCAGACCATGCGACGCATCTGCGGCGGACTGATGGGCATCATGGGCGTGATCTACCTGTTCCGGGAGCTCGGCGGAATCCTGTGAGGCTTCGAGCCGCCGTGGCCGCCACGATGGTTGCGGCCTGTGCGTCGATCACCGCATGCTCGACGCACCGACCTGGCGGCTCATGGTCAGAGTTGGATGCCGGGACGCTCGCCACCCGTGAGGGAGTCGCGCTCGTCGGAGTCGGTGCCGCGGTCGTGGCCTGGGGTGGACTCGACAGCTCCACCAGCCCGGCGGCGCCACGCGCTGACGGCGCCCTGCTCGACGTCCTCTCAGGGACATGGTCAGCGCTTCCGCCCGGCCCGCTGTCGGCCCGACACCATCCTGCGGTGAGCGCCTCGGGCGACAACATCGTGATCGTCGGCGGAAGTTCGTCGACCAACCCCAACGACGGCGGCAATCTCGACGGCGGGGCTCACCTGGATCTCGGCACGTCGACGTGGTCGCCGATTGCTGCGTTGCCACCCGAGGTCGTCGGGCGGATCGGTTCTCGATGCACCGCTTCGGTGATGACCAGCGAGGCGATGATCGTGCCGTGCGCCGTGGCCACGGGGGGCCTCCCCCGGTACCTGGTCGAGAGCGACCGATGGGACACGCTGGCACTACCAGCCGGCTGTGCAAGCGGGAGTCGCACGGTGCCGGTTGCCACAGTCTGGAAGGACCGATTCGTCGTTGCCTGCGCTTCGCCTGATGATCGGATGCGGGTTGCGGTCAGCGGCCCCAGTGACACGTGGATGGTCGCCAACGGTCCCGCCATCGCCACCATTGCCACACCGTCGGGCCCCGAATCGAACCTGGTCATCTCCTCCGACGACCAGTTGGTCGACATTGTCGACGTGTCGTCCACCACCGTCTACCGGTTCGATCCTGCGTCAGGATCGTTCCAGGGTCGCGCCGACCTGCCACGGGCCAGCGTCAACGCGCCGATCAGCGGGGATCTGTGGGCCGGATCGATTGGCGGGACAACCATCGTGACCTCGCCGTCGATCGACGTGGCCTCCGTTCGAGAGGCGCTCGACGACCAGGCCATCGGGGCCGGAGGCACCACTGGCCAGCTTCAGAGACCATTCACCGACATTGATTCACCAGACGGCGTCGCCAGGCCATGGCAACGATGGCAGCCGATGGCAACCGACCGGGCGTTGATCGTCGTCAGCGAACCCGATGGCACGCACGACCCGCGCTCCGGCCACCGGCTCTGGCGCTGGACACCGAACTGAACCACCTGGATCTGGCCCGAACCAGCGTTCTGGCTCGAATTATGCGCGAGTCTCGGCGTGTCAGGAGGCGGGAGTGAGGTCTTGCGGGATGAGTTGCTCGGTGAGCAGACGACCGTAACGAGCGGGATCGCCACCTACAAAGGCCCGACACAGCGGCAGACCTTCGACGTAGCACGAGATGTACGCGCGCCACGTCGGATCAGTCATGAACTCCACCGACTTGGCAGCCCGAGCTCGGTCGACGAGTAGCCATCGCTCGGCGTAGGCGATCACGTCGTCGATCGGCATCTGTTGGTCGTGTAGGAGAATCCCCAGGTTGCCACGCACTCTCGACGACATCTCGCCCAACGCCGACGCCGCATCGATGACGGAGTCGTCGTGTCGAGCGCCGCAGGAGCGGACGATGTCGCCCACGACGCGAGTTTTGTCCTCGCCCAGCATCACCTCGATCCCGAGATCCGCCAGCCCTTCAGCCATCAGACACTGCGGCGCACCGATGAGGAAGATCGATTCCTCCAGCCATCCCCGCCCTCGCACGAGCCCAACTTCCTTCAGCGTGTGCTCGGTGTGATGACCGGGGTAGGCCTCGTGAGCGACGAGATGTCCGATCGAGGTCGACAGCACCGGCAGGTCGCAGTTGATCGCCACCCGGCTCACCAAGTTGCCCTCGTAGTAGTTGAAGCCGGACCATGGCTGGTCGGTGACCAACTCGAACTCGACGTGTTCGCCATCGGGAAGGCCGAACATGGCTCGAGTTCGATCTCGAAAGTCGTCGGCCAGCGCGTCGAGGACCGGTCGAATCGTGTCGCGCTCGATCGCATGGTCGCTGCGGACAGTCTCCAGCCGCTCGGCGAGCGAACCGGTGCCGGGAAGGAGCGCCTCGGCAGCGCGGTGAGCGTCGGCGATCTCATCGGTCGGGATGAGGCTGGGCCGGACTCCGTAGCAGGCGGCGACTTCGTCGCTGTAGGAGATCTCGACCCCGGACATCTTGGCGGTCAAGGTGTCGAGGCCGACCAGTTGAGCCCGCAGCCACCGCCGGCGCTGCGGTTCGAGATCGCCGTCGTCGCCCCGGTCGATTCGACCGATCAGCTCGACTACCTGACGTCGAAGCGAGGCGGCGTCGGTCGGAGCTTCGTTACGGACCTGCTCCCGCAGCTCAGTGGGGCCGTAGTACGCATCGACGGCGTCGGCGTGGAGTTCGCCGAGCCGCAACCCCACGCGGAGGTAGTCATCGACGAACGAGGCGGAGTCCAGATCCCGCTGACTGGCTGACACCACGATCCTCGGTCAGACGAGTGTCGAACGGAACAGCGCCACGGTGTCATCCCAACAACTCGCCGCCAATTCGGCGTCGTAGACCTCGGGCCGGGTGTCGTTGAAGAAGGCGTGCTGCGCTCCCTCGTGCACCGTCAGAGTGGCATCGACGCCGAGTTCCTTCAGCGTGTCAACGAGGGCTCCGACCTTGTCCGGGGGGAACATCGTGTCTTCGCTGGCGAAGTGGCCACGAACCACGGCGGTGATGGCCGCCCAGTCCGGCACCGGATCCAGGAACGGAATCACGCCGTAGTAGGGAGCACACGCGCCGATGACATCGGGTCGGGTCGTGGCCGCCATCAGCGCCAGTGCACCGCCCATACAGAATCCGACGATGCCGAGGCGATCACCCGTGACATCGTCCGATGCCGCCAAGAAGTCCGCTGCCGCGCTGATGTCCTTGGCGGCCTGGCCGAGGTTCAACGACATCATCAACTTGCCGGCCTCGTCGGGCTCAGTCGTGGTCGCCCCGCGGTACAGATCGGGGGCGAGCGCCGAGAAACCAGCGGCAGCGAATCGATCCACGATGCTCCGGACGTGGTCGTTCAATCCCCACCATTCCTGGATGACGATGACGCCGGGCGCTCCACCGTCAACGGGCGAGAAGTACCCCGAGCAGTCGGATCCGTTGGCGGCAAATGACACGTTGAGGCCCATTCGGGCAACCTACTCCGCCCCCACCGTCGTCGTAGCAGGCCCATGGGCCGGGGCGACCGTCAGTATTGAACGTCAAGCTTGGAGTGATCCCAACTCACGGCGCGTTCCACCTTGAGCTTCACGCACACCCGTTTGCGGGCGGCGATATCGGCGGCGAACTCGAGGTCGCCAGGGTTGGCGAAGTTCTCGTAGCGACTGAGCACGGCCTTGCACGATTCGATGACTGTCGGCTCGTCGTCGCTGATCTCCACGGCGCCCACCAACTCGACTCCCCGCAGCTGGTTGTACTCGTCGCCCGACTCGACCAACGCGGTGAACCGGCCGGTACGTCGAAAATTCTGCACCTTCTGTGACTTGCCGAACGTCTCGATCACGATGTCGCCGGAATCGAAACCAACCTCAGGGTCGAACACATTGCTGTCCCCGAGGAAGCCGTACCACATGGCCACGAGATGGATGTCGCCACTCGGGCCAGTAGAGGCCAACTGCAGCGTGCGCCGACCTCCGAGGAACTCGGCGATTTCCGGTTCGGTCATCTTGATCATGTCGCGGCGGCTGGGCATGGGCTCGTTCCTCGGGTGATTCTGAATGTCTCAGGTGATGTCGGCTTTGAAGAGTTCGGGGGCGATCGGGCAATCGCAGCGACGAGCCATGTCCTCGACGGACTCGAGTCCTGCGGGGCCGACCACGTGATCGACGAGTGACAGCGGGACCAGTTCGTCATCGGCATCCCATGGCTCGTCGGCCAGGTCGAGTCGGCCGAGCAGCGCGTCCCACACCCGCGCGGGCAATACTCGTCCCACTCCGACCACCAACCAGACGGGCACCCCAGCAGACCGGGCAACGGCGGCGGCGGCTCGTGTTCCAGCCACGCCGAGGAACCCATCGGGGCCGACGGCGCTGGCTTCGAGGATCACCAGATCAGCGGCGGCGCACGCGGCGCCCAACCCACTGAGCTGAACCTCGACCGCATCGACATCGCGTGTGGCGAGATGTCGACAGAAGCTGCCTGCTTCGCCGAGCACATCGATCACCAGGACCTCCACGTCGCCGCGTCGAGCGAGTCCGCCCGCGACCACCGTCTGCCATCCGGCCACTGCCACGGTGACATCGTCAGCCAAGGCCGCCGCCAGCTTCCGTGACGTGGTGTCGCTCTCGATCTCCTCGACGGCGGCGCGGGCTTCCGACAACGGATCATTGGCGCACAACATCCGCGAGGTGAGCCACCAGATCGCACCGCTACTGAGTTGGCGCGAGACGATCCGGCGACACGCCGTGACCAGTCCCGAATGGTCGTCACGGAACGTCAACAGCGCCGACGCCGTTTCGGCGACCAGTAGATCTTGGGGTGCACCCGTGGACCGAGCCACGTATCGAAGGCGTTCTATGGGGTGCACGGGCGACAACCTACCGCCGACGCTCGGTGGTCGAAGTACGCCTCGTACGAGTTGCTGAATTCACCCAAGACGCTCCGGACTCGGCTCCGCACGCTGGTCGTGCCCCCGCCACTTCATCGGCCCGACGCCGATGCACTACCTTCTCAAGCCGTGGCCATCCTCATTCCTGACGTCGAGATGCACCCAGTAGGCGGCCGAAGTCGAACCTTGGCCGAACAGCTGAAGCTGTTCCACCTGGCGGCGGTCGTCCTCGATCCGTTCACGTACGAGAGCTCCTGGTTGCTCGAGACGGCCGGACGGATCCTCTCGACATTCTCGGGCGCCGATTGCCGCACCGCCATGATTCTGACCTGCGACGCCGCCGGCGCCACGGAGTTCGTCGGCCCGTGGGCTGACAAACTGATGATCTTCGCTGATCCGGACCGTGAGTTCACCAAAGCGGTCGGTCTGGCGGAGCTCCCAGCATTCATCCACATCGCCATGGATCTCTCGATCGTGGGTAAGGCCGAGGGGTGGGATCCAGAAACGTGGCGCCCGATCGCGGAGAACCTGGCCGACATGATGTCGTGGTCGCGTCCTCAGATCCCCGTGGCGGGCGACCCGGTGCCATTCGAGGGTACCCCCGCCTTGGTCTGAACTCGGCCTGCTGCGCTCCCCGCGGGCAGCGTGTCAGTCCCGGTGGCAGTTCAGTCCCGGTGGCAGTTCAGTCCCG
>Ga0105047_10001527_pt1 | contig 41600 bp, 33 predicted proteins | sample MAT04_FD_78384 | JGI IMG/M metagenome (GOLD analysis project Ga0105047, IMG submission 78384) | Freshwater microbial communities from Lake Fryxell liftoff mats and glacier meltwater in Antarctica - MAT-04 (megahit assembly) | ecosystem: Environmental > Aquatic > Freshwater > Ice > Liftoff...
CAGGTGAGCTCGGGCTCGAGATAGGGGATGGGATAGATGAGCACCGGGCCATGGGCATCGTTCAGGACGACCGGGTCGATCTTGGAGCCGAGTTGGGTACGCAGGTGGACGTTGGCGGCCGCGAACAGCTCGTTGCCGAACTGCAGGCGCGCCGTGGAGTCGTGGTTGCCGCTGATGAGAACCACCGCGACGCCGAGCGCCGCGAGCTGGGAGAGCGCCCTGTCGAACACCGCTACGGCGTCGACCGGAGGAATGGCCCGGTCGTACAGGTCTCCGGCGACCAGCACGACCTCGACGTCGTGCTCGGTGACGGTCTCGACCAGGAAATCGACGAACGCCTCTTGGGCTTCGCGAAGCGACTGGTTGTGGAACGAGCGGCCCAAATGCCAGTCGGAGGTGTGCAGCAATCGCATGCGGGCCACAGTAAAGGTGGGCACTGACAGTGAAGCGGACCCCGCCTGGTGACGGCGCCCGATCAGCCCCGGCCTCTGGCTTTTAGAGGCGGATCGGGCGGAACCGCGAGGGCGGATCGAGCCGCCGCACCTGGGCGTACGCCACCGCGAAGACAGCGGCCGACTCGCTGAGGGCCGGGGCGATCTCATGGGCCTGCTCGGCACGCTCGGCGGCCGGTGTCCGGTTGGGGCCGAGCTCGACGCTGAGCAACGCGGCGGCGATGAGCGGAACGAGCACCCGACTGTGGGCGTTGAGATCGAAGCGACTCCACAGGGGCTCGAGATTGCGCAACGACGCTCGGCCGTCGGTCCACCGTCTGATGGGGCGACGGTGGCGACTCGCCCACTCGTCGAGCAGAGCGGCATCGCCGGCGGCGTGGTCCCAGCCTTCGCGGTCGAGCAGCGCGAGCCGAACGGTCTGAAGCCGTCGAGGACCGGGCTCGGCGGTCCGGCGGGGAGCGCCCTCCAGGGCCTCGACGACTGGTCGAAGCAGTCGCCCGAGAGCGTCTTCGACCCCGGCGGGCCCACTGGGCGGCCGCCATCCGCACCAACGTTCCCAACGCGCGAGCACCAATGCCAGGTCCCTGCTCGGCGGACCGGTGAGGTCGAAGCGGTCCTGAGCAGCGGCCAGCGCCGGCCGGACCCGCCACTGGTCATCCAGCTCGAGAGCCGCCATCGGCGACGCGATCGGCGGGGACGCGGGCGGCGCGTGGACGAACTCGGCCTGGGCCGACGCGCTGCCGAGGCAGTTCACCGAGACGGTCACGACCCGGCGTTCATCGCGGTCGAACAGCTGCTCGATGCCGAACGTGCCGCGGGCATCGGGCCCCGGGAGTTGGGCGAGGCCCGACTGACGGCGCCCGGCCTCGTCGGTGACCGACACCGTCACCTGGTCGGCGGGAGGGACGTGGCCGACGAAGGCGATACGCGGCGCGTTCTCGATCACCGGCTCGCCTCGCGGCCCCTCCAAGTGGGGTAGTGGCGAGGCAACGAACCGCACCCCGAGGTCGGATTCAACCCCCAGGTCGACGAGGACGCTCTCGCGATGCGTGACGGCCAAGCGGTCGACGCCGGTCAGCTGTGATTCGATCTGCTCGTAGCCGGCCCAGCGGCCGGTGAGCGGGCGGCGACCGACCTCGCCGGCGACGCCGGTACCCGACGACGCGACGATCGTCACCCGAGAGCCACGGAGTCGAAGGACGTGGTGGTGGTGCCGTCCTGTCTCATCGAAGATCAACACGAGCCGTTCGGGGGCCGCCGACCGGAAGCTGACGTCGCTACGGCTCCTCCGGCTCGAAGTGTCCATCGTGAGCGACCAACGACCGGAGCGGGTCGGGGGCAGGGGAACCACCTTGGCGTGGGTCGGGGAGCCGTAGGTGAGGAGTTCACCGTTCAGATGCCATCGAGCGCTACTGGTGGGCAAGACGAGTTCTGGCCCCGATCCGGTCGGATCAAGGCGCAACCGTGGGCGTTCGACCCCGACGACGTCGTCCACCGGCCCCCGGTTTACATCGAGCCAGGCCCACACCTCGTCGGCCAGGCTCGTGGGAAGGCCCCGCGTGTGAGGCCGACGCTCACCCGGTTGGTGAACCACCATCAGTTCGACGAGCGATCCCAGCACCCGAGCGCCGTGGTCGGTGAACGCGAGCAGACGGAACAATCGTGACCCCAGCGCTGCGCTGATCGTGGTTCGCGCCGCGAGCCAGTCCGACGCCACGTCGGTCCCCGTTCGTGCCCCTCCCCGCCACGAGGACCGCACCTCGGCCATTACGGTCTCGAGCTCATCGCCGACAATCCCCCGATGGAGTTCCATGCGCCGCTGGTAGCGGGTTCGGTGGTCGAGACCTTCCCGCTGTTCGATCTCACGGAACACCGGTTTTTCGAGCCGTACGAGCGCTTCGGAGAAGGCGAGGCCTACCTGGTTGGTGCGCCGCAGCGCGCGCAGGGGCACCGATTCGTCGAACGCTACGGGGTCAGGGTAGAGACCGGTCTGCAGGACGAGATACGCCGCGAGCGTGGCGGGATGATTGCGCCCGACCCGATCGAGGGGCTGAGACCTCATGAGATCCATGAGAGCGATCTCGATCTCGGGTGCGTTGGCCTCGATATCGATCTCGCCGATGAGGTCTACCTCGGCCAGTGCCTGGACGAGGTCGGCTTCCAGGGCAGCCGCCGTCCGAGGTTCGCGGTCCGCCATGATCGCGAGCTGGGTAGCGGTGGCGGCGCGGCGGAGGTGCCGGGGCCAGTAGGGCTCGGGCCGGGCTCCCCCTTCGAGGGTCGGGCTGATCGGACCGAGCCGAAGACGAGTCACCATCGGCAACCCTGTGTGCAGGAACGCCGACAACGCAGCGAGTCGATGGACGAGTGGGCGGGGCCAGTACGGCTCGAGGGTCGACCCGGTGGGGACAATCGCAGTCGTCGAGCCGGGGAAGAGTCGAACCGATTCGAGCGAGGAGACGAGGTACTCGTCGAGCGAGGTGATCCATTGCACGACGGGCGGAGACCAGTAGGGCTCGGGCACGGCCGTGCCGTTCGCCCGACGGGCGATGCCGAGATCGCCGAGGTCATCGGGCAGGGAAGTCGCCGTGTGAAGCCAGTCCGTGAGCTGACGGATGCGACGAACGACGAACGGCGACAGCGATAGGTCGGGGAGTGCTCCGCCGGGTCGGGTCGGGTCGGCAAGACCGACGGCGAGCACCCCGTCGAGCACGGCACGCTGGCGGGCCACCTCATCGGCGATGTTCGACTCGCTGGCGCCCGACTCGCTGTTGTCGGGCTCTCTGTTGTCCGGCCCGGTGAGGGCCGGCTCTGCCACGGACACCTCGATGGCCGGTCGTCGCGAGGTGAGGCGCACGACGACCCGCACGAGTCGGGTCAGGCGCCCGATCCGCCGCCCTTCACCCGATCGCAGTGGTAGCGCTTGGCTCGCGGCTGGGCCTTTCGGTGGAGGGCCGGGTTCGATGCCGTCCTGCAGCGTCGTGTCGTACGGCTCCGCGAGTGGCGGTTCGATGACCTTTTCGACCGCCACCACCTCGATGGCGTCGAAGTCGATCACGCCCGAGGAATCAACCGGGATCGGTCCGGTGCCGAACATCGCCGGCGGTGTCAGCGCGAGGTCGACGTCGTCGGCGGAGAGCGGGGTGGTCTCGACCCATTCGAGGCGCCGGCCTCCGATGGGGACATCGTCGCGGAGGTCAATCGAGACCTCGAACAGGGTACGCATCGGGAAATCGAGCCCCGGAGTCGACGTGATCGGATCGCCAATGATCGAGACCTGCGTAAGTGCCATCCAGAGCCCGACTTCGGGGAGGTCGACCAGCGATTGCCCCTCGCGGTCGAGTGCCTCCCGCAGTGTCTCCCGGTTGACACCGCCATCGATGGCGCCCTCCGCCAACGTCGCGATGACCCGGTTCACCGCATCACGTCGTTCGTCGACCGGGCGCGCCTCGGTATCGCTCACAACGATGGTCGATTCGGGAGTTTCAGGCGGTGGAGGTGCATCACTTGGGAGCGGAGGATCAGGTGGGGGCGGTGTCGGCAAGCCGGTATCGCAGCTCGAGGTCACCCGGAGGGATGGTCGAAGTGGATGGCTGCTTCGTCGATTTCTCGTGGGCAGCGCGCGGGTGGAAAACCACCGCCGAACCGCAAAACTGACCACCTCCCCAGGCTTGTGGCCGAACCTAACAGCCCGCTGGGTCATTTTGCCCAAATTCATTCAGCGCGGCTCCAGTTGGGGGCGCCCCTAGGCTGCACCGGTGAATGCCACCGTCGACGTCCTCGTCGCCTGAGCCAGCGCGGCCGAACGTGTCGCCGATGAGCAGTTCCATGTCCCCACGTGGCTGTGGGGCGCGTTCATTCTCGGCGTGGTCGCCATGCTGCTGGTTGACCTCTTCGTCCTCAATCGCGAGGCGCACGAGATCTCGATTCGCGAGGCCGCGATCACGTCGTCCATCTGGATCGCCATCGGGCTCAGCTTCTCGCTGGTCCTGTGGGGAGTGCTCGACAATGGCGGCACTGCCGCCGCTCGCTATCTCACCGGCTACATCGTGGAGAAATCACTGTCGGTCGACAACGTTTTCGTGTGGGCGGTGATCTTCCAGTACTTCCAGGTACCCAGCAAGTATCAGCACCGAGTGCTGTTCTGGGGCACCTTCGGGGCGCTCGTCATGCGGGCGGTCTTCATCTTCGCCGGAGCGGCCCTGCTCGAGTCGCTCAGCTGGATGATGTACGTGTTCGGCGCCATGCTGCTGTTCACCGCGGTCAAGGTATTCCGCGACAACGACGAGGAGCTCGAGCCCGAGAAAAACGTGGTGCTCAAGCTGGTGCGGCGCCTGGTGCCGGTGAGCGACAGCTACGACGGGCAGAAGCCGTTCACCCGCACGTCGGTGCTGCGTATGGGCAAGCTCGTGGCCACGCCACTGTTCGTGGTGCTGGTCATGATCGAGGTGACCGACCTCATCTTCGCCGTCGACTCGGTGCCCGCCATCTTGTCGATCTCGAATGACCGGTTCATCCTTTTCTCATCCAACGCCTTGGCCATCCTGGGATTGCGGGCGCTCTACTTCCTGCTCGAAGCGGTGCGCGACCGGCTGGTCTACCTGCCCAAAGGCCTCGGCATCATCCTGTTCTTCGTGGGCGTCAAGATGATCATCTCGGAGTGGGTTCACATCGACCCGTTCCTGTCACTGGGCGTCATCGTCAGCTTGTTGACGATCACCGTGGTCACGTCGTTGCGGGCCACGCGGGCGACCTGATCGCATGCCGTTGCGCGTCTGGCGACGTTGTGCAGCGGGCCGAGAATCAGCTCGAACGCAGGAGCCGCCCGGCCAGCTCACCGGTGTGTTGGCCGTGGTCGAGGAAGTGGCGGCCGTTGACGATGGTGTGATCGATACCGTGGGCCCGCTGGACGAAGCGCGGTGACCCGCCCGGGAAGTCGTGGGCGATCTCGGGGAGCGGCAGCCACATGTTGTCGAGGTCGATCACGTTGAGATCCGCGAAGGCGCCGGCCTTCACGACGCCGCGGTCGGCCAACCCGATCAGCGAGGCCGTGTCCGAGGTCAGCCGCCGGATGCCCTCCTCGATGCCGAACACGGCTTCGTCGCGCACCCAGTGCGACAGGAAGAAGGTGGGCTGGCTGGCATCCATGATCTGGGTGGAGTGGGCGCCGGCATCGGCGAGGCCCATGACGGTGACCGGCGAGCGCAGCAGTTCCTCGATGGCCGCGAAGTCCTGGTTGAGCACCGGCCAGTTGGCCACGGCGGCACCGTCGGTGCGGTCGAGCACGTCGAGATACCACTCGATCGGCGACACTCCGTGCGCTGCGGCCTGGGCGGCGATGCTGTCGTCGGGGCCATAGCGGTACACCGCCCCGGCCTTCGGCTCCATCAGGAACATGCGGGTGTACGGGTCAACCGACTGGTCGGCGGCCTCGGCGATGAGCCGGGCCCGCACCTCGGTGTCACGGATGGCCGCCAGGCGGCCGGTGGCATCGAGCGCCTTGAGCGGCTGGTACGACGCCAGGTTGTCGACGAGCGTGTTGGCCGAGAGGCTGAACAGCACCGCAATGGCCCGCGGCGTGGTCTGCGGCCGGAGTTGGGCGCCGTTGGCGTTGGCCTCGGTCGAGAGCTCGACGACGCGGCGGTAGTGATCACCGAGTGACTGCATCTGGGTGAGGTTGAAGGTGAACGGACGGCCGGTACGACGACTGAGCTCGATGATCCAGGCCATTTCTTCGTCGACCCGGCTGGTGGAGCCGTCGGTCTCGTTGAAGCGCGGCGCGCAGTCGAGCACGCCCCGGCCCAGGCGCCCGAGCGGCTCGGCGATGGCGTAGAACTCGGTGGGGTCCGACCACGTACCGGGCACCCAGCGGCCGTCGGGCACCCGGTGGGTGAGGCTGCGCGACATCGAATAGCCGACGGCGCCGGCCCGCAGGCCCTCTTCGACCAACGCGGCCATCTGGGCGAGCTGGTCATCGGAGGCCTTGAAGTCTTCCTCGCAGGCGGCGTCGCCGCACACGTAGGTGCGCAGTGCCACATCGCCGATGTAGCCGGCCGAGTTGATGCCCTTGGGCATGGCGTCGACGGCATCGAGGTACTCGCCGTAGGTCTCCCAGTTCCAGGCCAGACCCTCGAGGATGGCCGAGGCCGGGATGTCCTCGACCGACTCCATGATGTTGGCGAGCGTTGCCGCCGAGCCGGGCCTCAGGGGCGCGAAGGTCATGCCGCAGTTGCCCATGATCACCGAGGTGACGCCGTGCCAGCACGACGAGCTCATGAGCGGGTCCCAGCCGATCTGGGCATCGAGGTGCGAGTGCAGGTCGACGAAACCGGGCGTCACCAGGCGCCCCTCGGCGTCGATGACGGTGGCGGCGCCCGAGGCGTCGATCGTGCCCACCGCCACGATGCGGTCGCCGTCGATCGCCACGTCGGCGCGCACCGCCGGCGCTCCCGTGCCGTCGACGACGGTGCCACCGGTGATCACCAGGTCGTGTGCCATCTCGGATTCCCCCTTGCTGGCGGTCCTGTCGAGGGCGTGGTCACCCGCGCTCGCGCCGCGTGGTCACTGTAGGACTCCGGTGCGCGCCATGATGTTCGCCGTTCCCGCGTCGGGGGACCGCGGCGGCCGGGGGTTGGCTTCATGGAGTTCGGAATTTTCGTCCAGGGGTACGTGCCGGGGCCGGACGCGCATGATCCGCAGAAGGAGCACGAGGCCTTCATGCGCGAGATCGAGATCGTGAAGGCCGCCGACAAGTTCGGCTGGAAGTACATGTGGGCCACCGAGCACCACGGTCTTCCCGAGTACTCCCACATCTCGTCCAACGAGGTCTTTTTGGGTTACCTCGCCGGCCAGACCGAGAACATCCACCTGGGTTCGGGCATCTTCAACCTGAGCCCCCGGGTCAACCATCCGGTGCGCAACGCCGAGCGGGCCGCCATGCTCGATCAGCTGTCGAGCGGCCGCTTCGAGATGGGCACCGGCCGCGGTGCCGGCTCGCACGAAACGGCCACCTTCAACATTCTCGAGGCCTCGAGCACCCGCGACGAGTGGGATGAGGTCATCGCCGAGCTGCCCCGCATGTGGGCCCAGAAGGACTACACCTTCGAGGGCCGCCACTTCACGGTTCCCACACCCCACGACATCCTGCCCAAGCCCTACGGGGGCGGGCATCCGCCGCTGTGGGTGGCCTGCGGGAGTCCGTCGACGTTCGAGAAGGCGGGTCGGCTGGGCATCGGCGCCCTCGGCTTCAACTTCGCGCCGATCCGCGAAATGAAACCCCAGATCGATTCCTACAAGCAGGGCATTGCGGAGTGCACCGAGCCGGTGGGTGCCTTCATCAACGACAACGTCATGGTTACCAACGCCCTGCGCTGCTTCGAGGATCGCGACCGGGCCCGCACGATCGCGCTGCGTGGCAACGCCGGCTACCTGTACTCGCTGGTGTGCCTCTACCACGACAGTTTCCCCAAGCCCGACGACGCGCCGGTATGGCCCGAGGAGCCGCAGGCCATCCCCGAAGAGTTCATCGAGGAAGCCATCAACGAGGGGTTCCTCTTGTGCGGCAATCCCGACGAGGTGTGCGACCAACTCGTCGCCTACGAGGAGACCGGAGTCGATCAGTTGGTGTTCGGCATGCCCGTCGATATGTCGCTCGATGAGGCGCTCGAGTGCATCGAGCTCTTCGGCACCAAGGTCATCCCGCAGTTCGATCGCGACCCCGAACACCGCACCACCAAGTTCCGCCGCACCGCCCAGCAGAAGTACCCGGCGTACGCCCAGGAGCCGGTGCACATCGAAACGGTCATGAATCGCTGAAAGTGCCGCGAATCCCTTGAAGCCCCCGCCGCCTCTGGGACACGTCGCCCACAAAATAGGGCCAGAATACCCAGAGTAGGACTGGGAAAAGATGGGTTCACTCGATTGATCGACCAACTCAATCGGCGGTGGCGGCGTGTACGAGGCGGAATCCAACGGGACCCACGAATGTCGACACTGCTCCGGCCTGTGCGCCGGGCGGGCCGCCAAGTGTCCCTACTGCAAGAAGTGGTTGCGACGTGAACCCGCAGGGTTCCTCGACAACTCCATTCAGGCGGTCGCGCACGACCACGACGGAGTCGACGGCGGCTACCAGCGAGTGAGCTGAACCGGCACCGGCTCGACGACCCAGTCGGCCCGCTTGCGGGCGTGCTCGGTGGAGTAGACAGCAGCGCCATCGACGATGTCGTCGATGAGCTCCAGCACGGTGGGGGCCGCGCCCGCCGAGCGGTTGGTGGCGGCGGTGACATCGCCGGGGAACGCTCGCATGATCGATGACACGACGTCGCGCTGGCGTTGGGCCAGATCGCAGCGCCGGCCGTCGGTGACGGTGGCGAGCCGGGCGCCCACCGCCTCGACGTCGCGCGGATCGGCTCCGCCCGAAACCAGTCGGGCGAGGTAGGCGGTGACCTCACCGCCGCCGAACTTGCAGGCCGGACACAGACCGCACGACTCGATGTAGAGGAACGCCGCTACCTGATGAGCGATGGCGACCATGTCGGTGGGCTCGCCGTAGACGATGAAGGCGGCGCGGCCCACGTTGGCGCCGACCGCGCTGAGGCCCTCCCAGCACAGGGGGGCCGCGAGCCGCGAGCGGGTGAGCACCGGTGAGCTGACCCCGCTGAGCACCGCCTTGGGTGGGGTGGTGGGGAGGAACCCGCCGCCGCCCTCCTCGATGACATCGAAGAGGCGGCGTCCGAGCTCGACCTCGACCACGCCGTGACGGCGCACGTCGCCGGTGATGGTGCACAGCAGGTTGCCGGGAGACACCGGGGTGCCCATCGAGCGGAACCACGAGGCACCGTTGGACACGATGGCGGCGACATTGACGAGGGTCTCGAGCGATTCGACGGCGGTGGGATTGGGCAGGCGCGGCAGGCGGTCGAGGGTGTCACGGCCCCGGTCGGGGAACGAGAACAGGCCGTCGACATCGGGGCCCAGGCGCTGAGGCAGGGGGGCGCGGCCCTCGATGCACTCGAGCAGCGCCCGCTCGTCGCCCACCAGGTACTCCTCGGGGGTGCGGACGCACTTGATGCTGACCCGGTCGAGCCAGCCGGCCATCTCGGCCTCGGCGAGGGCAGCGGTGAGGATGCCGTACTCGGTCTCGAACCCGTGGCGGATGGCGATGAACGCCTCGCGGGCGCCGAGGGCGCGGGCCGCGACGGCGACCCCTTCGATGACGGCGAGCGGGTTCATCCGCAGCAGCGTCCGGTCGGTGAAGCTGCCCGGTTCGCTGTCGGTGCCGTTGGCGACGAGGTAGCGGGTTCCGGCGTCGCTGCCGCCGGCTGCGAGGGCCCTCCACTTGGAGCCCACCGAGGTGGCGGCATGGTCGCGGGAACGCAGTCCGCTGGACTCGATGAGCGCCACGATCTCGCGCCCGGTGTGCTTGGCGGCTGCGGCGATGGCTCCGCCCAGACCGGCTGCGTTGTACTCGGGGATCGTCCGGCAGGACTCGTCGGGAAGCAGGTATGCGGCGGGCACTGGCCAACCCTAGCGAACAGCGTGAACCGGCGGCTCCGGACCGTCCCGTCCCAACGGTCGGTCACCCGACGAGCCCGGCCCATGGTCGGCTGCTCGAGCAGATCCTCGCTCGTTGCCTGTCTTGCCTGTCGCCTACCCTGGGCCCATGGCTGATCCGTCCACCTTCGCCGCCGCGGCCATGGTTCACATGGACCAGCTGTACAGCGCAGCGTTGCGCATGACCCGCAACGCGTCCGACGCCGAAGACCTCGTGCAGGAGACCTATCTGCGGGCCTACCGGGGCTACGGCCGCTTCGAGGAGGGCACCAACCTGCGGGCGTGGCTCTACCGCATCCTCACCAACACCTTCATCAACTCCTACCGGGCCAAGCAGCGTCGCCCCCAGGAGTCCGACCTCGCCGACGTCGAAGACCTCTACCTCTACCGCCGCCTGGGCGGCGTCGAGACGAGTCAGCTCGGCCAGAGTGCCGAGGACCAGCTGATGAACATGCTCAGCGAGAGCGAGGTGAAGGCGGCGCTCGAGGCCCTGCCCGAGAAGTTCCGGCTGCCGGTCCTGCTCGCCGACGTCGAGGGTTTTTCGTACAAAGAGATCGCAGAAATCGTGGATGTGCCGATCGGAACCGTGATGAGTCGCCTGCATCGGGGAAGAAAAGCGCTTCAGAAGTCGTTGTGGGACTTTGCATCAGCACGGCGACTGACTCCTGACATCGACGAGGTCGAGATGGGAGAACCGGTCACCAACGGCGCTGGTGCGAAGACCGTCGAAGTCCCGAAGCCCTCGTCCACAGGTAGCTGAGCACCATGTCTGACAATTGCGATACCGCTCTTACCGAGATCTACGAGTTCCTCGACGGCGAGCTCGACGACACAGCCCGGGCCCGCATCGAAGTGCACCTGCGCGAGTGTTCGCCGTGTCTCGAGGCGTTCGACTTCGAGACACAGTTGCGCCATGTGCTGGCCACCCGCTGCAAGGACAAGGTGCCCGATGAGCTTCGCTCTCGCATCCAGGCCGCACTCGACGCCGGCACCTTCAGCACCTGAGCGTGCCGTCCCATCACGTCACGGTTGCGCGGTCCTGACCGACGCGTCCTAAGCTGAGCCCAATGGTTTCGCTCGCCACCCTCCTCGCCGCCCCCCACGTCTGGCACTTCTGGCTCGCCGCTGTGCTGGCGCCCACGGTCATCCTGGTCGTCCTGCTCACCGCCGGCCTGTACTTCTTCAAGGTGACCCGCCCCCGCTACCCGCGGAAGTAGCGGCTCCCCCCCATGGCGAACGCTGTCGACTGGGCGTTGGCCGAGAAGGTCGCCTCGCGCATCGCCAATCGAAACAGCGGCACCCGCCCTGAGGGCTACGACGCTATCCACAGCGACTTCGCCGAGCTGACGGCCCAGGCCCAGACGTTGGTCGAGGCGCACACCGGTTGGACATCAGAGGCCGGCCTCGCCCGCGCCCGGGTCGTCGACCGCGACGACTGGATCCGCGCCAACATCGCCTCGTTCCAGCGGATGCTGCGCCCGCTCACCGATCGTCTCGAAGAGACCATCGCTTCGGGCCCGGCCAACTACATCTCGTCCAAGATCGCCGGCGCCGAAATGGGCGCCGTGCTCGGCTGGATGTCCATGCGGGTCCTCGGCCAGTACGACCTGTTGGTCCTCGAGGACGAGAACCCCGACGACCAGGACATCGTCTATTACGTTGGGCCCAACATTGCCGCCCTTGAACGCCGCTTCGACTTTCCGTCGCGCGAGTTCCGGTTGTGGGTGGCGCTCCACGAGGTGACCCACCGCACCCAGTTCACCGGCAAGCCGTGGCTGCGCTCGTATTTCCTCGAGCAGGTCAACGGCCTGATGGGCATGGCCGACCCCGACCCCACCCGCTTCTTCGCCGCCATCGGGCGTCTGGCCGAAGCGTTGCGCACCCGCACCAATCCGCTCAACGACGGAGGCATCGTCACCCTCTTCGCCTCGGCCGACCAGCGCGCCACCATGGATCGCGTCGGGGGACTGATGAGCCTGCTCGAAGGTCACGGCGACGTGACCATGGATCGTGCCGGCGGCGACCGCGTCCCCTCGGCCGAGCGGTTCGCCGACACGCTACGAGCGCGGCGCACCGAGGGGTCCACCCCGGCGAAGGTGCTGCAAAAGCTCATCGGTATCGACGCCAAGCTCGCCCAGTACGAACAAGGCGAGCAGTTCATCGAAGCAGTCGAGAAGGTCGGCGGTTCGGTGATGCTCGAGCGGGCCTTCACCGGTCCCACCTCACTGCCGACGCTCGTCGAGATCCGCGACCCCGCGGCCTGGATGCGCCGCGTCGGCACGGTGCCGGTTCCCGTCGCCGGCCGGTGACCTCGCCGGGTCCCGACGATCCTCTCATCGGGGCGTTGTTGGCGCGGTGCACCTTCCCTGCTCCCGTCACAGCCGTCACGTGCGCTGTCTCGGGCGGCGCGGACTCCGCAGTACTCTTGGTCTTGGCCATAGCCTCCGGCTGTGACGTGACGGCAGTGCACGTCGACCACGGACTGCGGTCCGGATCGCACCGCGAGGCCGAGGTCGTCGAGCGGATGGCGACGAAGTTCGGAGCTGCCTTCGAACGACGACGCGTGACCGTCGAGCCGGGCCCGAACCTCGAGGGCCGGGCCCGTTCTGCCCGCTACGACGCGCTCCCCGATGGCGTTCTCACCGGCCACACCGCGGACGACCAGGCCGAGACCGTTCTCATGTTCCTCATGCGCGGCACCGGTCCCGAGGGGCTCGCCGGCATCGATCCACTCAGCCGACCGATCCTGGGGTTGCGCCGGAGCGAGACCGTCGCCCTGTGCGAGGTGCTGGCCATTGACGTTGTCAATGACCCCACCAACCTCGATCCTCGCTTCACCCGCAACCGGGTACGAGCCGAGCTGCTCCCGCTGATGAACGACATCGCCCGCCGTGACGTCGCCCCCTTGATCGCCCGCACGGCCGCCTTGCAGCGTGAGGCGCTGGGTGCGCTCGAGGCAGAAGCGGCACGCCTCGACCCGACGGACGCCAAGGCGCTTGCCCTCGCGGAACCGGCGCTCGCTTCGTTGGCAATCCGTCGCTGGTGGCGCGACCAGACCGATCTCGATCACGCCCCCGATCGGGGCGCTATGGACCGAATCATGGCGGTGGCCCGCGGATCGGCCACGTCCACCGACGTGGTCGCCGGTTGGCGCGTGGCCCGCACCGCCAACCGCCTGCGCCTGCAGGCTCCGCCTGATGACCGCTCGGCTTTTTCGGGCCCGGATGAGGTTCGATAGGGTGCCCATCAATGAGCTTCGCCGATAACGATCCCGATGTGGGCGAGATCCTCATCACCGCCGATGAGATCCAGGCCCGCATCGCGGCCATCGGAGCCGAGCTGACCGAGGCCTACGCCGGTAAGACACCGCTGCTGGTGTGTGTGCTGAAGGGCGCGTACGTGTTCGTCACCGACCTCGCCCGATCCATGGATCTCCCGGTCGAGCTCGACTTCATCGCCGTGTCGTCCTACGGCAGCTCCACCCGCACCTCTGGTGTGGTGCGCCTCGTGAAGGACCTCGATTCCGACATCGCCGGCCGCGACGTCATCCTCGTCGAAGACATCGTCGACAGCGGGCTCACGCTTCGCTACCTGCGCCGCAACCTCGAGGCCCGCAATCCCGCCAGTCTCGAGGTCTGCACCCTCATCGCCCGCAAGTCCGCCGACGTCGAGTCGATGGACGTCCGCTACGTCGGCTTCGTCATCGAGGACGAGGACTGGCTGGTGGGCTACGGCCTCGACGTCGATCAGCGCTACCGCAACCTCGGCTACCTGGCCAAGTACGTCAAACCGTCCTGACCAGGTAGCTGGAAGTTCTAGCGGCGGTGGGTGATGCCCTGGGCCTTGTAGCCCAACAGGAGCACACCCAAGCCGAACATGATGAGTCCGGTGGCAGCAACTGGGCGTGAACCCGAGCCCGTGACGGCGAGGCTTTCCTCGACCTGGCGCTTGACCTCGACCTTGACGGTGGTCTCGGCACCGACCTTGACCGGGGCAGTGCTGGGTGTAGGCACCGTCGTGGCTGAGCCGACCGACGTTGGCACCGTGGTGGTGGTCGTAGCGGGCGCCGCAGTCGTAGTCGTCGTGGTGGTGGTGGTCGTCGTGGTTGGAGCGACGGTCGTGGTCGTTGACGTGGTGGTCGTGGTCACGATGGCCGGCGTGCAGATGGTGATCGCCTTGGGCACGACGCTGTTGGCCGACCCGTCGGCGACAGCGTCGGGTCGGTGGTGGGCACGAACCGACACGGCACCGGTTGGGATGGTGACCGAACCCATTGAGCCCGACCATTCGGCGGTCTCGACCCGATCGGGAAGGTCACCGGTAGTGCCCGACGTGGCGATGACGGCACCGTTGGCATCGAGGAACTGCACCTCCCAGATCTCCGACGCCTGGGTCACGGTGGCGCGGCCCGTGTAGGTGTCGAAGGACGAACCGCTCACGTTGTACGTGCCGGCGGCGAGTGCGATGGGAATGGCGGCGGAGAACTCCACCTTTGCGTTGTACCCATCCCAGTCGATGAGGCGGACGTTGGGTACCGCCAGCTCCTGGCATACATCAGCGGCACCCGCCGCATTCGAACTGAACAGGATCGTGCCCGCCGCAGCAGTGAGTGCCAGGGCGAGATGACCAAATCGGTGTAGTCGCATATGACAATTCCTTCCCCGAGGAACGCCACGCTAGCGGTGCGCCTCGGAGAAGGACAAGCATGTAACTTGGGGCGACAGTCGGTGAGACGCCACTACAGTCCATTCGTGACAGCAATTGCGCTCCCGGTTCCGGTCAATTCATTTGCCAGCGACAACGCGGCAGGCGTCCATCCGGCGGTTATGGACGCGCTGGTAGCGGCCAACCACGGCAGCGCGCTGGCCTACGGGTCCGACGCCTGGACCGAGCGCACCACCCAGTCGTTCTCGGCCCTCTTCGACGCCGATGTCGAGGTGGCGCTGTGCTGGGGCGGTACGGGCGCCAACGTGGTCGCGCTGCAGTGCCTGTTGCAGCCCTGGCAGGCCGTCATCTGCACCGACTCCGCCCACATCGCGGTCGACGAGTGCGGCGCGCCCGAGCGGTTCACGGGCTCCAAGCTCATCGGCGTTTCGGCCCCGGCGGGCAAGATGACAGTGCAACAGGTCAGCGATCAGCTGCACGTGCTCGGCGACCAGCACCACGTCCAACCCGGCGTGGTCTCCATCACGCAATCCACCGAGTCCGGAACGCTCTATCGTGCCGCCGAGATCGCCGAGATCGCCTCGGTCGCCCACGAGGCCGGGATGACGGTGCACATGGACGGCTCGCGCATCGCCAACGCCACCGCCGCACTTGGTGGAACCCGCGACGCACTGCGGGAAATGACCACCGGCTCCGGCGTCGACGTCATCTCGTTCGGTGGCACCAAGGCCGGGATGATGTACGGCGAGGCGGTGGTGTTCCTCCGCCCCGAGTTGGGTCGCGACGTGCGTTTCGTGCGCAAGCAGGCCGGGCAGCTGTCCTCCAAGATGCGGTTCATCGCAGCCCAGTTCGAAGCGCTGCTCGCCGACGACCTCTGGCTCGACCTGGCCGCGGTTGCCAACGCCCAGGCCCGACATCTGGCCACGACCGTGGCGCAGATTGAGGGCGTCGCTCTTGCCCGCCGCCCCGAGGTCAACTCGGTGTTCGCCACGCTGCCCCGGACCGTCATCGACCGACTCCAGCAGTGGTCGTTCTTCTGGGACTGGGATGTGCGTATCGACGAGGTGCGCTGGATGACATCGTGGGCGACCACCGATGACGACATCGAGACCTTCGTCGCCGGGGTCCGTGCCGCTTTGCAGGGGTGATCCCTCCCGGCGCGCCCTTTTGTCTCCCCGGCCTGTGCCACCTCCCGCCATTGCGTGGATAGCCTGACCGGGCTGTGACACCACAACTTCGAGCCAGGATCCTCAAGGTCCTCACGAGCATCCCGTTTCTGGTCGTCGTCGGATTTCTCGTCGTCGGCGCCATCCTGCTGTTCAGCCGCACGGGAGACGACCCTAACGAGCTGTCGCTGTCGGAGTTCGAGACCGCTGTGCTCGACGGGCAGGTCGACAACGCCTCGATCGGCCAGAAGTCGAACCGGATCACCGGCGAGCTCCGTGGTGGCGAGGAGTTCGAGACCGTCATCCCTGCCGAGTACAGCGACGAGATCACCACCGTGCTGCTCGACAACGAGGTCGACATCGAGGCCGACAATCAGGACTCCTCGGCCTTCGAGACCTTCCTGACAGATTTCCTCCCCACGCTCGTCATCGTCGGCGTGTTCCTGTGGTTCGTGATGCAGATGCAGAACGGCGGAAAGTCGGCCAAGTTCGGCCAGTCCCGGGCCCGAAAGAACAAGAACGCTCCCGACGTGACCTTCGCCGACGTCGCCGGCGCCGACGAGGCCGTGACCGAGCTCGGAGAGATCAAGGAGTTCCTCGAGAACCCGGCCCGGTTCGCTCAGCTCGGCGCCAAGATCCCCCGCGGCGTGTTGCTCGTCGGTCCTCCCGGCACGGGCAAGACATTGTTGGCCAAGGCCGTCGCCGGCGAGGCCGGCGTGCCCTTCTTCACGATCGCCGGGTCGGACTTCGTCGAGATGTTCGTCGGCGTCGGCGCGGCCCGTGTCCGCGACCTGTTCAAGCAGGCCAAGGCCTCGGCGCCCGCCATCATCTTTGTCGACGAGATCGACGCCGTCGGTCGTCATCGCGGTGCCGGAGTTGGCGGCGGTAGCGACGAGCGCGAGCAAACCCTCAACCAGCTACTCGTCGAGATGGACGGCTTCGACACCGAGGCGGGGGTCATCCTCATGGCGGCCACCAACCGCCCCGACATCTTGGACCCCGCCCTGCTGCGGCCGGGCCGCTTCGATCGCCAGATCGTCGTCGACGCCCCCGACCTCGCCGGCCGCAAGGCGATCCTCGAGGTGCACTCGCGCAACAAGCCACTCGGCGACGGCGTCGACCTGTTCGTGCTGGCCCGCCGCACCCCCGGATTCACTGGCGCCGACCTGGCCAACGTGATCAACGAGGCGGCGCTCATGTGCGGCCGTCGTCACGGCAGCATCATCGAGATGACCGATGTCAACGAGGCGGTCGACCGGGTCATCGCCGGCCCCGAACGCAAGAGCCGGCTGATGAGCGACCGCGAGAAGTCGATCACCGCATACCACGAAGGCGGCCACACGCTGGTGGGCCACGTCCTGCCCGACGCCGACCCGATCCACAAGGTGTCGATCGTGGCGCGGGGCCGGGCCCTCGGGTGGACGCTGGCGCTGCCTCTGGAAGACCGCCAAAGCCACTCCCGCAAGGAGCTTTGCGACCGCCTCGCCATGCTGCTGGGCGGACGTACCGCCGAGGAACTGGTTTTCGGTGAGATCACCACCGGCGCCTATGACGACATCGACCGAGCGTCCCGGCTGGCCCGCTCGATGGTCACCGAATTCGGCATGAGCGACCGGATCGGTCCCCAGCGCCTTGCCGGCCGCGACGACGAGTTCATCGGCCGCGACAGCGGCAGCCGCTCGGACTACTCCGACGAGGTCGCCTCCATCGTCGACAGCGAGGTCAAGCGCCTCCTCGACGACGCCCACGAGACGGCGCGGTCGATCCTGGTGGAGCATCGGGCCACGCTCGACCTGCTGGCCACCCGACTCATCGAACGTGAGACCCTCGACGAGGACGACCTCGCCCCGATCTTCGCCACAATGGACGCCGAGTCGGAGCCCGAGCTGCCCATTCCCATCATCAGCCACGACTGAGCTCCCCCGCTACCTTGACCGCACGCCCGAGACGACGCCAGGAGCGCTCCGTGGACCTCAATCGAATCGACCCCCTGCCCGTTGCGCCCGAGTCCGGCTCACCAGTCGACACCGCCCGCATCGCCGCTGCTGTCCGCGAGATCCTCATCGCCATCGGTGAGGATCCCGACCGTGACGGACTCAAGGCGACGCCCGATCGGGTGGCCCGCATGTACGCCGAAACCACCTCGGGCATCTTCGAGGACCCGAGCCGGCATCTGAAGGTCACCTTCGAAGCCGACCACGACGAGATGATCATGGTGCGCGATATCCCCTTCTATTCGATGTGTGAGCATCACCTGGTGCCGTTCTTCGGCCAGGCCCACCTGGCCTACATCCCGTCGGAGAACGGCCGGATCACCGGGCTCTCCAAGCTCGCCCGCCTCGTCGACGGCTATGCCAAACGGCCTCAGGTGCAGGAGCGGCTGACCTCGCAGGTGGCCAACGCCATGGAGGCGGCCCTCGAGCCTCGCGGCATCGTGGTCGTGATCGAGGCCGAACACCTGTGCATGGCCATGCGGGGCATCCGCAAACCCGGTTCGTCCACCGTCACCTCGGCGGTGCGGGGCATCTTCCGCACCGATGTGGCGGCCCGGGCCGAGGCCATGCGGCTGGTGCACCGCTGATTCTGTACCGCGCAGTGCGCCGGCTCAGCTGATTCGGCCGCCCTGGGTGGATTTGACAGCCCCCTCTACTCTTGGAGGCGGTGATCACCCAGATCATGGGCATTCTGAACGTCACGCCCGATTCGTTCAGTGACGGCGGCCGCTTCGTCGATATCGACACGGCCCTGGACCATGCGCGTCAGATGGTCGCCGATGGCGCCACCGTGATCGACGTCGGCGGTGAGTCCACCCGGCCCGGCGCCGAGGTCGTCTCCATCGCCACCGAGCTCGACCGGGTGCTTCCGGTGATCGAGGCCGTGTCGCAGCTCGACGTTCGCGTCTCGGTCGACACCCGCCACGCGGAGGTCGCCCGCGAAGCCGTCGCCGCCGGAGCCACGCTCATCAACGATGTTGGCGCCTCGTTGTGGCAGGTCGCCGCCGAAACCGGTTCGGGGTGGCTGGCAATGCACATGCAGGGCGAACCCTCCACCATGCAGCGGCGCCCCACCTACGGCGATGTGGTCGCCGAGGTGAAGGACTTCCTGGTCGACCGGGGCCGGCTGGCGACCGAGGCCGGGGTCTCCGAGGTGTGGATCGATCCCGGGTTCGGGTTCGGCAAGTCCGTGCAGCACAACATCGACCTCGTCGCCTCCATCGGCGAGTTCGTCGATTCTCCCTACCGGGTCGCGCTGGGCGTGAGTCGCAAGAAGACTCTGGGCGTCATCACAGCCTGGTCGGACCAGCGAGCGACGGGCAGCGGGTACCGCAGCGCCGCCGACCTCCCCACCAGCACCCTTCCCACCGATCCCGATGACCGACTCGAAGCCGGAATGGCGTTGGCCACCTGGGCGATGGCGTCGGGGGTCCAGATGATCCGGGTCCACGACGTGGCCGCCCACGTCCGCGCCGCCCGGCTCGTCGCCGATTCACCAGCTCCTGCCACCCCGGTGGACAGATACATTCCTGCGGGCTCCGCAGGTCGATAAGAGGACACAACATGGCAGCAAAGGGAAAGTGGGCCCAAGGCATCAAGCCCCGGCATTTCAGCTGGGTGATGCAGGACAAGCTCGCCATCTGCGAGCGTCCGGGCGGCTACGGCACCAACCACCGTCGCGTTCGCCGACAGGAGGAGATCATCTGGATCCGCGAACAGGGTTTCGCTCCGGTGATCAGCCTGATCCCCGCCAACCACAACCTCCACAACTACGACGAGCTGTCGGTCGCCTGGCGCCACCGCCCCCTGCCCGCCGCCGAGGACTACCCCCGCTACCTCGGTGACCTGTACGGCGAGCTGCACGCGCTGCTCGAGTCCGGCACCAAGGTGCTCTACCACCATGAAGAACTGAACGACCGCATCGTCGGACTCATGGCCGGCTACCTGGTCTGGGCCGGGCTGGTCCCCGAGCAGCCCCGCGCCATCTTTCTGCTCGAGCACATCACCTCGCGTCAGATCGGCCCGGCCGGTCGCGACATCGTGGCCGTCGCGGCCCGCCTGCGCGCCGGCGCCTCGTCCGGAGACAAGTAGTGCCCAGCGCCGATCTCATCGAGTTGCGCGGCCTGCGAGCCCTCGGGTTCTGCGGCGCGCTGCCCGAGGAGCAGGAGCGACGTCAGCCCTTCGAGGTCGACCTCGATGTCGAAACCGACCTCAGCCGTGCCGGCGCCAGCGACGAGCTCGGTGACACCGTCGACTACGGCGCGCTGTGTGCGACCGTCGAGTCGGTCATCGTCGACGAACGCTTCGCCCTGATGGAGGCCTTATCGGCGCGTATCGCCGCGGCCGTGCTCGAAGACGCCCGCATCTCGGCGGTGACGGTGACGGTGCGCAAGCTCCGCCCCCCGGTGCCCCAGCAACTCGACACCTCCGGCGTTCGGATTCGGCGGAGCAACGGTTGATGCGGACCTTCGTGAGCGTCGGCTCCAACCTCGGCGACCGGCGCAGCTACCTCACCGATGCCGTCGACTCGTTGCCCGATGTGATTGCCGTATCGAGCGTCTATGAGACCGATCCGGTCGGTGGTCCCCATCAAGAGGCCTACCTCAACATCGTGGTGCAGCTCGACACGTCGCTGACCCCGTTGCAGCTGCTGCGCATGTGTCACCGCATCGAGTCGTCGGCCCACCGGGTTCGTGACGAGCGGTGGGGCCCGCGGACCCTCGATATCGACATCATCTGGATGGATGGCATCACGATGGACGATCCCACCCTGACCATCCCCCACCCGCGATGGAAGCAGCGCAAGTTCGTCCTGGCCCCGTTGCGCGAGCTGGCCCCCGACCTGGTCACGGCCACCGAGGTCGAACAGGCCGACGGGCGCGTCTGGACGGTCGAGGGACTGTCGTGACCGAGGCGGTCGTGACCGACGCGGCCGTTCCCGCGCGCCGTGTGCGCGTCATCGGAGCGGGACGTGCCGGCGGGTCCTTCGCCGCCGCGCTCGCCGCGGCGGGTTGGACCGTCCACGGTCCCCTGAATCGCACCGACGACATCGCCGGTGCGGCCGATGGGGTCGACCTGGTGCTGATCTGCGTGTCCGATCGCGCCGTCGCCGAGGTGGCAGCGCTCATCGAGCCATCACCCCTCGTCGTGGTCGCTCATATCGCCGGGTCCCTCGGCCTCGACGTCTTGGCATCACACCCCCGTCGAGGTGCGGTGCATCCACTGGTGTCGTTGCCTGACGCAGCCCTGGGCGCCACCCGCCTCGACGGAGCCTGGTTCGCCGTCGCCGGCGACGGGCTCGATTCCGCCCAGTTGATCGACGCGATCGTCGCAACGCTGCACGGACGGTCGTTCGCCATCGCCGACGCCGATCGGGCTGCGTATCACGCTGCTGCCTGCGTCGCCGCCAACCACCTTGTCGCGCTGCTCGGCCAGGTCGAGCGGGTGGCGGCGTCGACCGGCGCGCCGTTCGAGGCCTACCTCGACCTGGTCCGCGGCGCCGTCGAGAACGTCGCCGCCGTCGGTCCGGCCGCGGCGCTCACCGGGCCGGCCGCCCGGGGCGACCTCGCCACCATCGAGCGGCACCTCGCCGCCATCGATCCGTCCGAACGCCCGGCCTACGAAGCCCTGGCCGATCAGGCCCGTCGACTCGTCGGGCGGGTCGCCTGACATGATCGTCGTGCACACCATTGCCGAGCTGCGCGCCGCCGTCGACCCGGTCCGAGCCGCAGGGTCGACCATTGGCCTGGTGCCCACGATGGGCTATCTCCACGACGGTCACGAGTCGCTCATGGCCCGGTCGGTGAGCGAATGCGATGCCACCGTGGCCACGATTTTCGTGAACCCGTTGCAGTTCGGTGTCGGCGAAGACCTCGATGCCTACCCCCGCGATCTCGACGGCGACAGCCGCCGGGCCGAGGCCGCCGGGGTCGACTGGTTGTTCGTGCCATCGGTCGGCGAGATGTACCCCGAGCCGGTGCTCACGACGGTCTCGGTGGCGAAGGTCTCCCAGGGGCTGGAGGGCGCGAGCCGCCCCACCCACTTCAACGGTGTGTCCACCGTCGTCACCAAGCTCTTCAACATCGTCGGTCCGTGTCGGGCCTACTTCGGCGAGAAGGACTACCAGCAGATCGCCGTGGTCCGACGAATGGTCGCCGACCTGTCGATGGCGGTCGAGGTCGTCGGCTGCCCGACGGTGCGCGAGCGCGACGGCCTGGCCAAGTCGAGCCGCAACGTCTACCTCAGCGACGCCGAGCGCGAGGCCGCCCCGGTGTTGAACCGGGCGCTACGGACGGGGGCCTCGATGATCGCCGCCGGCGAGACCGACCCGGCCGTGGTCGAGGTCGCCATGGCGGCCGAGGTCGCCACCCAGTCGCTCGGTGCCTTGGACTATCTTGCGGTCGTCGACTCGGCGACCCTGCAACCATTCGAGGTCTGCGGACCGACCAGCCGACTGCTCGGGGCCATCCGCTTCGGCCGGGCCCGGCTCATCGACAACGTCGGGGTTCCGACCACTGGAGGAAGCCGTGTCTGAAGCAGAGCGCTCGTCAGTAGCGCCGGAGCTTGACCTGCTCGTGCTCGGCAGCGGTGTCGCCGGGTTGTCCGCCGCGGTGCGCGCCACCGAGCTCGAGGGCCTGACGGTGGGCGTGCTCACCAAGGCCGAGCTCGATCTGGCCACCACCCGGTGGGCCCAGGGCGGCGTGGCCGCGACGCTGTCGGGGGATCCCGAGGAGACCGACCTCCACCTTGCCGACACCCTCGCCGCCGGCGTCGGGCTGTGCGATATCGAAGCGGTGCGGGTGCTCGTGGACGAGGGTCCGGGCCGGGTGCACGACCTCATCGCTCTCGGCGCGCTGTTCGATCGCGATGCCGATGGGCGGCTCGAGCTGGCCCGCGAGGGCGGGCACTCAGTGGCTCGCATCGTGCACGCCGGCGGTGCCGCCACCGGTGCCGAGATCGAACGGGCGCTCGTGGTCGCCGTACGCGAACGGGTCGCCGAGATCTACGAGCAGACCTTCGCCCTCGATCTGATCATCGAGGACGGGCGCTGCCGTGGCGTTCGCGCCGTTCGTGACGGTGGTGAACCCTTCGAGGTTCGGGCCCGCCACGTGCTGTTGGCCACCGGGGGCGCCGGCCAGCTGTTCGCCGTCACCACCAACCCGCCCGTCGCCACGGGCGACGGCGTGGCCATGGCCCTTCGGGCGGGCGTGGCCGTCGCCGATCTCGAGTTCTTCCAATTCCACCCCACTGCGCTCGACCACCCGTCCATGCCGCGGCCCCTGCTGTCCGAGGCGCTGCGAGGCCACGGCGCGCTGCTGCGCGACTCCGACGGCGAACGCTTCATCGACGAACTGCTGCCCCGCGACGTGGTGTCGCGGGCCATTACCGCCACCATGCTCGAACAGGGTCTCGACCACGTCTGGCTCGACGCCACCGTCCTGCAACACTTCGAGGTGCGCTTCCCGACCATCGCCGCCGACCTGGCGCTCGCCGGTCTCGACCCCGCCGCCGACTACCTACCGGTTGCGCCGGCCGCGCATCACCAGTGCGGTGGCATCATCACCGATCTGGCCGGTGCTACGTCCCTCCCGGGCCTGTGGGCCGCCGGTGAGACGAGCTGCTCGGGCGTGCACGGTGCCAACCGTCTGGCCTCCAACTCGCTGCTCGAGGGCATGGTTTTCGGGGCTCGCGTCGTGGAGGCCATCGCCGACGGCATCGATGCTCCCACTCCCACCGGGGCCATGCGCTGCGCTCTCGGCGAGCCGTCCTCGGACATGGTCGTCGGTGGCCGCACCATCGACGGGCCGGTGTGGGCTGAGCCGACTGCAACGACCATCGGCCCGGTTCAGGTGGCCGAGCTGCGCCGGGTGATCCAGCGGGCCATGACCATCCACGCCGGCGTGCTGCGAACCGCCGAGTCGATCGCCGCCGCCCATGCCGTGCTCGACACGGTGTGGGCCGAGCTTCCCGCTGACCCCACCGACCCTGCGGTGTGTGAGCTGCGCAACCTGGTGCAGGTCGGCGGTGCCCTGCTGGTGGCGGCCGCCGCCCGTGAGGAGAGTCGGGGAGCGCACACCCGCACCGACCACCCCCACGCCGAGGAGCCCTACCGGTTGCGGCTGGTGATCGGATCATGAGCACCTATTTCGACCCACCCATCACGGCCGTGCGCCGCGCCGTGACCGTCGCGCTCGAGGAGGACCTCAACCCGCTCGGCGATCTGACAGCCGCGCTCCTCGATCCCGAGGCCACCACCGAGGCCCGCATCGACTGCCGCGAGGCGGGGCGTCTCGCCGGTTCGCTGTGCGCAACGGAGGCCTTCGTCCAGATCGATCCTCGCATCGAGGTCGAGTGGTTGCGCCACGACGGTGACGAGCTCTCGCCCGGCGACGACGTTGCCTACGTGCGCGGGCGACTGGCCCCGATTCTCACCGCCGAGCGCACCGCCCTCAACTTCTTGGGTCACCTCTCGGGAATCGCCACCCTCACCGCCGCCTACGTCACCGCTGCTCGTCGCGGCGGCGACGCCCACGTGTGGGACACGCGCAAGACCACGCCCGGGCTTCGTTCACTCGAGAAGGCCGCGGTGCGTGCCGGCGGTGGGCGCAACCACCGCGGCAACCTCAGCGACTGGATGCTGCTCAAGGACAACCACATCACCGGCATCGGCATCAGCGAGGCGGTGGCCCGTTGCCTCGATCTGTGGCCGGCTCGCACCGTGCACGTCGAGTGCGATCGTCTCGACCAGATGGTCGAGGCCATCGAGGCCGGCGCCACTGCGGTGCTCCTCGACAACATGACACCCGCCGAGGTGCGGGCCTGCGTCGAGGTCGCCGACGAGCTGGCCGGCGCCGGCCGCCCCTGCCTGCTCGAGGTGTCGGGCGGCGTCACCCTCGACACCATCGGCGAGTACGCCGGCACCGGGGTTCACCAGATCTCGACGGGCAAGATCACCAACTCGGCTCCGGTCCTCGATCTCGGGCTCGACATCGGCTCACCCGTAGGCTGACCCGACCGTGACCCGGCTACCCGAAGTGAGGCGATGACAGTGCTCTTGGCGATCGACGTCGGAAACACCCAGACCGTGATCGGGCTCTATGGCAAGGGCGAGTCCAGCCGCGAGCTGTTGGACCACTGGCGCATCGCCACCAACGCGGTGCGTACCTCCGACGAGCTCGCGTTGTTGTTCAGCGAGTTCCTCGCCACGGCCGGCCACGACTGGAAGTCCGATGTGTCGGGCGTCGCGGTCAGCTCCGGCGTGCCCAGCGTGACGTTCGAGCTGCGCCGCATGTGTGAGCGCTACCTCGATATCGACCCGGTGGTGCTCGGAGCCGGCGTGAAGACCGGCATGCCGGTGCTCTACGACAACCCCAAGGAAGTGGGCGCCGACCGCATCGCCAACGCCGTGGGTGCCTTCGATCTCTACGGCGGGCCCACGATCGTGGTCGACTTCGGAACCGCCACCACCTTCGACGTCATCTCGTCGGCCGGTGAGTACCTGGGCGGTGCCATCATTCCCGGCATCGAGATCAGCCTCGACGCGTTGTTCGGCCGGGCCGCGGCGCTGCGTCGCGTCGAGCTCATCGAGCCCCGCAGCGTCATCGGCAAGACCACCGTCGAGTCGATCCAGTCGGGGGTCATCTACGGCTACTCCGCCATGATCGACGGAATGTGTGACCGCATCGAGGAGATCGTCGGTGAGCCGACGGTGCTGGCCACCGGCGGGCTCGCCGACCTCATCTCACCGTTCGCCGAGGCGATCGAACACGTCGAGCCCTGGCTCACCCTGCACGGACTGCGCCTGATCTGGGAGAAGAACCGATGACCGAAATCACCGCTGTCGAGGACAACCCGGACCCGCTGGCCGTTGCGGGCGAGCCCCGTGAGTTCCCCTACACCGCCGAGGTCACCGACACCGCTGGTGCGCTCGTGTCGCGATTCGGCGAACTCGCACCCGGCATCGAGACGGGTGTTCAGGTAACGGTGGGCGGCCGCCTCATGTTGCGCCGGGTCCAGGGCAAGCTGGCCTTCGGCACACTCGCCGACCACACCGGGCGCATCCAGCTCTTCGCTCCGTCGCAGACCACGCCCGAGTTCGCCGACTTCACCTCGCTCAGCCTGGGCGACTGGATCACCGTGACCGGCGAGGTCATGACCACCAAGCGCGGCGAGCTGTCAGTTCGCGTCGATGGCTGGGAATTGCTGGCGTCCACCCGGCGATCCTTTCCCGACAAGTGGCACGGCCTGACCGATCCCGACACCCGCTACCGCCAGCGCTACGTCGACCTGTGGGTCACCGACGAGTCGCGACAGGTGTTCGCCGCCCGCAGCCGCATCGTGTCGCTGACACGACGGTGGATGGAGGACCGCGGCTATCTCGAGGTCGAGACTCCCGTGTTGCACCCCATTCCCGGCGGTGCGCTGGCCAAGCCGTTCGCCACCCACCACAACGCACTCGACCAGCAGCTGTTCCTGCGCATTGCGCCCGAGCTGTACCTCAAGCGACTCATCGTGGGCGGGTTCCCCAAGGTGTTCGAGATCGGGCGGGTCTTCCGCAACGAAGGCATCTCGACCCGCCACAACCCCGAGTTCACCATGATGGAGTGCTACGAGGCCTACGGCGATTATCAGACGCACATGGACCTTACCGAACAGCTCATCTCGCACCTGGCGACCGAGCTCTTCGGAACGACCGAGCTCGAGTACGGCGGTCGGCCCCTCAGTTTCGCCGCTCCGTGGCGGCGCGCGTCGATGGCCGAGCTGCTGAGCGAGCAGATCGGCGTCGAGGTTTCCGTGCACACCTCGGTGGACGAACTGCGTCGACTCTGCGACGACTACGACACCCCGTGGAAGGACCACTACGGGTCGGGCAAGCTGCTGTTGGAGCTGTACGAGAAGACCGTCGAGGGAACCCTGTGGGACCCGACGTTCGTCATCGACTACCCCAAGGAGGTGTCGCCGTTGTCGCGGGTGCACCGATCGGACCCGTTGTTGACGGAGCGTTTCGAGGGGATCGTGGCCGGCCGTGAGCTGTGCAACGGCTTCAGCGAGCTCTGCGACCCCGACGACCAGCGCGAGCGTTTCGAGGACCAGGCCGCGCAGAACGCCGGCGGCGACGACGAGGCCATGGTCCTCGACGAGGACTACCTGCGGGCGCTCGACTACGGCCTGCCGCCCACGGTGGGGTTGGGCATCGGGATCGACCGGCTGGTCATGTTGCTCACCGACACCGCCACCATCCGCGACGTGGTGCTCTTCCCCACGTTGCGTCCCGAGCAGGTGTCGGGCGCGGAGACCTGAGCGTGGTTTAACCCCGAACGGGAGGTCGGCTGCGTAGGCGCACCCCGTAGAGGGCGCCAACGGCAACAACCAGCAGGAGCACACCGACGATCAGAACCGGGGCCCGCTGGCGCTCGTTCGGGGCGTCGACGCCGGCTGAAGCCGTCTCGGCCTCGCGAGCGGCGAGTTCCGTGGGGGCATCGGCCGCAGCGGCCGTTCTCGATGTGTGCCGGGCAAGCACTTCGGCCCCGCGTTCCTTCTTCCACCCGGTGCTGCTGTCGATCGCCGGGCGCCGAGTAGCGCCAGCGGTAGCGGCGTCCGCCGTCTCGGTCTGGCCCGCAGCAGTCTCGGTAGTGGGTTCGTCGGCGCCGATTCCGTCTTCGGGCGGTTGTGGGCGCCGCCGCTCGCTCGGCGCCGTAGTGGTCGGGCCGGTCGGCGCGGGTACGGCCCGCGTGAGCCCGGGACCGGGGAGGGGCGCGTCGGCGGGGTTCGTCGGTGGCACCGTCGGGGGTGCGGACGGGGGTGCGGACGCTGTTGCTGGCGCCGTCGGGACGGTCGTCGTGGTCGGGGTAGTCGTGGTCGGGGCGGTACTTGTCGGTGTCGACCGACCGCCGGCCGCGCAGGCACCGAGGCAGATGTCGAGGTCGGACAGATCCGCTCCGGAGGCCACGTCGATGAGTTCGCCACCGTCGCCACCGGGATCGGCCTCGCTGTTCAGGAATGCCGGCGCCGATGGGTACCACGTCGGCGGGTGAGCATCACCGGTCTCGCTGTCGATGAGGTCGCTGAGCGCGTCGTCGCAGTCGATCGCCGCCAACCAGTACCGACCAGCCCCGAGCCCACTGATCTCCCACGCGCCATCCGAGTCGACCAGCGCCACACCGATGCCGTCGTTGGGGGTGTAGGCGACGATGCAGCCCGAGACGTTGCCGCCGGTTCCCGCCATCTGATGCGATGCCGTGACGAGGTGGCCCCGAATCGTGGCGGCCGCCCCCTGCTGCATTGAGTAGTCCTCGACCCCGTCGTCGCCGTCGTTCACGGAGGTGTCGATAGTGTCCTGCACCAGCCCTCGGGCCGGCTCGCAGTCGGTGAGCGTCACCCGGTAGGCGCCGGGGTACAGCGACACCGACCATCGTCCGTCGGGGCCAGTGCGGTCGTTGTGATCGCCGGGCGAGACACCGACGCACACGTTCTCCGCTGGCGCCCCGTTGGCGGAGACCGTTCCCGAGAGCTGGGTCGCCCGGGTCAGCGAATGGGTCAGGAACTTCGAGTGGCCAGCGTCGGGGACATCGAACTGCACGCTGTCGGAGATCTCGCGGTCGTCGCCATTGAAGACCCCGCTGTGGAACTCCTCGCGCCACTCACCGTTCGATTGGTAGCCCGCCTGGGTGCAGTTCACGTACTGAACGATGTAGCTGCCCGGAACGAGGGGGTGGGAGGTCCAGGCTCCGGTCGCGGCGTCGGGCGTTCCCCAGTAGGCGCTGATCCAATCGTCGTCCAGTAGTCGGTCGGTGGGGTGCACCGCGACGCACACGTCGGCGGGTGGGTTGCCGTCGGGATCGCTCAGCAAACCGGCGATGACGCCGCCGGTGATCATCTGCTGGTCGAGACCGACGTTGGGTCCGGGGGCGATGGTGAGGGGAGGTGGCGTCGCCCATGCAGGCTGGCCGTCGTGCCACACGGCGACGAGGCCGCGGCCATCGCTACAGTCACCGAAGCGCAGGGTGTGGACCCCGGTGGGCGCTGGGAACTGATACTCGCCGTTCTGGTCGGTGACGCCGCTGCCGAGCCAGGTCCACTGTCCGGGCACCACGTCCTGCACCGACACGCAGACCCCGTCCAGCGGATTGCCGTCGGGGCCGGTGACGCGGCCCGACACGGTGGTCTGCTGCAACATGGTGAAGGTACCGAGATGAGTTGTCGACCCGGCCGCGATGTCGAACCGGTCGGCCGATGCCTGATCGCCGACGCCGGGATACCACGTCTCGGTGGCCCGACCGGTCCACATGCAGTCGATCGCCTGGAACGACCCCCGTACCGCGGGAATGGTGGCGGTGAAGCCGCCGTCGGATGCGGTCATCGCCACCGGTAGCGGCTTGTTGGTGCCCTCAGGAGCGAAGGCGATGCACATGCCCGACAATGCCACTCCGTTGCCGTCGGTGATCGCTCCATCGGCGGTCGCGGTCGGGATCATCGTGATCGCGATGTCGACAGTTTCCATGTCGGCGACGCTCACCAGCTGGCTCAGGTTCATGGCGGCGGTTGACGGGTTGTACGTCGCGGCGAAGCCGCCCCGCGCCTGGCAGTCGCGGGCGTACACGAGGTTGTCGCCGGCAGTGACCTGATGGAGCTGGAAGCTGCCTTGCGCGTCGCTGACTCCCCACGCCCTGCCCCCTGTGGTCGAGGACGAATCCACGCAGAAACCCTCGACCGGGTTGCCCTGCGGGTCGACGAGCGTGCCGGTGATGGTCGCGGTGCCGGGGGCAGGCATAGCTGGGGGACCGCCGCCACCGGGTGCGGCGGCGGCGGGCACGGCCATGACGACGAGGCCGGCGGCGAGCACACCAACGACGTTGAGCGTGGCGAAGGCCGTCCGCCAGGAACTGCTGGCGACCTCGAGTTGATCGGGACCGAGGCGGGCGACGCGCTCCCGTACCCGATCCCGCTCGGCGGCGGTCAGGGCACAGATCTCGACGAGGGCATCGCGGGCGGGTGGCGTCACGTCGACGAGCTGCACCCCGACACGGTGCGAGAGTTTGCCGCGCCGTCGCGGGCGGCCGGCGTCATCGATACCGGCCTCGGAGATGTGCCGGACGACGCCGGTGAGCTCGATGTGATCGATGCCGCCGGCGGCGCGCGGTACCGCCACGGTGATGGGGATCCTGGCGCCGACAGCCGGCGTATCGATCAGGTCAAAGCCCATGCCGTGCGGTGTCAGATCGAGGACCCGACAGGTGACGCCGTCGACCGCTGCGATGAGTACCGTGTCGACGCGATGGCCGGCTCGACGCTGCACGCGGGCCACGAGCACGCCGAGCACGTCGACGATGGGGATGACCGCGGCGACTGCAGCGGCCATGACCGCGATTCGGGCGGAGTCACTGAAGGGGCGGAGCAGCGACGGGAACCAGACGGTCGCTCCTCGAGCCAGGATGCCGACGTTGAGCACGATTCCGGCCGTCGTGACGAGCGGTAGCCCGCCGAGAACCCGCGAGGCGCGCCGCGTGATCCCGGTCGGGTGGTCCCGCCCGGCGACGCTGGCGCGGCGGGGTCGGCCGAACAACACACCGAGGTGCACTCCCATGCGTCGCAGGCTCTGACGGCTGAGGTCGCCGCGCCGCAGCGTGCCCCGCGCCAGGGCGAGTTGGGCCGAAGAACGAAGCGCCAGCGCCGGTGCCCAGAAGAAGGCCAGCTCCGGCCACGACGCGTGTAGCGGCAGGCGACCGGTGAAGAGGGTGAGGGCGAGCACGCTCAGCAGGGTGAGTCGCACGAGACCGTCGAGCGGGCGCAGCCCACGCTCGACCAGCAACAGGCGGTGGCGCAGTGTCAGCCCTCGCTGACGAAGGGGCGACTGGGCCGAGAAGAGCGCCGACCACGAGCCGGCGACGTCATCGCCCACCGTCGCGAGGTACTCCGCGAGGGTGTCGGGGGCGACGACCCGCACGGCTGGTTGCTCGCTGAACTCAACGCGCCAACCGGCGGCGACCAGACGAGTCGCGACCCGTTCGGCGACAGCATGGTTCGGACCCGCGGTGGAGAGGCCGCCGACGGCCACGACGGCGCACTGGCGCAGCACCGATCCCGAACCTGCCCACAGGGCGTGACCGGCGGCCCCGGCTACCGGTGCGATGACGCGCTCGGTAACGGCGTTCTCGTCGCGGTCGGGCGTCGAGTGCAGGAGGCTGTCGCGGTTGGAGAAGTTCACCGTGGCCTGGACGACGGCGACCGAAGGGTCCTCGAAGTGGGCGATCAAAGTGGTCAGCCCGGGAGCGAGCACGTCGCCGGCATCGATCCAGGCGATGAGCGGTGCGGCGCTTTGCGGGAGTGCCGCGTTGATCAGGTCGGGTGCAGCGGCCGTACCCTCGAGGTCGAACACCTCATACGCGGCGCCATGACGCAGCGCTTCGGCTTCGACGTCATCGCGCTGTTGCGAATCGAGCACCCGGATACGTGTTGGTGGATCGGCAGCGGCCACCACGAGGGTGCGGCCCAGGTCCTCGACGTCGGCGTGGGCGACCGGAACGAGCAACTCGAGGGCGGTGACGGTGCTCGCCGCGACCGGACGGCTTGCCCTGTGATCTGGCACGCGCCACGCGGCTACGACGAACAATCCGAAGCGAAGGACGGTCACGATCTCGGCGACGAGGAGTGGGATCGACAGCCAACGGGATGCGCCGCCGAGCGACCAGCCGATCCTCCAGGTCAGATACACCGAACCCCAGGCCACTGCGGCCACCGCGAGCACGCGCGCTCGCCCACCACGGTCTCGTCCGACGGTCGACATTTGTGGTCCTCGCATTGGGTCCGGCACAACGATCCCCTGCCGTGCACAAGGGGTATCGGTCCCCCGAATGAGGGGCTGTTACATACTTCGATTTTGTTCGGCATCGCCGGGCGGGTCGTATCGTGAGGCCGTGAACGAATCCGCGGCACCGCAGCAGTCGATGTCGGCGGCGGGGGTGGTGCTCGCCGGGGTGGCCAAGGCGTTCGGCGACACGAAGGTGCTGGCGTCGATCGACCTCGACATTGCTGCGGGCGAAGTAGTGGCGCTGCTCGGCCCGTCGGGGTGCGGCAAGACCACGTTGCTGCGGCTCATCGCCGGACTCGAGATGCTCGACGCCGGATCGGTGACCATCGGTGGCCGGGCCATGTCCGACGTCTCGGCCGGCGTGCATGTCAGCACCGAGCAGCGGAACCTCGCAATGGTGTTCCAGAACGGGGCGCTGTTTCCCCACCTCACCGTCGCCCGCAATGTGGGTTTCGGTCTCGAGCGCACAGAGCGGAAGACGAGCGGGAGGATCCCCGAGATGCTCGAACTCGTGGGCCTCGCCGGCTTCGGTGAACGTCGCCCCGATTCGTTGTCGGGTGGGCAACAGCAGCGCGTCGCGTTGGCCCGCGCTTTGGCACCGTCACCGGCCGTCGTGCTCATGGACGAGCCGTTCTCCAACCTCGACGCCGTGCTGCGCGAGCACCTTCGCCGCGAGGTGGCAACAGTGGTGCGCTCCGCCGGCGTCACCACGGTCTTCGTCACCCACGATCGCGATGAGGCGTTCTCGATCGCCGATCGGGTCGCCGTGATGAGAGATGGCCGAATCGTGCAGGTGGCGACGCCGCGCCGCCTTTACCGGTGCCCTGTCGACCGCTGGGTTGCCTCGTTCGTCGGTGACACCAACTTCGTGCGCGGCGATGCGGCCTGGGCCGATGACGGCAGCTTGGTGGCCATCACGGCGCTGGGTGCGGTCCTGCTCGAGCCGGCCTTCGAGCCGGGAGCGGTGGATGTGCTGATGCGTCCCGAGGACCTCGAGATCATCGACGCCGGCGTGAGCCTCGACGAGGACGTCGGGGTCGGGGTCGGGGTCGGCGCAAGGGTGCTGGCCGAGGAGTTCCTCGGCGCCACGTCCACGCTGGCTGTCGAGCTCGATGACGGTACCGTTCTGCAGGTCCGCCGATTCGGTGGCGACAGTGCATCACCGCCGGGGTCGACAGTGGCGATCAGGCGTCGGGTCGACCTGGGCCCGGCGTGGTGCTCACCGGTCGTCTGAGCGGCGCCGGAACTGCGAACCACCGGCACCGGTGATGTCGATACGGCGTTCGGTGAGCCGGGAGCGGCGTTCGCGCACGCTGTCGCGCTCTTCGGCGGTCAGGGCGCACATCTCGACGAGGGCATCACGACTCGCCGCCGTCGGAGCCACGAGCTCGACGCCGACCCGGTGGGTGGCCCCCCGTTGATCTGCGGTGTCCGAGACGTGCCGCACGACGCCGACGAGTTCGAGCGTGTCGATGGTCCCGTCGGCCCGCGGTACCGAGAGGTCGATGGCGAGACGATCACCGATGTCGGGAACGGCGGTCAGATCGACGGCGAGTCCGGTGGGGGTGAGATCGACGGCGCGGCACGCCACACCGTTCACCCCGGCGACGAGCTCGGTGGCGGTGCGCTCCCCACTGCGGCGGCTCCGTGGTCCACGGCCCGACGACACCACCCGGCTGAGCTGGCACAGCGCGGCGATCGCGGCACCGATGAGCAGAATGCGGTCAACCCCGGAGGGCTCGGGCCCCCGACCCGAGAGTGCGGGCGTCGCAAGCCGGATCAGCAACGCGCTGCCGAGCGCGGCGGTGAGGACGGTGACGAGGCGCGGGGCGGCCGGCCCGTGCGAGTCCGGACCGTGCGAGTCCGGTCGGCCAATCAGGGACCGCAGGTCGGTGGCCATGCGGCGCAGGCCGTGTCGGGTCCAGTCACCCCATCGAAGGGTTCCCCGGGCCAACAACACAATGGCGGCCGAGCGAAGGGCGAGAGCCGGGAGCCACACCACGGCGATCATCGGTGCGGTGGCGTGCAGTGGCAGGTGGCCGGACACGAGTGCGATCGCGAGTGCGATGAGTCCCAGCAGCCGGGCGAGGCCATCGAGGGGACGGGTGGCGACCGAGATGGCTGCCAGCCGGGTGCGGAGCCGCATATCGGCGGTGAACAGCGGGGAGTCGGTGGTGAAGAGCGCTCGCCATCGCTTCTCGGCCTCGGTCCCGGTCCGCGCCAAGAAGTCACGGGTGGTCTCGGGCGCAATCACCCGCACCGCCCGCTGCTCGCTGTACTGCACCCGCCAACCGGCTCGGGCCAGGCGGGTTGTGGCGCGCAGTGTTGCCGAGCCGGATCCTTCGGGCAGACCGTCGATCTCTTCCATGGCGAGTACCCGCACCAGCGAGCCCGACCCGGTCCAGGGCGCGGCGCCGACTCTGCCAAGCGTCGGTCCGACGACCCGGTCCTGGATGTCGCGCTCATCGCAGTGGGCGAGGGATCGCACGAGATTGTCCCCGTCGAAGTAGTCAGTGCCGGCTTGAACGACACCCACGAACGGATCGCGGAACTGCGAGGCCAGGTCGAGGAACCCGGGCATGGGCAGATCGCCGGCGTCGATCCAGGCGACGATGGCCGACCCGGCACCGGGAATGGCGCGCCCCACCAGTCGGGCGTTGGGGTCGCCATGGGTATCGGGTGCTCCCGTGGACGCGAGGGCCTCGATCGATGTGAGGATCTGGTAGCTCGCTCCGTGACGGCGGGCTTCGGCGGCGACGTCGTCGCGGTAGGTCTCGTCGAGCACGCGAACACCGGTGGGCTGGTCGAGTGCGGCGAGTACGAGGGTGCGGCCCACCGCCCCGGCGCTGGCGCCCGCGGCGGGGACGAGCAGTTCGACGTCGGGCCGGACGGTGAGGTCGACGCTGCGGCCGGCCGTCGTTGCGCCGCCGGCGGACGGTGTGGGCGTCCGCCATGTGGTGACCGCGAACAGTCCCAACCGTACGAGCAGCCACACCTCGGCAAGAAGGAACGGAATCGAGAGCGCGGGGTGGATGCCGTCGATCGTCCAGCCGATGCGCCAGGCGATGGCCGCGATGCCCCAGACGAGCGCGAGTGCGGTCATCGCGCGAGCTGCTCCGGCGTGGTCGTCGCGCTCCTCAGCCATGCACTGTCCCCGATCCGTCCGTGGCGCCGGGTATTGGCGCCGGGATTTCCATCGGCCTATACCCAGGTCGACGTCAGGCAACGAAATTATTTAGACCGATGGGTCCGAATGGCGGGGAGGCTGGGTGATTTCACCCAGAAAGCGGGTGGCCCGGCGGCTGGGCTCGGGCAGTGATCGGACCGGGAGCGTGCGCCTCAGCGGGCGGCGACGGCCTCGACCGAGTCCACGAGGTGTTTCGCTGCAGCGGAAAGACCCTCGACACCGGGACTCTCCGGGAGCGCAGCGAGCGCGCCCACGGCCCGGTCGGCGTGTTCACGGGCGACCTCGATCGAGCCCGTGATCCATCCGCCGCTCCGGACGATCTCGACGGCCTGGGACCGGTCGTCGGGGGACATGTGATCGGTGAGGAGCGGTCGAAGGGCCGGCCCGGCCTCGGAGGCCAGCGCTCGCAGCACTGGCAGCGTGTACACGCCCTCCTCCATGTCATGACCGGCGGGCTTGCCGAGCTCGGCGTCGGTGGACACCAGGTCCAAGACGTCGTCGACCACCTGGAAGGCCATCCCGTAGCTGTTGCCGAAGGTGGTGAGCGATTCGATGTGTCCGGGTGAAAGCTCGGCCACGATGCCGCCGGCGCGGCACGCCGTGCCCAACAGCGCCGCCGTCTTGCCGTCGATCGAGCGGAGGTAGGCGGCCTCGGTGCGGTTGGTGTCGTAGGTGTCGCGCAGCTCGAGCACCTGGCCCTCACATAGTCGGGCGATGGTGGCCGCCAACAGGCCGGCCACCTCGACGCCGAGCGAGGATGCGAGCTCGGAGGCCCGGGCCAGGAGGAAGTCGCCGGCGAGGATGGCCTTGAGGTTGCCCCACTTGGCGTTGACGCTCTCGACGGTGCGACGGGTGATGGCGTCGTCCATGACATCGTCGTGGTAGAGCGATCCCAGGTGCACCAGCTCGACGGCGACGCCGGCGGTGATGGCGTCGGCGCTGGCTGGCTGGCTTGCGGTGAATGCCGTGGCGGCGGCGGCGATGGAGAAGCCGGGACGGACCCGCTTGCCTCCGGCCTTGATGAGGTGCGAGGCGATCTCGGTGAGGTACGGATCGTCGGAGTGGGCCGCAAGGAGCAGCTCGTCTTCGACCCGGCGGAGATCCCCGGCCATCGTCGGCATGACATCGAGAGGATTGACGGTGGTCACGGGCTGACGTTAGCCCCGTAGGCCCAGTCGTCCCCACCCGGGGCGCCAGCGCTCGGCTGTGACCTTTGTCCCGACGGTCGTCGACGCTATCGAAAGGGAAGGAACTGGCGATGCAGCGTGTTGATCGTTCTAGTAGCCAGGCCCGCTGCGCCGAACGTCAGAGGGCACGGTTAGACTGGCGCTACGAGTCCGCAGGAGGCACTCCGTGTTTGAACGCTTTACAGATCGAGCCCGCCGGGTCGTTGTCCTTGCCCAAGAAGAGGCACGGCTGCTCAACCACAACTACATCGGCACCGAGCACATTCTGCTCGGGCTGATCCACGAGGGCGAGGGTGTGGCCGCGAAAGCGCTCGAATCCCTCGGTATCTCGCTGGAGGCTGTGCGCCAGCAGGTCGAGGAGATCATTGGCCAGGGTGGCTCGTCGCCGTCCGGGCACATCCCCTTCACCCCGCGTGCCAAGAAGGTGCTCGAGTTGTCGCTCCGTGAGGCGCTGCAGCTGGGTCACAACTACATCGGTACCGAGCACATTCTGCTCGGGCTCATCCGCGAGGGCGAGGGCGTCGCCGCCCAGGTCCTGGTCAAGTTGGGTGCCGACCTGTCCCGGGTTCGCCAGCAGGTCATCCAGCTGCTCTCGGGCTATCCCGGCCCCACCGGCACCGGTGGTCAGACCCAATCCAGCACCGGCGAGAAGGCCAGCACCGGCGGCGGGTCCGGCGATGCCGCATCCGGCTCGCTCGTCCTCGACCAGTTCGGTCGCAACTTCACCCAGCTCGCCCGCGAGAAGAAGCTCGACCCGGTCATCGGGCGCGAGAAGGAAACCGAGCGGATGATGCAGGTGCTCAGCCGCCGCACCAAGAACAACCCGGTGCTCGTCGGCGAGCCCGGCGTCGGCAAGACCGCCATCGTCGAGGGCCTCGCCCAAGAGATCGCTGCCGGCAACGTGCCCGAGACGCTGATGAACAAGCAGCTCTACACGCTCGACCTCGGCGCCCTCGTCGCCGGCTCCCGCTACCGCGGCGATTTCGAAGAGCGCCTCAAGAAGGTGCTCAAAGAGATCAAGACCCGCGGCGACATCATCTTGTTCATCGACGAGATCCACACCCTCGTCGGTGCCGGTGCCGCCGAAGGCGCCATCGATGCGGCCTCCATCCTCAAGCCCATGCTGGCCCGCGGCGAACTGCAGACCATCGGCGCCACCACGCTCGACGAGTACCGCAAGCACCTCGAGAAGGACGCCGCACTCGAGCGTCGCTTCCAGAAGGTCGTCGTCGAAGAGCCGTCGGTCGCCCACACCATCGAGATCCTCAAGGGTCTCCGCGAGCGCTACGAGAACCACCACCGGGTCACCATCACCGACCAGGCGCTGGTCGCCGCAGCCAACATGGCCGACCGTTACATCTCGGATCGTCAGCTTCCCGACAAGGCCATCGACCTCATCGACGAGGCCGGCGCCCGTCTGCGCATCCGGCGCCTGCAGAGCCCTCCCGACTACCGCGAGCTCGAGAACGAGATCGCCGAGGTCACCCGCACCAAGAAGGAAGCGGTCGAGAAGCAGGACTTCGAAGAGGCCGGTCGCCTGCGTGACCGCGAAAAGGAGCTCCTCGGACAGAAGGAAGCTCGCGACGTCGAGATGAAGGCATCCGGAGTCGACCTCTTCGACGAGGTCGACGAAGAGGCCATCGCCGAGGTGCTCTCGCTGTGGACCGGCATTCCCGTCTACAAGCTCACCGAGGAAGAGACCGCCAAGCTCCTCCGCATGGAAGACGAACTGCACCGTCGGGTCATCGGCCAGAACGAGGCCATCAAGGCCGTCAGCCAGGCCATCCGCCGCACTCGTGCCGGCCTCAAGGACCCCAAGCGTCCATCCGGTTCGTTTATCTTCCTGGGCCCGTCGGGCGTTGGTAAGACCGAGCTGGCCAAGACGCTCGCCGAGTTCCTGTTTGGCGACGAGACCTCCATGATCACGCTCGACATGAGCGAGTACATGGAGAAGCACACGGTCAGCCGCCTGGTTGGTTCGCCTCCCGGATACGTCGGCTACGAAGAGGGCGGTCAACTCACCGAAGCGGTGCGCCGCAAGCCCTTCTCGGTCGTGCTCTTCGACGAGATCGAAAAGGCGCACCCCGATGTCTTCAACACGCTGTTGCAGATCCTCGAAGAGGGCCGTCTCACCGATGCGCAGGGGCGGTCGGTCGACTTCCGCAACACGGTCCTCATCATGACCTCCAACCTCGGTACTGCGGATCTCCGCAAGGCCGTCGTCGGTTTCTCCAAGCGTGACGAAGCGGTCTCGTACGAGAAGATGAAGGAGAAGGTCAATGATGCGCTCAAGGCGCACTTCCGGCCCGAGTTCCTCAACCGCATCGACGAGACCATCGTGTTCAGCGAGCTCTCCAAGCCCGAGGTCACGCTCATCGTCGACTTCATGATCGCCCGTGTCGGCGTCCAGCTGGCCGGCCAGGGCATGGGTCTCGAGATCACCGAGGGCGCGAAGCTGCTCCTCGCCGACCGGGGCTACGACCCCACGATGGGTGCCCGGCCGTTGCGTCGTGCCATCCAGCGCCTCATCGAGGACCCGCTGTCCGAGAAGCTGCTCTGGAAGGAGTTCCGCGCCGGCCAGATCATCCGGGTCGACGTCGCTCCCGATCCCGAGAAGGAAGGCGAGCAGATCTTCACCTTCGAAGGTCTCGAAGGCTTCATTCCGCCCACGGGCGAGGTGGTCATCGAAGCCGAGCTGGCCGCCACTGGCGGCGGCGAGCCGGTCGCCGAGTAGGCAACGGCCGATCCGGGTCAGCGACGAGGCGTCTTCACTGCGGTGAGGGCGCCTCGTCCGCGTCCGGCCCTTCCCTGCGCTGCGCTGCCCACGGTCCCTTTCCTGCGCTGCGCTGCCCACGGTCCCTTTCCTGCGCTGCGCTGCCCACGGTCCCTTCCCTGCGCTGCCAGCGGTCCCTTTCCTGCGCTGAGGGTTTCGGCGTCACTTTTCGTCGGCGGCCGGCTAAAAGTGACGCCAGTTCCCGGACCTGAAGTCGAGAGTGGCGCCTGTTGGGCCCCGGTCGACGACTGGCGTCGTCAGCGGGTGCGGATGGCGGTCGACTTCGCCTGCACCCGGTAGGGCACGGTGGTGGTGCGGTCGATGGCGCCGAGGTCGCCGCCGCTGCCATCGGTGGCGGTCCACGCCAGGCGCCAGGTCGATGTCACATCGATCGTGAAGCTTCGTGTGGGGGCAGCGAAGCTGTGGGCACAATCGGAGGACTGTGAACGGTCGGCGACCGCGAGGTCGTATGGCGTTCCGGGCCCGTCACAGCTGATGACCCGACCATCGTCGCGAGAGCGGGTCCCATCGGCTGCGGGGTTGATCAGGTAGGTCGTCGAGACGACCTCTCCCGTGACGGTCACGGTCACGCCGCCGGCAGAGGCGGAGGCCGTTTGATCGGCCTGACCGTCCACCCACAGCCAGGTGTCGAAGTTCGGGAGCGTGACGGCAGGAGGTGAGAGCGCGGGCACGGGTAGGTCGATGTCGATGTTTGCCAGTGCGAGCTCGATGGTGTCGAAACCCACGGCTGGTTCGGCGGGGTTGCGTACCGGTGTCGTATAGAGAGCGGGGCCCTCGACCAAGGCACCCGTGGCGATGTTGTAGCACGACCGCCACAGATTGATGCCAGGGTCGAGACGACGGATACCCGTGACCTCGGGGCCCTGGGCTCCGAGCGGGTTCGCCGAGTCCAAGGCCTGAAACCGGCACTCGGTCGAGCGGATTCCCTTGCCCCGGTGAGCCTTGCGCCCGGACTTCGGGATAGCCGTCTGCGAACCGACGCCAACAGCAGCACCGTTTTCGGTCCTGGTTCCTCCGGTCTTGCTCGGCACGGCATCGGCGTTTGCCGGCAGGGCGGCTGCGGCGGCCAGGGTCAGGGCCGCGGCGAGCAGTCCCAGTAGTCGGGGGAGGGGTCTACCCACTCGCGTGCCCACCATTTCCACACTCCGTCAATCAGTCTCATCGAATCGATGTAGCGGTTCACCCGCAGCGGATACCGGGTTTGCTGTCCAGTTGCGATGTCGGTGTCGACGATCTCGGTGTTTCGACACACCTCGAGGTCGACGTCGTCAGGAGCGAGCTGGGTGATCGCCTCGATCCGGCGCCAGTTGTTCGTCGTGTCGTTGGCCGAGATGATGCCGCTCAACCGTTCACGCCGCATGAGGGCGCGGATCCGGGGTAGGTGGGCGCAGCAGATGAAGTCCTGCAGGTTCGGGAGGTCTCCCTCCGGAGTCGCCGAAGCGCGGTCGTAGGCGAGCATTGCGGCGTCGTAGGCGGCGGTGACGTCGGTGAGGAGGTCGCTCGGGGGCGCAGTGACCGGTGGAAGCGTGGTGTGCGGCCGTGTCGTGTGCGGCTGTGGGGAGACCGGCTCGGTCCCGAGCATCACGGCTGGCGCTGTCGTGGTGGGCGCCTCCGTGACGGCGGCTTCGATGACGGTGGATGGGGGAGCGTTCGTCGGGTCGCTCGGAACGACCGTGGTGGGGGCGTCGGTGACGGGGGAGGCAACTTCTTCTCCCTCGGTACTGCAGGAGGCGGTGAGCGTCATCGTCGAGGTCGCGACGACCGCTAAGAGAAGGGATCGGGCGCTCGGTCGGGAGGTTCGTCGAACGGGGCGCACGTGAATGAAGGTATTTCACAACCTTTCATGAGCTCAACGGGCAATCCTCCCGAACCGTCCGTTACGACCAGTAGCGTACGGCCGTGTTTTCGGCTCGGCGGGTGTTGCTCCCACTTCTGATGGTGCTCGCCCTCGTCCTCGTGGGTTGTAAGGCGACGGCCACCGTCGCCGTCGTCGTCGAGCCGAACGGGTCGGGGTCGGTGTCCATCACGGCCGCCCTCGACGCCGATGCCGCCGCCCGGGTCGGCACCGATCTGGTGACAGCGATTCGCACCGAGGACCTCGTGGCCGCAGGGTGGACGGTCGGCCCGCTGCAGACCGACGATGGCCAAACATCGATCGCCGCCTCCAAGGCGTTCGCCACGGCCGACGGCCTCGGCCCGATCCTCACCGATGTCGGTGGACCTGACGGACCGTTCGTCGGCTGGGACCTCAAGACCTCCGACACCTTCACGGCCGCCGGCTACGAACTCGACGGGCAACTGAAGTTGACCGGCTCCCTCGACCAGTTCAGCGATGCCGAGGTGGCCGCCGCCCTCGACGGCTTCGCCCTCGGTCGCAGCCCCGAGGAGTTGGCCGCCGACCTCGCCGACGGGTCGTCGCTCCAGCTGGGTATCGACGTCTCGCTGCCCGGCGATATCGACGAGGCGACTGGCCTGACAGTCGCCGAGGGTGACGCTTCCGGTGCCGGCCGGCTGAGTCGCACCTTCGTGCTCGGGGACGGTTCGGCAGTCGACGAGGCGGTCCGGGTCTCGGCCACCGCTTCGGACCGGTCCGCCGTGCTGTGGATCGTGCTCGGGGCCGCACTCGTCGTGGGTGCGCTCCTCTTGGTCGTTGCCCGTCAGCGGGTTCGGCGCCGCCGTCGACGACGTCCAGCGCCCATCGCCTGAACCCGAACTGGTTCCGCAGGTCGTCCCGTCACCGTCCCGCTTCACGGTCCCGTCACCGTCCCGCTTCACTGTCACCGGTCGTCGGTAGTGTCG
>Ga0105047_10001528_pt1 | contig 41586 bp, 28 predicted proteins | sample MAT04_FD_78384 | JGI IMG/M metagenome (GOLD analysis project Ga0105047, IMG submission 78384) | Freshwater microbial communities from Lake Fryxell liftoff mats and glacier meltwater in Antarctica - MAT-04 (megahit assembly) | ecosystem: Environmental > Aquatic > Freshwater > Ice > Liftoff...
CGCATGGGATAACGGAGGCTCTGGTAGCATAGCAGTCTACCATATCCGGCTAAAAACAACGCAGGTCGGCCGGTTCGCTTGTTTGCCTGTTTATCTTGCAGCATTGAATGCTAAGCCCCAATGTGATATTCTTGTAGTGGGTGCGATACTATGGTTGCGCCAAATCGAAAACGACAATCCAGGAAATCAAAGATGTGGCGACATACGCTACTTCTGTTGTGGCAGATGCGATGGTCGATGATGATTGCCGGTCTTTGTCTCTTTTGGGCGCCGGCGACCGTGGATGCCGACACCCTCCCGCCAACTGACAATCCCCCAGCCTTGATCCTCAGCATCGACGATGCGATTGACGAGCCGCAGACGGCTGTGCCTGGACAGCCGATTACCTATACGCTGGTTTTCACCAATATCGGCGACCGCGCGATCACAAATGTGCGCCTTGTCGCCCTGGTGCCGGAACACACTCGGCGGCAAGATGGCGTCACCGGAAGTTGGGCATGCGCGATCGCTAGCGGTCTCAGCCAAGTCCTCTGCTCCATGGCGATGGACAGCCTGGCACCTCAAGCCGCGGGCGTCGCCGATCTAGTCGTGACGATCGACAACCCGCTGCCACCCACGATCCATGCCATCGTGATGGAAGCCAGTGTCAACGCCGACGAGGTCGTGTGCGGGGAGTGTGGCTATGCGCAGCACACCACCGCGGTCGATCCCGATCAGAACCAATACCCCAACACCTTTAGCCTCTTCCTACCCAGCATCGTGCGGCGAGCAAACTGACGGTGCCCGCCATCGCGCGCCTGCGACACCACGTCAGAGGGAGCACTTATGACGACCGATGCCCTTGCCTGGATCGATGAAGAACTGGCAGCGCTGGATGCGTCCGGCCTGCGCACCACCATCCGTACCCTCGAGTCACCGATGGACGGCTGGGTCACGATCGAGGGCCGGCGCCTGCTCAATTTCTGCGCCAACAACTATCTTGGACTGGCCAACGATCCACGTGTGCGCCGCGCGGCGGCAGCGGCCATCGACCGCTACGGCGTCGGCCCTGGCGCCGTACGCACCATTGCCGGCACCACGGCGCTGCACGTGGAGCTGGAGCAGAAGCTGGCGGCCTTCAAGCACGCCGAAGCCTGCATCACTTTTCAAAGCGGCTTTGCGGCCAACCTGGCCACCGTGCCGGCGCTCATGGGGCCGGAAGATGTGATCTTCTCCGACGAACTCAACCACGCCAGCATCATCGACGCCTGCCGCCTCAGCCGGGCAATGGTCGTCCGCTACGCACACAACGACGTGGAAGACCTGCGCCGCAAAATTGCCGGCACGCCGACTTATCGGCGCCGCTTGATCGTCAGCGACGGCGTTTTTAGCATGGATGGCGACATTGCGCCGCTCGATGAGCTTTGCAGCGCCGCCGAGGATCACGGTATCATCCTGATGGTGGACGACGCCCACGGCGAAGGGGTGTTGGGGAGAGGCGGTCGCGGCATTGTCGACCACTTTGGCTTGCACGGCCGTGTTCACATCGAAGTGGGGACCCTCAGCAAGGCCTTTGGCGTGGTCGGCGGGCTGGTGGCAGGACGCCAATCGATTGTCGATTGGTTGCGGCAGCGCGGCCGCCCCTTCCTCTTCTCGAGCGCGATGACAGCGCCCGACGCCGCCGCCTGCATCGAAGCAGTCAATATTCTGGAGGAATCAGACGAATTGGTGAACCGCCTGTGGGAGAATGCGCGCGTCATGCGCCAGGCCATGCAACAACTCGGCTTCAACACGGGTCACAGCCAGACACCGATCATCCCCGTGATCCTGGGCGAAGCACCGCTGGCGCAACACTTCAGCCGCCGCCTCTTCGAGGAAGGCCTCTTCGCAATGGCCATCGGCTACCCCACGGTGCCGATGGGCAAGGCGCGCATCCGCGTCATGAACACCGCCGCCCACAGCCCGGCGGATTTGGAGCAGGCCTTGACGATTTTTGAGCGCGTGGGACGCGCGTTGGCGGTGATCTAATTTGACAATGTTTAGCCGCAAAGAACACAAAGAACACAGAGAACACAAAGGTATTTTCATTGTTGGTTGTGCCCCGCAGGAGAATGACGACTGATGCGAAAAAAGGTTATCTTTATCACCGGTGCCAGCGGCGAAGTGGGCAATGCGCTGGTGCGCGAGCTGGCGCAGAATCCAGCCAACCACCTGTTGACCATGGACCTCCACCCATTGCCGCTGGAACTACGCGCGCTGACCACACACGTCGAGGGCGATCTCCTCAACATGCGGTTGCTGGCGCGGCTGGTCAGCGAATACGAGATCGACGTGATCTACCACCTGGCCGCGCTCCTCTCCACGCGCGCCGAGATCACGCCGGAGGAGGCGCACCAGGTCAACGTCGAAGCCTCGTTGGCCCTGCTCAAACTGGCAGCCGAAGAGAGCCAGTGGCGCAAACGGTCCGTGCAATTTGTTTTTCCAAGCTCGATCGCCGCCTACGGCCTGCCGGACCGCGAGACCAAGGCCCACTTCCAGCGCGTGCGCGAGTTCGAATGGAACCAGCCGCGTACGATGTATGGCTGCAACAAACTCTACTGCGAGATGTTGGGCAGCTACTTTAGCCGCTACTACCGGCAACTGGCCGTCGAACAGCCACCCACCATTGACTTTCGCTGCGTGCGCTTTCCCGGCTTGATCAGCGCCCTCACCATGCCCTCGGGCGGCACCAGCGACTACGCGCCGGAGATGCTGCATGCGGCAGCCCAAGGACAGCCCTACGCCTGTTTTGTGCGCGAGGAAGCCAGGATCCCCTTCATGGTGATGCCCGACGCCGTGCGCGCCTTGTTGCTCTTGGCCGGTGCCCCGCGCCACCAACTGACACGCCAGGTCTACAACGTCACCAGCTTCAGCCTCTCGGCCGCGCAAGTGCGTGCGCGCGTGCTGGCGGCTTTCCCCAGCGCTGACATCGCCTTTGTCCCCGACATCAAGCGCGAGGCCATTATCGACAGTTGGCCCGCCGACATCGACGACAGTGCCGCGCGCATGGACTGGGGGTGGCAACCGGAGTACGACGTAGATCGTGCATTCGCCGAGTACCTAATCCCCCATATCCAGCAGCGCTACGCGCAGAAAAAGGCCTACTTACTTTCATGACGCCAATTCTTGAAGCCGACCACGTGACCAAAAGCTACCCGATCGCCGACCGCCAGATTGCCGTGCTCGACGACGTGACCTTTGCCATTGCACCGGGCGAGTTTGCCGTGATCATGGGGAGCAGCGGGAGCGGCAAGTCCACCCTGCTCAGCATCTTGTCCGGTCTGGACCGGCCCACCCACGGCCGCGTGCGCATCGATGGCATCGACATCACGGACTGGAGCGAAGACCAACTGGCACCCGTGCGCAACCAGACCTTCGGCTTTGTGTTTCAGTCCTTCCACCTCGTGCCATCGCTGAATGCGCTGGAAAACGTGGCGTTCCCGGCCGAACTCAAGGGAGACCGCCAGGCGCGCCAACGCGCCCGATCGTTGATCGAGCGCGTTGGGTTGGGCGAGCGTGCCACCAATTTTCCGCATCAGCTTTCGGGTGGCGAGAAGCAGCGCGTCGCTATCTGCCGCGCCCTGGTCAACACCCCCAAGATCGTCTTTGCCGACGAGCCGACCGGCAACCTTGACTCACAGAACGGCGCCGGCATTCTGGAACTGCTCGTCGAGCTTCACCGCGAGCGCCAGACCACGCTGGTGCTCGTCACGCATAGTCCCGATGTTGCCGGCCGCGCTGGCCGCATCATCACGCTCGCCGACGGCAAAGTCCTAACGGACAAAGCACAAGCGGGTGAGGGGTGATCCGGTGAATGTCAGGCGCCGATGACCTCTTGTAGGGCTACGATCAGGCGGTGGATATCGTCAGGGCCGTTGTAGGCCTGGATCGAGAAACGGATCAGGGTCTGCCCGTTCCACTCGAACACCGGCACGACGATTCTATGCTTTTCCCACAAAGGCTTGTAATCCGCCGCGGCGCCGGGGATCGGCACGGCACGCATCTGCACCCAAAGATCGTCGGCGCTGAGTGCTGCGGCGTCAGACAAGTCCAGGATCTGCTGCTGTGCTTCCAGTGCCAGGGCATGGCAAGCCTCGCGCACGTCTGCCCACTGATGCTGAGCCTGAAAATCGATGGCAGCCGGCACGGTGAGATAGGCGGCTGGGTCGACGGTGCCGACCCAGGTGAAGTAGTCCAAAAACTGTGATGAACCCGGTGCGTCGGCGTTCCAGCCGTGGCTGACGACCAGCGGCTCCAACAACGCCTGACGTTCGGGCCGCGCATAGAGAAACGCGGCGCCCTTGGGGCTGCATAACCATTTATGGCAATTCCCCGTATAGTAGTCTGCCCCAATGGCGTCCAGATCCAGTTCCAACTGCCCCGGTGCATGCGCGCCATCGATGACGGTCAAAATTCCGGCGGCCCGCGCGCGGCGGCAGATTTCGGCTATGGGCATCATCAGCGCAGTAGGGGAAGTGATATGGCTGAGGGTGATCACTTTGGTGCGTTCGGTTACGCCCGCCCATATCTGGTCCACGATGGCCGATGCGCTGGGCGCAGGCACCGCGACCGGTTGGTTGATGTACACGGCGCCCTGGCGCTCGCAGTTGAAACGCCAGGTGCGATTCACCGCGCCGTACTCATGGTCAGACGTCAGGACTTCGTCGCCGGACTGCAACTTGAGGGAGCGAGCGACCACGTTGACCCCGTACGTTGCATTGGGGACGAAAACGAGATTGTCCGCAACCGTGCCTAGATAGCCGGCAAGCCGGACGCTGGCCGCCGCCAGCAAATCCGGCAGACGCAGCCCGAGGAAGCCGACAGGGTTCGCCTCTAGCTCGCGCTGCCAATTCTGGTAGATAGCAAAGACAGGGCGCGGGCAGGCCCCGAAGCTCCCGTGGTTAAGAAAGGTGAGTTCCCGGCTAAGGAGGAACTCTTCACGGAGTTCCGGCAGCGGGAGGGTCAGGGTTGAAGCATGCATGCGATTTATCCAAAGTTCCGATCTGAAAAAGGCGTCGATTGGGCACGGCCCATAAAAAAAACCAGCTACGGTCCCCGTAGCCGGTGCTTGCGGCTCGCTTAGTCTAGCACAACGAGCAGGCGCTCACAAATCACCCAGCCAGATCCGCCACGGCAGACCCAAAATCTAGGTCGCGTATCGATTGTATGGTAAACTAGCCTGCTGTGCGTGCACAAAGATTCACCGACAAGGAGCAAACCCTGTGTTTGGACGGATTTTCGGCAAGAAAAAAGAAGACAAAACCCAGGACGACCTAAAGCTCGAACAGAGCCTGCAAAAGACACGCTCCGGGATCCTCGGCCGCATTGGCGCCATCTTCCAAGAGAACCAGATCACGGATCAACTGTGGGAGGAACTGGAAGAGACGCTCATCATGGGCGACGTCGGCACCAGCACGAGCGCTGAACTGCTGACCGCCACGCGCACGCGCGTGACCGACGAGAACATCAAATCAGCCAACGACGCTTACCTGGTTCTCAAGCAAGAAATGGTGCGCTTGCTGCAGACGGAGGAGCCGCTGCACATCGAGGAGCCACGCATCCTCACCGTAGTGCTGGTCGTCGGCGTCAACGGCTCCGGCAAGACCACCAGCATCGGCAAGATGGCTTACTATTACAAACAACGCGGACGCAAGGTGGTGATGGGCGCCGCCGATACGTTCCGCGCCGCCGCCATCGACCAACTCAAGATTTGGGCGGACCGTGCGGGGGTGGACATCATCGCCCACGAACCGGGCGCAGATCCCGGTGCGGTGATCTTCGATGCCATCCGCGCTTCCCAGGAGAGCCGTCGCGCCGACCTGCTCATCGTCGACACGGCGGGACGCCTGCAGACCAAGTTCAACCTGATGAAAGAGCTGGAGAAGATCAAGACCGTGGCGGGCAAGCAAGTGCACAAGGCCCCCCACGAGGTGCTCCTCGTCCTCGACGCCTCCACCGGTCAGAACGCCATCTTGCAGGCCAAGGCCTTCAAAGACAGCGCAGGCGTCACTGGTCTGATTCTGACCAAACTAGACGGCACCAGCAAGGGCGGCGCGGTGCTCAACATCAAACGGGAACTGGGCGTACCCGTGCGGTTTGTCGGCACCGGCGAGAAAATTGACGACTTCGCCCTTTTTGACCCGGTGGCCTTTGTCACTGGGCTCGTTGGAGATTAAGAGGAAACCATGAGCGAACTGGAAACACGCCTCAATACCCTCGTCGAACGGGTCGATGCCATCCGGGGGCGGCTTTGACATCGCCAGCAAAGCGGCGCGCGTGCAGGAGCTAGAAGCCGAAATCCAAGATCCCGGCTTTTGGAACGACCAGCAAGGCGCACAAAAAAAGATGCAGGATCTGAGCGCTCTGCGCGAGATGGTCAACGCGTGGGACGATATCATTCGCCGCGCGCATGACGCCTGCGACCTGTGTGCGATGGCGGCGGACGACCCCGCGCTGCTTGGCGAACTCGAAGCCGAGGCCGAAGATATCGGACAGGAGTTGGACAAGCGCGAGCTCGAGCTGGCGTTAGGCGGCCGATACGACCGCGGTTCGGCGCTGTTCAGCATCCACGCCGGCGCCGGCGGCACCGAAGCGCAGGACTGGGCGCAGATGCTCTTTCGCATGTACCTGCGCTGGGCCGAGCGACACGGCTACAAGACCTCACTCATGGACATTACCGAAGGTGAAGAGGCTGGCATCAAGAGCGTAACCGTCGAGGTGGCCGGCGCCAACGCCTACGGGTTGCTCAAGGCGGAAAAAGGCACCCACCGGCTGGTGCGCCTGAGTCCCTTCGACTCCAACAATCGGCGTCACACCAGTTTCGCCAAGGTCGAAGTGATGCCCGAACTCGATGAGGATATCGAGATCGAAATCAACCCCAACGACATTCAGATCGAGGTCTTCCTCTCCAGCGGCGCCGGCGGTCAGAACGTCCAGAAGAATCAAACGGCGGTGCGCATCCGTCACCTGCCCACCGGCATGATCGTGACCTCGCAAAATGAGCGCAGCCAGGGGCAAAACCGCGAGATGGCGTTGAAGGTGATGCGCGGCCGGCTATATGAGCTGGAGCAGGAAAAGCTGGCCGTCGAAAAAGCCAAGATCAAAGGGCAGAATGTCGAAGCCAACTTCGGCAGCCAGATCCGCAGCTATGTGCTGCACCCCTACCAGATGGTCAAGGATCTGCGCACCGACGTCGAAACCAGCAACACGACCGCCGTCCTCGATGGCGAAATCGATCTGTTCATCGACGCCTGGCTCAAACAGAATCTCAACGCCGATTCCTGATCGCCAACGGTAAACCCGCTGCAGCATAAAAGAGGGGCGGCCCCGGCGGGGCCGCCCCTCTTTTATGCTCATCGATCACCTGGCTGCGCGCCATAGGCGCCGGCGTTACCGATCCGGGGATCGGTGCTCCGGTACGATCCGTTGCCGATGCCCAGGCCTCCGCAACGCCAAACCGCCGCGCGGGCCATTGCCATTGCGCTGCGCCGTCACCGCCACTTGCCCTTCCACCGAAGAACCGGCGCTCAGGTAGCGAGGACACTCGCCGTAGCCTGCGCACAGACAGGTAGCCGTCTGGTGCTCTACGGTAGGCGCCGCAATCGCAGAAGGATCGGCAAAGCAACAATGCGCTGGCGATGCCTCCATCAGCATCACCGTGCGATCTTCAACGAGACCTATATACGGGCAGCCCCTGGGGGCAAGTTCCTGAGTGTTGTCGGTCATTGATCTGTGCGTCCAAGCGCTACGCACCTTAGCGGTGGTAGTTGAAAATCACCTTGGTGCCATCGCGTTCCAGGTGAAAGGGTAGTTCGGACAGGTCGTGCAATGCTTCGCGCACGGCATCCTGCCGCTCGCGTGGACAATAGAGCATGAGAAACCCGCCGCCACCGGCGCCGGTGATTTTGCCTCCTAATGCGCCGGCGCCGCGCGCCGCATCATACAGCCGATCGATCTCAGGGCTGCTGATCTTGCTCGCCATCTGCTTCTTGAGCAACCAGGCCGTGTGCATCAGATCACCGACGGCATCGAGTTCACCTTCGCGCAAATGGACACGCGCCTGCAACGCCAATTCCTTCATCTCACGCAGCACATGCATGCGCTCGCCGATGTTTTGGCGCTGCTCCGTCAGGATACTCTCGGCCTTGCGCGCCACGTTGGTATAGAACAACATGAGGCTCTGGTTAAAGCGCCGGCTCAGGGCAGCGTCGATCAGGAGCGGCTCAATCTCGACCTGCTCATCACGGCAAAAACGCAGAAAGCGTTGGCCGCCATATGCCGCGATATATTGATCTTGCTTGCCAATCGGTTTGCCCAATACTTCGATCTCGATCTCGCAGGCTTCACGTGCCAGCCAGGCATGATCTTTTGGGTCACCCAAATAGGTATACATGGCGTTGAGCAAGCCCACGGTGACGGTGCTTGACGATCCGAGTCCTGACCCTTCGGACGGAATATCGGCCATCGTCGAGATTTCCACACGTTTCGTGATCCCCGTGCGGCGCAGGCACTCGCGCACCAGCTCATGATCGAGCTCGTCGACGTGGTCCACCAATTCGGTGCGCGTGTAGCCCACACGAATTTTGTCATCATAGCGCTCTTTGATCACGACAAAGATATACTTGTCGATGGTAGAACTCAGTACCCAACCGGGTTCTTGATCGTAGAACTCGCGAAAATCAGTGCCCCCGCCAAAAAAACTAATGCGGAGAGGAGTCTGTGTAACAATCATCTTGGCTAATCCCTACCTCATACCGGTGTTGCCGAAACGTGCGGCAATTCTGCCAATTCCTGCGCACGCGCCAAGCCAGCGGGCGTGCCGATATCAATCAAATACTCCGCTGACGTGATCGGGTTACCAAAAACGGCAATCCCGTGCTCCAGCAGTTCAGGAATCACGTCGCGACCAAAATCAAAAATGACGCCGGGGGGTATCCTGTGCAGGACCGCAACATCACATACCAATAACCCCGCATTGGCGAGGTCCGTGAATACTTGATCCGGCGATGGCTTCTCGACAAAGCGCGTGACCCGGCCGGCGTCCGTCAATTCGACCAAGCCACATTCGGTCGGATTCGGCACGTGGTACAGGGCCATCGTCAACGCCAGGTCGACGCCGGCCCGTGCCTTGTGGGCCGCATGCACCCGCGCCAATTGGGCAAGATCGATATTCGTGAAGACATCGCCGTAGACCACAAAAAACGGTTCATCCAGAAACGCTTCCAGAAGTTTGGCCGCGCCGGCGGTGCCAAGCAACTCCGGTTCGTACGAATAGACAATCTGCACATCAAAGCCAGCGCCAGCGCCAAAGTAATCGACAATGACCTCCGGTGCGTGGTGCAAGTTAATGGCAATCTGCGTAACACCTGCCTGCCGCAGGCCACGCACGTGGCGCGCCAACAGCGGTTCGCCACCAATCTCCAACATTGGTTTGGGCCGATCGGCGGTCAACTGCTTGAGCCGGCTCCCCTTGCCCGCCGCCAGGATCAAGGCTTTCATCGACCCGCCCTCCGCCGCCTCATGCTAGAACGCGCCGCGCCCCTTTAACACGGCGGGCAGCGTCTGGAAGAACAGAATCTGAACGTCGAGCCAGATGCTGTAGTTGCGAACATAATACATATCCAGGCGCACGCGGTCGTCATAGGAGAGATTCGAGCGCCCAGAGACCTGCCACAGCCCGGTCAGGCCTGGCTTCACAGTCAGCAGGTTTGCTTTCATGCGCCCATATTTTTCGCCTTCGGCCGGGCTTATCATGCGTGGCCCGACCAGGCTCATCTGCCCCAACAACACATTGATCAACTGCGGAAGTTCATCGAGGCTGGTTCGTCGCAGCAACTTGCCAATCTTCGTGATGCGCGGATCGTCCTTGAGTTTGTGGTCGCGCTGCAAGAGCGCCAGTTTTTCCGGGTCGGCAGCCAGCAGGCTGGCCCCATTCACATACATTGTGCGGAACTTGAAGGCATCAAACTCCTGCGAACCAACGCCCATGACGCGCCGTCGGTAGAAAACCGGACCCGGCGAATCGAACTTCACCAAGGCGTAGATCACCAAAAAAATCGGCAGCAAAAGCGGCAGCGCCACCAGCACCAGCCCATAGTCCAGCATCGCCTTCAGCCCCGCCTCCACCGTGGTCAGGCGCAGCCGATTGAGGCTCATTAACGGCACCGAATTGCGCGTGGTCACGCGCATGCCGGTCGTGAAGACTTCATACAGACCCGACGAGAGCCGCATATCCACTTGAGGCAACGCTGCAAGCGTTTGCGAGATACCCACCAATTGCTCGCCGTTCAGGGCAGAGGGCACGACAATCACCTCGCGCGCCGCCGAACGCAAGACGATCTCGATCACATTGCTAAGGGGCCCCAGCACCGGGAAATCATGTGTCGTGCTTTCTGCACTCCACTCACCCTCATGGTGCGCCGGGTCGACAAATCCCACAACATGGACACCCGAACTAACCTTATCTTTGAACTGATTGGCCAGTGCGACGGCCTCGGCATTGGCGCCTATGATGATCGTCGGAATGATGAAATAACCGCTCGCACGCGCACGGTAGGCCAACCGTCGCATCAACAGGCGATAGCCGATCACCATAGCGGTTGACAGAATCCAGGCTAACACGAGCCAGGCACGCGCCACGATAAAACCAGGATTGACGAAACTGATCAACACGACCATCATCGCGCCGACGACACACGCGTTGGCGACGCGCATGTACTCCAGCGTGCCTCCCAGCAAGTTGTGGAAGTCGTAAAGCCCCATGAGCGCAAAGATCACAAGCCACATGGCAATCAATTCCAAGGTGATACTCAGATAGGCGCCGGCAGACGGCACTGCATCTGACACAAGTGTCACACCCACTTGAAAGCGCAACCAGTACGCAGCCGTAAAGGCAAGAAAAAGCACCAGAGCATCGCCGATCAACAGGAACAGACGATAGAGACGCTGGTCAGCGACTAAGGTTTCTGCTGACAGTCGTTGAAAACCCGGTTGAGAGGCCGAACCTGCATAAGGCTCAGATGATACTGCCTCGGTGGATGTTGCCCAATGATCGTTCGACATACGCGCCGCTCTTTCTTCAAATGGGGAAGACCATGCCCCCTGCGATGTTGCCCCGTGCACCTGGTAATTGTGCCCAGTTAATGACTGCGGGCTTGTAAGAGTATATGTCCGCGGATTATTACGCTAGACAGCCGCCGCAAACTGCGGAGTTGTACTTTTACAGGCGCTGAGTATACCACGACCCTATGAGGCGGCGTGCTGACAAGATGCTGACAGAAATGTCGCTGCGCACAGCAAAAAGGAACGGCAGAGGCATTCTCCAGGCCCCTGCCGTTCCTCTCCTGCTTGCTCTTGCTCGTGAGTGCTGCGGCTTGTTCTTTACCGGCTGACGACCGGCAAGTAGATCACATTATCGGCGCCGATCACCGGCACCATGTTGTAGTACTTCAGCGCACCGTCGAAGTTGCCGGCGACGACTTCGAATTCCTGGTCGCCATCCAGGTTACCCACGGCGGGTGCACCTTTGACCGGATAACCGGCAGCCATCGGCCAGCCCGACACCAGCGAGCCGTCAGCTTTCCAAGCATAGATCTTGGTATCGTCCGACCCCACGACGATATCCGCCTGGCCGTCGCCGTCGACATCGGCCATCACGGGCGATGAGGCAATCGCGCCGCCGGTCGTCTGCGGCCAGCCCGCCACCATGCTGGCGTCGTGATGCCAGGCCCACACCTTGTGGTCGTCGCTGCCGATGAGGATCTCGAGATCGCCGTCGCCGTCGATGTCGGCCAGCAGTGTGGACGAGCGCACGATCCACCCCGTCGGCCGCTTCCACACCTGATTGCCGTCCTTGTCAATCACATAGACAAAGCGATCGCCTGAACCAATGACTGTCTCCAGTCCTGGCCGGGTAGAGTCGAGTTCACCGATGGCTGGCGTCCCAACGACCACGTCGTTGGTGGCAAACTTCCAGGCAAGCACGCCGTTGGCGTGATAGGCATAGACATTTTTGTCGTAGGCGCCGACCACGATCTCGGGCATACCATCACCGTCCAGGTCGGCCACCACCGGCGAACTGTCGATCACGTGGTTGCCAAAGGTGTCGGCAGCCTCGCCAATACTCGCCGGCCATCCGGGCACCGGTGCACCGTTTGCGCCATAGACATAGAGGCGGCCATCCGATAGCGCCACAATCACCTCGGGCAACCCATCACCGGTGAGATCCGCAATGGCGGGCCGTGACAAGATGCGATAGCTCGCTTGCGCGTCACTGCCAACCTTGATCGGCCATCCAGCTAGCTTCTGGCCATTGGGACGAAAGGCGTACAGGTTGCCGAGCGTGTCACCCACCACGACTTCTTGCTGGCCGTCGCCGTCTAGATCAGCCACGTTGGCGGCTGCCTTGACTTCAGATTGCAGGAATTGGGGCCACCCAGAGCGCACGGAGCCGTCGCTGTTGTAGACTTCGAGGCGCCACTGCACCAGGTTGCCGATGATAATCTCGGATTTGCCATCGTTGTCCAAGTCTGCAATCACGGGCGACGCATAGTAACGTGTGTAGAGACTGTCAGCCCAGCTGGCGTCCGCCGCCAGTAACGGCGCGTCCACGGCATGCCAGGCATATTGCAGGTTCGTGGGCGCGGCGTCCGGGTTCCACCAGTTCGGTGAGACCGCGCCGGCGGTCGTGGCGTACTTCACATACTCAGGATAGACGCGCCAGATGCCAAGAAACTCTTGCGGCCACTTCCAATCCGCGCTGAACACGTTGGCCAATGGCAGGTCAAAGCCCAGCATCGGGTTGCCCTTGTCAAAGGCATTGTTGACAACCTGCGTATTGTCCATGTGTCCCGGCTGCACCAGATGAACGGTCTGTTTGGTGTTGTAGACATAGAGGAACGGGTCCCAGGGCAGCGGGGGGAGTGCGGTCGACGGGTTCGCCGCGGCGCTCTGGAGGACGACTTGCAGCACGGCCGCATAGCCGGCAATCGTTCCCGTTTGCTGCTGTATGGTGTTGCTGAATGGATACTTGACCGTGTCAAAGGTCTGGCCAACCGGCAGCGGCATCGCCACCTTGGTGCGCTTGAAGATCTCCAGAGCCGGCTCATCGCCAATGGCACCGGCTGCCTGCTGCACAACCGCGCCCTGCGGGTCGAATACGGACAGGGCATAGGCGCCGCCGCCAAAGACCGGCAGCCGATGCAGGAACTGGTGGTCGAAGGCAGCGCCATGCGCCAGCGCCGTATAGCGGATGCGCAGCGCTGCCAGGTTGGCGTCGGGCGTCAGGCCCTTCTCCAGATCGAGCCGCACGATAAAGTCGTTGTAGTCCCAGTCACACCAGCCGACGTTCTTGAGATCCTCAAAGGCCACGAATGTGCTTTCCTTCTCCCACGTCAGCGGGCCGTAGACCAGCGCCGCCGCCATGTCGTCCGCATCGATGTCGGCTGGGAAGCGGGCGCTATTGTCCGCCGGCACCGGAAGCCCGCGACTGCCCAGACCGCTGGCCTTGGCCAGGTTTGTATAGAGAACACCTGGCTGCGCGCCGTTGACGCGTGCCTTGAAGACAATCACCTGCTCGGCGCCACCCAACAGCACAGGCAGCGACCAGGCACCGTCGACGGGGTCAGCAAACGCCTGCCCGCCGACCGTGACACTGCCCGGCTCAAAACTCATGTTGGCCGGTAAGGCATCCGCCACCACCAATTTCTCGATACGGCCATTGCCGACGTTGCGCACGTGGATCGAGTAGTCGACGAGATCCCCCGCTTGAACGTCCACTTGGGCGACCTGTTTGTCGACGACGAGCGCCGGCGCGACGACCGTATTCACGACCTCATTGCTAGGTTTTACACCGCCGTTGTCATAGCGCACCCATCCACGGTTGCGCACCAAGGTGCCAGGCGCAGCCGGGCTGTTCTCCGGCAGCAGCGCGGTCACCTCGACCACAACCTGACTGTTCGGTGCAATCGACCCAAACGAAGCGCCAACTTGATTGCCATTGGCGGCGCCGTTGACCACGTTGATCACCTGGAGGTTGCTGTCGACGCTGTCGGTGATGACGACGTTGTAGAGCGTGGCGTTAATCGGCTGCGCCGGCACCATCAGACGGTAGACCACGGAAGCGCCATAGGTCAATTCGTCGGCCGCCACCGTCTTCTGGATACCACCTGAAGGCGTGTGCAATACCACCGACGCCGTAGGTCCGGCGTAGGTGCGCTCATCCGGCAAGCCGTCACCATTGGTGTCAGGCGCATTGCCAGGCTTGGAGCTATAGGAGGGCACCGTGGCCGTATTGGTTAGCGCCAAATCAGCCGAGATGGTGGCGGCGACTTGCGCACGATAGATGACCGTCACCGACTCGCCGACATAGAGACGGTCGATGTCATAGGCCAGCGTGGCGCCGGCTACGCTGGCTGCGGTCACTTGCGTGCGCGGGGGCAACTCTGGGAAGCCGGGCGCATAGTCAACCTGTACGGCGTCGACGCCTAGCAGCGCCATACCGGCCGGAAACACATCCTTGACCTGCATATCAAAGGCAATGTCGTTTCCGATGTTTTTCACAATCAGCGTATAGGTCACGAGTTCATTGGCGCCGACCAGCCCCTGCGCCGTTGCCTTTTGCAGGCTCAAGTCAGGCTGGCGAATTTTCACGGTGTAGGTAGCCGCCGGGCTGCGCCGGTCAATCCGGTTGGTCTCAAAACCGTCATAGGCGAAACCAGTGTTGTTATAGCCAGTCGCCTTGTCGTACCAGCCGACGCGTGCGGTGTTCAGCGCGTTTTCGATGAAGCCGTTGCTCGGGTAGTATGCCGTCGTTTTGGCCGTGCCCCTGACGCCGGTGACCAAGGTCGCAAAGCGAATGGTAAAGAGCAGGTTCGTGGGGCTACCACTATTGTCGATCGAGGTGAGGAACCAGCGCAGGTCAACGTCACCGCTGTCCTTCGGGTTGGCCGCATGATTCGTTGTATCTAGCGTGGCGTTAGTGACCACCGTCGAATTCGGCACATAGTCGAAACCGAGCGGCAGATCGTTCTCCTCCACCACGGGCCAATAGCCCTTGACACCCGCCGGCACCGTGCCGGTGAGCACCCAATGCACAGTGTCCCCAATCGTGGCATACTCCTCCAGCGCGCTCTTGGCAAGGGTGACCCCTTTGATGTAAGCAATCGCGTCGTCGGTGTTGTCATCCGTCAGCACGGACGAAAAACCGACCGGGTGTCCCTGATTGTCACCGCGGCTGTTGTAGCTCACGGTGGCCAGGTTCGTGAGGGAGGTGCCGGCCGCTAGACCGGGCGGGATGACGGCAGCGTATTTGTAAGTCTGCGCCAGCCCGGGGGCCAGGCTCGCGACATTGGACCACTGTAGTATGCCGCCCTCGGCCGCGCTTGGGTTGCCGCTAACCGTCGTATAGCTGGCGGCAGCCGGGCTGGCGCTGCCGCCCGTGTTGGCCACGGTGAGCGAGACCGGCAGCGTATCCTGCACAACCAGATTATAGGCGATGGCATCGCCCTGGTTGGTTACCTTCAGCGTATAGGTGATCACGTCGCCCGCCTTGAGCGCGCTCGAGGGCGAGACTGACTTCGCAAGCACCAGTTTGGGCGCCTTATAGGTCGTATTCGCCATGGCGCGCAGGCTATACGCATCGGCAAAGGAGTTCTGCCCACTCATCTTGCCAAAGTTGGCGACAATCCAGCCTGGCTGCACATTAGGCACCGGGCCGACCTTGGCCTGGATATCGGCCTGCCAGGTTGCACCGCGCCCGACAGTACACAGTTGCCAATCCAGATATTCGAGACCATTCAGCGTGGACTGGGTCGGCGCCTGTGATGCCGTCGTACAACCAGAACCATCGGTAAACGAGCCGTTCACTACATGGGCAGCACTGCCCGGCACGTAGGTCATGCCGCGCGGCAGAAAGTCGCGGATGACGATGGCTTTGGCATCGATATCCGCGGCGCTGGCAAACGTCAGCCGGAAGGTGAGCGTATCCCCGACAAAGGCGTTGATCACGCTGACCCATTGGCCGGTCGCCGGGTCGAACACCTTCTTGTCAAAGGTGGGCATGCGCGTGCTGACCGTCGCGCGCGACGTGTCGGGGGTCAATGTCCCCAGGCGGGTCGCGTCGACAACATCCTGCCACTCGCCGCTGGCGGTAACCTGGTTGGTTAAGCGATCGCCAGATACAATCGGTTGGCCGGCTAGCGCAGGCGACTCATAGGTCGCATCTACCTTTGCCTTGAAGGTAACGGCACTCGCCGCACCCGGTATGGTGCTGGTGACGGGCAGATCCCAAGTGATCGTGGTTTGGCCGAGATCAGACGTATTCACGTCGACGCTGCGCGGCACCAAACTGGCGCTGCCATCGACATAGGTCATCCCGTCCGGCAGCACATCGACCAGGACGGCATTCGAGACAACGTAATATTCGGACACAAAGAAGCCCAGCGAAAACGCGACTTCGGTGCCCACACCGACCACGGATGGCGAAGCCCCCTTGTGAACTGTCAGGATCTCGGCGGTGATCTGTGCCGGAGCATCATCGGCTGGCGTTGACTCAGAGCCGTCGGCGGTGGGCACGGTGAGATAGGTGGCGGTGGCTTCGTAGCCGGCCGGCAAGACCGTATCTTCCGGGATCACGTCACCGGACAGCGGTCCGGCATAGGCGCCATTCTGGGCCGCCACATCGGCGCTGGTGCGGAACCGGTAAGGCGCCGCCGCGCTAAAGGTTATCACGATCGGGGCGCTGTATTGGGCGACGGTCAGGGTGCCGAGCGCCCATGTCAGGATCAGGGCGCCATCGGGACGCAAGGTCAGCACCGGTGTCGTGCTGGCGCTATTCGGGTTGGTAGAGAAGGCGACGTTGCCCAGATAGGCGACGCCCGCCGGCAAGCTCACCTTGGCCAGCACATTCTGGCTTGGGCCTACGTTGTTATTGCGGACCGTGATGCGATACTGATAGGGCCAGTCCGGGCCAGCCTGGCGACCGGGGATAGCCGGATACTCGCCGGCGCCTGTGGCCTGCTCGTCAGCCGTCGACTGTAGCGCATTCATCTCAATGTCGATCGCCTGCGGCTGAGCAGCAAGCTGGCTTGTGGCTTGCACCCAAGCGCCGCTATTGTCCGGCGCCGTATTGACGAGGCCGGTAACATTGTTGATGAAACGGTCGCTCACGATGAGCGTGGGCTTGAGGGCCGCCGTGATGCTGACCTCAAACTCCTCGTTGACTTCCAGATCGGCGATGTTATCCCACATCAATTGGGTCGTTCCGTCGATTTGGACGGTGACTGCCGTGGGTGTCGGATTGGCGGTCTGATAGGTCAATCCAGCCGGCAGGGTATTACTGATGGTCAGGTTGTAGCCCTTGTCAGTCACCGGCTGCGCGCCCGTGTTGGCCACTTTTACGACATAAATCACCTGACCGGCCAGCAATGGCTCCTGGCTGACGCGCTGGGTTACGCTCAGTACGGGCGTGCCGCCAATCGGCCCAATCGCCGCCGATGCGCGCGACCCAAACAACGGCATACCGGAAAAGATGACGGCGAGTACGAGCGCTATCGAGAGCACTTTGTGAAAACGTGGTTGACTGAGCATAAATCACACCTTTCCTTGCTGAGGTCCCGCGTCAAATTATGACGAATACAAACCAGTCTAGCGGGATAGAATAGGTTATACATCCCTCCTATAGTGTGAATTCTCTAAGTCAATCCGCCATAAATTCAGGTTAAAGGCGCATTAAAGATTGCGTGCGTGCCCCCCCAATCGAAAAGCGCCGCATGCGGCATGCAGACGGCGCCCAAAAGGCAAGGCAAAGATCAGGAAAGGGCGATCGGGCTATTGACCGGAGCTTTCGCGCTCGATTGGCCGGCCCAACGCTGCGGCGCCTTCTTTCTGCGTGCGAATGAAGAGCAGTTGTGACCCAAAGAGCATCTTGGTGTTGGCATGAATGACGGGCAGCACGGCCAATCCCAGGGTCGCAACCGGCAGCAACAACCAGGTGAGCATATCAACCACCAGCGCAGCGGGACGCCAGCCGCTGACCGTGCGCGCCGCACGGCCATGCTCGGCGGCCCACGTCACCCAGGTGCCGGCGGTGCCCAGCGCATTGACGGCCACAAAGAGAAAGGCCGGAATCGCCAGCTTAAAAAAGCTCACGACCGGCGAGCCAGTGGCCAAGAGTCCCAAAGTCCACCCGACGGCCAAAACAAATGCGGCAGTGGCGAAGAGGCTATAGTCCTGCAATACCTGCAACAGATAGAGTAGTTTGGCCGAGAAAGCAATCTCTGGATGTTGGTTCCATTGCTGGAGAACATACCCGCTGTTCTGGCAGGCCCAGGCGTGACGGGTGCGCTGAAAGTAGAAATTGCGCAGCGCGGCCCAGACGGTGTCACCCGTCACGGCATCGCCGGAGGTGGGCAGGAAAATCGGGCGCAAGCCGGCCCGGCCGCGTGTGGCAAAAAACCCACGCAGCAAGATGTTCGAATCCTCAGCGACAACCTGGGTATCCCAATAATCGATGGCGTCGGCTAATTGGTAACTCAGCGTATACGTGCTCTGCGTGAGCTTGAGCAGAAATGGATTGGCCAATTCCGACAGATTAATGACATTGGCCATCAGCGTCAGCACACGTACGGGGCCGGGAACGCGCCAGATATTGTTGTCGAAACGCAACGGCGCTTGCCAGTAGCGGTAGTGCCGATCCGGGTCGGCCACATAAAGCCGGGAAAGCTCAGCAAAATAGGACGGATGCAGCAGAGAGTCGGCGTCGCACGAAGTGAGGGTCAAGGTATCGACCGGCAGGCCAAGGCCATCGACCAGAAAATGCCGCGCATGTTGCGCAGCCCATCGCTGGTTGCTGGCTTTGCCCGGCGCCTCGCCCGGCAAGTGAGCAGGATGGTAGGTGACCAGAAGATGCGCAAACCGGCCGGCGAATTGGTCATAGAGCACCCGCGCCTTGGCTTCGGCTTCGGGGTCGGCGCCTTCCATGGCCAGCACAACTGTGAGTTGTCGGGACGCGTCGCGTTGCGCCGCCAGCCCACCCAGGGTGCGCGCCAGGATCGCTACCGGTTCACGATAATTGGGCACAACGATGACATGATGGACGCCAGAGGGATCACTGGGTCTGTCCACCGCATGGCGTTGGGCACGACGCGTCTGCAGATGAACGCGCACCAATCCGACAGGATAGAAAAAGACGCTCAAAAAGACGCGGAACAGGACGTACAGGCCAAGCAGGCGCATCCCGGCCAAGGCCAATGCTGGCGCCTCGACCACCGCCACCAGGGTCACGCCAAGCAGAAGCCACACGAGCATCCCCGGCACCTTATAGGTCCAGTGATGGGGGGTGCGCAGCGCGTCAAGCGATCCCGCCAGGCCATGACGGACGTCCACGCCGCGCTCTCCACGTACAAACGCCCGCCGATCGGTCAATGCTGGTGCTTCGCCTGGCCAATCCACTTCAGTCCACGGGCGACGCGGTGGAAAGCCGGCGAGAACAGCGGCCTCAAACAGGGGGACGACTGCCGGTTCGGTTGTTGATCGCTCGCGATCACCGGGGGCGGCCGGTGCGGTGCGACCGACGATCTTGCTTCTGCGTCTGGTAGTCATGAACGTCCGTTGGTTCGTCCTTACCGATTTGATGACAGCGCTAGTATGACCCACTTACCCGCTTACTTATGTGTGTGGCGCTGAAGATTCATCGCAATTCCCGCATCCAGCGATGTGATTCTACGCTGATTCATCCTTGGCTACAAACCACATATCACGAAATTGGGGCTTCGGAATCCACCCCAGTGCTATAATGACGATAGTAACCGGCATTCAGCTTTGCAGCCAAAAAGACTAAGGGATATTGCGATGAAGGCTCTTCTTGAAAAACTCACCCTACGCGCGGTGAATTCTGGCGTGTGCAGTGGCCCTGACCAATGGCTTGACAGCCACGCAAGCCCGCTGGTTTCGTACAACCCCACAAACGGTGAACCAATTGCCAGCGTGGTGCCTGCCACCCGTGAAACCTATGCGGTCATTGCCAACCGCGCCCAGCAGGCTTTTGGCGCCTGGCGTCGATTGCCAGCGCCCAAACGCGGGGAGGTCATCCGCGATCTCGGCACGCTATTGCGCGCTTACAAAGAGCCGCTGGGCGAACTGGTGTCGCTCGAAATGGGCAAGATCCGCGTGGAAGGACTCGGCGAAGTGCAGGAGATGATCGATATCTGCGACTTTGCCGTCGGTCTCTCGCGCCAGCTTTATGGCCTGACCATGCATTCGGAGCGGCCCGGCCACCGCATGTACGAACAGTGGCATCCACTGGGGCCGATTGGGATCATCACCGCCTTCAATTTCCCCGTAGCCGTGTGGGCGTGGAACGCCGCGATTGCCGGTGTGTGCGGCGACACCGTGATCTGGAAACCCAGCGAACTTGTCCCCTTGACGGCCATCGCCACGCAGCACCTGGCCAACCAGGTCATGGCCGACCATCACCTGACCGGCGTCTTCACGCTGGCGGCCGGCGCCGGCGATGTCGGCCGCTGGATGACGGAAGATACACGCCTGCCACTCATCTCGTTCACAGGATCGATCCCCACGGGGCGCCGCGTGGCGCAGACCGTCGCCGGGCGTCTCGGCCGCACCATCCTCGAATTGGGCGGCAACAACGCCATCATCGTGGCGCAGAACGCCAACCTGGATCTGGTGATCCGGGGCGTCTTATTTGGCGCCGTCGGCACGGCCGGCCAGCGCTGCACCTCGACGCGGCGCCTCATCGTGCACGAGAGCTTGGTGGACCCCCTATGTGCGCGGCTGGTGAAGGCTTACAAGCAAGTGCCCATTGGCGACCCGCTGGATGCCAAGACCTTGATGGGGCCGCTGGCGACGGCGCGGGCGGTCGAGGCAATGCAGGCGGCGATTGGCCTGGCAGTCGAGGACGGCGGCCAACTCTTGACCGGTGGCAACGTGCGTAGCGACCTTGGCCCACAATTTGTGGAGCCGGCGATCATCCGCATGCCCACACAAAGCGCCATCGTGCGTGAGGAGACGTTTGCCCCGATTCTCTACATCCTGACCTACACGACCCTCGAGGAAGCGATTGCTCTGCACAACGATGTGACACAGGGGCTATCGTCAGCAATTTTTACTGACAGCCTGCGCGAAGCGGAAACTTTTCTCGCCGTCGACGGTTCGGACTGCGGCATCGCCAACGTCAACATCGGCACCTCGGGAGCGGAGATCGGCGGCGCGTTTGGCGGCGAAAAAGACACCGGCGGCGGTCGAGAATCCGGCTCCGACGCGTGGAAAGCCTATATGCGCCGGCAGACAAACACGATCAATTGGTCCAAAGAATTACCGCTGGCACAGGGGATCGAATTTGGCGAATAACGCGCGTTCAAATGGCAGCGAGCTGGCCGGCTTCTTTGCCGCCCTGCGCCCACGCATCGCCGGCGACCTACGTGACGACCTTTTTAGTCGTACGCTCTACAGCACGGATGCCAGCCTCTATCAGGTGATGCCGCACGGCGTGTTGATTCCAAAGCACGCTGACGACATCCAGGCTGCCGTGGAATTGGCGGCCACGTACAAGATACCGCTGTTGCCACGCGGCGGCGGGAGCAGCCTTGCCGGCCAGGCAGTCAACACCGCCCTGGTGATCGACACCTCGCGCCATCTCGACCAGGTGCTGGAGATCAACGCCGAGGAGCGCTGGGTGCGCGTGCAACCCGGCGTCGTGCTCGACACACTCAACGCGGCTGTGCGCCCGCATGGGTTGCAGTTCGGTCCGGATCCCGCCAGTTCCAATCGCGCCTGTCTCGGCGGGATTGTCTCCAACAATGCCACAGGCAGCCACTCGATTCTCTACGGCATGGCGGTCGACCATGTTCTGGCCATGAAGGTCATCCTCGCCGACGGCTCGCCGGCCCACTGCCGGCCCGTCGATGCGACCCAGATGGCGTGGCTGTCACAGCAGGCAGGGCGCGCCGGTGACATCTACCGGCGCATCGCTGCCCTGGTCGAAGATGAACAGAACCGCGCCGCCATCCGCGCCGGCACCCCGCGCCATTGGCGGCGCTGCGGCGGCTATAATCTGGCCCGTTTCCTCCACGACGGCAGCATCAACCATTACTTGCCACAAGAGAGTCGCTTCAATCTCGTCAACCTGTTGTGTGGCGGCGAAGGGACGCTGGCAGGAATCACCGAGCTGACGCTCAAGCTCGTGCCCCGGCCAACGCGCACCGCGCTCGTCATCATCGAGTTTCCAGCGCTGATTGCTGCGTTGGAAGCAACGCCGGTCATCCTCGAAACCCAGCCTTCGGCGGTGGAACTCATCGACGACCTTAGCTTGCGCATGGCCCGTGCGCAGCCCGCATATGATCGGATGCGGCGCAGCTTTCTACAGGGAGAACCGTTCTGCTTCCTGGCGGTCGAATATTACGGCGACACCGAGCGCGAGTTGGAGGCAAAGATCGCCCATCTCATCGCCCTGTTGCACAAACGTAGTGTGTCTGCCGGCGCCATCACTCCGTTGCTCGACACGCAGCGCCAAGCCAACGTATGGAATCTGCGCAAAGTCGGGCTGGGCCTGCTCATGAGCATGCGCAGCGACTGGAAGCCGATCCCCTTTATCGAGGACACGGCCGTCCCACCTGAGCATCTGGCAGAGTATATTCCCAAAATCGAGGCGTTTTGCGCCAGCCTGGGCACGCAAATGACCTACTACGCCCACGCCAGCGCCGGATGTCTGCATATCCGGCCACTGATCAACACCAAGCTCGCACCCGAACTCGACAAAATGAAGGCCATCGGCCAGTTTGTGGCGGGGTTGCTGGGTGACTACGGCGGTGCGCTCTCCAGCGAGCATGGCGACGGCCGTGCGCGCAGTTGGCTCGCCGAAGCGTTCTACGGGCCGGCGCTCTATGGCCTCTTTCGACAGGTCAAAAACGCCTTCGATCCCGACAACCTCTTCAACCCCGGCAACATCGTCGCCGGGCCGCCGATCGACCAAGATCTGCGCTATGGCCCCGCCTATCAGACCATCCCCCTCGCCACCCGTCTCCATTTCGAACATGGCATGGCCAACGAAATCGAGATGTGCAATGGCGCCGGTGTGTGTCGCAAGCTCTCGACCGGCGCCATGTGCCCCAGTTTCATGGCCACACGCGAGGAAGAGCACAGCACGCGCGGCCGCGCCAACATGCTGCGCGCCGCCCTCGCCGGCCGCATTCCCGCCACGGAATTAACCAGCCCGCGCATGTACGCGGTGATGGAACTGTGCGTGAGTTGCAAGGCATGTAAGGCGGAGTGTCCGTCAGCCGTAGATATGGCCAAGCTCAAAACGGAATTCCTAGAGAATTACTATGCGCAAAACGCTCGTCCACGACGCGACTATCTCTTCGCCCACATTGACTGGTTGAGCCGGATCAGCAGTGGCTGGCGTGCCCCGCTGGCGAATTGGGTGCTGGCGCTGGGGGCGACGAAGGTCATACTGGATAGGTTCCTTGGCATCGACAAGCGGCGCACACTTCCTCAGTTTGCGCGTAGACCATTCCGGCGCTGGGACGCCAAGAAAGTCACCGCAACGATGCCGCACGAATCGGGCGCGACCACGCGCGCCATGCTTGATGCTCGCCCACATGTCCTGCTCTTTGTCGACACCTACAGTGCCTATTCCTACCCGCATGTCGCCCAGGCGGCGGCCGACGTGCTGGACGCCGCCGGTTTCCACGTACAGGTGTCGCGCGTGACCGACTGTGGGCGGCCGGCGTTCTCCAAAGGTATGATCAACCTGGCGCGCACGAAAGCGGACGGCGTGCTCACCGCGCTCGAACCGCATGCGCGCATGGGCACTCCGATCGTCTTCCTTGAACCGAGTGATTGGTCGGCCATCGTCGACGATTACGCATCGCTGTTGCCCGGCGACCGGCGGCTGGCCGTGGTGGCGAAATTCTGTTTCACCTTCGAGCAGTTCATCGCTACGCTTGGCGACCGCGGCGAACTTGCTGGCGTCTTTCAACAATCGCCAAGACCGGTGCTGCTGCACGGTCACTGTCACCAGAAATCATTGACCGGTATGCAGGCCAGCGTCCGTGCGCTTTCGCTGCCAGGATATCAGGTGCGTACAATCGACAGCAGTTGTTGTGGCATGGCCGGGGCGTTTGGCTATGAAACGGAGCATTATGCCGTCTCGCTGCAGATGAGTGAACACCAGTTGGCGCCCGCCGTGCGCGAGGCGGCCGGCGACACCCTGATCGTTGCTGCGGGCGTCAGTTGTCGCCAGCAGATCGCCCATGTGACCGGCCAGCAGGCGCTCCACCCCGCCGAAGCCCTGCGGGCAGCGCTCAAGTGACTCCCCCCCCATTCTTTGCCAGCGCTGCCGGACGGTGATACCCTTGACAAGAGAAAGCTCCGCTGATCCGGGGCTGCCGCGAGCCAAGAACCTGGCTCGTGCAGGTAGACCTGTTTTTCGTACACTGCATCGAGGAGGATGCGCAATGAACCCTGCCGACTGGAAATCCCAATTACAGCCCTACGCTGCCCTGCTCATCCGCACCGGGGTGAACCTGCAACCCGGTCAATCGCTGATCATCCGCGCCGAACTCGCGCATGCCGACCTTGTGCGCCATGCCGTGGCGGCAGCCTACGCGGCTGGCGCCGCCTATGTGCAAGTCGACTGGTATGACTCCCTGACCCAGCGGGCGTTGTTGCAGAACACCGATTTGGCACAGCTTCAATTTCCCGCCTACGAGAGCACACGCTATCACGAAATGGTCGATCAACATTGGGCGCGCCTGGCCCTGGTCGGGCCGGAGTTCCCGCTGGCCTTTGACGATGTGGCGCCGGCGTTGACACGCACATGGGCGGTCAAGCGCGCCCGCGCCTTCAAGTTCTACACCGAAGCCATGATGGCCAACCAAATGCAATGGTGCGTGGCGGGCGTGCCGACGCCGGCCTGGGCACAACGCGTCTTCCCCGACCTGCCGGCCGAGGCTGCGCTGGCCGCCCTTTGGCAGGCGGTGCTGGCCTTTGTGCGCGCCGACCAACCCGACCCCGTGGCGGCCTGGGGGAAAATCAACGAAACCTTGACGCGTGCGGCAGCGTTCCTACAACAGGAACAGGTGGGTGCACTCCATATTTTTGATGCGACGCCGGCCGCCGATGGCCGCCCGTCGACGGATCTCACCATCGGCCTGACCGATAGGCCCGTGTGGGCGGGTGGTGCGGCACAGACACCGGCGGGGGTGATCTTTCAGCCCAACATGCCGACGGAGGAAATTTTCACTGCGCCGCACAACCGGCGCACCCACGGCTATGTCCGCACCTCGCTGCCCAGCTTTCCAATGGAGCGCGAGGTCAGCGGCGCCTGGTTCCGCTTCGAAGACGGCGAAGTCGTGGATTTCACGGCAGCCGTCGGCCAGGATGTGCTGGCGCAGTTCCTGGCCATCGAGGGCGCCAAGCGGCTGGGCGAGGTTGCCCTGGTGGATGCCGGTTCGCCCATCTTTCAAAGTGGGCATGTTTTTTATGAGATTCTGTTCGACGAGAATGCGGCGTGCCACATTGCCTTTGGCGAGGCCTATCCGGAATGCGTGGAAGGCGGCAATGCGCTTGGGCGGGATGAGTTGGCAGCGCTCGGCGTCAACCAGGCCGAGACGCATGTCGACTTTATGATTGGCACACCGACGATGCAGGTCACGGGCATCTGCGCCGATGGGCGGCGCATCCCGATCATGGAAAGCGGGCGTTTTTGCGATGGCCTACGCTGATGTATGGATGATCCGTCCGACGCTGGATCATCTGCCTACCTGGGCGCTGCCGGAAGGCTATCGCCTGCGCACCTACCGCGCCGGCGACGAAGCAGCGTGGATGGCGCTGCATCTTGACGCCGATCCCTACTTCACGGTCAAAGATGCGCACTTCCCGCCGGAATTTGCGGAAAATCGCGCGGCGCTGGCGGAGCGCATGTTTTTTGTCGAGACCATGGCGAATGAAGTGGTCGGGTCGATCACGGCGTGGTGGATGGACGACTGGCGCGGGAGCGGGGAATGGGGACAAATTCATTGGGTGGTCGTGGCCCGTACGCACCAGGGCCGTGGCCTGGCCAAACCGATGATGGCCCATACGCTGCAATGCCTGGCCGGTGATCATACGCGCGCCCTCCTGGACACCTACACGGCGCGCACGTGGGCGATCAAAGTCTACCTGGATTGTGGCTTTTCACCCGATCCGGCTGGTTTAGCCAAAGGCGAAGTGCGCGACGCCTGGCTTGACCTGCAGAAGACACTGCGCCATGCGGATCTGCAGCGCGCACTCGATCAAACCGAGAGCTAGATGAGTTTTGCGAACACGAGCGTCCTATGCCCACCGTAATCAGCACGCGCCAGTTGACGCGACGCTTTGGCGAAAATGTAGCGGTCGATGCTCTCACCTTGGAGATCGAACAAGGCGAGGTGTTTGGCTTTCTGGGCCACAACGGCGCCGGCAAGACAACGACCGTTCGCCTGCTCAACGGTGTGCTGCGGCCGTCGGCGGGCGCGGCGCGTGTGTTCGGGCTTGACCCGGTCACCGATGGCGCCAAGATTCGCGCGCGCACGGGCGTATTGACCGAAACCCCGGCGCTCGACGATCGCTTGACGGCACGCATGACGCTCTTATACTTCGCCGATATGTTTGGCGTACCCCGCGCGCAGGTACGCCCACGCGTCGATGAGTTGTTGGCATTGTTCGATCTCGGCGACCGTGCCGATGAAAAAGTCGGCGGCTTCAGCAAGGGAATGCGCCAACGCATGGCGCTGGCGCGCACACTGCTCCACGACCCGGAGATCGTCTTTCTGGATGAGCCTACCTCGGGTCTCGACCCGGCGGCCACGCGCGAGGTGCACCAACTGATCGAGCGGCTGCGCGACCGGCGGCACACGGTTTTCCTGGCCACGCACAACCTCAATGAGGCCGAGCGTCTCTGCGACCGAGTGGTGGTATTGGCCAAAGGCAAAGTGCTGGGCATGGGAACCACGCGCGAGTTGGCCGCACAGTTGGAATACGGCCACCGGGTGATTGTGGAAGTCGACGGCCTCGCGGCAGCGCAAGCGGAGCAGGTACTGCGCGCCGTGCCGCATGTCACGCAGGTCGAAGCAGCGCGTGACCGCAACGGATCCGAAGCCGGTGGGGTATTTCTTTTGGTGCATGGCACCAGCCGGGAACACGTGCCGGAGTTGGTAGCGGCCCTGACGCAAAGCGGGGTCAATCTATACCGCATCGAGCCAGATGAGCCTTCGCTGGAGGATGTTTATTTTGCGTTGGAGCACGAATAAGGAACGCTTATGAACTGGCGCGCGATTTTTGCCATTGTCCGTAAAGACGTGATGGTTGCCCTGCGCAGCAAAGCCGTGGCGATGCCGCTGATCATCGTACCGCTCATCCTGCTGGTGGGATTGCCCATTGCGCTGGGAACGGTGGTGGCGCTGGCCGAACGGATCGGAATGACCAGCACCGACCTGCAAAACCTGAATAGCGCCATCCCACCGGCGCTCCACAGTTCACTGGCAGGCCTCACCGACGCCAAAGCGGGGCTGGTCTTTGCCCTGGTCTATCTCTTTGCGCCGATGTTCCTGATTATGCCGCTGATGGTGTCGTCCGTAGTGGCCGCCGACAGCTTTGCCGGCGAAAAAGAGCGCAAGACGCTGGAGGCTCTGGTCTACACACCGACCACCGACCGCGAGTTGCTGTTGGCCAAGATGCTGGGCGGCTGGATTCCCGGTGTGATGGTAGGCGTCTTTGGCTTTTTCATCTACACGATGGTGGTTGACATCGTGGCGTGGCTGGTTGTGGGGCGGTTGATTCTGCCCAATGGCTTCTGGCTGTTGCTGGCGCTGTGGGTAGGCCCGGCAGCGGCGGGCCTCGGTCTCGGTGTAACGGTGCTGGTATCTTCGCGGGTCAACACCTTCCAGGAAGCCTATCAGATGGGTAGCCTGGTCGTGTTGCCGATCATTTTTCTGATGATCGGGCAAATCGCCGGCTTCTTCTACTTGAGCACACTTTTTGTATTCGCAGCCGGGCTGGTTCTATGGGTGATCGACGCCATCTTATTCTTTGCCGGCGCCGCCACTTTCAAGCGCAGCGAACTGATGGCACGGCTGTCCTAACCTAAAAATGCGTAACCGCAAAGAGCGCAAAGACATTTTCATTGCCGGTTGTGCCCCGAAGGGGCATGCATACTAACTTGCAAAACGGGGAGAGATCGACGAAACGCCGCGTCCAGGCGACGGTTCTGCTCAATCTGTTGCTGGCGGCTTGTGTCATGCTGCTGGCCGCCAATTTCTGGCGCATGAGCCAACCGGTGCGTCCCGATCCACGCCTGGTCGGATTGGCGGTGCGCGCCACGGTCTTCGCCCTGCCATCGCCAACGGAGCGCGTCGTGGAAGTGACGCGCGTGGTCGAAGTGACGCCGGCGCCCTCGCCGACGGCGACGCCACAGCCAACGGCGACGGCGACGATGACACCGACCGAAACGGTTGCAGCGGCAGTCGATCCGGCCGTCGCAAGCACCGACAACCGAGCCGCCACGTTCGCAGAGCAAGCCGAGGTGATCGTCAACGTGTCCGCCGCGCCAGTGGATGAGGTGCAAGACGCCGCAGCGGTCGCCGCGGCGGCGCCGAATCCCCCGGCGCCCACCGGCGTTGCAGACCCTGGCGTCTGCCCGACGACCTCGAGCAACGGCTACACGACGATCCCGGTGGCGGGCGGTGGCCTCAATTACCCGGATACCGAGCACGCCGATCTGAACCTTGCTTTGCGCAGCTATGCGCCGGTGGATGCGCCGCGCGATCTTTTTGACAAAGACGGCCCGGTCGACAGCGACCCGCCGCAGTTGGCCGGTATCTTCGCCGACTACCGGCGCCCCGGCTTTAGCCAGACCTACCGTGTCAACGATTGGGATTGGGGTTGTGACGGCCGCGGCTGTCAGGGTTCCCCACTGGATCACGTGGCGGCGACCCTGATCACGGTGCAAACAACACCGGGGGAGGTGATCGGCATTCCACACCGCGGAGCGCAGATCTATGGCGGCGGGTACAAGGCGCTGGTGTTGTACGCAGAGCCGACGCGTATCACGCTGGGCTATACACGCGACGACACCGTCGCCAATGGCTATGCCGTCCACATCGAAAACGTCTGTGTCGACCCCGCCTTGGTGGCCCAATATCAAGCCAGCAACGCCAACGGGCGCGGCTCGTTGCCGGCGTTGCGTGAGGACGAAACACTCGGTGTGGCCGCGCTGGGCGACATTGGCGTGGCCGTGCGCGATCGGGGAGTTTTCTGGGATCCGCGCTCGCGGTTGGATTGGTGGCAGGGGTTCTGATGAACGCGAATTTGTTTCAACCATTGCTTGCGTCGGCGGGCGTTGTGATTCTGGACGGCGCGCTGGCGACGGAACTGGAGCGGCGCGGGGCGGATTTGAACGACGCCTTGTGGTCGGCGCGCCTGCTCATCGAGAATCCCACGCTGATTGCGCAGGTGCATTACGACTACCTCACGGCGGGCGCCGATGTCATCACCACAGCGAGCTATCAGGCAACGTTTGAAGGCTTTGCGCGGCGCGGGCTCAGTCACGCGGAGGCGGCGGCGCTGATGCGGTTGAGCGTGCAGTTGGCGATCGATGCGCGTGACGCGTTTTGGGCGGCGCCAGCCAACCGCGTGGGCCGGCGCCGCCCGCTGGTGGCGGCCTCGGTCGGCCCGTATGGCGCCTACCTGGCCGATGGCGCGGAATACCGCGGGGACTACGGCCTGCGTGTAGACGAGATCATGGCGTTCCACCGGCCGCGGCTGGCCGTGCTGGCGGACAGCGGTGCCGATGTGCTGGCGTGCGAGACAATCCCCTGTCTGGCCGAAGGCGAAGCGCTCGTACAGGTGCTGGCCGAATTCCCCACGATGCCGGCGTGGCTGGCCTTTAGTTGTCGCAACGAGACGCAGGTGTCACACGGCGAACTGTTCGCCGATTGTGCGGCGTTGGCCAATCGCAGCGAGCAGATTGTGGCGGCAGGCGTGAATTGCACTGCCCCGCGCTATGTCGAGGATCTGCTGCGCGCGGCGGCTGTGACTTGTCAAAAACCGCTGGCGTGCTACCCAAACAGCGGCGAATCATGGAGTCCACGCACCCATTGTTGGGTCGAAGGCACCGGAACCGTCGATTTCAGCCTGCCGGCGCAGCGCTGGTTTGCCGCCGGCGCGCGGCTGCTGGGCGGCTGCTGCCGCACGACGCCGGACGATATTCGGGCGATTCGAGCGGGGCTGTCATCGCGGATTGAAGGGTTTTTGAGATGACGCGGCTTTTACCAGGGGAACATTCGCGATGGGCCACCGCCATCGATCTGCTGTTTCCCCTTCTGATCCTCTTCCCGATTCTTTGGGCGTTGCTGCCGGGTGGGCTGCCAAGCACGGCCGATGGGTATGTGCATTTCATCCGTTCGGCGGAGATGGTGCACGCCTGGCAGGACGGTGTCTTGATCCCGCGCTGGTCGGCGAACCTGGGTGTGGGGTTGGGTATCCCGCTCTTTGTCTATGCCCCGCCCTTGCCCTATCTCTTGACGGCTGGCCTGCATTGGCTGGGGCTGCCCTTGGAAATGGCGCTGAAGGGCACGATGGTCGTGGCGATGGTGCTGATGAGTGGGGGCGCCTACAAATTGGCGCGCGACCCGTTGGGGCCATGGGCGGGGATGGTGAGCGCGATTGCCGTGGTCTACGCCCCAGTGACGCTGCGCGAGTTGTTTATCCAGGGCAACGTCGCGCAATTGTTGGCCTGGTCGTTGATCCCGTGGACGTTCTGGGCCGTGCTGCGCATCTACGCAGGAGCCGGGTGGCGGGGCGCGATTTGGTTGGGATTGGCGGCGGCGGGCGTAATGCTCAGCCACAACGCCGTGTCGTTGCTGCTGGCGGAATTGACGGCGGTGCAGGTCCTGGTGATGTGGATTTTCACGCGCCGCGGCCGCGCCTTCGCGCAGGCGGCGGCGGGCGGCCTGTTGGGACTGGCGCTGAGCGCCTGGTTCTGGCCGGCGGCGCTCTTGGAGGGCAAGTACGTCCAACTGGACAAGATCGTTGCCAGCGACTACCACAACCGCTTTCTGACGCTGCAGGAGTTGCTGGCGCTGTCGCCACGCCTGGACATGGGCGCCATCAATCCCTATTACCCGCTCACCCTGGGCGCCATTCAAGCAATCCTGGGCATCCTGGGCATCGGGACACTGGTGGTGCTCGTACTCGATCGCAGTTCCCGTACGTCCGTGCAGCAGAAGCCGGCGCAGAGTTTGCATCAATCGTACGAATCCGCCGAATCCAGGTCCTATCTGCTCGCTGCTGGGTTCTTTTTTGCCGGGCTGGCGATCTTTGGCGCGTTGATGGCGCTGCCGTGGTCGGCGCCCATTTGGGAGCGTCTCCCGTTTCTGGATCTGCTGGAATTCCCATTCCGCTGGCATGGCTTTACGTTGGTCGCGATTGGCTGGCTGGCCGGCTTGGCGGTCTTTGCGATCCAGCGCTATGCGCCGGCGGCCGGCGTGGCGTTCGCCGCCGGGGCGTCCGCTGTGCTGATGGGAGCGGCCATCGTCAACCTCTATCCCGACAAATTGCCAATCGAGTCGTGGGCGTCGTCACCGGCGGCGGTGGTGCGCTATGAGGTAAAAACGCACGCCGTGGGCACGACCAGCTTGGGCGAGTTCACCCCAATCTGGGCGGAGAATTCTCTGTTGGCGATGTCACCCTTTGCGGAAAGCTATCCGGAAGTGGGCAAGCCCAACCGCCTATCCCCCGCGGTTAATGGGCAGCCGCTCGCGTCCGCCGTGCAGTCGCTGCGCTACGGCGTAGAGTTGGCCCAGCCGATGACGGCGACCTTCAATCTGCTCTATTTCCCCGGTTGGCAGGTGCTGGCGAACGGCGTCGCGCTCCCCACCGCACCGGAAACAGGCAGCGGTCTGTTGCAGGTTGGATTGCCGGCCGGCGCGGCCGATCTGAGCTTGACCTTTACGGGAACGCCGCTGCGACGCGCCGGCGAAGCGGTGGCGCTGACGGCCTGGATCGCGGTCGTGACGGCAGGGGCATGGGCAATCGTGAAGCGACGGCGAGCGCCGGCGGCGCCGGTCGCGCGGGCGCCGATGGCAGCGCCGGCGCTCGTATTTGGGGTGATGGGATTGCTGGTGGCGGGGGTCATCTTGCTGCGTGGGGCAACGCCGGCGTGGTTCCGACTGGCCTCGCCGCCCGACCAGGCGCTGGATGCGGGTGTGACGCTGCGCGCCGACTTTGCCGACAAGGTGCGTTTGCTGGGCATCGACCCGCCGCCGGCCACAGTCAAGGCCGGCGATGCGCTGTCGCTGGCCGTCTATCTGCGTGCGCTGCAGCCGCTGCGCCAGAACTACGGTTTGTTTTTGCACCTGGATCGGCCCGATGGCGTGACTGTGGCCACGGCCGATGTGACGCACCCCGGCGATATTCCCACACGCGGGTGGGCAACGGGCCTGCACGTGCGCGCGCCGCTCACGCTCAAGATTCCAGCGGATGCCCTGCCAATTCGCTACGATCTGCACCTGGGCATGCTGGATCCCATCACAGGGGAATGGCTGGCCCCAGCCGGTGAAGCCGATGCGGTGATCAACCTGGGGCAGGTGTGGGTGGAGCCGCGCACGGAACCACAACCGCCTTCCGGCCCACGGGCGCGCTTTGGCGAGGAGATTCACTTGCTCGGCGCAGCGTACCAGGCCGAGGCGCAGGCGATCCACCTGTATTGGCGAACGGACGCGCCGATTGGACAGGACTTGTCGATCTTCGCACACTTTCTGGACAAGAATGGGCAGCGGGTGGGACAGGCGGACGGCGCAGCCTACGAAAATCTATACCCGACCCGCGCGTGGCGGCCGGGGCAGGTGATCGAAGACGTGCGCCCCCTGCCGCTTGGGGTAGACCCCGCCGAGCTAGCAAGCATTGCGATTGGCGTCTACGACCCAACCACGGGGGTTCGTCTGCCGGCGACGGATGAGCAAGGAACGCGATTGGCGGACGACGCGCTGCAGCTATCTACACGTTGAAGCGGAAGTGCATCACGTCGCCGTCTTGCACCACGTATTCGCGGCCTTCGACGCGCATTTCACCGGCGGCTTTGGCGGCACTTTCGGTGCCCAGGCGGATGTAGACTTCGTAGGGAATGACTTCGGCACGGATGAAGCCACGCTCGAAGTCGGTGTGGATGACGCCGGCGGCTTCGGGACCTTTGGCGCCGCGCCGCACGGTCCACGCACGCACTTCTTTGGGGCCGGCCGTGAAGAAGCTGATCAGGCCCAGGGCATGATAGCCGTGGTGGATCACCTGTTCGAGGCCACTCTCCTCTACGCCCATATCGACGAGATACTCCTGCCGTTCGGCATCGGTGAGGCCGGCCATGTCCTCTTCGAGCTTGGCGCACAGCTTGACGAATTCGGCACCATGGGCGTCGGCAATCTCGCGTACCTGCTGGACATAGTTGTTATCATCGATCAGGTGGGCTTCGTCGACGTTGGCCACATAGATGATCTTCTTGCCGGTGAGAAAGCGCAGCTCGCGGTTCAGGACATCGTAGGCATCCGCCGTCGGGTCGGGATAGGCCGATACGGGCAGACCACGCTCCAGTTGATCCTTAATGGCAGTACCCACTTCCAAAACCGCCTGCAGTTTGCGGTCGCCTTTCACCTCACGCGAGAGACGGTCGAGCTTGCGTTCGAGCTGCTGCAAGTCGGCCAGGATGAGCTCCATATTGATAATTTCGATATCTTCGCGCGGATTGGGCGTGGCGGAGATGTGCACCACATTGTCGTCATCGAAGCAGCGCACGACGTGCACGATGGCGGCGGTCTCGCGGATATTTGCCAGGAATTGGTTGCCCAGGCCTTCGCCTTGGCTGGCGCCTTTGACGAGACCGGCGATGTCGACAAACTCGACCGTGGCGTAGATCAATTTTTCCGGCTTGACGAGGGCGGCCAACTTTTCGACGCGCCCATCCGGCACGGGCACGATGGCGCGGTTGGGCTGGATGGTGCAAAAGGGATAGTTCGCCACTTCGGCGTTTTGCGTTTTGGTGAGTGCGTTAAAGGTCGTGCTCTTGCCCACATTGGGCAAGCCAACAATGCCGATGCCGAGTGCCATATCGATTCCCTATCTGTTCGTGCGTTTGACCTGCTCTAAACCAGGCGCCTGCGCAAACGCGCGGCAACCTTGATGATCTAAGCATAGTCTACACTGAAGGGCGGGCGATTCGAAACTTTGGGGGGTGCGGCACGCGGCGCACACGCTTGGAACGGGCGATGTACTGCGATTGTACGCGGCGACGACCCGCCTCAAGCGTAGAGGCGGGTCGTTGCTGCAGACGTCAATCCCGGAAAATCACGCGCATCCCTGAATCGGGTAAAGCACGGTCACGCCTTGGTGACAAAGGGCAGGAACACCACGGCATCCAGGTTGCGCGGGGCGTCGGGGTCGAGTCCTTTGGCCATCGAGCGATGATAGGCCAGAAGTTGCAGGGCGGGTAGATAGAGCACGGGCATGGCCCAGGCGGGCAGGGCAGCGGGCAAGGTGAGCGACAGGTCAGCCACGGCGTCTTTGGTACGCGGGCCGATCGACAGGATGGTGGCGCCAAGGGCAGCCATCTCGTCGAGCACGGCCTGCTCTTGCGCCTGGGCGGCTTGCGAGAGCAGACCGACGACCAGGGTGGTGTCGTCGACCATCGCCTTTGGCCCGTGGCGGAATTCCAGGAAATGGTAGACCTCGCTGCCGGTGAGCGACATTTCTTTCATTTTCAACATGGCTTCGGCAGCCATGCCAAACTGCGGCCCGGAGCCCAGGAAGAAGAGGCGCGACAGATCCAGGTTGGCGGCGATGGCGGCCATACCCGGCTCGACCTGGCCCAGCAGGGTTTGGCCAATCTTGGGAAGAAAGTCGAGCACCGCGAGTTCCTGGCCACCGAGGTGGCCGGCCAGCGCTTGCACCAAGACCAGCATGCTGGCGAAGGAGCGGGTCTGCGCGATGCTCTGCTCCTGCGCCGACGGCACGACGAGGGCAAAGTCGACTTCCTGCGCGACAGGGGTGTCCGGGTAGCAGGTGATGCCCCATACCCCGGCGCCGCCCGCAGCCCGGAAGGTCTGCATGGCAGCCAGCGTCTCGCTGGTGGTGCCGGAGCGCGAGATGACGACGAGCAGGGTCCGGCTGGGATTCGCCAACACCGACGGCGTAAAGAGGCAGAGTTCGGAGGCCGGCACGCCGCGGCAGGGGACGCCGGTTTGCGCCTGCAGCAGGGCGGCAGCCGTCTGCGAAAGGTAGTAGGTGGAGCCGCAACCGGTAAAGATGACTTGAGCGGGGTTCAGGCTGTGCCAGGCGGCGAGCGCCTGGTCCTTTTGCGCGGCAAAGACAGTAAGGGCTTCCTGCCAGGAGGCAGTCTGGGCTGTGATCTCGGCATAGGTGAATGTTCCGTTTGCCATGGTTATTTCTCCTCGAACCAAATAAAGAGGGTTAGGCCGTCAAGACGTGGACGCCTTTGGCGGTGAAGGCTTGGAGCAGATCGGCAGGGGTGTCGCTGTCGGTGACCAGAACGTCGACGGCGGTGGAGGGCGCCACAAAGGCAGTGGAGACACGGCCGATTTTGGTGTGGTCGGCGACGATGACGACTTGTTTGCCGATGGCGAGCAGGGCGCGGTCGGTGCGCATCTCGGGCAAGTATTCGCTGGTCAGCCCTTCCTCAGGGTCAAAAGCGCGGATGCCCATCACCACACGGTCGGCGTGCAACTGGGCCAACGCATCCTCGGCGATGTGACCGATAAAGGAGAGCTCGCTGCGGCGCAACATTCCCCCCAGGCCGATCAGGGTGACGCCCGCCGCATCACCCAAGGCGTTGATCACGAGCAGCGAGTTGGTGATCACGGTCAAGCCGTGGCGCTCGCGCAGACGATGCGCCACTTCCAGCACCGTCGTGCCGCTGCCCAGAAAAACAGTCTCGCCATCCCCAATCAGGCCGGCGGCCAGATAGCCAATGCGCTGCTTGCAGGAAGATTGTTCGACCGAACGCTGCAAGGCAGGGGGTTCGGGCGGCGCACGGCGGACGGCGATGGCACCGCCGTGCACGCGCAGCAACTCGCCGCGGTCGGCCAAGGCGTCCAGGTCGCGGCGAGCCGTGGCCTCGCTAACCGCAAAGATCGCACAGACCTCAGTGACCGTGATGCGGACACGCTGTTCAATCAGGCGGCGCAGTTCTTCCTGGCGTTCCTCGATGGACAGCGTTTTGAGGTGATGTTCAGACATGGCAAGATAGAGATCGCTGGTGAAAGGGCGCGTGTGTTAGGGTCATTATGAGGGTTTCGTGATGGCTTGTCAAGCCCTTTTTGATTGATTTTGCAAGATTTTGCTTGACTTTCGCTCGTTTCAGGGTAGAATAGGAATATCACTCACGAAAAGCGCACAGTGCCCATGAAGATGTTTGACATCGCCGTGATCGGCGAACTGAATGCAGATTTGATCCTGACCGGCGCGGTCAAGCCGGCGTTTGGCCAGGTGGAGCAGATCGTCGACGATGCCACGCTCACCGTGGGCAGTTCGGGCGCGATCTTCGCCTGCGGGGCGGCGCGCCTCGGGCTAAAGGTGGCCTACTGCGGACTGGTGGGTGACGACCAGTTTGGCCGTTTTATGCTCGAAAAGCTGGACGAGCGGGGCGTGGATGTGGCCGGCGTGCTGGTCGATCCGGCGGTCAAGACCGGGCTGAGCGTGATCCTCTCGCTGGGCGATGACCGGGCGATCCTGACGCACCTGGGCAGTATCGCCGCGCTGCGCGCCGACCAGGTGAGCAACACCATCCTGGGGCGCACCCGGCATGTGCATGTTTCCAGCTTTTTCCTGCAACACGCACTGCGACCAGGGTTGCCCATGTTGCTGGCGGCCACGCGTGGCGCCGGCGCCACGGTCTCGCTGGACACCAACTGGGATCCAACCGAACGCTGGAATGACGGTCTGACCGAAACGTTGCGCCATGTCGACGTGTTTTTGCCCAACACGCAAGAAGCCCTGGCGATTGCCGGCGCCCCTTCGCTGGAGCAGGCGTTGAGCCGGCTGAGCCGGCGCATTGCGACGGTGGTCGTGAAACAGGGCAGTGCAGGCGCCATCGCCCGCCAGGGTGAAACAACCGTCGAAGACGCCGGCTTTCGGGTGCCCGTGGTCGACAGCACGGGCGCCGGCGACAGTTTTGATGCAGGATTTCTCTATGGCTATCTCCACGAGTGGGGATTGGCTGAGACGTTGACCCTGGGCTGTGCGTGCGGCGCCCTGTCGACACGCAGCGCCGGCGGCGTGGATACCCAGGCGACGCTTGGCGAAGCCCAAAAACTGATTGCACAAAGAAGGTAAAACGATGAGACCCTTACATGAGTTGATTCACCGCATCATCGAACTGCGGCAAACGAGCGCGGCGCAGGTCTGCCTGTTTGCCGCCTGCCCCAATTCAGCGGCGGTGCTGGAGGCGGCCGTGCTCGTGGCGGCGCGCAACAATGCACCCATGCTCTTCGCCGCCACGCTCAATCAAGTGGATCGCGACGGGGGCTATACGGGCTGGAGCGCGGCGCAGTTCGTGGCGGAGATGGAGCGCTACGCCGCCAAATACAAGTGGACGGGGCCGCTTTACCCGTGCCTGGATCATGGCGGGCCGTGGCTAAAGGATCGGCACACGCTGGATCAGCTATCGTTGGCCGAGTCGATGGACGAAGTGAAGGCCAGCCTCACGGCGTGTCTGGCCGCCGGCTACAAACTGCTGCACATCGACCCGACCGTGGATCGCACACTGCCGCCCAATGCACCCGTGCCAATCGACCTGGTGGTGGAGCGGACGGTGGACCTGATTGCGCACAGCGAAGCGGAGCGGGAGCGGCTTGGGCTGCCGCCGGTGGACTATGAAGTCGGCACCGAGGAAGTGCATGGCGGGCTGGTAGATCTGGACAACTTCCGGCGCTTTCTTTATGGGCTGCGCGACCAATTGGCGGCACGGCAGTTGCCGCATGCGTGGCCCTGCTTTATCGTGGGCAAGGTCGGCACGGATCTGCACACCTCTTTCTTCGACCCCGTCACAGCGGCCGAGCTCTTTGCGATTGTGGCGCCGCTCGGTTCGCTGATCAAGGGGCATTACACGGATTGGGTGGAGAATCCCGAAGCCTACCCGGCGAGCGGCATGGGCGGGGCGAATGTGGGGCCGGAGTTTACGACAGAGGAATACCTGGCGCTGGCCGAGTTGGAAGCCAAGGAGAGCGCGCTGCGGCGCAGCCGACCGGGCACAAAGCCGGCGGGGTTTCTGGCCGCCCTGGAGCAGGCCGTCTATGAATCGGGCCGCTGGAAGAAGTGGTTGCAGGCGGACGAGCAGGGATTGGCATTCTCGTCGCTGACGGCGGCGCGGCGGGCGTGGTTGGTGCAAACCGGGGCACGCTATGTGTGGACGGTGCCCGCGGTGCAGGCTGCACGTGTGCGGCTCTATGCGAATCTTGGCCCGGTGTTGCCCGACCCGCACCAGGTTGTGGTGGAACGCATCGCGCGGGCGATGGAGCGGTATGTGGTCGCGTTCCATTTGTTTGACGCGAATACGTTGTTGGAGAACACGTAAAGCAGCATGGCCCACCCTTGCCAGCCGGAAGCGGTCCCTGCTCACTCCCCGACGAGCGGGAAAGCGGCCACGCGTAGATTGGTGGAGCCGTAGGGGATCAACTCAATCTCCTCGACGGGTTCGCTTGAAGGGTGCGGGCCGCCGGTGATTGGGCCGGCGGAGTTATTTTCCAAAATCCAGTGTGGCAGACGGCGTCCGCGCGCGGTGAGACGGACGGGCGCCTGGTCCGGGGCAAAGGGGAGCGGCCCGGGGCCGGTGGTTGTGACCGTGAACGCATTGGCCACGGTCTGTTCGTCGAGAAGCAGGCCGTAGTTCCACGGCGTGGTGGGATAGACTTCCCAGTCGGCGTGGGGCAGAACGCCGCCCACCTGTGTCCACTGCTCTCCCATGTGCAGGCCATAGAGCAGCGGGCCGCGATAGATCGAGACGAGGCCGGCATGGCCGCGCGTGAGGCGCAGGGCCATGGGAAAGTCCAGGGTGATGGCTTCATCGCCCTGCCAGGTGCGCTCCACGCGCACAAACTCGCCGGCCACGACCGCGATAGACGTGCCGGCCACGCTGAGTTGGGCACCGGCAGCCCATGCCGGAATACGCAGCAGCAAGGGGAAAGCGACGGGCCGGTCGACGGCGACGGTCATGCGCACAGCGCCGTCGAAGGGATAGGCGGTGTCCACCGTGAGACGCACGGGCGTGCCCCCAACCACGGTCGTGCGCGCCACGCAGGGACCATAGGCAACCACAGCGAGGCCACCATCGGGGGTCGCCATGATCAGGCTCTTGACCAGTTTTGGCCAGCCTTGGTGCATGTTGGCCAGACAGCAACCAAAGTGCGGCTGCAGCCCATAGATGTTGGAATCGTCCGTGTTATCGGTCCACGCGCGGCGGGCGACCGTGCACGCGACCTGGTTGACCTGTTGGTCGTACTGATGCGCCCACATGTCAGGTTTGAAGGTGGCGGGCCAGGCGTTGTAAGCGACCTGTTCCAGGGCGTCGCCAAAGAAGGGATCACCCAGGATGCGCACCATTTCCTCCAGCGAATACATATACTCGGCCACCGCGCACAACTCGGTGCCGGATGTAGGGTCGGTGCCATGCAGATGTTCGTCGCCGCTCCAGATGCCAGTCGGCTGGCCATGGTGCTTGAGCAGTTGGGCGATGGCCAGGCGGCCGGCCGCGCGGTCCCAAGCGTCGCCGCTCTGTAGGAAAAAGACGGCGGGGGTCTTGATCCCCTGCGCATTGTTGACGACATGGGTGGCCATGTGGGATCGGTACTCGCCGATCAGCAGATCGCCCACGGCGTACTTGGCCTGCAGCGTGGCCCAGTCCATGGTCTGGGACTTGACTTCGGCGGCTAGCTCCATCAGAAAAGCATCGCCGGTGTAGTTGTAGAGCCAGTGGATGGCCAACAAGTTGTCGGCGCCGCGGGCGGCGCCCCAGTTCTCCAGGCGACGGCCCATGAGCATGCGCTGTTGATAGCGGCAATAGTTGGTCATGAATTCGAGCACGCGCGGGTCACGCGTGGCCTCGTAGTAGCTCATCAGCACCTTGAGCACGACCATGCGCGGCCACCAGTCATTGTTGAGGGGGCCAAAGTAGCCGTTGGGCTTCCCGCTGTTAAGAATCCAGTCGATATACTTCTGCGCCTTGACGATCAGGCGCTGGTCGTCCAGCACATAGGCCAGCGGCACTAACCCGTCGCAATAGTACGGTGCGCGCTCCCAGTCGTGGTCTGTGCCGCCAAGCCAGCCGCAGGTGAGACCCACGTCGGGCCAGAATTCGTCGAGGTGGCCGGTGAGGCCGTTGGCTTGGATCTGCAACTGGTCAAGCAGCCAGCCGCGCGGGCGGACGGCGCCGACGGGCAGGGCGAGCAAGGCGGACGGCTGCAGGGGAGAGCGATTGGCGGGCAGTGGCTGGGGATTCATCGAATGGGTTCCTGAGTAAAAAAATGGGACACGGATGACACGGATTCACATCAGCCTTTGACGGCGCCACCCATCATGCCCTGCATGTAGTAGCGCTGAAGGATCAGAAAAAGAATGACACACGGGAAGATAGTGACGGTGATGCCGGCCTGCAGGGCGCCCCAGTCGATGGCGCCATAATAGCCGCTGCGCACACTAGTGAGCAGGATGGGCAAGGTAAACTTGCTCTCTTGCGTCATGATAATCAGCGCGGCCAGGAACTCATTCCAAGCGTTCAAGAAGGCGTAGATGGCGACCGTGACGATGCCGGGGCGGACCAGGACCAACATCACGCTGGTCAACATCTTGATCGTGGAACAGCCGTCAAGCAGCGCCGCCTCTTCAATCTCGCGCGGGACCGCGTCAAACGAGTTGCGCATCATAAAGACGCCAAACGGCAACTGGAAAGTAATGTAGACCAGCGCCAGACCGAGCAGGGTATTTTGCATCTTGACCGCGCTCAACATCAAGAAGAGCGGAGTCAGGATGGACTGAAATGGAATCATTAACGCGGCCAACGTCATGATGAACAGCACATTCTTGCCTGGGAATTGAAAACGCGAGAAGCCAAAGCCCGCCAACGTGCTTAGGACAATTGTGCCAAAGACCGTGATCAGGGCCACACTGGCGCTGTTAATCACGTATTGCGTGATGCCGGCGCCGTATTTGTTGAGCTTGATATAGTTGTCCAGGGTGAGGGCCGACGGCATATAGGTGGGCGGCACCGCCGACGCTTCCTTGGGTGGTTTGAAGGAGGTGAGCGTGGACCAGAAGATCGGGAACAGGAAGACCACCGCCAACACGATACACACCGTGTAGAGCGTAATCCTGGAGACGCGGCGCCCCCAGCGGGCGGATGAGGTATGGGTTGTGGGCGTGCTTGCGGTCATGGTCACTCTCGAATCAAACAATTGGACACGAATTGCACAGATGACACCGATTGACGGTGGTTGGTCTCAATAGGTCGTATCGTCGCGCAACAGACGCAACTGGACG
>Ga0105047_10001529_pt1 | contig 41554 bp, 32 predicted proteins | sample MAT04_FD_78384 | JGI IMG/M metagenome (GOLD analysis project Ga0105047, IMG submission 78384) | Freshwater microbial communities from Lake Fryxell liftoff mats and glacier meltwater in Antarctica - MAT-04 (megahit assembly) | ecosystem: Environmental > Aquatic > Freshwater > Ice > Liftoff...
CGACGCACTAACGAACAGTGCGGCGATGGGAAGGCCGAGATCGGGCGGAACCACGAAGTAGGCGGCGACGGCGAGGGCGATCGTACGCAACACCCAGCCTAACGCCACGGTGATAACCCGAGTCTTCTTCGAGCAGGTTTCCGTCAGGTCGTCCCACATCGAGGCAAAGACCCCGACCAGCAACAGCACCATCGCCATATGCGGCAGGAAGAAGCGCGGCGACGACGGCGAATTCCATTGCTCCAGCGGGAACGGCGAGTTGTGCCAGTTGCCCGCGACCGCCCCTGCGACGATGCCCAGCGCCGCGGCGGGCAGCCGGAAGCGTTTGCCTGCCAAGGCTGCAATTCCGAAGACGACCGCCGCGGCACCGGCGGCCGGCAGTAAGCGAGTCTGGATGATTTCCAGGACATCCGCCGACGGCGGCAGGGTCGGCGTCACGAACGGCATCTTGACTCCCGAGAATGAAGAAAGCGGGCGAAGGGTTTCTTCGCCCGCCTCGAAATCGTTCGGTCGATGTGCCTACTTCTTGCTGGTGTCGACCGTGATCTTGAGCGCAACATCGTCATCGATTTTGCCGGTGCCGTAGGTCATGCCCCACTCGCTGCGCTTGATCTTGAACTCGCTCGCAAGCATCAGAGCGCCGCCTTCGACTTTCGTGGCGGACTCGAAGGCGACCGGCTTGGACTTGCCGAGCATGGTCAGGTCGCCGGTGTGCTTGAAGCCCTTGTCGGACTTTTCGGTCTTGATGATCTTGAACATCGCCTTGGGGAATTCCTTGGCATTGAAGAAGTCCGGCGACTTGAGATGGCCCGTAAGCTTGTCGTCGTCCGAAAACATCGAGCTGATTTCGATGGTCACTTCGAGCTTGAGTTCCGCGGCCGGGCCGGAGGCGGTGCCGGTCAGCTTCTTGAAGCCACCGGTGTGCTTGCCGTCCGTCTTGGTGCCGGTGAATTCGATTTTCGTGTTTTCAGCGGTCAGCTTGATGTCGTCCGCCGAGGCGTTGACGCCGACGAGTGTTGCCGCTGCAAGGGCCAAACAGAACCGAACCATGACGAGTCTCCAAATGTATTTGCAGGGAAGGTGGTGCCACATAAGCGCCGCACCGCAAATCCTAGGAAATTACAACCGGTACAGTCGATGCTTTCATGAAATTCGCGTAAACCTCACGTCGATTTGCGCTTAATCACCTGAAGTTTCACCATGTCCAGAATGAAAGTCTTCTCGCCTGCGGCCGCGAAGCGGACCTTGATCCGCCGCAAGGCCCCGACTCCGCTGAGCACGGTCACCTGGCCGATGCCGTAGTCCGCATGTTGGACGACTTGGTCGACGGCAAACCCTCCATCCGAAGCGGCGACGACCGACGCCGGGGCGGGCTTGACGGGCGGCAGCCCGCCGGGACGCACGCCGTAGCCCGCGTTGCGGGCCGTGTCCCCGACCTTGCCGCGCCATTCGTCCAACGCGGCGCGGGGAATGTTCTTCATCATCGACAAGTCGTCGTGAAGCACTTCCTTCGGCAACTCTTCGAGAAACAAACTCGGCACGGCGTACAGCGCTTGCCCGCGGAACTCCCGCAGCCGCGAATGCGAAAGGTACAGTTGCCGCATCGCGCGGGTCATGCCGACGAAGCAGAGCCGGCGTTCCTCTTCGATGTCCTCATCCTTGCCCAGGCTCCGTTCGTGGGGCAGCAGACCTTGTTCGACGGCCATGAGGTAGACGATCGGGAACTCCAGCCCCTTGGCGGCATGCAGCGTCATCACACTCACGCGGTCCGCCGATTCATCCCAGGAGTCCACGTCGGCGGCGAGCGTGATCTGTTCGAGGAAGTCCATGAGCGTGCGCGAGGAATCCTCTTCCGCGAACTGTTTGGCCGCGGTGATGAGTTCCTCGATGTTGGCGAGCCGCTCGGCATCCTCGTCGTCACCCGTGTCCTGCAAGGCTTTCTTGTAGCCCGACTTATCGAGCACCAGGCGGATGTACTCGTGCGGCGGCAGGTCGAGTTGCGTGCGCAGTTCAATCATCAGTCGCGTGAAGTCGCGCAGGCCGTTGACGGCCTTACCGCGAATGTCCCCGATGTTGTGAACTTCCGCGGCCGCCTTCAACAGCGACATGTCGCGTTCACCCGCATACTTCACGAGTCGATCCAGCGAGACCTTACCGATGCCGCGGGTCGGCTCGTTGACGGCACGGAGGAAACTGAGGCCGTCGAGCGGATTGACGCTGAGCCGCAGGTAGGCGAGCACATCCTTGTTTTCCTTGCGGTCGAAGAACGCCAGGCCTTTGACGATCTGGAACGGCACGCCGTGCTTGACGAAGGCCGATTCGAGCGTTCGAGTGAGTGCGTTGATCCGCAGAAACACCGCATGATCGCGATAGCGCGCCTTGCCTTCGGTGACGGCTTTCCTGATGCGGATGACGACCCCCTCGGCTTCGTCCATGCCGTTGTCGAAGGTCAGCACCCGCACCGGGTCGCCGGCGGGGTTTTCCGTGACGAGTTGCTTCTTCTTCCGCTGCTTGTTGTGGTCGATCAGCACGCTCGCGGCATGCAGGATTGCCTTGGTGCTCCGATAGTTCTGTTCGAGTGTAATGACCTTCGCGTTCGGGAAATCGCGCTCGAAGTCCATGATGTTCCTGATGTCCGACCCGCGCCACTTGTAGATCGACTGGTCGGGGTCGCCGACGACGCAGAGATTCGGCTCCAGAATGCTCAGCCTTCGGGCGATCTCGTACTGGGCCTGATTCGTGTCCTGATATTCGTCGATCAGGACGTACTGAAAGCGGCGGTCCAAATCGGCCCGCAACTCTTCGTTCAGCTTCAGCGCCAACGCGGGCAGGTAGAGCAGATCGTCGAAGTCCATGCCGTTGACGGCCCGCAGTTTCTTCTCGTACAGGTGGTAGGCTTTGGCGACCGCCTGGGTAAAGAAATCGCTCGTCTGCTGTTCGTAGAGCTTTGGCGTGAGCAGTTGGTTCTTGGCCTTGCTGATGGCCCCGGCGATGCGGTCCGGCGTGAACTTGACGTCGTCCAGCCCGGCGGTCGCGAGGGCGTCCTTCACCAGCCGATTGCGGTCGTCGATGTCGTAGATGGTGAAGGTTTTGTCGATGTTGAGCCGGTCGCCGTACTGCCGCAGCAGTCGCGCCCCGAGGCTGTGGAAGGTGCTGACCCAAACTCGGTTGCCCGGCACCAACTGCTCGACCCGCTGCCGCATTTCTCCAGCAGCCTTGTTGGTGAAGGTGATGGCGAGGATGTTGTGGGCCCGCACCCCCTGCGAGAGCAGATACGCCACGCGCCGGGTGATGACGCGGGTCTTGCCCGAGCCGGCCCCGGCGAGGATGAGCAGCGGTCCACAGCGATGCGTGACCGCGTCCTGCTGAGCCTGAGTCAGATCCTTCAACAGTTCGTCGGCGGCTGCCATGTCGCCCTTTCCGAGTCGGCATAGGCGCCGACCCCTTCCCGCGAAACAATGAATCAACGGGAATTCTATGCAGGTCGGACGGAAGGCGACGTCAATGGTGCTCGTGGGGATGGGAACGCAGATCGTCGAAGTGGTGCGGATCCGCCACCTGATGGACCGCCACGCCGAGGTGTTCCTCGACCGCGTCTTCACGCCCGGCGAACAAGCGTATTGCCGAGATCGCGTGCGCACGGCCGAGCACTATGCCGCGGTGTGGGCCGCCAAGGAAGCAACGCTGCGAAGCCTCGGCACAAGCTGGAACCGCTCGATCGCGTGGACGGACTTGGAGATCGACTGCACGAACCCCCCTGCACCGCGGGTCGTACTTCACGGCGGCATTGCCGCACGCGCGAGAGTGCAAGGCGCTGCCCGCTTCGTCGTCGCTTTGGCCCACACCCGCGCCCACGCCACCGCAACAGTCTTGGCTCTTCAGGGGTGATCATTCTCGGCTCGACAAACAAGCAGGCCCGCGAAGTGTTGAACTTCGCGGGCCTCTCTGGTTCATGGTTCCGACTCGCGTCAATTAGCCGGGTTTGTCGCGGGCAGGTCCGCGAGGGTTTGCGGCCTGGCCAAGTTGCCCGCAGCGACCGGCGTTCCGGCCGAAGAAGCTTGGCGACGGGCGACCGTGCCCGCCCCGACGAACGAGCCGCCGAGGTTGGTGGCATCGAAGGCGAAAAAGTCGTCGAGGACTTGGACGCCCGCACCGGAGTAGACGGTGACGCGGGCACCGCCGCCCGAACCGGCCGCGGTGACAATCTCGCTGCGGCCGTCGCCGTTGATGTCGAGAGAGGCGACGCGGACGCCACCGACGAACGTGGACTCGAAGGCGAAGAAGCCCGCGATCGTAGCCCCCGTGCGGCCGTCGAAGGCCCGCACGTCCGGTCCACCGCCGGCATCGGCACCGGTGATGATGTCCGGTGTGCCGTCCCCGTTGAAGTCCCCGGCCGCGACAAACACACCGCCGCTGAAGCCGCTGCCGTAGGGGGCGAAATCGCGGATCGGCGTTTGCGTGGCTCCGTTGAACACGATCACCCGAGTCGGCACGCCGGCACCGGTGGTCGCGATCACGTCGTCCCGGCCATCGCCGTTGATGTCCGCCGCGGCAACGCGGACGCCGCCGCGTTGTGCCGAATCGAAGGCGAAATAATCTGCGATCACCGTCGGCTGCGACGTGCCGTTCAGGCTCAGAATGCGGACGCGGGGGCCGCCACCCTGATCCGTGCCGGTGATGATCTCGCCGATGCCGTCCCCATTGACGTCGCCGATGGCGACCGACAAACCGCCGACGTAGGTCGGCTCGTAGGCGAAGAAGTTTGCAAGCTCCGAGCCGTCGACACCGCTGAAGGCCCGGATGCGCGGGCCGCCGCCGACGCCGGTGCCGGTGACGATGTCCGGTACGCCGTCGCCGTTGATGTCCCCCACCGCGGTGCGAACGCCGCCGGTGTAGGCTTGTTCGTACGCGAGGAAGCGGAACTTCTCGATGCCCGTGGCATAGTCGAAGACGCGGACGATCGGTGCGGTGCCGACCCCGGCACCGGTCGCGACGAGGGCGAAACTGGTCGAGCTGAGTGCCGTTGCCGGGAAGCTCGGTTGCAGGTTCAGATTACTCACCGGCGAGACCACACCGGGGAAGCTCGGCAGTTCGGCCGGCTGAGGCGCCGCGGGCAGCGTGGCAACCGGGCTTCGCGTCGACGACAGGAAATCCCGTTTGGACGGGGGCACTTGAGGCGAGGTCGGCGGCACCTGGCCCGACGAACTCAGGACTTCGCCGAAGTTGTAAGGCCCACGCAGCGGAGCGGACGCGGTCAGCGTCACCCCGGTGAACATGTTGGTCGTCATCACCGGCCGTGAGGTCGAGGTCGGGTCGCCGTCCTGCAGTTGCCAGTCGTCGTAATCGACGGGCTGGGTTTCCGTCAGCCTGTAAACGCCGTAGGGAAGCGTCGGGAAGTCGTAACGGCCTCGATCGTTGGTCAGTACCGTCAGGCCGCCGGGAACGTCCGCCGAGGTCAAGGCTCGCGCGAAAGGCGTGCCTGGGAAGATCGTGCCGCTGATGGTCACGGGCACGCCCGAGAGCGGGAGTTCGCCCGCCTCGAAGATGCCGTTGCGGTTGATGTCGTACCAGACGTAGCCGAAGGTGCCGGCCGTCGGAATTTCACCGAAGTTGTTGTTGATGCTGTTGTCGTCCGCATTCAGGCGAATCGCGGAGAGGATGTCGTTGCCCGTCGTCCCGCGGACCACACCGGCGATCGTGCCCGCCGTGTCCAGACCGTCGTACAGGGTACCTTCGGGTTGCTGCTCGCGGAGCACGTAATTGCCCGGGACGAGGTTGGTGAACTTGTAGGCCCCGGTCGTGTCGGTGAGCTGGGACAGTGCGACCACATTGCCGTTGTCGTCGGTACCGTTGAGGTACACCCGCGTGCCGGGGATCGGCCGTTCGCCGGCATCCCGCACGCCGTTGATGTTGGCATCGACGTAGACGAACCCGGAGATCATGGTGACGCCCGGGACGACCGGCGGGTCGATCAGGCCGAAGTCCTGACGCAGGTTGGCGAGGCCGCCTTCATCCGGATTCGTTCCGGCCGTCAGCACGAAGTTGCCGGTGCGGATGGAGCCGTCGGCTTGCGTCGTGCCCTTATCCTTGTCGTTGAGGTTGTTTTGCTCGGCCGGCTCGAAGGCGTTGTTCGTACCCGTGGAGCTGCGAAGCCCGGCGGGCGGAATGATGGCGACCGCGTACACCCCAGGCTGCAGATCCGAGAAGCGGTACAAGCCGTTGGCGTCGGTCGTGGTCGTCGCCAAGATACGGTTGTCGCCACTGAGCAGGCGGACCGTCACGCCTGCGATCGGAGCCTCCCCCGGATCGAACATGCCGCTGTTGTTCGTGTCCTTGAACACCAAGTCGCCGATGGCCAGAAGCACCGGCGGCGGCGGTACGGTCGGCACGAACAGGCCGAAGTCCTGCCGCAGGTTGGCCGAGCCGTTTTCGTCCGGGTTGCCGGTGCGGTTGAGCGTGATCTGACCGGCGCGGATGGTACCGTTCGGCTGAGTGGTCCCCTTGTCCTTGTCGTTGAGATCGTTCTGCTGGGCCGGTTCGAACTCGTTGTTCAAGCCGGTCGAACTGGACAAGCCGGTGGGGCGGACGATGCCGACGCTGTAGTTGCCCTGCGTCAGGTTCTCGAAGCGATAGAGGCCGCCCGCGTTCGTCGTCGTCTGCGCGATCGAGGTGCCGGTGCCGTCGAAGAGGATCACGGTCACGTTCGGGATGCCGGTTTCACCGAGCGTCGGGTCAAACATGCCGCTGTTGTTCGCATCCAGGAACACGAGATCGCCGATGGCGAGCGGGCGAAAGAAGCCGAAGTCCTGGTTGCGGTAGCTGCTGTCGTTGGCGACCGTGTCCGCGGCGGTGGCGGACGCGGGTCCGTCGAGGTCGTCGAGCGGAGCCTGGCCGAGTTGGGCATTGACGACCGGACCGCGAACGACCAGGCCGCCGACTTGCGTCGTGCCGTGGTCGAGGTTGTTGGCGGGGTTCTCCGGATTGGTCACCGGCTCGAACGGTCCACTCAGCGAGCCGCTGGTGCCGCTGCTCGAGCGGAAGCCTGTGGGAATGACGACTTCGACACGGTAGTTTCCGGGAAGCAGATCGCCGAACAGGTAACCGCCGTCGGCCGCCGTAGTGGTGGCGATGGCTTGCGAGTTGAGGCCGAGAACCGGATTCCCGGCACCGTCCAGCAGGCGAACCACGACGCCGCCGATGCCGGTTTCCCCGTTGGCCGCATCGTAGATGCCGTTGTTGTTGAAGTCGTCCCAAACGAAGTCGCCGATGCTGACCTTGCGGTACAAACCGAAATCCTGCCGCAGGTTGGCGCGGTTGGCTTCACCGCTCGAAAGCGGGTCCGGGTTCGACGCGTCGCCGGGGTTGAACAGCGTCACGGGCGTGCGGACCGCGATCCGCTGCGAACCGACGATCGCGGTACCGTGGTCGGCATTGTCGGTGAGGTCGTTGCCCGGCAGGCCCGGCTCGAACGGGCCGCTCATGCTGCTGCCGTTGACGCCCGAGCTGCTCATGTAGCCGGCAGGCGGCGTGATGCGGACGACGTAGTCCCCGGGCACGAGATTGCTGAAGAGATACGTCCCGTCCGCGAGCGTGGTCGTCGTGATCGGAGCGCTGGTTTCGTCCCGAAGCGGGTTGCCTGCGGAGTCGAGCAATTCGACCACGATGCCGGAAATCCCGGCTTCGCCGGCTTCGCGAAGGCCGTTGTTGTTAACGTCTTCCCAGACGAGGTTGCCGAGTTCCAACGGCAGGAAGACGCCGAAGTCCTGATCGCGGTAGCGGCTCGTGGCCGGGGCCGGATCGTTCTGGAGACCTGCCGGAATCGTGGTCGGATCGACGACGATCGCCCCGCCGACCGCCGCCGTGAGGCGCGGGCCGTTGATGAAACCGCCGGCATCGGTGCCGTGGTCGGTGTCGTTGGGCGTATTCGTCGTCACCGGCTCGAACGGCCCGGTCGGGCGGCCGACGGTGCCGGTGCTGCTGCGGTAGCCCGCCAGCGATCCGCTGCGCACGAGCACGACCTGATAGGTGGCCGGAGCGAGATTCGTGAACAGATAGCCGCCGTTTGCATTCGTGGTCGCGGTGCCGACGGTCGTGGCCGTGGGGCCGGTCACGTCCAACAGGATGACCGAAGCGCCGACCACGGCCGCTTCGCCGGGATCCCGCACGCCGGAGTTGTTCCGGTCGAACCAGACGCGGTCGCCGATGCTGATCGGCTGGTAGAAGCCGAAGTCCTGGGTGCGGTCGCTGTCGGCGTCCGCGGCATTGTCGGTCAGGCCGAGGTCGCCGGTCGGTGCGGTCGTTTCCAGAGTCGGTGCGGTGCCGGGTTGCAGGCTGACGAGCGACGCGATCACGAAGCCGTTCGGCTGGGTCACTCCGTGGTCGAGGTTGTTGGCTTGCGGCAGCGGTATCAGGTTGGCCGGCTCGAACGCGCCGACCGCTTGGCCGTTGGTACCGGAGCTGGACAGGAAGCCGATGAGGTTCGGGTTCAGTACCGGATCCGTCGGGATCCGGACGCGGTAATCGCCGGGGTTCAGATTGGTGAACAGGTAGCCGCCTTGGGCATTCGTCGTCGCGGTGGCAAGCACAGTGTCCGTCGCGTTGACGAGTTGCACGAGCACCCCGCCGATCGGGGCTTCCCCTTGTTCCCACGTGCCGTTGTTGTTGCGGTCGTTCCAGACGTAGTCGCCGAGGCTGAGACGGTAAACGAAGCCGGCGTCGAACGAGTGGTCCGTCGTGCCGGGGCCTCCAGTCGTCAGCGCGATGACGCCGTTGCCGCCGACGGCCAAGGCATCGCTGTCCCGAATGTCTTCGGTGTTGCCGGAGATGTTCGCGGTTGTGAGCGTCAGGGCGCCGAGTGCGGATTGGACCAGCGGAATGCGGACTTCGTAGGCCATGTTCGGCAGCAGGTTCGCCACGCCGTAGGTCTTGCCCGGCACGCGCAGGTTTGCGGCCGGAGCGAGCAAACTCGTGAAGAAGTAATTGCCGTTGATGTCGGTCGTCGCTTCCGCGATCGACGCGCCGTCCTTGAACAACAAGACGCGGACGCTCCCCAGGCCGGGGTCGGTCGGGTCCTGCCGGCCGTCGCGGTTCAGGTCGGCCCAGACCTTATTGCCGATTTCCATGCCGGTGGGCGCGATCGCCACCAGGTCGCCGATGCCGTTCGCCTTGGCGAACGTATCGGACGCTTGACCGAAAGTGAACTGCGTCTGGTAGAGCTGATAACCGCGAACGGCGTCGCCGATGCGGGAAGTGTCGCCGTTGACCGCGCGGTTGCGATAGAAGCGGATGCCGCCGGCATCGTACTGCTGGCGAACCTGGGCCGGGTCGAAGGTCGTCACGACGACATCGTCGTAACCCGGCAGTTGAAGGACGCCGCCGACGGACAGTTCCTGGTGATCCTCGAAGGCATCGTTCAGGCCGGGTTGCAGATAGTCGCCGTAGTAAAACTCGCCGTTGCCGGGGCCTTGCTGATTGCCGACCCCACCCGAGGCGACGACCGTATTGCCCGGCGAAGCCGCGTTGTTTTCCAGCGTCCAACGGGACGCGATCACGTTGCCGGTCGATTGCTGATTCAGGAAGGCCCGCAGCGTATCCCCGCCGGAGATGCCGGTGAAGAGCGAATTCGGATCGGAAACGAGGCTCGGCGTCTGATAGCCGAATTGATCGCCGGAGCGGTCCCGCAGACCCAACGTGACGTTGCCGTCCGAATCGAAGGCCAAGCCGGTGAGCCAAGCCTGGGGATAGAAGCCGATATTCGGCAGATTCGAATTGGTGATGTTGCGGTACACCGGAGTCCACGGCAGCCATTCGGCCGGAATCACCGTGGCGGCGCTGGGCGTCTGGCCCGGGCTGCCGTCGATGCCGGGCTGGATGTAACCGCGGTTGTAGTTCAGCGGCGTGTCGAGCACCGGAGCCGTCGTGGTCGCGTTGCCGTTGAGATCGACGAACGTGCCGCCGCCGGTCGCGCTGCCGTTGGCGTCAACATTCAAGCGATATTGGAACACGTAGGCCCGCATGACGGACGGATCTCCGACCACCGTGCCGTTGGCGGTCGTCGATTCGGCGGAGTTCACGGCCCCGACGTAGATCGAGCCTTTGTAGTACTGCACGGCGAAGGGCCGCAAATCGCCGAGGCGGGTCGCATACGTGCTCCCGCTGCCGCCGGTAACCGAAATCGGGATCGGCAGGTCGACGGCCGTCGGCGTGCCGTTGGGATTCTGCAGATCGACGACGTAAAGCCGACGATCACCGAGGGCGACCGTGTACAGGAACCGGCCGGTCGGATCGACGTCCAAGCCGCCGAGCCCGGACTTGCCCACGGCGTCCCAGCCGGCCTGTGATCCGTTTGCGTTGAAGAACAGACCGTCGCGGATGTACGGTTCCTGATTCGCAGGGACGCTGGACGCCCACTGCGGATCGTTGCGGAAGTTTATGCCCGTCGAGCCGGGCGCCAGCGTTTCAAGGTCCAACAGCTGGGTCGCGTCCGTCACCTGGGTATTGTTGCCGCTCGGCGCACCGTCCACGGCGTAGATGGCGCCCGGGCCGCCGGGGCCCCAGCCGCTGTGTCGCTTCGTAAACGCGGCCGCGTAAATCTGATTGGTCGACTTGTTGTAGCCGAGGCCCCACGTCGCGCCGATTTCGCCGAACGGCACCTGGATGCTGTAGGTCGTCGGTTCGACGAACGGCCCAGCTGCGGCGGGGCTGAATTGGCCCGGTGGGTTCGGCGCCGGAATCGAGGAACCCGAATTGTACGGGAAGGCGTACAGCGAACCGCGATCGGCGAACGCGCCGTTGCTGGCACCAAAGATGTAACGCTGTGTGGCAATCAGCGGGTTGTCCGGCGTGATGTCTTCGTAGCGCGTCAGCGCGAGGTTCAGGCCACCGGTGCTGCCGTTGTCGACCACACCCGCGGTTTGAAGCGCCGTCCCGGTCAAGGTGCCGGACGGGCCGTAGGAAATGCCGGCAGGTAGGTTCGTGAATTCGAGCCGATAGGATCCGCCACCGGAAACGGTCAGCGTGTAGTTGCCTGCGACGTCCGTCGTCGCCGTGCCCGCGACCGTATTCGCCTGATCGAACGCGCGGATGGTGACCGGAGTGCGGACGGTATCCCACGGCTGGGCACGACCGTTGAATCCGACTTCGCTGGAGAGTGTCGTCGTGCCGGCGCCGATGTTGTCGATCGTGACCGGTGCGAAATCGAAGCGACCGTTCTGATTGGTGTCGAGAAACACCGTGCCCGTGAAGGTCGCGGCCGGCACTTCGCGTTCTTCGAGGCGATGCACGTCCAGCTTCGAGAGCCGCGTCAGCGATCCCTTGCCGGGCTTGACCGACTTCCGCTTCCGCACTGTGGTCGTTTTCGTCGGTTCCAGCATAGCTACCTCGTCCGATCGTAAGTCGATGTTGGGAGTATCGTGGGTGATGATCTGAACCACCGTAAGGTTCAGTCTGGACTGATAATTTCTTCTGTCAACACAAACAGAAGTAGGTCGAGTGAGTTTCGGAAAATCCTGCCGAACCATGTCGGAAACACCGACACTACCTGTCTTCGGTTCGCACTTCAGATCGACGACGAAGACGGGGTTGAGATTGCGGGATTTAACATACAGCTTCGTTTCACATTGGTGAAAACCGGCAGTTTGCCCTCAATCGGCTATCCGGGTATGCCCGGTGACATTCCAGCGTTTTGAGAACCGGGAACCTTTGGATTTGACGGGGAAGATTGGAGAACTCACAACCCTGAAACCGATAAGCATGGGGAAGAACTCTGACGGTCTTGAACCGGCATGCGCGGGGAAGGAATCCCTGCAAACCAGGCTAAACAAGGAGGTTTTATGTTGACCCGTTTTCTTGGGGGCATCGCCGTCTGCATCGCTGCAACGGGCATGCTCGCCGCCCAGCAGCCGTACATTCCGGCTTCCCCCTACCCGACCCGACAAGTCGCCATGCAGCCGCCAACTGTGGCGACGCCCGATGCACTCAAGAACTTTAAGCCTTCAGCGTTGCTGCCCGCACCAAGCGCCCCGACGGTTCCGCCGGTTCTTGGAACGCCTCCAACTCCCGGCACGCAGTCCGCGCCGCCGATGATGGCCGCTCCGACCATGCAAGCCCCAGCCTTGGCCGCTCCGGCGTATTACGCTCCCGGCGCCATCGCCGATCCGGCCGGCGTCTGCCCGACCGGCGCCTGCCCACAGATCCAAGGCTGCGCGGCCTGCGACTGCCTCTGCGGCCCGCCCGGCCGATTCTGGGTCTCCGCCGAGTATCTCTACTGGCAGACCCAAGGCCAAAACCTGCCCCCGCTCGTCACGCAATCTCCGGCAGGCACCATCCGCGACAACGCCGGCGTCATCGGCACACCCGGTACGAGGATTCTGTACGGCAACAACAACGGCAACGAAGAATGGCGCAGCGGCTTCCGCATCAGCGCCGGAATGTGGCTCGATGAATGCCAACGCTTCGGCATCGGCGGCGACTTCTTCTTCCTCCAGCCCAGCAACGAAAGTTTCGGCATCGGCTCGCCCGGCGACCTGATCCTGTCGCGCCCGTTCGTCAATGCCGCCAACAACGCCAATGCCGCCCAACTCGTGTCATTCAGGAACGATGCCCAGCTCGTCGCCTTCCCCGGTGTGTTGTCCGGTTCGGTCAACGTGACCAACCGCTCCAACGTCCTCGGCGGCGGCGTCAACTTCATCAACAACCTGTGCTGCGATCCCTGCGGTCGTCTCGACTTCACCCTCGGCTACCGCTACCTGAACCTACGGGATGAAATCGTCATCCGCGAAGATCTCACGGCACTGGCCGGGTCGAGCGTTCCCGCAGGTACGCGCTTCCAGATCGAAGACCGCTTCAAGACGGACAACGATTTCCACGGGGTCAACCTCGGCCTCGGCTGGGAACGCCGCTTCAGCCACTTCTTCGTCGGCGTCCGCGGCAGCGTGGCCCTCGGCGTAACGGCTACGACTGTTGAAATCGACGGCTCGACGGTCATCACCCCGCCGGGCGGGGCTCCGCAACGCTTCGTCGGCGGGCTGCTGGCTCAACCGACCAACATCGGCCGCTACAACGAAAACAGCTTCTCGGTGGTCCCGGAAATCGGCGTCCGCTTCGGCGTCCAGGTCACCGAACACATGCGGGCCTTCGTCAGCTACAACTACCTTTACTGGAGTAATGTTGCCCGCGCCGGCGACCAGATCGACCTCCGCGTGAACACTAACCAGATCGCCCCGCCGTCCGCCCTCAACGGCCCGGCCGTGCCCGGCTTCAACCTGCAGAAGACAGGCTTCTGGATGCACGGCGTCGGCGTCGGCATCGAACTTCGCTACTGAAAAACGCGACTCGGACCAAAACGCAGCAACCCCGACAGGACCTTGTTCCTGTCGGGGTTGCTGCGTTTCATCGGTCGCGGTTTACAGGCCGAGGGTGGTCTTGAGTTCGCCGACGAGCTTCATGAGTTGTTCCTTGGCGGCGGTCATCTTGTCGCCCGTCGATTCGGTGACGGCCTTGATGGCGTCCTTGACCTTCGGGAGCAGTTCCTTCGCCTTGGCGATCTTGTCCGCGAACACTTTCTTGGCGTCGCCGGCGGCTTTGCTTTCATCGGTGGTCAGCGACTTGATCTTTTCTTCAGCCGCGACGAGCATCTCGTTGATGGGCTTGAGCAGACTTTCCTTGGCGGTCGCTTCAGCCTTGGCGGCCATGTCGGCGGCGCTCGCCTTGGCGTCTTCGCCGGCCTTCTTCATTTCGTCGCCGGCCTTCTTCATTTCGTCGCCGGCTTTCTTGGCTTCATCGCCCATTTTTCCGACGACGCCCGTCGTTGCGGACTTGGCGGAGGTCATCGTGTCCTTCGTCTTTTCGCAGCCGACGATCGCGGTCGAGCCGGCGATCAGTCCCATCGTCAACAGCATCGATTGAATCTTGCGCATGAATCACCCTGGTGGAGAGAGGTTGTGCAGCCGGCAACAGTCGTCCGGCCCACACAATCGATCCACGCCGCGAACGATTATTCCAAAGATGCGGAATTATTTGCCATTCCTACTTCATCGCCTCGTGATCCGCGAACTGATTGCGGAACACCTTCAGCACGGTCGCGAGGGTTTCAGCCTGATCGACCCCTTGCATTTTGTTCAAACCGGAGGCGATATGGTTGGCCAGGTCCGCCAGGAAGACTCCCCATTGGGCGTGCTCCTTAAACACGTCAGTGGACAAGGCACACTGAAGGTGCTGATCGATGACCCAAGCCCGCACGATCTCGATCGCGCTCGCGGCCGTCTCGGCATCTTCAGGTTTGTGCAACTCGTGAACGACTCGCTCGGCCATGGTCGGAATCCTTTCCGGGGTTACTTGAAAGCAGGTCAGTCTCGGCGGGCTTTCTCGATCCAACCGCCACCGAGGACGCGGGTGCCGGCGTAGAACGTCACCGCTTGGCCGGGCGTCACCGCCGATTGGGCTTCGGCAAAGCGGACTTCGGCATTCCCCGATGCGTCGGCGACGATGCGGGCAGGCACCGCGGTTTGGCGATAACGGATCTTCGCCGTACAGTCGAGGCCTGCTGTGGGCGTGTCGATCAGCCAATTGATGCGCGACGCTTCGAGTCCTTCCGCCAGCAAATCCTCGGCATCACCGACGACGACCGTACCCGTGTCGGGAATCAGTTCCAGCACGAACCGCTTCTTCCCGGCCGCCACGCCGAGGCCCTTACGTTGGCCGACGGTGAAACGGTCGATGCCGTCGTGGTTGCCCAGGATCGTACCGTCCTTTTCCCGGATCACGCCGGTCGGTGCCGCGTCCGGTCGGCGTTTGCGGACCACATCGGTATGGTCGCCGCTGGGCACAAAGCAGATTTCGACGCTGTCCGGCTTCTCGGCCACGCCGAGAAGATCGGCATCGCGGGCGATTTGCCGAACTTCGGCCTTGGTCAACCCGCCGATGGGGAACAGCAGGTTCTGCAGCACCGGCCGCTTGATGCCGTGGAGGACATAGGACTGATCCTTGTCCGGATCCAGGCCCATGTGCAGTTCGGCTTCATCACCGTTGCGAAGGATTTGGGCATAGTGCCCGGTGGCGATCGTGTCCGCCCCAAGGTCGTCCGCGAATTCCTTGAGCTTGCCGAACTTCAGCCAGTTGTTGCAGACCACGCACGGGTTCGGCGTCCGACCCTTGAGGTATTCATCCGCGAAATAGTCGATGATCCGATCGAATTCCCGTTCGAAGTCGATGGCATAAAACGGAATGTCCAACTTGTCCGCAACGCGGCGGGCATCCCCGGCATCGATGGCGGAGCAGCAGCCCTTCTTGTTGTCCTTACGCTTGTCCTCGGATTCGGTGTGGACCCCGGTGCGCATGAAGAGGCCGATGACGTCGTAACCGAGACGCTTCAGAATCATGGCCGAGACGGAACTGTCCACCCCGCCGCTCATCGCCAATACAACCCGACCCGCCATCGTGCGACACTCCCGAATTTCACTTCAACGATATTGTAGCAAACCCGTTCCCAAAGCATGCGTGCTTGCCGAACGTCCGCGGGACACGCAGACTGAATCAAGTCGTTCCGGGAATTTCGTCACGGTGCCGTCGCATGAATGCGTTGAAAAGTTTTTTCGTCGATGAATGGTACTTTGCCGCCCCCATGACGCTCCTGGCCTTCGTCGCCTTTGTGCTCGTGGCCTGGCGCATCTTGTTGAACTTCTCGTCCCGGTCGTCGCTCGACGATCTCTGGCCCGACCTGCAGGACACGCTGAAGCGAAAGGGCGTTCGCGGAGCCGCCCAACTTTGCCGCGAGGAGAAAGGGCTGATCGCGCAACTTCTGTTCCCAGCCGGATTGGAAGCCTCCGAGCAAGGGGCCGGCGCGATGCGGCGCAGCATGGCCAACGCCATCGAGTTCGAGATTTTGCCGCGGATGAACTTCCTGCTCGCGCCCATTTTGGCCATCGCCAAGATCAGCACCATGGTCGGCCTGCTGGGCACGGTCATCTCGATGATCAATACGTTCAGCGCGATCTCCCAAGCGAAAAGCGGCGATCCGTCCGGGGTCACCAGCCAGGCCGGGGCCATCGGCTTGGCCCTGTTCGCTACGGCGATCGGGCTGATGACCGCCATCCCGCTGGTCTTCTTCCACGTCCTGTTCAAGGATGGGAACCACCGGATGGAAACGAAGATGAAGGCGGCGGCCCAGAAGCTGATCACTCTGGTGCAGAACACGCGCACCACAACGGCGGTCAACCCGTGAGCGATGCCAAGCTGCCCAAGAAATTCGACGTCTGGTTCACCGCCGCCGATCAGGTCTACCGCGGCGTGCCGGCGGACGTGGTCCGCGGCTGGGCCGAGCAGGGACGCCTCGGCGAGGCTGACCGACTGCGGACCGCCGGCGCCCAGTCCGAGTGGATCAAGGTCGCAGACTATACGCCGCTGACCGGTTTTCTTTATCGTAAGCCGACCTTCGACGAAGCCGGCGGGCCGATCGAATTGGACATCGATGCGGTGAAGCCGCGACGCGAGATCGAAGACGACGAAGTCGACATGATCCCGCTGATCGACATCAGCCTCGTGCTGCTCGTGTTCTTCATGATGACGGCCGTGGTGGCGGTGTCTTCCCCCATCAAAGTGCCCGAGATGAAGTATGCCGAGGAATTCGCCAAGGACGGCGAATCCCTCACCGTGCAGATCGACCGCCGCCCGGACGGCACGCCGTTTTATGCCCTCCGCCTCGGCGACAAGGGGCCGACGACCGAGGACAACAACCTCGGCGGTTTGCCCGAACTCTTCGCCCGCCTCGATTCCCGCCTCGGCGAGCGTAAGGAGCCGCCGGAGGTGCGGATTGCCTGCCACGAGAAGTTGCCGGGCGAGTTTGTGCGGGCCGTGACCAAAGAACTGGATCGCCGCAAGCGCAACGGGAAAATCCGCACGTACTCGGCGGACGTCAACGAGGCCGCCAAATGAACGGAAGCTGGACAGTCCGCCGTGAAGGCAGCGGGAAGCGCGTGGAGTACGCCTCCGCCCAAGCCGTGATCGACGCCTTCGCCGACGGCGACTTGGCCGTCGATGACGAAGTCGCCGGGCCGACTGAGAATCGTTTTCGGGCGATCGAAGCGCATCCCGTCTTCGAGGAGACCATTGCGGAACTCGAAGCGCCGCTCCCGGAAGCCGACGAGGAGACGCACCTCGACATGAACCCGATGATCGACGTGTCGCTGGTGCTGCTTATCTTCTTCATCCTGACCGCGACTTATGCCACGCTGCGTCGCACGGTCGAACTGCCGGCCGAGCCGCCGGAGGAATCGCAGAAGGCCGCGTCGATTCCGAAGTTGAAGGACATCCAGGAAAAAGTCTTCAAGGTCGTCGTGCGGCTGGAAGCCGAGCAGGTGCTTGTCCGCGTGGAAGGTCGGCTCGTGGATCTGGACAAGCTCGAAGCCGAGATGATCGACCAGGTCAAGCGGTTCGGCAAGCCCGAAGCCTTCATCGACGTCGGCCCCGGCATCCTCTGGGGCACGGAGATCAAGATCATTGAAGCCTGCCGCGGCGCCGAAGTCCGCCGCATCCACTGGCCGAAGTCGAAGTAAGCCTGCGGTGTCATGAGAACAAAACTCGCCGGCGTTACTTCTCGACGAACTTCAGGTACCCCGCCGGCAGTTCGAGCGGAGACAAGCCGGGACGCTTTCGCGCCAGCTTCACGTTCCAGACCTGCCCGCCGACCTTGACGCCGTCGCCGAGTTCCGCCAGCGGAATGGCGCACTCCGTCGTCCAGCCGGTTTCGGTGCCGGCGGCAGCGACGAACCAACGCGGGTTCCAGCTCTTGTCATCGCAGCAGTCGTCCGCCGTGCAGCCTCGTTCGTCAACCGCCAAACGGAAATAGGTCGCATGGTCGCGGTCGGTGTCGATCATGATCTCGAATCGTTCGTGGCCGCTGAGATCCGCATCGTATTCGCGCTTGACAGACTTCTCGGCCGGTTTGTAGTCGTGTCGAGCGCACTCGACCGAGAGGTACAGGAACTGATCGTCGAAGGCGAAGCGGGCCGTGGTCGCATGGCCCAGTTTGCTCTCGACCGAGACGAGCACCGGCTTCGCGGCCTTCCAACACTCATCGCCGAGCTTACCGTCGAGCACCGGCCGCGTTGCGGTCTTGTAAGCCGGCAGACGTGGAATCAGCGGTTGCTCGGTCGGCTCGTCGTGCAGGAGTCGCAGTTCCTCGCGCAGCCGCACCGCCGCCGGGTCGGACTTGGGATCGGCGGGGTTCAGCGCCAGCAGCGTCCGCAGCAATCGATCGGCATCGGCGACCAGACCGGCACGACGCTGCTGCGAAGCCCGGGCCAGGCGGCCGTCGGTTTCCCGCATGTAGCCGGCACCGAATGCGGCCAACTTGCCGTCCAGCGACAGGCCGAAGTCTTCCCATCGCCGCAGGGCCTGACCGCTGACGAATCGCGTTCGGAACTTCGGAGTGAAGTCCGCAGGCAGTTCAACGGATGAAACCTGCTCCACATCTCCCGCAGTCTGCGTCGGCTCAAAGATGCCGGTCAGTGCGACTCCGTGTTCGGTCTTCAACAGTTGTCGCCGAATCTCCTGCGAGCCGTGGATGCGGGCCAAGCGCGGGATCGCCAAGGCGGACTCGGTCTGCAGCGGATGATGTTCGAGCATCCAGGCGTAGAAGAACCGCGCCGCCGACCAGTGCCCCAAGCGTTCGCATGCTTCCGCAAACTGCAGCGCCGCCCGGCACGATGCCTCGCCCGGCCACACGGCCAGTTGGGCCGAGATTGCCTGCACCGCGGCCTGATGATCCTTGGCCGTCGCCGCCCGTTCCAAACTTTGCATCAGTTCCAAACGAATCTTCAATGCCCGCTTCCGCTCGGCCAAGGTCGCCGCGGATTCGGTCGGAACGCCAAGCGCACTTCGCCGCGATGGTCCCTGCTCCGCCAAGGCAATCCCCTCGAACGCTGCTTTGCCGTCGGTCTGCAGCCGGAAGACTTGCCCGAAGTTCAACCGCTCCTCGATCAGTCGCATGCCCGCTTCGGCCCGATCCGAGAACGACAGGGCCAAGGAAGAGTGGAATTCATTGGCATCGAATGCATCCCCGGTGCCGCACCGAATGACGCGCGTGACTTGATGCGGAGTCAGATTCAGTTCCGCGAGTTGTTCCGGGAAGCTCGACGGATCGGCGGCCTGCTTCACCGCCGCATCCATTCCGGCGATATCGGTCACGATCACCGCGGGCCTGTGAGTCCGGATCGCGGCCACCAAGGCTGCCGAACCTGCGTCCGGCTGCACCTGAACGACCATCCCGCCCGCGGCATGCCACGCGGCTGAGGCCCGCGCTTCGTCCATCGGCTTCCGCACGACCGCGGCCAAATGATAGCCCTCGGCATCGCCGTGCTTCGCCACCATCGGCAGGATGGCCGGCGTCAGTTCTTCCACGACCGCAAGCATCGCCGCCTGCGAACCCGCAGCCCGCTGCACGGCCCAGGTTCTACCGCCGTTCTTCGTTTGCAGAATCGTGCCGTAATCGCCGACGGCGTATCCGAACTCGGCATCGACCATCTGAATCGCATGAAGCCCTGCAGTCGTCGGCGTGGGGAAATGCTGCCAAGTCGCACCGAAGTTCGTGGAAACCGGAACGACGGAGCCGGGCCTGCCGACGGCCCACACCGTCGAGCCGACCGCACAGGCAGAGGTCGAACGGAAACCGAGAGATTTCGTCGCGGCGGTTGCCGCTTCCGTGCTCCCATTGTCCCGCAGGCGTGTGACTTCGCCGCGCTCGCCGAAGAGCAGATAACCCTCGGGATGCCGCACGATGGCGGCAAGCGGATTCGTCAGTGTCGGGTGCACCGCGAAGCGATCCTGCCGTACGACCGCAGCCCCGGCTTGGCCCACGAGTAACCCCGCATCGAGCGTTGCCGGCAGAACACCTGCCCAACCTGGCGTCCGCGGTCCGCGGAGCGGTTCCCAGGTTCGCCCGGCGTTGCGGGTCCGGAAGGCACCCGTCGGGCCGACATCGGTCGTCGTTCCCACCACCCAACCGTTTTGTTCATCGAAGAAGCGCACATTGTGCAAGCCGGGAACGACAGTCGTGGTTCGATCGGCCCAGGTCGCCCCGCCGTTCGTGGTATGAAGCATTACACCCAAGGAGCCGACCTTGCCCGGCAGTTCCGTCCGCCCCACGACCCAGCCGACATACGGCGACAACATGTGAATGCCGCGAAGCGACGCCCTGGTGCCGCTGAGCTGCCGTTCCCAAGTCTTGCCCGAATCGATGGAATGCAGAATCGTGCCGTCGTCCCCCACGACCCAAGTCTCCGCTGCATCGACGGCCGCAATCGCCCGCAGCGGGGCCGATTCCGCATCCCGTGCCGAGGCTGGGAATACGGACAAAACCAGTGTGAGGACGATACCGAGGCTTCTCATGGCGGTGCTGCTCCCGATCCTTGGGACGGACGATTTCGCCGAGTTGTAACAAAACGCGAAAACCGTCGCCGGCCGAAGTTGGGAACACCCTCACAATTCGCATCGAGCCGAAATCCGTTCTAGGGTTGATCCGGCTGTCGGAGGTTCGGACACGGGTTCGTCGGGGGAACGCATGCGGGTCATCATCGCGCCGGAGTTCTATCAGCAGATGCTTCAGATGCCGTACCACACGGCCGATTGCTACGTGCGCCCCGGTGAATATCTCCACCATATGTACATCGACGGCGTCAAGTACGTCGTTGCCCCGGCGGTTCTGGATGGCCTTGCCGAAGCCGAGGCGAAAGCGGATCAGGAAGCGATCGATCACCTCAGCCTCCACAAGATGCACTACGAAGTGCTGCTCGCGGATGCACAACGCTACGGCAGCCTCGAAGGCGTGACCCTGCTCGGCGACCCACCCCCGTCGGACGAGGAATCCGCGCCGAACACCGCCAACGTCTACTCGCCGCGCACGCCCAGCAACGCGGATGAATTCGGAGTCGGGCAGCCCTTCGTGTTCGACTTGATCCTTCGGACGCTGTTCCAGCGCGGCCAACTCACCGGCGGCGACATCGCCAACTCCATCTGCGTGCCGTTTTCGACGCTGAGCGCCGTGCTGCAGTCGATGCGGAAGCAAATGCTCATCGACATCGTCGGCCAGAAAGGGTCCAGCGGCGACTCGTCCTTCGTATACGAAGTCAAGCCGCCCAAAGGGACTGCGGCCCTGCACGAGGCGATGGAGAAAACCAATTATGCCGGGCCGCTGCCGGTGCCGTTCACGGATTACGTCGAGTCGGTGCTGGCCCAGACCGTCAAGAAACTGATCGTGACCCGCCGCAGCATACAACGAGCATTCGCGGATCTGATCATCTCCGAGGACATGTTCAACGAGATCGGCCCGGCCATCAACTCCGCATCATCGATTTTCTTCTTCGGCTTCCCCGGCAACGGCAAAACCAGCGTCGCCGAGCGCATCACACGCCTGATGGGCGACACGATCTATATCCCTTACGCAGTGGAAGTCAACGGTCAGATCATCAAGCTTTACGATCCGATTCAACACACGCTCGTGAAGGAAGAGGAAAGTTTGGAGGGAATGGATACGGTTCTGAAGAAGGGCGGTGATTTCGACCGGCGCTTCATCAGAATCAAGCGACCCACCATCGTCGTCGGCGGCGAACTCATCATGCCGATGTTGGATCTGAAGTATAATACGATCGGAAAGTACTACGAAGCTCCGTTGCAGATGAAGGCGAACGGTGGCATCTTCATGATCGACGACTTCGGCCGGCAACAGGTGCGTGCGATGGATCTGTTGAACCGCTGGATCGTACCGCTGGAGAAAAAGTACGACTATCTCACCACAATCACAGGCACCAAGATCGAAGTGCCCTTCGACCAAATCCTGATTTTCTCGACGAATCTCGATCCCACGCAGCTCGCGGACGAAGCGTTTCTGCGGCGGATCAAGTTCAAGATCGAGATTCGCGACCCGGATGAGTTGCAGTACCGCAAGATCTGGGAAATGGTCTGCAAGGGCAAGAAACTCGAGTTCGACTCGAACGGCATCGACTACCTGATCAACAAATGGTACTACCCGACCAACCGACCGTTCCGCATGTGCCAGCCGCGCGACTTGTTGGACCAGATGATGTCGATCGCAAAATATAACATGGAGCGCATCAACTTCAGCCCGGATCTGATTGATGCCGCGTGTTCCACATACTTCATCAGCAACGAAAAACGCGATTTCGGTGCCAAGGTGCGGATGGACTAGAGCAGTTTCATAAGTGTGACCATAAAAGTATCCGCGCACGAAGTAAGCGGTTGATTTTTGACCACTTACTTCGTGCGCGGCTCATTAAAGTCGCAAGATTTCAATGAATGAGACGGTCGTGAAACACCGGTCACTTACGCTTCCTTCTCGTTTAGACAGTCGCCTGTCCGCGATTCAACAATGCCTGAAGCTTGGCTGTTTCGATCAACACAGTGATCCGCATCGGCTCGATGCCGAGCGTCAAGAACCCGTAGCGTATCGCACTGGCGTCGATGGTCGACGCCGAGATAGGATCATCGCGCCGCAGGTTCAACTCCACGATGGCGTAGGTGCGTTTGTGGATCGTCGCCAGCGTCGGGATGCTGTCCCCCCACAGAGCGGCCGCGAACGCTGGGGCGGCGAGTGAGGGCAGTGCCAAGGCCCGTTTGATGTTGGCCGAATCGCGAAGCGTTTCCGCGAATTGCGTTTCGTTCATCCGCACGACCACGCGCTGCTTGTCGTTCATTTCGCGCACCAAGAGTGCGATCTCCAGATTCACCAATTCCGACTCCGACGTGGCGATGACCGCATCCGCCGTATCGCAGCGGGCCTGGCGCAGCACCGCGGGTACTGTAGCGTCGCCGAGTATCACGGGTATTCCCATGCGGCGTACGGTCGCGGCGAACGGGCTGTCGTTCTCCTGCTCGACCGCGACAATCGGTTCCTTCATGCGGTGCAACTCTTCAACCACGCGAAAGCCGACATTGCCGAGGCCGCAGACCACAACGTGGCCACGATCCGGAATGCGGCCGACTTCCAAGGCCCCGGCCAGTTTCATCCGCACCAGGTATTGTGTCAAAAGTGCCGTGAAGCCTGCGACGATCGCGGCCCCGACGAGTTTCAACATGCTCAGAAACACCTTCTCCGTTCCGGAGCGGTTCTCGCCGTTCAAGCCGGCACCGGTAGCGGTGATGCTGGTGGTCTGATAGAAGGCATCGGCCAGGTTGAGTCCGAAGACGAAGTTCAACACCACGGTGCCCAGGATCAGCGTCAGGACGAGTGCCGAGGCGCCGAGTTTGACCGGCAGATCGACCTGATTGACGAGGCGACGCAGCGACCGCAAACCGCGACGCAATCGGCCCGCCCAATGCACTCCGCCTCGCACGCCGTCCCCATCGAGCAGGAACGGCTGCAGGTCGCTCGGCACGCCATAGATGATCAGCCCCTCGCCTTTCCCGATCGGCTCCGCTTGATTTGGTTCATCCCAAGCTGAAAACTGGTTGCCGCTGACGCGGCCGACAACCTTGAGGTTGGTCGACTCCTCGAATTCGACGATCCGTCGGCCCAGGAACGTCGGATCATCGAGGCGGATTTCTGCAATCTGACGCGGTTCGCCGTTCCACGAGAATGCCGCCAGGCAATCGGCCGTCAGAGCGGACAGGGCCAGCAATGGAGCCGTCAGCGCGGAGACGGAAAGGGCGGTTGTGTTGGTGACGGCGCTGCCTAAGCCTTTGAGGAGATTCCGGTTGAACATGCGGACCACGATCCGGCAATCCGGATTGATCCGTCGGACCAGCATGGCCGCCGAGACGTTGATGAGGTCTTCACTCGTGACGATGATGAAACCGCGTGCGGTGGTCGCTCCGGCTTCTCGGAGCGTCGCTTCCTTCCGACAATCGCCCGAAACGAATCGCACGCCCGGAGGCAACGGTTCGTGCGGTTCGATCTTCGTGTCGATGACCACAAGCGGGACGCCCGCCTGATGCAGAAACTCCGTCACGTGCCGACCGACTCGACCGTAACCGCAGACAATCACGGTCGGTTCCATCGTCGGACTCCGGTAGGATGAGGGCACAAAGTCATTCGACGGAGACGACCGTGGATTTGGACGACGAACTCTGTTTGTGCTTCCACGTCAGCCGCCGCAAGGTCGTGAATTTTATGCGACGGGTGCAGCCGCTGGTGCCGAGCCAACTTTCCGATTGCGGCGGCGCAGGCACCGGCTGCGGCTGGTGCATTCCGTTCCTGAAGCAGATCCACAAGCAGGGCGCGATTGCCTTGGAACAGATCGATGCCGCGGAGTATGCCCAACGCCGGGCGGGCTACATCCGCGATACCGGCGCCGTCCCGCCGCCGGGTGCAACACCGGTGGATGGGGAAGAATAAGCTTTCAACTACTTCGCAACGCTCATCCGATACGTCGTCGTTTGGCGATAGGTTTCGCCGGGCTTGAGCACGATGCTTGGGAAGGTCGGCTGGTTCGGCGAGTCGGGGAAGAACTGGGCTTCGAGGCAGAAGGCTTGGTACTGCTGATAGGCGGCCTTGCCCTTGCCGATTTCCTTGCCCAGAAAGTTGCCGGTGTAGAACTGGATCCCCGGTTGGTCGGTAATGACTTCCAACGTCCGGCCGCTCTTAGGATCGGCTACGATGGCCACCAGCTTAGCCGCATTCTGTTGCTTGGTGCCGGTGACGTAGTTCAGGTCGTAGCCGACCGGGTCGCCGCCGGTGTCCTTGATGCGGGCACCGATGGGAGTTGCAGTGGTGAAGTCGAAGGGCGTGCCTTTCACCGGTTGGATCTTGCCCGTCGGCAGCATGGACTTGTCTCCGGGCGTGTACTTGTCGGCGCTGAGTTGCAGCATGTGGCCGAGAATGTCACCCGAATCGTGCCCGCCGAGGTTGAAGTAAGCGTGGTTGGTCAGGTTCACGATGGTCGTCTTGTCGGTCGTCGCCATGTAGTCGATCTTCAGGTCGTTATCCTTGCCGAGAGTATAGACGACGGTGGTCGCCAAAGCGCCGGGGAAGCCTTCTTCGCCGTCCTTGCTCGTGTAAGTCAGTTTCACACTCGGCCCAGCCGCCGTCATGCTCGACTCGCCTTTCCATACTTTCTTGTCGAATCCTTCCTTGCCGCCGTGGAGAGCGTGCGGGTTGCCGCCGGTCACCGTGTACTCCTTGCCTTCGAGCTTGAACTTGGCGTTGCCGATGCGGTTGGCGACGCGGCCCGTGATACATCCGAAGTAAGGATGACCCGCCGTGTAGCCGGCGAGGTCGTCGAAGCCCAGCACGATGTCTGCGAACTTGCCGTTCCGGTCCGCCGCGTGAAACTCGGCCACGATGCCGCCGTAGGTGAGAATCTTGACCTTGGTGCCGGCGGCATTCGTCAGCGTGTACGCCGTGACCGCTTCGCCCGCAGGCGTCTTGCCGAACGGAGCCTCGGCGATCGACGGCTCGACGGCAAAGGCCGAGAAAGCTGAAAAACAAGCGGTCAGAGAGAGGAACCAACGCATGCGAAAACCTCCGAACAGTGGGGAACCGTGCGGATCAACATAGCCGGCAAGCGCGAACGCGGCGAATGGAACGCATCGCCGGCGAGCGTGTGCTAGGCTTTGATCGTTTCGCCCCACAACCTGGACCGGATCGCGACCATGAAGAAGTTCGTTGCCACCTTCGTCGCCTTGGGCGGCCTCATCATCGTCGGCTGGGCAGCCGCATCGCTCCTGGCCACGCACCGCAACATCTTCGGCTACCACGCGGTGTACACCGGCCTCGGCGGCATCGCGCTGCTCGTGGGCGGGCTGGTTTCGCGGCAGGACTGAGTGCAATGCGGAAGGTTGAAATGATGAATGCGGAATCAAAAAAGACATGCCGGCAGCCCAGCCGTGCAATATCTTTTTCACGAGATTGAGCTCTGAAAGCTAAACACTGACCTTTGTCGTCAGCACCGTTACCGTATCGGTGCGGACTTGGGCGAAGCCGTCGTGCAGGGTTAGTCGCTTGGTTTCGCCTGCGAGAGTGTAGCGGAATTCGCCGCGGCCGAGTTCGCCGACGAAGGCGGAGTGGCCGGGCTGGATGCCGCGTTCGCCGTCGAACATCGGCAGGATCACCATGTCCGCTTGGGCATCGAGCACCGCCTTCTCGGGCGTGACGACGATGACGTGAATCTTTCCCAAACTCGTTGCCATATTTGTCGCCTTTGGGTTGTATTCTTTGTTGTTGGTTCTTCGTTCTTGGTGTTTGGTATTTCCCTAGCCGTTCGCTGGTCGAGACGAAGCCCCAAGAACCGAATGACTACTTGGCCGCCGCCATCCGCTTCGCCTGTTCCTCGGCTTCGGCGATGCCGCCGACGTACATGAAGGCGGACTCGGGAAGGTGGTCCCAGGTGCCGTCGCACAGTTCCTTGAAGCTTCGGATCGTGTCTTCCAAGGTCGTAAAGTTGCCCGACTTGCCGGTGAAGGCTTCGGCCACGAAGAACGGCTGCGACAGGAAGCGTTCGATCCGACGAGCGCGGCTCACGACCAGTTTGTCTTCTTCGGCCAGTTCATCGACGCCGAGAATCGCGATGATGTCCTGCAGCTCGCGATAGCGCTGGAGAATCCGCTTGACGCGGTCGGCCACAGTGAAGTGTTCAATGCCGACGATGCCCGGATCGAGTAGCCGCGAGTTCGAGGACAACGGATCGATGGCCGGGTAAATGCCTTTTTCCGAAATCGCCCGGTCGAGGTAAATGAACGCGTCCAAGTGCTGGAAGGTGTTGGCGGGTGCCGGATCGGTGGGGTCGTCCGCGGGGACGTAGACGGCCTGCACGGACGTGATCGCGCCCTTGGTTGTCGAGGTGATCCGTTCCTGCAATTCGCCCATTTCAGTCGCCAGCGTCGGCTGGTAACCCACGGCCGACGGCATGCGACCGAGCAAGGCGGACACTTCCGATCCGGCTTGCGAGAAGCGGAAGATGTTGTCCACGAAGAAGAGCGTTTCGGTCCCGGTTTCGTCCCGGAACCACTCGGCCATGGTCAGCGCCGAGAGGGCGACCCGCATGCGGGCGCCCGGGGGTTCGTTCATCTGGCCGAAGACCATCGCGGTCGAGTCGATCACCGACTTGGCGTCGGCTTCGGCGCCGGTCTTGGTTTCCTGCATTTCCAGCCAAAGGTCGTTGCCTTCGCGGGTCCGCTCGCCGACGCCGGCGAAGACCGAGTAGCCCTTATAAACCTTGGCGATCCGCGTGATCAGTTCCTGCAGAATGACCGTCTTGCCCAGCCCGGCCCCGCCGAACAGGCCGGCCTTGCCGCCGCGGCCCAGCGGCGTGAGCAGGTCGATGACCTTGATGCCGGTCACCAGCACTTCGGCCTTGGGCGACAGTTCGTCGAACTTGGGCGGCTCGCGGTGGATCGACCGCTTTTCCTTCGCCATCACCGGCTTGCCGCCGTCGATCGGTTCGCCCAACAGGTTGAAGACGCGGCTGAGCGTCTCCATGCCGACGGGAACGGAGACCGGGCCGCCGGTATCGACGACCGGCATGCCGCGCACCAAGCCGTCGGTGCTGCCGAGGGCAACGGCCCGTACTCGGTTGCCGCCGAGGTGCTGTTGCACTTCACCCGTCAGACTTACGGCCACGTGGGCTTTCGGTCCCGACTTGATCGTGACGGCGTTGTAGATTTCCGGAAGTTCACCTTCGGGAAACTCCACGTCGAACGTGGAGCCGATCACCTGCACGATTTTCCCGGTCTTGCTCGCGTTTGCTGTCGCCGTCATCGTTCGCCTCGTAGGGGTCGTCCGGCTGGGCCGGGTCATCGTGTGGTGGTTTCGGGTCGTCGTCGTTCGGTCGTTACTTGAGCGCTTCGGAACCGGCGATCAGTTCGCTGATTTCCTTCGTGATGTTGGCTTGGCGCGTTCGATTGTACAGCCGCGTGACGCCCTTGATGAGGTCGCCGGCGTTCTCGGTTGCGGCCTTCATGGCGACGCGGCGGGCGATCTGCTCGCTGACGGCCGCATCCAGGAAGCATTTGAACAAACGGGCCTTGAACGCTGCGGGAACGAGCGACTCGAGAATACCCGCGGCATTCGGGAAGAATTCGTACTCGACGGCAGTCGCCGCCTCGGCAACGACTTCAGCTTTTTTGGTCGAAACCGCGACCACGCTCGAGAGCGGCAGCAGTGTCTCGGCGACGGGATTCTGCCGGGAAATCGTGTGGAACTTCTGGTAGACGACGACGACCTGATCGACCGCTCCACTGGTGTAGAGGTCAATGTACTTCTGGGCCAGGACGTCGACTTCCTCGAACTTCGGTTTGTCTTCGAGGTGGGTATAGGCCGTCGCGATCGGCACTTGCTGGAACTTGAAGTAGTTGGCCCCGCGCTTGCCGGAGACTTCGACATCCGTCGCAGTGCCGGCGGCTTTCAAGGCCTTCAGCTTTCCGGCGGCTTCCCGCAAAATGCCGCCGTTGTATCCGCCGCACAGCCCGCGATTGGCGGTCAAGACCAGGACCAGCACCTTCTTGACGTTGGCCCGGACGGTGAGGAGCGGATGCGACACTTCGCCGGCGGACTGCGTGAGGTCCGCGGCGAGTTCGGCAATTTTCTTGGTATACGCCTCGGCTTCGACCGCGCGGTCGAACGCCTTCTTGAAGCGTGCGGTGGCGATCAGTTCCATCGTCTTCGTGATCTTGCGGATGTTCCGAATCGCCTTGCGGCGGCGGACCAACGATCTCAGGTTCGGCATGATTCCCTCTTACGGTCGGCTCGCAATGCGGAACCTGTTAGAACACGACCGGCTTAGCGAGTTTGCGACGAATCACGCTGAACTGGCCGGCGTGCTGCATCGTGTGTTGGGCGGCAAAAAGAAGGACATGGGCGAAGGTCGGCCCGCACCACGCCATCGCTTCTCCCGTCGGCCGATCCAAGTCCGCTTCGCTCAGTTTCCGAACGGCTGCGATGGTGACGGCTCGCGTTTCCCGTAGGAGTGCCAAGTACCCGTCCTTACTCAGGAACCCCGCGTCGGCGTCGATCTTCGATGCCTTGGAGCCGTGGAGATCGGCGAATCCGGCGGGCAAAGTCGGGTAAACCGTCTCCGGCAGAATGGCCGTCACGAGGAACGGATCACCGATCACGACGTTGCCGAGTTGCCAGGCGGCATGGTTGGCTCCGGGCACCGGACGCACCAACAGGTCGGCATCGCTGAAGTCCGCAATAAAGGCTTCGAGCGTCGCCTGCGTCGTTTCCAACGCCACGGCAATGACTTCGCATCCACTCATGACCGATCCCTTCCGCACGTGAACGAAGCCCGCGGCCACCACTTACGCCATGAACTGCTTGTTGAAGGTCGCCATCGCAATGCCGAGTTTCTCTTCGATCTCCGGCGTGATGTCCTTCTTCTCGGCGAGCAGATTGCGGACTTCCGGCATCTGTTCCTTCATGAAGGCGAGATATTGCTTCTCCCAGCTCCGCACGTTCTTGCGTTCGACGGCATCCAGTCCGCCCTTATTGCCGGCATAGATCATTAGGATCTGGTCGATCACGTTGAGCGGCTCGAACTGACCCTGTTTGAGAATCTCGACCATGCGATAACCGCGATCGAGCAGCTTCTGCGTCTGCGGGTCGAGGTCGGTGCCGAGTTGGGCAAAGGCTTCGAGTTCGCGGAAGCTCGCGAGGGCCAGCTTCAATCCACCTGCCACGTTCTTGTTCTTCATCGCCTTGATCTGGGCGTTGCCGCCGACCCGGCTGACCGAAATGCCGACGTCGACCGCGGGCAACACGCCGGCGTTCTTGAGTTCCGGCTGCAGATAAATCTGGCCGTCGGTGATCGAGATCACGTTGGTCGGGATGTAGGCGGAGACTTCGCCTTCGAGCGTCTCGATGATCGGAAGGCTCGTCAGTGAGCCGCCGGTGCCGGGGATGCGGGCGAGCTTGGTGCCGGGGAAGTTCTTGTGGTCGTGCTCGGCCTGTTCCTTGCCGCCGGCCGCACCGGGGCCGACGTAGACCATGCCCTTTTCGCCGGTGTTCCGCTGACGCTTCGAGTCCTCGGCGGAATTCACGCCCCAGTCGGCGGTGCAATTTTTCTCATCCGCTTCGTTGGGAATCAGCACGTACTTGTCCGCGAGCTTGGCGGAGCGTTCCAGCAGACGGCTGTGACAGTAGAAGACGTCGCCGGGGTAGGCTTCGCGGCCGGGGGGCCGACGTACGAGCAGTGAGAGTTGGCGATACGCTGCGGCCTGCTTCGACAAGTCGTCGTAGACGCAGAGCGTATCCTTGCCTTCCTCGTACATGAAATACTCGGCGATGGCGGTGCCGGCATAGGGGGCGATGTACTGAACCGGAGCCGAGTCGGACGACGAGGCCACGACGACGACGGTGTAATCCATCGCGCCGTTTTCGCGGAGCTTCTCCACGAGGGCGGCGATCTTCGATTCCATTTGGCCGCAGGCGACGTAAACGCAGATGACGTTTTCGGACTTCTGGTTGATGATCGTGTCAACGGCAATCTGCGTTTTGCCGGTCTTGCGGTCGCCGATGATGAGTTCGCGTTGGCCGCGGCCAATCGGCGTCATGGCATCGATGGCCTTGATGCCGGTTTGCAGCGGCTGCTTGACTGGCTGGCGATCCACGATCCCCGGTGCGGGCGACTCCACGAGACGCGAACGCTTGGCGAGAATCGGTCCCTTGCCGTCGATCGGGTTGCCGAGCGGGTCGATGACGCGACCGATCATTTCCGGACCGACCGGGATTTCCAGCAGGCGGCCGGTGGTGCGGACCTCGGTCCCTTCGCGGACCTTGAGATAGTCACCCAAAATGATGACGGAAACGGAGTTTTCTTCCAAGTTGAACGCGAGGCCTTTGACGCCCGCGGACGGGAAGTCGATCAACTCGCCGGCCATCACCTCGGAGAGGCCGTAGACGCGGGCAATGCCGTCGCCGACCTCGAGAACCTTGCCGGTCTCGCGGACGTCGATCTGCTTGCCGAAGTTGGCGATCTGGGCTTCGAGAATCGAAGCGATTTCGCCGGCCTTGATCTTCTCAACCATGGGTTCCGCTCGTCAGTAGGGTGTTGCGTAGGTTCTCGAGCCGTGAACGGACCGAGGAATCGTAGACCTTGTCGCCGACCTGCACGATCAAGCCGCCGAGGATGTCGGCATCGTTTCGGATCGTCAGAACCGGTTCGGCCTTCAGTTGCGTCCGGAGGGTTGTTTTCAATTGATCGACCTGTTCGTCGGACAGTTGCACGGCACTGGTCGCCGTCACGCGGATGCGACCGCTGCGCACGTCCTGCAACTTCCGGTACTCGGCATGGATCGCCGGCAGCAACGTCAGTCGGTTGTTCTCGTTCAAAACGCCGATGAGTTTGCGGAACGTCTCGGACGTGCCACGCTCAAATCCGGCGGCCAACACCGGCAGTTTGCCGGCGCGGCTGATCGTACCGGCGGCGAAGAACTGCTCGACGACCTTGTTGCCCTTCAACTCGGCCGAGACCAACTCGAGTTCGGTGCCCAGCTCATCGGCCCGATTCTCTTTGCCGGCAACGTTCAGGATCGCTTCCGCATAGACGCGGGCGATGCGGGCCTGAACGCCGACTGCTTCATCCTGTGCCATGGCCTCGACCCCTTCCGTCGTCTCGGGTTAGTTGGCGGCGACGGTGGTGCCGAGTTCCGCCAACGATTCGTCCAAAAGCCGGGCATGGTCCGCGGCCGTCATCTCGCGACGCATGGCCTTGGACGAAATCAGTGCCGCGATCTCGACCGACTTCGTGTACAACTCGGCCTTGGCCTGTTCCAAAGCCGTGGCGATTTCCCTCTTGGCCCGGTCCCGTTCGGCCGCGGCTTCCTTCACACCCGTTTCGCGTTCGGCAGCCTTGAGTTTGACCGCGTCCCGGCGGGCTTCTTCAATGATGCCTTTCACTTCGTCCTGAGCCGCAGCCATCTTCGCTGCAAGTTCCGCTCGAATCGCTTCGGCGGCCTTGCGGGCGTCGATCGCTTCGTCCCGGGCTTTCACGATGACATCCTCGCGGGCCTTCATGCCTGCGGAAATGGCGGGCCAAGCGAACTTGCCCATCAGGAACAGGAGCACGCAGAACACGATCAGCGTGTAAATGCTCAGGTCCCAACGCTTGGGCAGGTCGAACACGGCTTCCAGGCCTTCCGGCGCCGGGCCGGCGGCCGCGGAGGCCGAGGTTCCCAACACGAGAAGCGTCATCGAAATCAGCAAGGCGCGAATCATATCGGAGATCCTGTAGGAAGTTCTTGGTGTTTTGTTCCTGGTTCTTTCCGGATTCGCAACGCTGACCGGCCACAAGCGATGCGGTTCGGGCCGACCATGCGAAGCTCAAAGAACAAACCACGAAGAACGAACCACTAATTAGCCACGAAGCAGAGCACCAGAGCGATAATGCCGGCACCTTCGACGAGACCGCCGATGATGAGCATGGCGGTGCGGATGTTGCCGGCTTGTTCGGGCTGACGGGCGATGCCGCCCATGGCGCCGAAGCCGATGAGACCGAGGCCGACGCCGACACCGATCACCGACAGACCCATGCCGATCGGCCCGAGCTTCAAGGCCGGAGTGGCGGCCGCTGCGGTCGTCGTGACGGTCGTGGCGCCGGTTTTGACCCCGTCCTGTGCAAGGACCGATGCTCCGGTGAACACAATGACCGCCAGAGCCGCCAGGAGAGCGAGAACGTTACGCATGACGAGCCAATCCTCAAGTTGAAAGTTTCCGAGTCTTCCGCACAAGTCCCGCCCGCCGCAGGCGAACGTTCCCCAGTTCCGTTTCGAGCCGACCCCTAGTGGGCCGGGTGTTTCGCCAGTCCGATGAAGATGGCCGTCAGCAGAGTGAAGATGAACGCCTGAAGCCCGGCCACCAGAAGCTCCAACAAGCTCAGCAGCGTCACCAGAATCACGCTCAACGGAGCCACGACGTAGTACCACCATTCATCGACGTGGTTGTAGTTGAGCCACTCCGGCTTGCTGACCATATCGATAAAGAACAACAGTACGAAGAGTGCTACGTGGCCGGCCAGCATGTTCGCAAACAAACGCACTGCAAGCACACCGAGCCGAATGAACGGCGTCATCATTTCCAGAATCGCGATCAGCGGCACCAGGAAGATCAACATGACCTTGGCCGGGCCTTCGATCTCAATGTGCGGAATGTAGCTCTTGAAGTATCCGAAGACGCCGTTTTCCTTGATCCCAGCCCAATGCGTGAGCACGAAGCCGACCAAGGACAATGCCGCGGTTACGGCAATGCTGGCAGTCGGCGAACCCATGAACGGGATCATCCCGAGCAGGTTGGCGATCAGAATGAACAGGAACGTCGTCCCGAGGAACGGAACGTATTTGTCGCCGTCGTGGTCGCCGATCGCGGGCCGAGCAATGTCGTCCCGCACGAAGTAGACGATGCTTTCCAGGAAGTTTTGAGCGACACCGCGGGGCGGTTCGCCGCTCCGCATCCGCTTGCCGAGCCAGATCAACGCAAACGAGGTCAAGGCCGCTGCGATCGTCAGGAGGATGTGAAACTTGGTGATTTGGATCCCGGCAACGACCGGGAGATCCAACTGCCAGTGCAGCGAATCGAAGAACAGGAAATGGTCCGAGTCGCGTGCTTCCACCATCGCATCAAACGGGGGTTTCTCTCCCGGAACGACGTTGACGGCTGCGCTCATGAACCTTGCTCCTCATAACGGGCGGTCGCTGCAACCGTTTGCCGGTCCAACGTCCGCACCAACCAAACCGTTTCAACCACCAACATCGCCAAGTAGGCCACCAGCAGCCATAACCACCAAGCCTGCGATTCCGCCGGACTCAGCCCGCGATTTCCGACGATACCGAGTCCCACCAGCACACCGACGCGAATCAAGGCCCCAAACCAGTGCGTTGCGATCGCCGCCGGACCGCGGTTCCCGAACTTCCATTCCACAACCAGCGATACCAAGGCGGCCGATCCCATCGCCGATGCGGCAATGCCCGCAAACATCGCGTGCTGCCGTTGATCCAAAACTGCGGCCGCTGCAAATCCCGCCAGTGCAACCCCTGCCGCAGTGCCGAGGAGCCATATGCAACCGCGTCTGAGCTTCACGGTTGCGACTTCCTGCTCAAGTCTTCGGCCCTCAGTAACCGGATCGTCAAGAGTACGGCCAAGACCATTCCGAGCAAGGCAAAGCCGACAGAAAAACCGCCGCCGGTCCCAAGGACATAATCGAGAGCAACACCAATGAGCGTCACCGTTGCCAATTCCGAACCGATGACGGCAAAGCCGAGACCGAGTGGAACCGATTTTCGAGGCGTTGCCATGGCGAACCTCCGACGCAACGCTCGCTCTTGGGGTCATTCTGGAAAATCGTCTGCGAGCGTCAACCCGGACTTCGTGATTTTTTTCACAAGCTCTCAGTTCGCGACTGCGGCCGCGAGTCCCAGGCTCAATGCATCACGTTCGGTGAACATAACATTCCGAAACGAAGGCACCCCTACCCTTATGAAACTGCGGTTTGGGTGGATTCCATCAGTGTTACGGGCTGGGCAAGGCCAAGAAGCCCGTTTCGATTCAGGCTGGGCAATAATCTGGGTAAACCGCACTGAGAAATCCCATCTTCCGTTGACATTGATGAGGGCAATTTTATAGATTTATAAGAGAAGGCACGAGACTTCGAAGTCCTCGGCAAGCCTTGCAGCGGTCGAATGATGCGGCCTCCCTCCATGACTCCGAGACGACGTCCGGAGTCATCTGACGATCAAACTATTCCCCGAGGGACGGAACCCGCGGTACTTCTCGCTGGGACGCACCGCAGCCGTAGGCGATCTGCGCCTGCCGACTTTGTGATCGACGCCGCCGCCGCCGGAAACGGGAGTGCGGCAAAAGGATGACCAAGTGAACATGAAAGCTCCTTCCGCCAAACCGTTGAAGCCGGCCGCTAAGGCGACTGTCAAACCGACCGGCAAAGGAAAAGCCAAGCCTTCTGCCGCCAAGCCTTCTGCCGCCAAACCTTCTGCCGCCAAGCCGGTCCCCCCTTCCAAATCTGTTCCGTCAAAATTGAATGCGTCATACCGTACGAAACCGGCCGTCAATGCGAAACCGCCGGCCGTTAAGACGAAACCGCCGGTATCACCGCCGAAGTCGGCCGGCAAGATCGTGGCACCGAAGCCGACCGCCCCGACGAGATCCGCCGGCAACGGCAAGCCGACCGCAAAGCTACCGCCGCCGGCACCTGTGAAGCCGACCGTGAAGCCGACGACCAAGGCAAGCGGTAAGGCCGAAGTAGGCAAGCCCGGCAAGCAGAACTCGAATCTTCGCGTCGAAGCGGCGATCCCGAGCGACAAGGATCTTTCGGTAAAAACCAAGAACGGCGCGGCAGTGAAGGATCGCGTGCACCTGACTGCTCCGGATGCCTACTGGCTGCACGTGTTCTGGGAACTCTCGATGCAGTCGGTTCAGCGTGCCGAGGCGGCGCTCAACCAGGATTGGCACGGCGCCAAGCCGATCATTCGCCTCTTCGACGTCACCAGTGCGGACACGACCAGCACCAGCGAAGCCGCGCTGCGGGACATCGTCGTCCACGGCGGTTGTTCGCACTGGTACATCGACGTGCCGCAACCGCCGCGGTCCTACCGGGCGGACATCGGCTATCTCACCCGCACGGGCCGCTTCTACCCGCTGGGCCGCTCGAATGTGCTGATGCCTCCGAAAGCGGGAGCGAGCGAAGTCGTGGACGGCGAACTCTCCAAGGAAGCCCAAGAGGAAGCGGCCCGCCACGGCCGCGACGTCAACGGGGACCACTTCCACCGCCCCTTCAAGGAGCCGGCCTTCGGCAGTGGTGCCGTGCTCCCGGGCAAGCTGAAGAAGTTCTTCTTCGACCTCGATGCCGAACTGATCGTCTACGTTAAGACCGACCCGACTGCGACCGTCACACTCCAAAACGAGCCGATCAAGATCCGCCCGGACGGCACCGCCACGATGCGGTACAGCCTCCCGGACAGCCGGCAGATCATCCCGGCCGTCGCCTGCTCCGCCGACGGCATGGAGGAGCAGACCATTGTCTTGGCCGTCGAGCGCAACACCAAACGCCTCGACCCCATGCTCCACGACCTCTACAACGACACGTGATCGCTGTGCTGAATGACAAAAAAAGAACGCCGCCGGGATCACCGGCGGCGTTCTTTCATTTCCACTCTTGCCGAGCGACGTGGCGTAAGCCCGCCGAGTCTTGTCCAGCCCGAGCGTCCCCATCACTGTTGATGATTTGAAATCGAGACACGGCGGGTCATCCACGCCGCTCACCCTTGATTCGCTACTTCTCCACCGGCTTGACGCTCGGCAGGGTCGACCGCAGGCGGTCCAAGGCGATCCGCAGCGTTTCGCTGCGGTTGAGGCGGGGGTCGAGGGTCAGGCCGGTCAGCAGGGTTTGCAGGTCGTCGCTGGTTTGGGTTTCGATCTTGGCGAGTTTCTCGGCGCCGGGGCTGCCCGCCCGGATCTGGGCACGGGCGGCTTCGAGCGTGGGCAGCAGGCCTTCCGTGGTCAACTGCGTCATCTGATCGGCGAGTTCGCTGAGGCGATCGAGGTCGGCGGCGGGCTGTTCGACGGTGCGGTTGACTTCACCGCCGATGGTGACGAGGGCTTTACGGCATTCGGCGGCGCGGCCGAGGTGCGTGTCCGTGTCCGACAGGCGGATGCCGTGGTCGAGCAGATCTTCGAGCAGGGCATGATTGACCTGGATCATGCGGATGCGGTCGGCGAGCATCGGCGTGCGTGGTGTACTCTGAGCATCCGCAAAAGCGGAGAGCAGGACGAAGCAGACGAGTGGGATAAGATTGGTTTTCACGGTTAGAACGCTTCTCCGCGGATCGCTTGTTGCAGCCGGGCGCGGGCATCCTTGGCGCTTCCGGCGATGGCTTGAAAGATTACCTTGGCTTGGCCGGGGGCCAAGTCGGCTTGAATGGTGGCTTGAGTCTCGGCGGCGGCAAGTTCGGCCTCGGCGGCGGCGAGGGCTTCGCGGCGTTGAGCCGGGGTCCAGTGGTGCGGCAGCAGGCAGGCCTGCTTCGCCAAGCCGTCGGTTGCGGCTTTTTTGTACATGCGGCTCAGGGCCTGCATCTCCGAGACTTCGCCGCCGCGGGCGAGCAGTTTGGCTTCGGCGTGGAGGTCGTTGAGAAAGACCGTCCAGACCGCGATCTTTTCCTTGGGCGTCGTGGCTTTGGTCAGGGTCGCCAGCGTGGCCACTTCCTTGGCCAGCAGTTCGTGGCGGAAGGCGGCGGCCTGCGCCTGCGGTCTCGTGTCGGAGGTACCGAAGTACAAACCGGCACCGAGGATGAGGGCCGCAGCGGTGCCGGCGCCGATCCAGGATCGCGCCGAGGCAACGCGGCGCGTCAGGGCTGCGTAGGAATCCGAGCCGCTGCGAACCGGAATCAGGCGTCGCTCGATGATCGGCGGCAACGCCGGCAAACCGGCAAGGAAGGCATCCTTGACCAGCGGATCGGCGGCAGGCACCGGTAGCGAACTCACGATCGCATCGAGTCGACGCAGACCGGCAAGATACTTACGGCACGGGTCGCATTCGCCCAGGTGAGCGCGGAGGTCTTCCGTCGGCACGGCCGGATCGGGCAGGCCGGTGAGTTGCAGTTCGATGCTTCGGCAAGTCGTCGTCATGGTCCCTTGTCCTTCCCCTTCGTCGCCTTCGGCTTCTCGTCCTCGGCTTCTTCCAGACTCCAGATTTCCGCCCCGATCGCCTTCATCAATTGTCTGCGGGCCTTGAACACCCTCCAGCGGGCCGTTTCTTCCGTGATGTTCATCACTTGAGCAATGTCCCGAAACGACAAGCCTTCGTCGATTCTCAGCAGCAATGCACTCCGGAAGTCCGGTCCCAGTTCGCTCATCGCCTTGCGGACGACGACTACTGCTTCCCGCTCGGCGGCCGCATCGTCCGGCCCCGCGGTGTCGCGGCCGGGCGGGTCTTCGGAGAGCGTCGCCACGTTCTTCCGTTCGGAACGTTTCAGGTTCACGAAGTTGTTGTGCGCGATCCGGAACACCCAAGCCCGGAAGTTCGTCCCTTCCCGAAACGATCCCAAGGCTGCGAGAACCTTGAGAAACGTCTCTTGCGTCAAATCCTCGGCCTTATGCGGGTCGCGGGTCATCTGAAGCAACCAGCGGTGCAGTCGATCCCAGTACAGGGTCACGAGTTCGGCGAACGCTTCCCGATCGCCCTGCTGGGCGGCACGGATCCAATCCGCTTCGCATCGGCCTGCACCGGTCGTGCCGCCATCATCGACCGCCCCCTCCGGCCTGCCCGGAGTCGGGTCGGTGGGTGAGTTGGTGAATCGGAGGGGTGGGAGCGAATCTGCCATGAGGTTCGGCATCATCCTACCGCCGCCATCGCCGGTTCCCAAGGTCGCACTTGAAAGGGTAACGCCGAACCCCCGCCTTCGTTGGCGTCCGAGATCCCGACTACGGACAAAAACATCGGCGGAACTCGGGCCGCTCGACGGTCGCTTGCTTGACGGAATGGTCGGAACACCTTAGTAATTGGTCATAGGCTTCCCGAACGAGGCCCGCTCGTTCGTTGTTTTTCTTTCGCGCCGTGTAGAACGATCGCGGTCGCCACGCAGTCCCCAGTGAAGGATGGTCCACGATGACCCCCAACGAACCAACCCCGGACCAACCGATGCCGGACGAAGCCGTACCCACAACCGAAACGACGGAAGTGCCCGCGACCGAACCGACTGCCGAAGCACCTGCGGTCGATGCTGAAGCGGTTGCGGAATCCGTACCGACTCATGTAACAGGTGAGAGTTCCGAAGTGCCCGGCGGCGTCATCGACGCTCTGCCGGCGGATGCTCCGCCTCGGGTGATCGTCCCCGCATTGCCGCCTCAGCCTGTGCCGCAAGTGCCGGCTGCGCCCAACGCCCAAGATTTGTCGCGCATCGCGCAGGATCTCCAGGTCCGCAAGGCTCAGGTGGAAGCCGTCGTTCAGTTGTTGGATTCGGAAAACACGGTTCCCTTCATCACCCGCTACCGCAAGGAACGCACCGGCGGGTTGGACGAAACGCAGATCCGTCGCGTCCAAAGCAGACTGACGGTGCTGCGCGACATCGCCTCCAAGAAGCAGTCGATTCTCCGCAGCATCGCCAACCAAGGTAAGCTGACCGATGAGTTGACCGCAAACCTGCTGGCAGCCGAATCGCTGAAGCGACTTGACGACCTGTACCTGCCCTACAAGGCGAAGAAGAAGTCGCTGGCGGCGGATGCCAAGGAAAAGGGTCTCGAACCGCTGGCGATCGCGATTTGGACCAACGATCCAATCGCAGCGAACCTCGCCGAGGTCCTGCCCGGCATCGTCGATCCGTGGAAGCAACTGCACGACGTCAACGACGTGCTGACGAACCTGAAGCTCATCATCGCCGAAATGATCTCGGACTCGGCCGAAGTCCGCGGCAGCCTACGCGCCTTCCTTTGGGACACGGCCGAGTTGGCCTCGACCCGCATCGAGACGGTGCCCGAAGGCAAAGGGAGCGAATATCGGGACTACTCCAAGTTCCGCGAAGCCGTCCGCGAGATGCCCCCGCACCGAGTGCTCGCCGTCAACCGAGGCGAACGGGAAAACATTCTTCGCGTCCGCATCGACTCGAATCGCGACCAGGCCAAGGGCATCGCCGTCGAGCGGCTGAATCTCGAGGCCCACCCGCACCGGGACTTGTTGATCTCCGTCGTCGACGATGCCTTGGATCGGCTGATCCTCCCGAGCCTGGAACGGGAAATCCGCCGGGAAATGACGGAGTTTTCGCAGGATCACGCGGTCGACATCTTCGCCCGCAACCTTCACAGCCTGCTCATGCGGCCGCCGTTGGGCGGCAAGCGCGTACTGGCCATCGACCCCGGCATCCGCACCGGCTGCAAGGTTGCCGCCTTGGATGAAACCGGAACACTCCTGGAAGACGGCGTCATCTTCCCGCACCCGCCGCAGAAGAAAGTTGCCGCCGCGAAGAAGAAGCTCGAACAACTCATCCGCAAGCACAACCTTACCGTCGTCGCCGTGGGCAACGGGACCGCGTGCCGGGAGACCGAGCAACTTGTCTCCGACCTGATCGCGGAACTTGAGGAACGCCGCGTCAACCCAACGCCTGCCGCGTCGCCGATTCCGCAGGGGACGGTGGAAACGACCACCTCGGAAACGCCCTTGCCCGCCGAGGAAGCATCGGCCGAAAACGCGGTGCCCAATACCGCCGACGTCGCCACCACGGCCACGACGGGCGATTTGGGCGGAGCTGCGGAAACGACCATGATCGTGCCGGGCATCGACCTCGGCGAAAGCACTTCGACCGCCGTGGATGCCGGCTTGGCCGCTGCGGAGGCCGCGATTCATGTGGCCCCGGCCGTGCTTCCCGTTGCCCCCCCTGCTCCGGCGGTTGTGCCCGAGGAAGTCATCGATCTGGACGGCCTGCCGCCGGCCTCGCCCGACTTGGCCTACGTCATCGTCAACGAAGCGGGTGCAAGCGACTACTCCGCGTCGCCGCAGGCCAAGGAAGAGTTTCCCGATCTCGATGCCACGACCCGCGGCACCATCAGCATCGGCCGCCGGCTGCAGGACCCGCTTTCCGAGTTGGTCAAGGTCGATCCGCAACACGTCGGCGTCGGACTTTATCAGCACGACGTGCGGCAGAAGTATCTGAAGCAGTCCGTCGAATCGGTGATCGAGTCCTGCGTCAACACCGTCGGCGTCGACCTGAACACGGCCTCCATCCCGCTGCTTCGCCATGTGTCCGGCTTCAACCAACTCGTGGCCCGCAACGTCGTGGACTATCGCACGCAACACGGTCGGTTCACGAGCCGCGAGCAGTTGATGAGCGTGCCGCAAATGGGCGAAGCCCGTTTCACCCAGGCTGCGGGCTTCCTTAAGATCGCCGAGGGGGGCGACCCGCTCGACACGACGTCCGTTCACCCGGAAAGTTACGAATTGGCCCGCAAGGTCCTTGAAGAATTCGGGTACGCCCCGGCGGATCTGCTCGACTCCGAGAAGGTCAAGGAACTCCGCGAAAAACTGCGGACGATCGCACCCGAAGACATGGCGACCAAGCTGAACGCCGGGCCGATGACCGTGCGGGATATCTATCACGCGGTCGCCCGGCCGGGCCGCGATCCCCGCTCGGATCGGCCCGAGCCGATCTTCCGTAAGGGCGTTCTGAAACTCGAAGACCTTGTCGCCGGCATGGAACTTCGCGGCGAAGTGCTGAACGTCGTCGACTTCGGCGCGTTCGTGGACGTCGGCCTGAAGGACTCCGGGCTGGTTCACATTTCGCAGATCGCCAACCGCTACATCAAGAGTCCGCACGATGCCGTGGCCGTGGGCGACGTGGTCAAGGTCTGGGTCATGACGGTGGACGGGGACCGCAAACGCGTGTCGCTGACGATGCTGGCGCCGGGTCAGGACCGCAAGCCCCAAGAACGTGGCGGCGAACGAGCGCCGCGTCAACAGGGCGAACGCGGCCCGCGACCGCCGCAGGGGGAACGACAACAAGGGGATCGGCCTCCCCAAGGCGACCGTGGTCCGCGACCGCCCCGTCCGCAAGGGGATCGCCCGCCGCAGCCTCAAGGGGACCGACCGCAAGGCGACCGACCGCAAGGCGACCGACCGCA
>Ga0105047_10001530_pt1 | contig 41549 bp, 31 predicted proteins | sample MAT04_FD_78384 | JGI IMG/M metagenome (GOLD analysis project Ga0105047, IMG submission 78384) | Freshwater microbial communities from Lake Fryxell liftoff mats and glacier meltwater in Antarctica - MAT-04 (megahit assembly) | ecosystem: Environmental > Aquatic > Freshwater > Ice > Liftoff...
ACGGCTGGCTGCCATCGGCCAGATGGTCACTGGTCTGGCGCATGAAAGTCGCAATGCATTGCAGCGAGCTCAGGCCTGTCTGGACATGTTGTCGCTGGACCTGAACGATCAAAAAGAACAACTGGATTTGGCACGCCGCGCAGCGACGGCACTGCAGGATCTGCACCGGCTGTACGAAGAAGTGCGAAGTTATGCAGCACCCATTCATCTGGAATTTCGCGAGTGCGATCTCGCCACGATCTGGCGCAAAGAATGGGAGAACCTCTCGGCCGCCCGCAAAGGCAAGAGCATTGAACTTGTCGATACCGCCGATGCGAAGCAGACAACCTGTGAAGTCGATGTACACAGAATCGAACAAGTCATGCGCAACGTGCTGGAAAACGCTATCTATGCCTGTGGCACCGAAGGCAGGATTACCGTGTGTTGCCAGAATGCAAAGTGTGGAACGGAACCAGCCGCCATGATCACTATCAACGACAACGGTATCGGAATGACCGCAGAAGTCGCCGAGAAAATCTGCGAGCCATTTTTTACGACCAAGCAAAAAGGCACGGGACTGGGAATGGCAATCGTTCATCGCATCGTGACCTCCCATGGTGGTTCAATCAAGGCTAGCCCTCTCAAACAGGGCGGTTCACAGATTCTACTGCTGATTCCACGAAGACCGACTCTTCGGAATGGCGTTCGCTATTAGCCACTCTGTCGGTGATTTTTGACAAACAGAGAGCCTAAAGCTGTGCGTTTAGACGCATAAGGCACATAAGTGTGCATTTTAGCACACTTATTTCGAAGTGTTGATTTCATGCGTTTTCGTTAAACGACGCAATCAGCAGGCTTCGCGATGCGACGTATGGCGGTGGAATGGCAATTTAATGTGGAGCAAACTATGACATTCCCCACTGCTATGAACCTGCTCGTGGTGGAAGACGATGCGGACTTTCGTGAGACGTGCGCACGCTGGATGACGCGGAAGGGGCATCGCGTCGAGACTGCCGCCAATGGACATGAAGCGCTGGAAATCTGCGACCGCAAGGTATTTGACGTCGCCATAGTTGATATGAATATGCCGGGACTTTCGGGTCTGGAGTTACTTGAACGTCTGAAGTCCACACAGATCGAAACGGAAGTGATCATTCTGACTGGGCAGGGGACAATCGAAACAGCGGTCAACGCCATGAAGCTTGGCGCGTCGGATTATCTGACGAAGCCCTTTCCTCTGGATGAACTTGAACAACGCTGTCTGATTTCCGGGGAACGTGCAAGACTGAACAAGGAAAATCGGCAATTGCGGGCGATTATTGAGAGATCTCAGCCAGCCGTTTCCATCATCGGTGAATCGTTTCGCATGAGGGAAGTTTTTCGCTTGATTGAACGAGTTGCACCGACCGACAAGCCGGTCCTGATTCAGGGGGAAAGCGGAACCGGCAAAGAGCTGGTCGCGCGAGCGTTGCAGCAGAAGAGCGACCGTGCAAATCAGCCATTTGTGACAATCAACTGTGCCGCCTTGCCCGAACAGCTTGTTGAGAGTGAACTTTTTGGTCACCGCAAAGGTGCTTTTACGGGTGCCAATGAAGACCGAGCCGGGCTGTTCGAAGTCGCCGACAATGGAACCCTGTTCATCGACGAAATCGGAGAACTTCCCGGCGCACTGCAACCAAAACTTCTAAGAGCGCTGGAAGATGGATCGATTCGGCGAGTCGGTTCGCATCGTGAACGCAAGGTGGATGTTCGCGTGATTGCGGCAACGAATCGCACTCTTGTTGACGAAGTCGCCGCCGGTCGTTTTCGCGAAGATTTGTACTACCGCATCAACGTCATGTCGCTGGAACTTCCTCCGCTTCGCAAACGTGATGGGGATGTGCCGTTGCTGATTCGTTCGATGCTGGGGAAAGGGTGGTCCATCACTGATGAAGCTCAGCACGCAATGGAAAAATATCCATGGCCAGGTAATGTGCGACAGTTAAAGAACGCGATTGATCGTGCTCAGATCCTTGCAAATGACAATCGAATTACCATCGACGACCTGCCAACGGAAATCCTCGATCACGGCGCTTGTTCATCCGATCATTGCACTTCGCCGAGTTCGGCAAAGTCACTTGCAGGGAATTCCCAGGCAGTACCGGGAAATGCTGCGACGGATTCACCGCGTCTGGACGACCTTGAGAAATCTCACATCGTCACGATTCTCAGCCAGCAAAATGGCAACAAAGCCCGGACCGCGCGAATTCTTGGTATCCACCGCCGAAAACTCTACCGCCTGCTGGAACGCTACGGCATCACGGAATGAACGACATTACATGCCGAGACCTCCCCGCGCCTGATCCAAAGCGTCTGTCACCGTGGCCGCTTGCACGATTGCCGAAATGGGTGGAACGGGTTAACGATCCGCTCACAAAGAAGGACCTCGACGCAGTTCGCCTGTCCGCTCAGCAAGGCCAGCCATTGACAGATGATGTCTGTGCTGAACCAATCGCCACACGCCTCAACCTTGAGTCAACCATACGTCCGCGCAAACGGCAACAACTTCAATGAGAAGACGATGTCCCAATCAAAGACACTTGACCTCTCTGAGTTTTCGCGCAACTTCGAGAGATGGACTGCAGACGCAAAGCGGACGGCATCAATCCGCAGTCCAAAAAGTTCGACAGGTCAGCGTTTGTGTACGATGCCGAGGCTGATTGTTTTCACTGTCCAGCTGGGAAGACGTTGTCTCGCGGTGGTCAGGAGACTCGGCAAACCGCAGCCGGCCCGGTGCTGCATGTGGTCTACTTCGGCGACGAATGCAAGGGCTGCGAACGGGCCTCTCCGTGTCGCAAAAATCCGGATGCGAAAAGCGGTCGCAAGCTGACTCGCGATGAACATGAACCGGCTCGGGAACGCCACCGCGAACACATCAACGAACCAGAATCGGCCGATCGCTACAAACAGCGGCAGCACTTCGGCGAGATGCCGTTTGCCATGATGAAGGTCTGCTTCGACATGCGTCGCTTTCTCTTGCGAGGTCTGGCGGGCGTCCAGGCGGAATGGCAATGGTGCTGCACCGCGTTCAATCTGAAGAAACTGATGAACCTGCTGGCCGCACTGCGCGCCGAAGAACGTAAAACAGCAAAATTGAAATATTATACGAGCTCTGGGGGGATTCTGCGCAAGGTTAAATCCACTGTGGTGTGCGTCGGAATCTGATCCAACGAAGAACTCGCATCGTCACACCACAAATTTCGAAACGTTTCGACTCGGTTGAACCAGAAACTCCGCCTTATCTCGACAGCCTGACAGCCGGCAGTCCGATCGACTGGTGCCCGTCATCGAATTTTTGGAACAAAAACCCAATCAATCGATAGACCAAATTTCCCCAAAACTGCTATTTGTCGCGCACCCCACACTCTGCCTGCTGTTTTCTGACTTTCAGATCCCCTTTTCGGATTGGTTCTCAGTCAGGCCCGCAGCACATAGAAAGCCGTCGAGTCAGAAAAACTCAATTGTTTGTATTATTGAGCCTCGTCCACACTTCCGGGAGGCGCGACTGGATGAGATTCCTGGTTGAGACTGGCAGTAACGATAACTGCATGGGTATACAAATCGTATCTTCGACACCAAGTGCGCCGGGTTGCCGTCCGTACTTGTAGTCATCGCCCAGAGAGCCGTCTGCCTTAGTTTTCACTTCTGGACATTTCGTGTTCGCGACTGACATAAAGAACAGGTCTTTAGCGGATTTGCCTTCCGCACCGGGCTGGCAAAACAACTTTCGCCGAGCCATCTCACGAAACAATTCTTTGGCAGTCATCTCGGCTGGGTCGATGACCGTGATGTTTTCTGCAATCACAGATTCAAACGGTCGTTCGCCATTTTGTTCATAGGCACGCACGTGCGCGAAAGCGTCCAGAATCTCTTGTTTTACAAGCGGGAAATGCGTACATCCCAGTACGACCGTGTCGATCGCCGATCCTTTTCCCGTCGCCTTGTGATTCAACGCCAGAGTTGCAACATCATACCGAACGTAGTTGATCACCGAGTTCAATCGAATGGATTCTGGCAGCTTCAGATCGCCAAGCAAACCAGCGGGATTGAAACCATAAACAGCTAAAGCCTCCTTGTTCAACAACCCTGCTTTGTTTTCAGTCGACGGCCCGAGATACGCTCCGGCATTTTTGTCTGTGGAATCGGCTGGACGAATAAATGCGGGATCACCCTCTATCGCGCCAGCAAGACCGACGGAACCTTGCTGCACGACGACCGGGGCACGTTTTCCTGCCAGGCCAGTGGCGCGACCAATCGCTGTTGGATAGGCATTGCTGCCACAAGTGCCAACTGTCGCCAGCACAGCCACTGTTCGCGGTAGATCGCCAGATTTGATGTCTTCCATAACGCCACGTGCGCCGGCTTCGACGACTCCGATCACGAACACCGGGACTTTCCACGCTGCTGTGGCCTGTCGAATTTCTTCCATGCCCCATGCCGTCGCTGTGTTGCAGGCGATCACGATGGCTTTGACTGGCAGCTTATCAAATTGCGGCGCATCGGCTTCAGGGTCAGACCAATACCTTCGCCCCAACAAGAAAGCGGCATCCTTCAGAATCAGTTCCTTCAGGAAGTTCTGCCGTCCCGCTGTTGGATAATTTCCGTAAGGCATATTGGCCTGATCGCCGAAGTAAATGAACCGCTCGTGTTTAAAATCTCTTCGGCCATCGGGGCCCGGCGAATAGTTGTCATTGTGGAACGCGTCAAGCGAAAGTATCGCTTCCTGCACGGTAAGCCCGCCGATGCCCGAATCAAATACGCCGATCGGAAGATTTCGGATGTCTTCCGACCATGCGGACATATCAAACGTAAACGCCTTCGTTCCCTGAGAATCCTGCCTGGTATGGTCAACGAAGTCCTTCACTACCTCCGACATTTCGCCAGCCTGGTCAGCCGCGATAAGAAATTTCTGTTGGGCAAGTACAACAGCCAACCAGATGGTGGTTCGAATGATGTTCATAGATGCCTCAACTGTGCGAGTAACACCGATTATGAAATTAATGGCGTCATAATAATGGCGAGAGTTGAAAAACACAGGCTCATGAGAAAACGCCTGTCAATGATTGACAGGGGAAGCGGGAAAATGGCACGATTCACAGACTCAAGCTGAGCCGCGTACAGCAAAATAAACACGCGAACACACGCGCAGACTTTCCATCCCGCTCAGTCATGCGTATGCTTCCCATATTAACACTGCAGTGAAACTGTGTTTCAAGCAGTTCTTACCAGCATTCAACGCGAAACATTTTGGGACGAAAAACGATGATCCGATCCGTGGCGCTTTGTATTCTTGCGACCGTCAGCGTTATGAACACGGCGAATGCCGGTCATCTTTTTCCGCATTATTCACAGCCGGTATTTATTGCTCCGGTTGTGGCATACCAGCCTGCCTATGTCGTGCCCGTGGCGACATACGCTGTCACCACACATGTGCCGGTCACTTCAGTTTCGTATGCGACCAGCTACTACGCACCAATGGTTCCGATGGTTGGTATCGCTCCTGTTGCCGTTGCACCGGTCGTCTATTCTCCACCGGTTTATGCGTTACCCGTCTACCCAACGCCAGTCTATGCAACGCCGGTCTACCCAACGCCAGTCTATGCGACGCCGATCTATGGCCATAGCATCCACAGCCGATTGAACATCCGCAGAAATGGCAGCTACCACTATCACGTCCACGCGCGATAGCGGCTGAATACAGTGATTCCAGCCGATACGATCAGGGAGGTTACTCGATGAATCGTCGCAGTCCAACAGGTCATGTTTTGATAATTGCGATGCTGGTCCTGTTCATCGGCCTGTGCATGTCACCCGCGTCGGCACAGACGAAAAGCACACCCCCGGCGACCAGTGCTATCCAGCGATTGTTGTATGTGGCTTCGCCCGGTATTCGTGACTATCTGGAATACGGCGGACATGGAATCCTCGTGTTCGACATCGACAATCAGCACAACTTCGTCCGCCGAATTTCGCTCGACAGTTATGGCGTTGACGAACAAGGCAAGCCGATCAATGTCAAAGGCGTCTGTGCGAACGCGGCAACCCATCGATTGTACGTGAGTACCATCCGACAGTTGATTTGCGTCGATCTACTGACTGATGAGGTGTTGTGGCAGCGTGAATATCCGCTGGGCTGCGATCGAATGTCCATCTCACCGGACGGTGCAACGATCTATCTGCCATCATTGGAAAACGATCGTTGGTATGTGCTGAACGCTGCGGACGGTGCGGTCACCACAGAAATAGTGACAGACTCTAAGTCTCATAACACTGTCTACGCAGTCGATGGCAGCGAAGTGTTTCTGGCAGGTTTAGGCAGTCCGCTGCTGACGGTCGCCGATGCGAACACGCATCAGGTATCGAGAACAATTGGACCATTCAGCGGATCAATTCGGCCTTTCACCGTGAACGGTGATCGTTCGCTGGTTTTTGCCAACGTCAATGACCTGCTGGGATTCGAAATCGGTGATCTGAAGACTGGAAAGAAGCTGCATCGCGTCGAGATCACCGGCGTACCGCGCGGTGCCCCTCTGCGGCATGGTTGCCCGAGCCACGGGATCGGAATGACACCGGACGAAAAGCAGATCTGGGTCTCCGACGGATTCAATTCAAAAATCCACATGTTTGATGCTTCCGTGATGCCACCAATATTGACCGAAAGCGTTTCGTTGCGAGGCCAGCCTGGCTGGATCACTTTCAGCATCGATGGCACAATTGGCTGGCCATCGACAGGACAGGCCATTGACTCGAAATCGCATAAGATCATCGCCGCGTTGACCGACGAAACCGGGCGTGCTGTTGAAAGCGAGAAGCTTCTTGAAGTAGATTTCCAGAATGGGCACGTTCTTGCTGTCGGTGATCAGTTCGGTCGCGGACAGGTTCGCGTTCGTTGAAAATCATGGCGTTCACGAGTACGTCTGTTCGGAATGCTGATAGGTGACGCGGCGAGAACTGCGTCCCATCGAACGGAGTGGCGTGAGGCCGATGGTACTCGATTTGTGGGAGGGCGAGGCACCTGCCGAGCCTTGTGGGGCACGATGTCCAATGATTCTCGCGGCTCAGCAGGAGCTTCGCCCTCCCGGACAACCAATGTCAGTCACAAATCGAGTGCCATTGGGCGTTAGCCCTCCGAGCCACATGCGCGTAACTCGGTGGGCTGACACCCACCGCTCGCCGAGACAACTCGATGTTGACTGTGTAAACTACGGTTTCTTCAGTAACAGAAATATCCTCAAAAGGATCATCAAATGAAAACAGTCTCTTCGTTTTTAATCGTCTGCCTGATGTCTGTGTCTGCCACAATACTTTTGGCAGACGACACGGTTCGGGTGGAGTCGGAAACGAAGAAGGCTGACGCACGGCCCAACCAGGCGGGTGAGCCAACTCACGCGAACGTCCACTACGGTTCGCATGAAAGAAATGTACTGGATTTTTATCAGGCAAAATCCGACAAACCCACTCCGTTGGTCGTCTATATTCACGGCGGTGGATTTGTTGGCGGAGATAAAAACGTCCCACGTGAGCAGCTCGACGAATTTCTGGACGCTGGTATCAGCGTTGCTGCGATTCGTTATCGCTTTGTCGATGGCATGGAGATCATTTTTCCAGCACCCCAGCATGACGGTGCTCGGGCCGTGCAGTTTCTGCGCAGCAAAGCGAAGGAGTGGAATATCGACAGCAAACGAGTCGCGTGCTACGGCGGTTCGGCCGGCGCTGGAATTTCAATGTGGATCGGCTTTCACGAAGACCTCGCCGATCCAGCAAGCGATGATCCTGTTCTGCGTGAATCAACACGCATTCAGGCGATTGGCACCTTTGGAGGCCAAAGTACTTACGATCCGATCAAGATTAAAGAACTTATTGGTGGCCGAGCGTGGGAGCATCCATCAATTTTCAGGATCTATGGCATCACAACTGCCGACGAAGCACTGCATCCCACACCGGAAACGCGGAAACTCTACGACGAGTGTTCGGCTTTCACGCATCTGACAAAGGACGATCCGCCGCTCTACATGGTCTATAGCGAACCTGACGGCCCGCTGCCTCCGGACGCCCGACCGGGCCAGGGAATACATCATCCAAACTTCGGCCGGCACCTGAAAACCAGAATGGATGAACTCCAGATCGAGAATGTCTACGTCTACACGCCGACCGAAAAAGGCCGCAACGTAAACGCAGAGATGCGGAAGTTCTTCCAGAAACAGTTTGCGACGGTCGAATAGAAATTCGAAAGGAAACGTGCCACAGATCATTACGCAACAGGCTGCCTTGGTCCGGCCTGCGGATTTCAATTCAGCACTGTTCCATAGGTGACCTGGAGCTGCCGAAGACAATATGATGCGGCTGACGGTTTTGAGACTGTTTTCTGGAGAAAGTGATGTTTGCGTTTCTGCTGATTGCCGCAGTGATCGACGTTGGCGATCAGAAACAGTTGTTTATTGATCATAAATTCATCGAATCATCCGAGGGAATTACGCTGACTGTGCAGCAGCCGATGCAGTTGCGTGAAAAGCTGGAGCAAAATGTATCAGAAACCGGGAGGTCCGATCCGCGGGCCACACCGATTGTGGAAATCTCCCGACGGATTTCAGTGGACTCATGATGAACGCCCCATGACAGGCCTGCGTGCTGCAGACACTCAGCCGTCATGGTTCTGGGATGCTCGAATTGGCCGGTACATTGGTTACTCACGAGAATGGGTCCGCGAGAAGGACGGCTTTGGAGCTCGAATGGCCAGCTACAATGAATCCGATGACATGGTCAACTGGACAGCGATGCAATTTGCCTTTGAGCCGGATGAACGTGATGGCACTGCGGCACCAGCCATGATTCTGGATCCGACGCAATTGACAGTGAAGGGCGAAAACGTGACGCCTCGTCGTGAGGAACGTGTCGGTGCGGTGGCCGGAGAGGATCAGGTACTGACTCCGACGGCTCCCCTGGATTTCTATGGTCCGGGTGTTTTTCCTTACGAAGGTGTCTATCTGGCGCTGGTGCCCGTCTTTCATCATTGGCGTGGATCCGCCTCGGGAACGTGGCCGAGCACCGGAGACATAAAGTTGGCCGTCAGCCGGGATGCGCGACACTTCACCCGCCTGGCTCCAAGGCGTGCATTTCTGACAACAGGCATGGATGGGACCTGGGATTCAAAATGGATCTATCCGGTTCTGCGACCGGTCCGAATGCAGGATGAACTCTGGATCTATTACATGGGAACAAACCACGATCATGCAGGCCGACTGGATCCCCTGGCGGAGAAGGAAGAGACGGCCATTTCCCGAGCCGTCCTGCGGCTGGATGGTTTCGTCGCGGCGGAGGCCGACTACGAGGGCGGGGTCTGCATGACTCCGGCAATAAAGTTTCAGGGATCACGGTTGGAGCTGAATCTCAACACAGGCGCGGGTGGTATGGCGCGCGTCGAGATTCTCACTGAATCCGGTGCGCCGATTCGCGGCTTTACGATGGCTGAGGCTGACGAATTAAATGGCAACGGAGTGAAATTGGTGGCAACATGGAATGGTGGAAACTCGGACGTTGCTGAACTCGCCGGTCAGGAGATCAGGTTAAGAGTTAAGATGCGGGCTGCAAAGTTGTTTGCATTTCAGTTTCAATAGGCGAGCGGCAGGACGTTAGTCCTCCGATCCCTGGACACAGCGAGATCCTTCCGGCGTGGAATCTGGCGACTGACGTCTCTCCGCTCGCCGGCTCCGCGCCATTCGTACGCACTCGGTCGTACGCAGGGTTTCAATTTTTCTGCTCGACGCCCGCCTGTTCCGGTGCAGTATCGGAGCTGAACCGCCAGAACCAGTCCTCGTCTCCTCACTTGGCACACCCTACCTCTGACACACGGTAAATCGTAGGGCGTGACAACCGCAGCGCAGGCCAAAATCACATTTCACCCGATCCTACCCGCGAAATTCCGGAACGTACACATGACGACCAGCGAGACCATGATTGCCGACGCCGAAATCTGTGACCCCGAGAATTCCCGAACCCTCAAAGTGCCGTTTCAGTATTCTCCGGCACTGCCCGAGATTCTGGCACATTTGAATGCCTCTCTTGTCGTCTCCACATATCAGGCCGGTAAGGTGCTGGTGATTGGAGTTCACGACAACCAGTTGCAGATTTCCTTTCTGGATTTCGAGCAGCCGATGGGAATTGCCGTTGGTGGCGATCGGATTGCCGTTGGGTCGAAGGCTGAGATTCAGTTTCTCAGAGCCAATCATCGGGCTGCGGCGACGGTCGCTCCGAAGGGGTCCTTTGACGGCTGCTTTGTGGCTCACACCAGTCGCCATACCGGTCGGATCATGGGACATGATCTGGGATGGGGACGCGAGGGGCTGTGGGTTGTCAACACTCTGTTTTCGTGTCTGTGCACCCTGGACGACGCCCACAGCTTTGTTCCGCGATGGAAACCAACGTTTATCAGCCGGCTGGCCGATGAAGACCGCTGTCATCTGAACGGCATGGCCATCGAAAACGGGATGCCGCGTTATGTCTCGGCTCTCGCGGAAACAGACACCGCTGGCGGCTGGCGACCAAATAAGGCAAAGGGCGGCTGCCTGATCGACGTGCAATCCGGGGAGGTTTTGACTCACGGTCTGGCGATGCCACATTCGCCCCGGATCAGAAACGGGCAACTCTGGGTGCTCGATTCCGGCCACGGATGCCTGGCCACTGTCGATCGCAACAGCGGACAGTTGGAACGTATTAGACATGTCCCGGGATATACACGCGGCTTGGCTTTTCAGGGTCAGTTTGCGTTTGTGGGACTTTCCCGCATTCGTGAGACCAATGTGTTTGGCGGCCTGCCGATCGCAGAGCGGCGTGAGGAGTTGTGTTGCGGTGTGGCGGTGGTAGATCTGAACAGCGGGAAATCGGTGGCTAAGTTTCAGTTCATGGGCGGAGTGGAAGAGATTTTTGCCGTGGACGTGATTCCCAATCACCTCAACCCCGTGTTTGGCGGTGCATCCAGTGATCGTGACCAGCAAGAAATTTTGGGTCGTCCCGGCGGCAGCCGCCAATGTGCCGACAAGGTTGAAATCAAATGAATAGGACATAGAGGTAACGAACGTAAGTATTTCATTTTGAGCTTCGGCGAGCGGAGTGGCGTGAGCCCTCCGAGTAATGAGTGTGCAACTCGGTGGGCGAACACCCACCGCTCGCCAGGACCAATCGACGTTGATCGCGTTAAGTGTGTTTCGGTCGTGTTTGATCATTTCGGTTCCAAATTGACTGCGTGATCAGGTTCCTCATCTTTTTCCGGTACATCCCTTCAGAGAGTTTGACCAATGCCCAGTTTCCTTCGCCGACTTCGTCGAGACCTGAATGAGATGTTTGTTTCCAGTCGTCGCCGCCAGTTCGTCCGCAGGCGAGCGAACCAGACGACTTCGGAAGCGCTGGAAACGCGAACCCTGCTGGCCGCCGATTTTCAGCTCCTGAAAGACATCAACCCACTCCCAACGCAAGGTGCATCCCCTGCGAACCTCACCGCTGTGGGTTCTGCGATTTTCTTCACGGCCAACGATGGCGTGAACGGTTACGATAATTTCGACCACTGCCCGGACACTCGAACCGATGACGTAAAGCCTGCCATCGACAACGGTCAGTGCTCGTGTATAGCCCAGATGCCGGGAAAGGTCCAGTAAAGCTGCTGACTTGCCAGCCGTCTGAAACCGAAAAATCTGACTGCTGTCCGGGTTGAGCGCGTACAGCCAGCCGGTGGAGCTATCGTGTACGATATCGTGTGGACGATCGAGCTGGATATTGGCCAGCGATGTCACACTGATTTTGGATTCGCGGATCGCCGGATCACGAAATGTGATCAGTCGATGGTTTCCCGTATCGGTCACAATCTCGGTTTTGCCATCGAACGCGATGTGTGTGCATCCAGGAAACGACGTGATATGTGAGGCATACTTCGTGACTCGAATACGCCTCAACAGAACTTTCTCACCACCCGAAGCGACGGCAATGGCAAGCCAGACCGACGCTGCGAAAGCGATCATCTTTTTAGTTGTGTTCATGTCCGTCATCGTGCGTGTGTTGGGCGTCATGATTGTGTGCGATCTTGCCGCTGAACGATGTCCCGTTGATCATCACAACCAGTCGGGCGGTGGCGTCGTGACTGTCCAGATCTGACGCGAGTTCTTCGTCCTTGAGTGAGAATCTTGATGACTTGCCTTCCGGATCCCCAGTGTCACGATCCGCTGGCAACTTGAATTGTTCGGCTTTTCCATCGTGAGTAATGTTGATCGTGAGTTCCGGGGCATCAATGGGAACTGCGGTTGTCGCCGCGCTGTCGAGGATATAAACAGAAACGCTGCCACCTTCGCCGTGAACAACTTCCGCATGAAATTGTTCGCTGCCAAGTTCTACCAGATCCCCGTGATGGGGGCCTTGTGTGGGATGTGCGTGGTCGTGACCTTCATGCGGATCCATTGCTGGAGGCGGACCAGAAATCGTCGTCGTGGAACTGGTGTCTGCATCACTGCAACCCACCATACAACCAAAGAAGACAGCAACAATTGGAGATGCGAATCGTTGAGATCGCAGGATTTCCGAGAGAATAGTTTTCATCAAGAGCCCTTTCGTAAGTACACAAGTTGACCGCGCCCAAAGGAACGCAGTCCTCAAAAAGTCTGGACGACAGCCTACGCGGCTGCAGTTTTCTGGTTAGCTTCAGTGATCTTTCCATCCTGAAGTGTCAATCGTCGATCGGCTCGCGTTGCGGCTGCAAGGTCGTGCGTCACCATGACAATGGTGCGGCCCTCAATGTGACACGCATCGAACGCATTTAACACCACTTCACGGCTCGCTGGATCAAGATTGCCAGTTGGCTCATCTGCAAGAATGATTTGTGGGTCATTCACGAGAGTTCGAGCCAATGCAACTCGCTGTTGCTGGCCGACACTCAGTTCCGACGGCTTATGATTCAGTCTGTCGCTCAAACCGAATCGACTCAACATGGCAGTGGCACGCTCCACTTGCATATCTGGTGTCACTCCATTCAGCCCCAGTGGCACCTGCACGTTCTGCAGTGCTGTCAGGTAAGGAATGAGATTGAACGTCTGAAATACAAATCCCATCCGTTCACGACGAATGGCCGATCGAGCGGTTACCGACTGTTCATAGATGGAAGTATCGTCCAGCCAGATTCTTCCAGACGTCGGAGACAGCATTCCACCCAGCAGCGACAAGAGCGTTGTCTTGCCACTGCCACTGGGGCCAACAACCGCCACGTATTCGCCAGCCTCAATTCGAAGCTCCGGACATTGCAGTGCAGTCACTGTTTGTCCGTGACGAACATAGGTGCGGTTGACATTTTCAAGTCGGATCATTGTCACACCTCCTGAAAACAGAGACAAGGGTCAAGTTTCGAAGCCTTCCACGCGGGCCAGTACGCAGCAATGACTGCCACCAGTGTGGCCGCCCCGACTGCAAGCAGTGCCAGCCCTGGCATTGGCGTTACGGCAACTCCAGCCCATTGCGGCCCCACGAGCACGGCCGTCAGCACACCGATCAGGCAACCGACGGTTCCGGCGACAAGTCCGAGGATCAATGCCTTCATCAGAAACAGACGCCGGACAAATCCAGGAGTTGCTCCAATGGCCATCAGCGTTCCAATCTCACGCCGACGTTCTCGGACGTTTGCGGCGATCGCACTGGCCAGGCTGGCACCCCCGACGACGACAAGAATCCCCAGCACAAACCAGGATGTTCCGGACATCAGGCGGTTGACGCCAACCTGAGTCTGTACCACCTGCGAAACCGTCACGACTTTGGCGTGGGGCAGCAGCTTGCTCAATTCGGGAACCAGGTCTCCGGCGGCATCTTCACAGCATCCGATGACCTCGATCGCACTGACGACCTCGCCTGTTTTTGCCAGTTCCTGAACCGTGTGCAGATGCGCAAAGACTCGTGAGTCATCAACGGTACCAGTGCGGGACAACGTCCCCAAAACGGTAAACTTCCCTCCGAGGATATCCACTGTGTCACCAGTGGAAAACGCTGATCGGTCAGCAACGTCGGCACCAAGAATGACCTGGTCCTTCTCAAGGTTATCGATTGAGCGTGATGTGTTGAGCGACTCGGGCGTATTGTCGGCACCAGAAGAGACATGACTGGCTTTCTTACAGCCTTCATGCTTCTTCGGGGTGAACATTGCCGCCGTCTGCCATGCTGCCTGAGCGGTAAATTCACTCTGCGGCAGGATGCCCGTCAAGGTGACGTCGAGGCCGCCAAGATTTGCGGGCATGCTGAGTTTTGGAGTGACCTTTTCGACTCCCGGCAATCCGGCCATCAGCACTTCGAAAACGTGTTCCTCCGGCAATGTCAAACCGTTCCGATCTGCGGCGTAGTAATTCTGAAGTGATGCATCTCTCGGAAGAATCAGGATGTTGGCACCAAGACTTGTGAGCTGTCTTGAGACTTCCTGTTCCGAATGCACCGTGACATGACGAATGGCGACCAGCGCAGCGACGCCGAGCAAAATCGCAATACTGCTGGAAACGACCGACCACGGACGTTCCCGCAATTCATTCCAGACGAGTGATCGAAGATTCATTATCAGTTCTTCCTTGAATTGGAGGGTTGTGTCGTTTGCTGAGCGTGACCACCGCTGTGTTTGCAGTTTGGGTCATCGCAGCACTGGCCTGATTTGTGGATCGCAGCGGCAATACTCGTGTCAGTCGCCGTTGCATCGAAATGCCCGACCAGAACTCCTGGCGGTGCAATCAATACGGCGTAGGGTCCATTCACCTTCGCTGCGTCGATCTTCATCTGATTGATGAACCGCGTCTCCGCTGGATCATCCAGACGCAGACCGGTCAATTCAATCCGTTCCTTGAACAACGGATCTTTCTGCAAGGCTCGCACGCCCGGTGGCACTTGGGGTTTATCATCGTGTGATGCCACCACGAAGACCAGTTTCTGACTCTGGAGCGACTTCATACATCTGGCCATCGTCGGAGTCACGATGGCGGCTTCGATATGCTGAGCTGTCAGCGACTTCGAAAACACTCCCGTAATGGCACCGTTCGAAGCGACAGCCACGGTCAACGGCATCGGGGCACGCCCAATGCCGAATCGTTCGACAAGTTCCCGTTCTGCCGGGTCATTGGCATTGGCTGTAACGACAACTGAACATTCAGCTCGATTCGCGGTACTCTCGCGAGTGATGTTGAGCATTTCACGAGTCGCAGCAGAGTCTACTTTGTAGAAGACAATGAATGTAAAAGTGTTCTCTTTTGCATTCTTATCGAGTGCCTGCTGAGTTTTGCTGCCAGTCTGTATCCTTTCCACCGCAGCGGGAGGCTGCCCTTGCGTGGTTGTCTCCAGCACGGTTAACCCACCCACGACACCAAACAACGCAATGACGGTCGATGTTTTCATAACGGATCCTTTCAGAATCAGATTTAAAATCAGTTGAGTATGGCTTACTTATTTTGGATCGCTCGATCAATATACTTCGCGCGGCCAGAAATGAGACCGGTGAGCGGAGCGGCGTAAGCCCTCCGGTACCTCGTTCTTGTACCGGCAAGCTGACGCATGCCGCTCGCCAATCCTATCACTCTTGACCGCCTGAACTATAGGGAGCGGAAGTCGCAACGACTTTCGGAATCCAGCATGATCGAAACTCTTGGCGAGTTCCGCTACGACAGTGATTGATCGAGCGGTCTTTAGGCGAGCAGCAGAAATGAATCTACCGTCGAGGACGTTGGCAGCGTCCGCCATGTAGACGATGTTTCCAGCATCGGTGGCAAATCATCATTTACGGCTCGCCTAACAGCGAATCACGACACAGCGGTGCAGCAGCACACTGAAATGTGGTGTCTGTGGCGCAAGAATCTCTATGTCACAATGTCCCGAATCCACAATTCGCGCAGGCTCAGTATCGCTGAAGTGCGAGACAGGTTTTCCGCAGGATTTCAGCGGACCGCTCTCAGAGTCGCGTTCAATTTTAACGGCTGGCGCACTGACTGGGATGTGAATGCAACTGCAAGGGAGAGATTCGTGGGAAACGACGCCATTAATGTCAGAATGCCCGTCCAAATCTTCCTCGACACTTACTGCAACCGCACAACACCGGCGGTCATGTGCATGGCCGCAGCATTTCCTCTCGGAAGTTGAATCGGCAGATTCTGCTGAGTCATCGCAGCAATCGCAGTGTTCTGCGCCTAAATCCACACCGCAATACGTGCCATCTTTATGGAAGCAATAGTATCCGCCACACCCAGGTCCGGTTAGAACTTGTGTGATCGACAAAATCAGAATTGTCAATGTGCGGATCATACTTCCCTCAGCTTTGATGACTTCATTATCGAATTTGTTATCGTCGTCCGGCCAGCAATCATCGACGACCCGGTAAACCAGACTTATCTTCTCTGGCTTCAGCCTCTTCAGTTAGTGAGCATGTTCAGTTTGAAACCCTTTCTTCTCCAGCCATGCCTGCAGGGAGTGGGCATCTTCATGGTCCACGCACGCCAGATTGCGACGTGTTGTGCAACGATAATTGACATCAATATGACCAGCATGTGCGTCTTTGCGGACTTCACATCCCAGACCTTTGCACATCGCCATAAATTCACCAGCCTGGCGATCGTCTTCAAAATGCTGTGCCTGCCATTCGCTCTGGCCATACTGGACAACGATGGAATCGCTGCTTGTGACATGATCGTGGCCATGCAGTGTTTGAAATCCATTTCGCGTCAACCATTGTTCCCATTGATCCGCATTTTCGTGTGAATCCAGAGTTACTTCTTTCCATTCGAGGGAACGGAAACTGACGTCCGTATGACCGTTGTGCTGATCAACTTTGGTTGCACAGCCAAGCTTCTTGAGAATATCAATCGTACGCTGAATGTCTGCTTCCTTTTCGACAACCATACTTTTCCAGTCCTTCGCTCGATAGGCAACCGATTCACCGGATTCAGCGGCCGTCAAAGACGAAGTCACAATTGAAAGAAGTGCAATCGCAGACATTGTAATTTGGAACAACATGACAGTAACTTTCTAAGTAGAGGCGATTGGCAATCATTAAGATCGCCGATGATGGAGACTTCTCAGTCGTCGCTCGTTCACATTGAACAAGCGACACTCTGCTTCATCGCACATCATGTGCCGCTCGCAGAAAACAAATGCAAGGCACGCTAAGACAAGGTTCCTCCTTGTGGTGTAGCGTGAGTATGCTGGGAATGCAGAATCTCTTCGTGCGGTTCAACCAGAGAAATCTCTTCCATTGATTCATTGACAACTCGCTGGGCTTCTTTGAGACCGAATAACCAGAACAGTGCCGGATGCACGAAGAAGTCCAGAAGTGTCGAACTTATGACACCACCTAGTATCACAGTCGCGACAGGGTAGAGAATCTCTTTGCCCGGTTCGCCGGCCGCAAGCACGAGCGGAACCAGGCCGATGCCCGCTGTCAGTGCTGTCATCAGCACAGGAGCCAGTCGCTCCAGACCTGCGCGGATAATCATGGAATGCGACCATGTTTCGCCTTCAAATTTCACCAAATGCAGATAGTGGTTTAGCAACAGAATTCCGTTACGTGACGCGATCCCGGCAAGGGAAATGAATCCCACCATTGCCGCGATCGTCAGCGTCTGGCCAGTAATCACCAAAGCCGCCACGCTGCCGATGAACGCCATCGGGAGTGCTGCCATGACCTGTAGACTCAGGTTCACTGAACGAAACATCACAAATAGAGTCAGGAACACGCCGATCAGCGACACAATGAACAACGCGCCCAGAATACGGCTGGCTTCCTGCTGACTCTGAAACTGTCCTCCATATTCGACAAAGTAGCCCGGCGGCAATGTTGCCGTAATCGGGGCCAGTTTCTTTTGAATTTCGGACACTACATCCACCACACCTCGCTCGCTGACGTTGCACTGCAAGACGATTCGCCGCCGCACGTTTTCACGGTTAATCGTGTTGGGGCCACCGGCTTCATAGATATTGGCGACGGATTCCAGTGGAACAGAGCCACCTTCGGGCAATTCGATGGACAAACGACGCAGTACGTCCAGGTTTTCGCGATCCTGTTTATCGAATCGTACCACCAGATCAAAGGTTCGCTGGCCCTCAAGTACCTCGGACACAACGACACCATTGAGCGCTGTTTCAATCACCCTGTTGACGTCCCGAGCCGTCAGTCCGTTCAGCACCAGCTTGTCGCGTCGCAATTCCACTCGCAACTGCGGAATCAGGACTTGGGGTTCAAGCATCAGGTCGGCAACACCAGGAACGGCCTTGACTGCCTGTTCCATTTCTTGAGCCTTGCGGCGAAGCAGATCGAGATCATCGCCGTAAATCTTAATTCCGATTTGCGCTTTCACCCCCGAGAGCATGTGCGATATCAGATGCGAAATAGGTTGTTCCACCGCTGATACAACACCCGGTATATCGGCCATCGCTTCGCGTATCTCATTGATCTGTTCTTCTCGCGTTCGATGGGAGCTGGGGTTCAGATCGATGATCAATTCGCTTGTATTCACACCTTCGGCATGTTCATCGAGTTCCGCTCGTCCCGTTCGTCGTCCCACGCGTACAACATCCTGTACCTCCATTAAGCGGCGTTCACATTTTGCAGCAATACTGTTGGAAACCGTCAGCGATGTTCCGGGCGGAAGCACGACGTTCAACTGGATCGAACCTTCGTTAAATGGCGGCAGGAAGTCGCGTTCCAGATTGAACACGAACATGGCGGAAATCAGAACACAGACACAGACGACAGTCAGATTCAGTCGAGGAAATGTCAGACTGAAACGAATGACTCGGGTGGCGACCGCCTTCAAAAATCGCAGCACGAACCCGTCGGATGCGTGTTCAAATGTTTTTGATTTCCCCAACAACAGATACGACAAAACTGGTGTCACGGTGAGTGATACCAAAAGCGACGCGGCGATGGACACGATGTAGGCTATACCGAGTGGGGCGAACAGCCGTCCTTCCATACCTGTCAGAGCAAATAGAGGAACGAAGACGATGCAGACGATGATCGTGCTGAAGACGATTGAGTTTCTTACTTCCGTACTTGCCTGATACACGACCAGAAGCGAGTGTTTCGGATTTTTCGCATTGCGATTCTCATTCAGTCGCCGGAAAATATTTTCCACATCAACGATGGCATCATCGACCAGTTCACCCAGTGCCACAGCCAGACCGCCCAGTGTCATGGTATTGATGGACATGCCTGTGATTGCGAACACGAGGGCCGTGATCACCAGCGACAGAGGAATTGCGGTCAGTGTGATAAATGTGGTTCGAACATTCATCAGGAAGAGTACCAGAATAATGATCACCAGAATTACGCCGTCACGAAGAGCGACAACAACGTTTTCGATGGCTCGATCAATAAACGACTTTTGCGAATACAGTGGTATGACAGTGATGTCCTTCGGCAGAGAAGCGCTGAGTTCCTCAATCGCCTTGAACACGTTATCTGTCACGGCGCGTGTGTCGGCTCCGGGTTGTTTGTTGATTGTCAGCACAACGCAGGGGCCACCAATCCATTCCTCGGTGCCATCGTCGGCCGTCAGGCGTTCATAGGCCGCGCTGTCACCTCGCTTTGTCTGTGCCCCGGCGGCGACTTTCGCTACCTGTGCAAGCGTGACGGGGCGCCCGTCACGAATCGTGACGACAATTTGCTCAATGTCTTCAACTGTTTGAATTCGTCCGAGTGCCCTGACGAGCAATTCGTTCGGCCCCTGTTGGTCGAGATATCCGCCGGTGGCATTTTCGTTACTCTTGACGACGGCATCTTCAACCTGTTGGAGCGACACACCGAAACGCAGCAGCTTTTCCGGATCGACAAGGATCTGAAACTGCTTGCGACCGCCACCCATCGTGAAGACCTGAGCGACGCCGGGGATCGTGAGTAGTCTCTGCCGAACGACCCAGTCAGCGAGTGTTCTGAGTTCCAGCGGTTCCGTTTGGTCATCCTGACTGAACATGCCCAGCATCAGAATCTGGCCCATGATCGATGAGATCGGAGCCAACTGCGGTGTCACACCGTCCGGTAAACGACCCTGCAGCAACTGCAAACGTTCGGTGACCACCTGACGATCGTTGTATATATTGGTGTTGAAACCAAACTCCACATAAATCACAGAGATTCCGACACCAGAGGAACTCCGTACGGCCTCGACACCGTTTGCTCCGTTGAGTGAGGTTTCGATCGGAAACGTGATGAGCGATTCGACTTCCTCTGGCGACAACCCCGGCGCTTCTGTCATCACCACGACGCGGGGCCGATTGAGATCCGGAAAAACATCGATTGGGGTACGCAGCGCCACGTAACTGCCGTAGCCCGTCAGAAGTACGGCAACTGCCAGCACAATCATTCTCTGGCGGAGTGCAAATCGGATTATCGAGTTGAGCATGGGGAATTTTCGATTTTTGATTGATGATTTTCGATTGATCGATTTGGCTAGCGAAGCGGTAGCCGTTTGGGGATTGCTCGAAACTCAAGGTTGATACGAACTGAGCGGTAAGGCGATTGCCGCTCGAATTTCATAGCGTCTCTTACCGGCGGCTAGCGCCTTGCTGCTCACTGATTGATCTTCCATTCCCGTTCGTCCATCGTGTTGCTCCCTCAATCGAAAATCAAAAATCAACATTTCAATGGTTGTGTCCGGCATGGGGATCGACACCGCCGCCGGATTTGTTCTTCAGAGCCATCTGCATCTGATGAGCCCCGCGGAGGGCAATGACATCGCCGGGGAAGATTGAGCCGTCATTGGCGACGAGAACGTGCGAGGAATCCCGATACGCAACTCGAATCGCGATTCGGTCGAAGTGCCCGCCATTCTGCTGAAAAACAAAGGACTCTGCGCCTTCACGAGCCACGGCCTCCACGGGCAGGACAATCTGATCGTCCCACTCCTCGACAGGGACAAGCAGTTGCAGTCGCTGTCCGGGGCGATACTTCCAGTCCAGGAATCGTTGCCCATTCGGAGACGGCATTTCCCGTGCGACTTCATTAGGCAATCGCACAAAGAACGACAGTGACCGAGCCACTGCATCGATCTCGCTTGCTGAATAAATCAAATCCAGATTTTCAACGCGGCGGATCGAATTCGAAGCTCCTTCAAATACTGCTGTAATCTTCCAGTTACGATCAGCAACCTGTGATAGCTGTTCAACGTCCTGCTCAAAGGCTCGACCTTCAATGTACAGTTCCGAATAATCTGCCAGTGCTGCCAACGTCGTACCAGCGGCTACCGTTTCCCCCTTGTGCACCATCACCTCCTGCAGAATCAAAGGAACCCCGGAATCGGCGTGGGAATGCGTGCCGTGCTCTTCGTCATCAGTCCGCTGTCGCTTTTCTGCTCTGAGTGAAACCGGAATTAATGGACGACCCGAAAGCTTCAACTCTTCCTCATCGTGATGGTCTCGCCCTGGGGCGACCAACTGCAGGTCTCGCAACAGTTTGTGATTCTTTGTGATGTCTTCAATTTGTCGTTCAGAAAGCCCGTGTAACCGCAACGCTTCTCGTTGTGCATTCAGTAACACTTCCAGTTTTTCTTTGGCATATTGGCGTTCGAGCAACGTCTTCTGAGAGATCGCACCCGATTCCGTGGCTCTGGTGAGCCGAGCGATTTCGCGATTCTCAACATCCAATTCACCAACCGTACGTAAAAGATTAGTCTGCGTCGAAACCAATTCTTCGGCCGTGATCCGAAGTTCAAACAGAAGCGTGCCTGGATCAACAGCTTCTCCCTGAACGGCATGGACATGAGTGATCACACCAGCCATGGGAGTTGAAATCTCGAGGCGAGTTCGGCCGGGCCGACCGACCACGATACCAGGCACAGTGATGGATCGGCGAAACGTTTCCAGCTTGATCGGCTGCAAATACTCCAGGTTAAGTCCGATGTTTCCCTGGGCCTGAGCCGACAATTCCAGGGTGTTTCCGTCATCATTTACTTGTCCATGGTCATGGCCCTCATGAGCATGGGGATCTTCACCTGCGGCAGCGTGAGCATGTCCATCATCGTGGCTATCCAGCGTTGAGACTTTTCGATTGGCGGAGACTATTGATCGGATCAGATTCAGACTCGATCCCCACCAGACGGCGGGAGTCGCCAAACCGATTCCAAGAATCGCCGTCAATCCGATCGCCAGGCACAAGCGTGAGCGCAAGAAACTCTTAACTGAAATCATGACTGCTTCTCTCAAACAGCACGGCGACAACGTGCGTCAAGTAACGTGGTATACGGTGAGAAGTGCGGTCGGCGAGCCGTAGATGTTACGGTTGGGACGGTCGCATCAGGTGCTGCCGTTCCCCGCTCGCCGAAGTAGACTTCAAATCTGACCGCCCGGAGAATAATGAGCGGACCGAGCGAGCGGTTTGCTTGCCGGAACTTTGCCTTGGTGTCGGCCTCGATCGGGCCAACGCGGTGCGCAACGCTGTTTAAATAATCCAGACTTGAGTCAGCGCGCAATGCTCCGAAGATGTGTGATGATCTTTCGGTCGCACCTCACATTTTTGGGCGGTTTCCGTCACGCCAGGCACAACAATACAATTGCCATTCAGCGTGGCAACTTGCTCGTACATATCGACCCGCAGCGAGCAATGAGTTACTTTTCCGGTCAGATAGACACAGTCAACCCCGTCACATGGCTCGTGATGTTGACAAGGTTCTGGCTGCTCAGATCCGGCGGCAAATTTTTGTGCAATTCGGTCGGCCTTTGAATGGCAAGCCCGATCCTGATTGTGGCGATGCTCGTGCTTGTGACCGCAGCAGGCTTCTGAGACAGATCGTTCCGCGAAGAAGGTCGATTGGTAGCCAGAGTGGGTATGATGCCAGCAACAGCCCATGATGCTGTGAAACAGCATTGGCAGCAATGTTACTGAAACCGCCAGATTCGCCCACATTGCACAAATCCTCTTGAGTGAAATTTTCTTTGCTCCCACATGATAGAACGGCACGACTTCGATCGCAATTGCAACATTTGCACCGATAACCAGCAAGTACATTGTCACACTTGGCGTTTTGGGTGCCAGCGTTGGAAGGCGCTCGCCTGAAACATCGGGGCTTCCTTCGCTACCCTCAGTCCAGCCCCGGCCGCCCATCAATTCGAAGTGAGTCAAAGTCACTGCATTAAATGTGCCTTTAGGCGATCGATGGCAGAGGAACTCCCTTGAGCGAATTTGTGAGGCAAGCCGCCTGGATTTGTTGACGGCGTCGAAGAATGCAGATCTGAGGACAGTTCTGCCTACCTTGTCCGACCTGTCTCAGATGGTATTCCTGAGGCTGGACAGGATCATGCATTCAAGAAATCTGTTCCGTCGCACGTCAGACACGTGCTCAATCCGACGACATTTGTTGTGCTTCTGACGACATGCACCGCATCACCCCAGACTTACTATATTTCCTATTCATCAGCTCACTGAGTTTCGCCTCTCAAAAAACAGCATCATGCAGAAACTGCCGCTTTTCGGCACGTTGGCTGCGTATGATTTGAAACAGGAAGTGACAAGGAATGGAACTTCCAATTCCGCAGGACGCGAACAATGTTTCTCTCAGTTTGTTTGAAAGGTGAAATCATGCACAGGATTTTGATGATCGCACTTGCCGTGCCTGCACTGTCTCTGTTTGGTCTAAGCCAAACAGCGCAGGCTCAGCACTATTGCGGCCACGGTGGCGGCTACTACGGTGGCGGCTACGGGTACTCAAGGCCGATTTATTCTGCACCGGTATACTCTTACAGGCCGGTGTATCGGACGGCATACGTCCGGCCATCCTACGGGATCGGCATTGGCGTCGGACGAACTTATGGAGGTTATGGCGGCGGCTACAGTCGATCATATGGTGGCGGTTACTACGGTGGAAATCGTGGTGGATACTACGGCGGACATCATCACCATCATCATTATTAAGCGGATGATAGTACGGTCAACAGTGCCGCCCAGGAAAGCTCGGCAAGTTTTTTTGCCGAGCTTGTTCTTTAATGTGGACGATGTTCGAATGAGTGAATCGGCAAGTCACCCACGTCGTTACTATTGCCCAGTCAGGGACTGATCCCGCAGTGCGCTATCGAATTCCGTGTCGCGGGTTGAATCCAGTCCTCCCGAGAGTACCGATCCATCGACGAGTGCCGCTGACCGAGCGAGGTCAAGCTGAGCTGTGACGTACGCGAGGTTGGATTCAAAGTAGGTACGGCGAACAATAAGAACCTGCAGGAAATCGAACTCACCTGCTTCGTATGCAGTTTCGGCGAGTGTCAGTGTTTCCTGCGCGCGGGGGAGGATTTCCTGCTCGTATTGCAGGACAGTCGCCGCAGAAACTTCGAAGTCGCGGCGGGCCTGCGCAAGCCGCGATTGAATGGAATTCTCTGTGCGGCGAACGTCATGCGAAGCCCGGCAAAACTCCGCATGGGCGGCCGCAATGTTTCCCTGATTCTTGTTGTGAATCGGAAGTGGAAGCCCCACTTGTGTGTTAATCATGTTGGAGCCAGCGCCGTTGTCCTGACCGGCAGCGAGCATCAGAGACAGGTTGGGAATGGCCTGTGCCTGCTGCCGATCGAGATTCGCACGGGCTCTGGCAAATCGCGCACGAGCACCCTGAAGCTCAGGACTGGACGAAAGAATCAGATTCTGAATCGCATCCCAGTCCCGATTGTCGGTGGACACAGACAGTTTTCCATCGAGAGTGCCCGGCTGTTCATCTGGTATACCAGCGACCGCCATCAATTGTTTCCAGGCACCTCGATATGCGGCCTCCGCATTGCGACGCTGCAACTGCACCTCCTTCAGTTGAATCTCCGCCTGCAGGACTTCCGGTCGCGTGCCCTCTTTCGCACGTACCCGTGCTTCGGCGAAACTGACACCTTTTGCGGCGACTTTCTCAAACCCAATGGCCAGTTCTTTCCGTCGCTGAGCGGCGAGAGCTTCATAAAATCGCTGACGGACATCGGTGAGAACTCGGATTCGTTGCGTTTCAACTTCCCAAAGTTGTGACTGAATCTCCTGATTCAAAACCGATTGATTCTTCCGCAGCTTGTCCCCCATTACAATGTCCTGCTCGACAAACGCGAGATGCTGATCCGTCCCGGCATCCGCCAACTGTTGTCCCTGGTAGCCAACCACAGGATTCGGTTTGAGAGCAACCTGATTTCGAAAACCATACGCCTTCTGAGCCGATGACGACGCCTGCAGAATCGCGGGGTTTTGCTGCAATGCGGTCGCTTCCAACTGAGCCAGTGACCAGCCGCTTGAGTCATTGTTCATCGCCAATTCTTCGGCTTGAACAGATCCTTCGTCGGAATCTGCAATCATGACGGCCAAATGTTCCTGGACGACGAAACCAGCCGGCACAACAACTCTCGAATCCTGATCGCTGAGGTCATCAGAATTGGAAGTAATCTTTGGCAACTCAACTACTGAGTCATTCGATGCTAAGCGGTCATCGACATCCGATGTTATTGGCAATTCTCCGCTGGCAATTGTATCCGTGACGACCGCTGGTCGGTAGGTTTGGGTAACGCCGCGCCTCGACGTCGCACATCCACAGGCAAACAACACGGCCGAGAGACAGCCGCATAGCACAACGTTTTCCAACGTTGTCATCAGGATGAGCAGCAGACATGTTGTGGGGCGGTACTGAATCACGAGCGGTATCCATCCGTGGAGAGTCCAATATTGGAAACGGCGTCCTGCCATTTCCTCTTGTCTCATCGGACAAATCAAAAAGACCTGCGCGATATGTCCTTGAGAAAATGCCCGGTTGTGGCTGCTTTGCTGAGCAATTTCGTCAGATCCGCTACAGAACGAACAATTGGAACCGCACAATTCTCACAATGGGCGCATACAACACAGTTGACTCGGACTGTGAAGCCATCTGTCCATTTGATAATGGGTGCAATCAATGTGGGGACACTACTGGGAGTCACTTCGACTGTCCCAAACGGCCTCGCGTCAATGGACGACATCGACTGCTGTCGCCGATCACGGGGGGCGTCAAACCAAAAATCAAGTTGCGGTCGCTCAGGCGGCAATCTGAACAGTTCAAATCTCGGTTATCGACCGTCAGGTACGTCGAATGGATACTCGAACAACTACGGGTATGGAGCCCGCTCCACTCCGCAAAACTACGGCCACAACTCGCAAGGAGTTGGTCGTCTTGCGGGATTTGGAAACGGAAACTACTTGAAGAATCGGGCCTATGATCCACGACTTGGAGGAAACTCGTTTGGATCCCAGAATGCCGGGCGAACCGGCGGTCTGGTTTACGACAGCGTGCATAACGACTACCATACAGTTTCAGGTGGCGTCCCTCAGCAATACTCAGGGAATTTCTCCGGCAGTGCCCGGAACCAATACCAGAACAAATCACCGTGGTTTCATGGGAATTCTGGTTGGTGAGATTGAACGACCTCAAAAAGCAGGGATGTCAGACCAAGACAGCGTCAACTTGTTCGTAGGCATCTGTGGCTGTTCCAGCCGGGTTTGTCGTCTGGAACAACACACCATTGCTGGTCTTTTTTTTCACTATCCACGACGGAGGCACTTCGACATGTCACGATTTCAATTTCTCGCCGGGCTCGCAGGCTGTAGTGCGATGCTTATGGCCACAGCGGCCAACGCCCAGTATAATAGTCGCGGTCACAACGATGTTGTTCGCCACGGAAACCATTTGGATGTCGTTCATCATCACGGCAGCCATTTCGGAAACAGCAACTGGAATTATGTCGTTCCTGCCAATCGCGACGTGCATCAGCACTCTGGTTCCTTCTACGTTCAGGGGAATGCCCATTACTATACGCCAACCCCCATAGTGCGCGTAAATCCGACACAGTTTCAATCAGCGCAGTTGCATCCCGTTCAGATTTCCCAGCCAGTTCAACTTCAGTTTGGCGACTTCTCGCGCTGCGAAGATCTTGCTGGCAGGCTGGAAACTGAAGCCAATCGACTATGCCTGGATATGTTCTACAACTACCAGCACAACCCCGGATTTCAGGAGACTTACAAAGAAGCCTATTCACTACTTGAATCTGCGAAATATGTGCATGCGAAACAGCACCAGGGTGACCGCGACGCGATTCGACACCATGTCACGCAAATGGACGGACTGCTGCATCATGTGCAGGGGGACTTGCAACAGTGGTCCCGCAATCACAGACGTCAGGTTGGCTCCGGCGAAATCATCGAAAAATCAAGTGCGGTTGAAGCAATTCTGCATCACCTGTGCTTTGACGTCGGTGTCGAACCACACGGTGACGACGAACCCGCTCCCGCGCCAGGTTTCAGCGATGAACAGGCACCCGCTCCGGGTGCCGTGATCAATTCATCCCCGCCAGGTTTCTGAGTGAGGCGGGGAGGCGATAAGGGGGCGGCGACTGGACTATTTCAGATCATACACCAGCAGCTTATCCATATCGCGCAGATAGAGTTTCCCGCCAGAGATGACAGGATGAGCCCATGCCGGTTTGTCGCTTCGATCCGACTGATCAAAACGGCCAAGTTCACGGTATTCTTTTGAATCCGCAGCGAACAGTACAACGGCCCCGTTCTCGTGCCGGAAGACGATTTTTTGGTCTGCATACACAATTGATCCCTTCATACTGCGTTCGCGCCATTTGATCTTCCCAGTGTTCAGATCGACGCACGTCAGGATGTCGCCGCTGGAACCATAGACGACCCCGTCCAGCAGTATCATCCCGCCATGATGGTTCTTCATGTCCTTTGTGAAGTAAACCTGTTTTGCGATGGTCTCGTCTCCCTTCGGTTTGAGTTCCACCAATTCGGCACCTTTCCCGTAATCTGATGAACTGAATACAAACTGATCAACAACAATCGGCGTTGCACAATTTGCCGTTGGGTTGGACGAAGCATTCTGCCCCCACAACGGGTGTCCGTCTTTCGCCCTGACGCCGCAAATCCCTTTTGACGTAAAGATGACATATTGACGGACCTTGCCGATCGTGGTCACCACAGGTGATGCATACCCAGCTTGAGGCTGCTCGGGCACCTGACTTTTCCAGATCACAGCACCACTGGCGGGATCCAGTGCAACAACCGTGGCGTCACTGCCACCGGGAGTACAAATGAGTTTACCTTCGTCAATCAGTACAGATTCGCTGATTCCCCAGACGATATTGGAACCGCCAAACTCCTGCAGAATATTTTTCTTCCAGACAATGGCTCCGGTGGCTCCGTCACAACATGTCAGATCCCCGTTTCCACCAAGGCCATAGACTTTTCCATCAACGACTGTGGGGGTTCCACGAGGCCCGTTGCCTGTCCCGTCTTTGTATTCGTTGCCACTTCGAGTCTTCCAGGCAATGGCCCCGCTGTTCCGATCGACAGCGATCACATATTCAGCGCCATCGATGTTTCCCATTGTGTACATCGTTTCGCCGACAAGTGAGATAGTTGAATACCCTTCACCCAGCCCCGTGATGGTCATCAGTCGTTCGGGCCCACCAGCAGGCCATTTTTCGGCGAGTCCCTTTTCAGAAGACAGGTTGTCCCGAGCGGGCCCGCGGTACTGATTCCAGTCCGGGGAAACTTTCGCAGGTGCGAGCACTGCCACAGTCGGCATGGCCGCATCCGCCGCTGTTCGGGACTGACGCACCGCAGCAAACGTCAACCACGAAAACAAAATGGTTAAGCACAGAACAGTCATCATGCGCATCTCAATGGCTCCGGAAAAAAACGAGTGAGGAAGTATCGATGATACCGTAGTTGGAGGCATCCTGAATAGTGAGGCATTGCACCTGGTCGCGAACGTGTGTGCGTCAGAAAAGTTGACATGCAATTCATCGGGGACTTCGAGCTTTTATTAGTGTTCGATCAGTGAAGATTAGTGTTCCTCGCAACGATAGGAGTGGGCACTAATCAGCACTAATTTCCACTAATCAGAACCGATGCAACGCGTTAATTCAGAAATGACCTGCGTCCCATTTGCTTTCAAATTAACTGAGTTTTTTTGCCTTTCACTTTGCGGGAGTGTAGTATAGTACAACTTGTCGTCGTTTTCGCATGGAACGAAGTCAACATTACGGTAGTTCCAGTCACCGCTTGTGAAGTCTGAGAGGAACGAATGACAAAACCAGGATCGAGCCGCCTGAAACCAACTCCGGAGATTCGCGAACGGATTCGTAAGGCGATTGCGGAAGAAGAAAAACCGGAAGTCATCGTCGCAAACAAAGCTCGTGGCCGGGAATTATTCCGTGAGCTGGAAGTCCGGGAAGCCGCTGACGCACGGGGCATCGCGCGGCGGTTGCTGTCGCTGCTTCGCACACGACGCCTGGAACAACAACTGACGCTGCTGGAACTTGAGGAACGGACGGGGATTCACCGCAGCAATCTGTCGCGACTGCTGGACGAAAACGCGGATGCCAATGTCACACTGGCTACCGTGGCAAGGCTCGCTGAAGCAATGTCATGCCGAGTGAATGTCACGCTGTCAGAAAAGTAGCCCGATCTGTCCTCAGATCGGGATCTGGACAACGGGCCATAACGAAGGAATCCGACCTGAGAACAGATCGGACGACATTCACGCAAAGTCGCGAAGACTCAAAGTGAGATATGCGACGAATCCGTTGCAGAGCCAATCGCACTTTTCTTTCCAGATCGCCAGATCCAGCTTCCACATTCATTGACCGCTTACTGCGCTCGATAGATATTTAGCGACTTTGCGGCTTTGCGTGAGGCATCTGAAGGCGACAGGGGAACGCGACTCATTGATTCAGAAATGAATTGCGTCCCATTTCCGTTGCTTTCGAACAGCACCATCTCAACCGTCCCGTTCTCGTGTCGGAAGAGAATTTTTGTCAGCTTCAAACGTTCGTCGTATTCTTTGATGCAAGAAAGCGTGATATGGTGCTACGGAAACGGATTACTTGTGTATGGATGACTGTGATCATTGGTTTACTGTTTGTTTCCCGCGACACTGAGCATTCACTAGCGGCAAACCGGCAGCAAACCATCCCAACGACTGAAGAAACGATAGCGTTCCAGAGTGGCGCGGTCACGTTGAGTGGTACGCTGATCATGCCGACCACCGCCGGGCCACACCCTGCAGTAATCATTGTCCACGGCGCTCGTCCCAATGAACGCGGTTCGTATCGCCGTTTTGCGACCGAAATATTTGCCCAGCATGGCATTGCTGCGCTAATCTACGATAAACGTGGCTATGGGCAATCATCAGGCGACGCTGCGACGACAAGCCTGTACGATCTGGCAGAAGATGTGTCGGCAGGTGTCCACTACCTCCAGAATCGCCCTGATATTGACCCCACGTGCATTGGTTTGCAGGGTGATAGTCAAGCCGGTTGGATAATGCCTATCGCGGCAGCAGGCATCAGCGATATTGCCTTCGTCGTTATGGTGGCAGCTTCAGCGGTCAGCCCGGCGCAGCAGGAAGTGTTCAGTATCGAGAACAAACTCCATAGCGCGGGATTGTCTGAGCGGACCGTCGATGCGGGTCGCAAATCGCGTAAACTCATGGACGACTATGCGTATGCTGTGAACCACAAACGCTTACCAGCTATAGCCGCACTTCAGGAAGTGATTGCCCTCCGCACTGATCACGACCCCATACCACTGCTAGAGCAACTCACCCAGCCTGTGTTGATCATTTTAGGCGAGGCCGACCCATTCGTTCCAACTGAATACAGCGCACTGCTGTTCGATACCTCGTTGCGAAAGGCAGGGAATCGCGATTATAGGATCATCGTTTATCCCAAAGCTAATCATGGTATTCAGGTGCCAACAACAAACGCCAAGGGCGAAATGACTCTCACCTATGTCGCTGGCTACCACGACACGATCATAAACTGGGTTGTAGCACATGTATCAGGGGATGCATCGGCAGACAACGAGGTTCAAGGGACAACCACCGACGAATCCGCCGCATTCAGCGAATCCGGCGTCTATGGCAAGCTACCGTGGTATGGCACAGCCACTATTCAACTCATGCTGATAGCCATATTTGCGCTGGTGTTTGGGTCAGCGGTGCCCGTGTTGGCTTTCGGTTTGCGTGGCGTACGTCAAGCACCACACAATCAAATGCCGCCCACACTTACAGGTGCGGGTCGGGCGCACCGTGTTGGTGCTGCAAGCAGTGCGATCAACCTGATAGTGCTGGCTGGCGTAGTGGCGTTAATCGCTGTGCTATTGTTGAGTGAAGACGACATTGTCATTCCCGCGCTCTTTCAGGTACTGCCGCTGTTGTCGCTGATTGCGTGCTTACTCGCTATCATCACGAGCGGGTTTGCTCTGCTGGCGTGGAAGCGAAGCTACTGGTCACTCGCCGGTCGGGTGTATTACTCGATAATTGCGGTGTCGGAGTTGCTGTTCGTACAATTCCTTTCCTATTGGAATATATTAGGATTTCAACTTTAAGTTGCTGGTAAGCAGTTAAGGGAACGCGGCTCATTCAATCAGAAATGTGCTGCGTTCCATTTGATTTCCCCGTCTGCCTCCATGCAAAGACGGCCCAGTCAGCAGGCGAACGCACCGGCCAGTCTCGGTCAGGCAACCACGATTCAGCGAACACGTGTGAATCGCAAGTTAAAAAGAGTAGTTGCCGGTGCTTGTGCGATCAGTGGTAAGATAGAAACATGGATACAACAACAACCCGAGATTTGATGGGTCTTCCCGCAAGTGAACGTCAGGCATTGGAACACCTGCTGGGTGCGCCGTTAGAACCGCAGCAACGCGTGATGATCTTTTCTTACACTCCCGGCACTTTGCCAGCGGATGACGCTCGGGAAGCAGCTCGCTCTCGAATCGAGCAAATGATTATCACAAATCAGCAGTTGGCAATTGAGCAGGGCACGAGTTCGGAAGAGTCGGACACCGCAATTGATGAAGCGAGAACGCAAGTGCGGCAGCGTTCCTGATGCGAATCGTGCCAGACAGCAATAAACCGCTCGACACTGACCCGGCAGGTCGCTGCTATTTCAGCGAGGAAAGATAGGCGATCAGATCGGCTGCCTGTTGCATGGTCATATCTCTCAGCATTCGGTCCGGCATGATCGATTTTGTTTGAGGTACCAATTCCTCAACTTCCGAAGTCGGCACACGCACTTGCTGAGATTCATTGCCATGCAGAATGTTCAGCACAATCTGGCTTTCTGATTTCTCAGCAAGAATTCCGCTGTAAACTTTTCCTTCAGTGGTCAGAAGAGAATACGCAATATACTTCTGATCAATCCGGCGGGAAGGTTCTGCGACAGCTTCCAGCAGTTCCTCCGGTTTAAGTTTTTTGCCGATTTCAGTCAACTCCGGTCCGACAATTCCTCCCTCCTGCTTCACGCGATGGCAATTCCGGCACTGTGAGGCATTGCCGAAGAATAACTGCCGACCTCGTTCAGGATCTCCCGGCAGCGCGAGTACGGAGTGTGGATCAAACAGTTCTCCCAGACGCTGAATTCGTTTTTCTTCCGGCACGAAACGCTCAAAGAGATCACGTACGTTCGCGTTGGGATGAGCCATGGCCGCGTTGATGAGAGACTGCTTCCACGCAGCGGGTTCTGGATGCTCTGACAGTGCGTACGCGGCGATGAAGGCCGTTCGAGTACTGGCAAGAATCTCATCCATCCCAATTGCCTGTTCGTCATTTGCCAACGTCGCTGTTTCTTCAAGCCGATCAAGAACCAACTGATATTCTGCGTCAGTTCGCTCGGCCGCTTCAGCAGTAGCGGCCTCCTGTAACTCCGTGGCGATGCGGTCCTCTTCCGTCTTTCGCACTTCTTGCGCTTTCTTCAACTCAGCGGCTTTTGCTGCGGCCAGTTTGGCCTCTTCTGAGCTGCCTTCGGGTTCATCGGCCACGGGCTTACTGTCGGTCGCTTCCGTCGATCCCGTCGTGGCAATCACAGGAGGCAACTTCCGGATCCAGTCATGAATCAGTTGCAAACCCTGTTCGTCATGCTGCCGGGAACTGACATGCGGCATTCTGCCGCGTCCGAGTTTTGAAAGTCGATAAAACAGAACCGATGCGAAGGGATCGCCGGGTGTAATCAGACGAGCGTCGGTGAGATCGAAAGTTCCGTGCAGCGGGAGTTCATTCACCAGTTTTGCATCTTTGAGCTTCCGAGAGAAATTTACTTCCAGCTTGGCATTTCCGCCGCCGTCTGCGACGTGGCACACAGAACAATTCACATGCAGCCACGCTCGAGATTTGGCGTTGATATCATCGCTCGTACCATAGGGATTGGGCAGTTCGAAATACTCGTCCGGTTTTTTCTCGATCGGTTTCGAAAACATCCCGACGTGATTCCAGGCACGCAGTTGATTGTCCCACACACCGTCATAGTCGTGTTCACGATTCATCTGAGCGGTGCTGAAGCCGAGTACAAAACCTGCGGCGCGGGAATGGCAGGCCATGCATTCGTCTCGACTGGGAACTCGCCAGGTCTGTTGTCGCTTACCACCTGGAACAGAATCATCTGAAACGCTCAGTTTCAGATCCATGCCGCGTGTACCCACCAGTTCTGCGTCGGTCTGTTCATCGTTCCAGAGATATGAGTAGCCCAGCCACTGATTCTCTTGCCTGACAAGGATTCGCGTCTCAATACGTTTGCTGTGATTCGTTTCACCGGTGTTCCCGGCGGCGGAAGAATCCAGATCAAAGGAAATCGTCTCCATATGAACAGTGCCGTCAGGAAAACTCCATGCTCCCATTGCCTTCGAGTCTTCTATGAAGTCCGCCTTCAGATCTCCCGGGATACCCGCGAAGCGAACCTTTCGACCACCATCAACCCATTGGGGGGCATTCACAGAATACGGAATCAATCCTTCAACGACCTGATGTTCGGAGACAGAATCAAACATTCCGGTTTCGCTGAGTTTGCGTGGAAACGGCCGACCTGCGATCTGTTCTGGCGCGTGCTCAAGCGTGTAAAGTTCACCTGTGGGATGATCAACCAGGTAAATCTCACCGTCTCGCCCCACTCCAAAACTGACAATTCGCAGCGACGTGTCTGCAAGCTGATCCTGCCAGGTAACACGTTGGCCGTCGTACCGTAATGCCCAAACCTGGCCATATTCGTAATCGCCGTAGAAGTATGTACCCTGCAATTCCGGAAACTTCGATCCGTGATAAACATATCCGCCGGTGATTGAGCGACATTCCGTGTGATGATGTTCGATCACCGGAGGGATGATTGGCCCCGGACCGATCGGCTTCTCGGGATGAAACGGGTGGTTCCCTTCCTGAACACTCCAGCCGTAATTCTCCCCTTTCCGGACAAGTCGCACCATTTCCCACAGATCCTGTCCGACATCGCCGACCCAGAGATCGCCCGACTTTTCATCGAAACTCATACGCCACGGGTTTCGGAAACCAAATGCCCAGATCTCCGGACGGGCATCCGGGAAATTGATAAATGGATTGTCGGGCGGAATCGCATACGCCTTGCCTTCTGCAGGATTCTCAACATCCAGTCTCATCATGACAGAGAAAAGGTCGTTAACTCCCTGTCCTGTGGCTGTCGGATCGGATCCGGATGTTGAGTCCCCGGTACAAATGTAAAGATAGCCATCCGGACCAATGATCGCTTCACCGCCATTGTGACCACCGGACAGCCATTCAATAATCACTTCTTCAGTTTCAGCCGATGACTTACGAGGATATTCCAGACTCGCTCGAAATCTCGAAACGCGACTTCTCCGATCTTTCACGTCCCCTTTGTCGGCAGGATCCAGCGGACTGAACACAAAGATCTGTCCGTTCTCTTCGTAGCGAGGATGAAACGAAAATGCATAGATCTGACGCTTTGTGTCGAGAAACAATTCACGACTCGCGTCGTCTGGAGTTTCAGACGTGAATGCGAAAATCTTTCCATCGAGTTCTGCGACCAGAAAACGGTTCGTTCCCGGTTCCTGAGAAATGAAAACCGGCTGATCGAATTTGAGGTTCGGGAAAGCTCGCCGCACAGTGTACTTCGGCGGCGGCTCGGGCGTCCCTTCGATTCGGGACGTCGTCCAGGGAATCCTCGATGCCATGCCGTACGGACGTTCGTTTCCGTCCGCAGCAATCCACGGCGAGAATACTGCATCGCCGCACAGGCAAATGGTCATCAATATCAGGTTCTGCCATCGCATTCAAAAGATTCCCAGGGCTGCCTTGGAATGGGGGCCAGGAACTAATAGTGCAGAGCACCCTGCGGGCCATTTGGCTATTGGTTCCTGAGCCCTTTTCCAAACAACTTGTTGAATAATTCGTTTCTGTATGGAATATAGTCGCACGTTCAACTGCGACAAACAATCCACGGCCAGAATGCTGTAGATTCAGCCCGGATGCGAATAAGGCGTCGGGAATCCTTTTCTGCAGGTTCCAGGTTGGAACTGTGCTGGGAAGTGGCACCAGTTGCGGTGATTGGCAGAAAAAGATTCCCGACCCCTCAACTCCCCCCGCAATAATCATTGTTATTTACATTCTTTGTGGCCAGCCCGAGGCAGCCGTTTTGTAAAAGCAGAATGTTTGTTGCATACAGAGACAGTGGTACCCTCGTGGCTATTGTAATGTGATTGTTTCTGGACGAGCGTATTGGTAAATTCTAAACCATGAGTGACGTCACGCAAATCATTTCGCAGATTGCATCCGGCGATGCGGGGGCTGCGGAACAGTTGTTGCCGCTCGTCTACACAGAATTGCGGAAGCTGGCGGCCGCCAGGTTAGCCCAGGAGAAGCCGGGACAGACGCTGCAGGCGACTGCGCTGGTGCATGACGCATACATCCGACTGGTGGATGTCGAAAACGCTCAGCACTGGAATGGCCGCGGCCATTTTTTCGCCGCAGCCGCCGAAGCGATGCGACGAATTCTGGTCGAAACGGCCCGGCGAAAAGGACGTGAAAAACACGGTGGTGTTTTCGAACGCACGGAACTGCTCGCCGATTCCATTGCAGTATCAGCTCCATCGGATGAATTGCTTACCGTCCACGAAGCCCTCGATAAACTCGAAGCCACGAACCCACAAGCGGCGGAACTCGTCAAATTGCGGTACTTCGCCGGATTCACTATTTCTGAGACCGCAGAATTCATGGGATTATCGCCTCGAAAAGCAAATCAAATTTGGGCTTACGCACGCGCCTGGCTGGCGACGGCGATCTTAGATGATGCCCCAGACTGAGGCTCAGCAGGCTCAAAAAAGGGGGCAGGAACCAATAGCCAAATGGCCCAAAGGGTGCTCCGCACTATTCGTTCCTGCCCCCTTTTTTGAGGATCGAGAATTTCTCCAAAAAGAATGCGCGATTCAATCGCCTGCGTCGCACTGTATTCAGCGGACCTTCATCCTGCCAACGGTACGAGTCATGAACGAGCAGTCCATTTTCATTTCGGCTCTGGAACTTACGCCCACTGAGCGTCGAGTACTTCTCGATGATTCCTGCGGGGCCAATCCGGTACTCCGCCAACGCATCGAGAAACTCCTCTTATCCCACGAAAAAAACCGTAATTTCATGGACCAGCCTGCAGGCCTGCTGATCCAGACGCCGGACCAGTCTTGTCCGGAGCAGCTCGGGACAATGATCGGTCCCTACAAACTCCGAGAACTGCTCGGCGAGGGAGGTATGGGAACCGTCTACGTAGCGCAACAGGAGTATCCGATTCGCCGTAAAGTGGCGCTGAAACTCATTAAGCCGGGGATGGATACCCGTGAAGTTCTTCGCCGGTTCGAAGCGGAGCGGCAGGCGCTGGCTCTGATGGACCATCCGCACATCGCCAGAGTCTATGACGCAGGCACGACCGAGTCCGGCCGGCCGTACTTCGTGATGGAACTCATCCGGGGCATGCCGATCACCGACTACTGCGACGAGGTGAACGCCAGTCTGCGAGAACGACTGGAACTGTTCATTCAGGTCTGCCTGGCGGTCCAGCATGCCCATCAGAAAGGGATTATTCATCGCGACCTGAAGCCCTCAAACGTGATGATCACCATCATCGATGGCCAGGCGGTCCCCAAAATCATCGATTTCGGCGTGGCGAAGGCGATCGGCCAGCGGTTGACCGAACACTCCGTCTACACGCAGCATATGGAAATGGTCGGCACGCCACTCTACATGAGTCCCGAACAGGCCGGACTGAGCGGCGTCGATATTGATACACGGAGCGATGTCTATTCGCTGGGGGTCTTGTTGTACGAACTGTTAACCGGAGCGACTCCTCTGGAGAAGGAACGTTTGTCGCAGGTTGGGTTCGATGAGATGCGGCGGATCATTCGCGAAGAAGAACCGCCACGTCCCAGTCAACGCATCAGTACACTGGTCGCTGAAAAGGCGACAACAATTTCTCAGAACCGGGGGATCGACTCACGCCGTTTGATACCCATGCTGCGCAGGGACCTGGACTGGATCGTAGTCAAGGCACTGGAGAAACACCGGCAACGGCGTTACGAGTCGGCAGAAGCGTTGGCGGCAGATGTGCAGCGGCATCTCGATGACCAGCCGGTGAAAGCCTGTGCGCCGTCATGGGGGTACCGACTGCAGAAATTCGTCCGTCGGAACCGCCGGACGCTGAACACACTGGCTATCCTTGTCGTGAGTGTGCCGCTGGCGGTCGTCGGCTTGTTCAGCCTGATCCTGAAACCAGAACGGGTGGTTAAGGAGTACGATTCCCGAGTGCCACCTTCCCATGACACAGAGCCGCCGACGGAAGTTGCTGCCAAACCTCTTCCCAATGCCCGCGCACCCGGCCGCACTCTGCCGGGACTGATCCCCGAACCGCCTCCCATTCCGGTCGTTGGCCGCTGGCAACTGATCACCAAAAAACCGCGGGGCGTGATCCGGTCGGCGGTCTGGAATCGCGAAGAAACGCTGTTCGCCTTCGCCGAAGCCAATCATGTCCGCATCTACGACACGACAAGTCTGCAGTTGCTGCACGTCCTCGTCGCGCATAGTCAGCCGGTAACGTCGGTGACCTGGCATCCGGATGGGAAGCATCTGGCATCGTGCAGCGAGGACGGCACGGTACGGTTGTGGACCGTGGACGGGATTCCCACGCATACACTGATCGGACACACGGGACCGGTGTATAAGATTTCCTGGCGACCCGACGGCGAACGCCTGGCATCGGCGTCTGCGGATGGAACAGTGCGGCTGTGGAATGCCGAGGGAGATCTTGTCCGGACGCTTGACGAAGGCGACAGGCACGTGTTCGGGCTCGACTGGAGTCCAGACGGCCAACTGCTCGCGACGGTCGGCGGTGATATTCGCCCCGCAGGCCCGGGCGACGAGGTCGGCGATAATTCAGTGAGACTCTGGAACCCGGACACGGCGAAGCTCGTCCGCAGGATTATGTCCACCGTTGGTTACAGTGCACTGTGTGTGGACTGGCGGCCGGATGGTCGGCAACTCGCTGTCGGTTACGGCCACGTCTATCGTCAGATGCACTGGGGTTCCAAGCCGTTGCCGGACGCGGGTGTGCGCATCTGGAACAGCGACGGGACGCCGGGGCCGGAGCTTGGACGCGACAATGGTTCGGTCAGCGCACTCGCCTGGCGCCCGGACGGCAGGCAACTGGCGTTTGGCGGACGCGAGGGGACGATCTGGATCTGGGACGACTACGACCACCAGGTTACCGATACGCAGATTGCTCCCAAACGCGACCTGGTATCGATTTCATGGAGCCGTGACGATGGAAAGCTCCTCGTCACTTCTCGCGATCTCGTCCGCGAGTGGGACGGCCGCGTCACAGCCGTTTCTCTCGTGGCAGGAATCGGGCCGGATTTTGGATTCTCCAACGGCATTTGGAGTCCCGACGGAACGATCGTCGCTGCCGAGGACGGCACCGGTGCGTATTGGTTCGGGACTCCGGATGGAGTGACGCTGCCCACTCCTGAACGCCCGACCGAAGATGTGCAGGCCTGGTGGGATCGCGATCAACCAAACCGGCGTCCCGGCGGAAAGACCGCACCCACACTCGACCGTGCGCCGCTCAATGACTGGGCGACGAAATTTGCCTGGTCCAAAGACGGTTGGTTGGCAGCCGCGACATGGCACGATCAGACGGTCCGGATTTGGAATGATGCGGGAAAACTCGTCGCCACGTGTCAAGGACATCGCGGCGGCGTCGAATCAGTCTCCTGGAGTCCGGACGGCACACAAGTCGTCTCAGGCGGCGGCGATTCAGTACGCATCTGGAATCGGGACGGTACGGCAGGGCCCGTGATGACGGGCCATACCGACGAGGTTTATGGCGTCGCCTGGAGTCCCGATGGCCAGTGGATCGCTTCCGGGGGTACCGACTCAACGGTTCGGCTCTGGAAACCGAATGGAACACCCGGACCGGTTCTAAAAGGACATCAGGGGGGCGTGATGGGGGTCGCCTGGAGCCCCGATTCGCAAAAGCTCGTCTCCACGAGCTGGCTCGACAACACGCTGCGGGTATGGGACATCGCCACCGGCAGAACCGAATGGCAGGTGTTGTGCCTGAACGAGAAGACGACGGTAACGCTGGATTCAGTCGGGTTTCCAATCCAGGGGGATGCCGATGTTCTGGAATCGTCGCTGCTATACATAGTGGAAGGGCGAAACGGTGCCGCCGAAGTGATGACCATGAGCGAGTTTGCAAGCCGGTATGGCGCGCATTTTCTGTCCGGACTGGTGCAACGATTCACCACACTGCTGGAAGCACACGAGCTGGCCCGCTGCGATGCGGAATTGACGTTTGCACTGTCGGTGCGCGCAAGAGTTGACGCTCAGGGCCGCATCCTGATCGGTGCACTCGCCGAGCAATTGGCGAGGGCGCGATATTTTGAGAGAGATTACGGGCGCGCGGAGCAGGCAATGCGTATGGCGATCGAAATCCAGCAACAAGCGGTTAACGAACTGCCGGGCGATCCCGCGCAGAAGGGCGTACTGTCGTCTCGGTGGCTGCAACTGGGGACGTACCTGAGCGCGGCTGGCCGTAATACTGAGGGTCTGAATGCAATCACAACGTCCATCACGATCACGCAGGAGCTGATCAAATCTGAGCAGGACAACAAGGCATTGCTCGCGTCGCTGGCGTGGCAATTCTATGAGCGTGCGCAGCGTCAGCCGACACTCGAGGCGGCGTTGGCGGACGTTGACCGGATCCGCGAGGTCGATCCAGATCTGCACCGGCTCCCGGACGACTTCGTCTGCTTTCTGGACGATCTGGTCGAGAAGCCTGCCGATCCGACGATGGAGCAAGTACGGGACATTGCAGCCGAACAGCAGATCGAAATTGCGAAGGCCGTCTATCTCGCGGCTGTTGGACGACTGCAAAAAGTGCCCCATGACCGGAGATTTGCGGACTGGTTGTCGAGCGTGCCCGAACGCTTCCGCGATCCCGAACTGGCGCTGCAAGTGGCGAGGTGGGCAGCAACTCGCGTTCCGCCCCATCGCAACAAGGATTTCCTGCGATCCTTGGCCTGGGCGGATTTTTGCATGGGAGATGCACAGGAGTGCATCGCAACCCTCGACAAAATCGACAGCCACGGAGACGACAGTGAATTCATCCGGGCGATGGCCTACCAAAGCCTGGGAAACACGAGTGAGGCGCACGCCTCTTTCGATCGCGGGACTGAGTGGAGCAAGGACTATCTCCAGACGGCGTATGTCACCTGGTGGAAAGAGAACACGATTCGCGGTCCGACACCGGGGACGGTCCGCCGGCTGCAGGCCGAAGCGGCAGCGATGCTGAGCGCGGCAGAGAACAAACAACTCAGCGTCGTGGCAGATCCGCCCCCCGCCGCGAGTGATCAATGAGAACCCCGGAGAACAACAAACGTGCCAACCACCATTGACATCAAATAAGACACGAAACAAAAAACACCGGCCGGTGAGCGTAAGGTTGACGCCACATTGCTCACCGGCCGAGACGTCCCGCAGTGCATAGCTTGCGCGCTGCGGTTGGCGTCTTTATTTTAAGCAGGCTTTCAGGAGTATTCCATGCCCGTTTATCAAACGATTCTGTCTCGATACGCGCACCGTCTGTTGGGCTGGCCTTCGGGCAGCACAAAGTGGCGGCAGGCAAATGGTCGCCGACGTCAGAAAGCTCCGGTTGCTTTTACTGCCGAAGTGATGGAGGAGCGAGCGGTCCTGTCTGCCACCTTCGGGAGCGTCATCACAATTGGCAGCGACATCGGGAGATGTGCGACAGTTGATGTCGCCGTCGATGCGGCTGGAAACAGCTACGTGTCGGGCGCATTCTCCGGTACCGTTGACTTCGACCTTGCCCATGACACCGGCGGTGACATTCTGACTGCCCGAGGAACGCACGACGCCTATGTCGCAAAATACGCTGCCGATCACTCGCTGGTCTGGGTGCAGCAAATGGGAGGTGGTGCAGCACCTGACCCTGCATCTTCCATGGGCGAATCTGCTCTGGGAATTGCAATCGACACCAGTGGAAACGTCTACGTAACCGGCGTTTTTCAGGAATTGGCGTATTTCGGAGCGACGACGCTGACGTCTGCCGGAGGTAAGGACGGCTTTGTGGCTAAGCTCAATGCCGGAGGCACGATTCTATGGGCAAAAAGCTGGGGGACTGCGGCCGATGAATTCGGTCGCGGGATCGGCGTTGACTCGTCAGGAAATGTCTACGCG
>Ga0105047_10001531_pt1 | contig 41542 bp, 30 predicted proteins | sample MAT04_FD_78384 | JGI IMG/M metagenome (GOLD analysis project Ga0105047, IMG submission 78384) | Freshwater microbial communities from Lake Fryxell liftoff mats and glacier meltwater in Antarctica - MAT-04 (megahit assembly) | ecosystem: Environmental > Aquatic > Freshwater > Ice > Liftoff...
CGGTATTCGTTGCCTGTGGATGACGATTCCATCGTGTTTATGGCCCGGCCTATTTTTCTTTCAACTACGGATCCGTTCACTTCATCGTGGTGGACGATATTCACTGGATGAAAGAAGGCGAAAAGATGCTCTATCGATCGGGTCTCAGCGAAAAGCAACTTGCGTTCATTGAAAACGATTTGAAGGCTGTACCGCAGGATCACCTGATTGTCGCCATGATGCATATTCCGCTTGTGAAATCGACTCCGTGGCTGGAACCTCGCCGCGAAATGCTGCTGCGGCTGCTGCAATCACGCGAGCACTGCATTTCACTGTCCGGTCATAAGCATCATCACGAACACGTGATGATGACTGACGCTGACGGCTGGAAGGGTCCAAAGCCCCATCATCATATGATGAACGTCACTGTCTGCGGTGCCTGGTGGTCGGGAAAACCTGATGAACACGGGATTCCTCACACGATGTGCGCAGACGGAACCCCAAACGGCTACACCGTTATGCATTTTGACGGAAACAACTACCTGCTTGACTACTGTGCGGCTCGACGCAGCGCGGATGAACAGGTTCGAATCACATCGCCCGAGGTTGTTCAGGTTGCAAAGGCTGCGTCACAGGAGTTTCGCGCCAATGTTTTCAATGCGTTCCCGGATGCAGTGGTGGAGTGGCGACTGAATGACGATGACTGGCAGCCGATGCAGAAGACAGTCAACGAAACGGACCCTGTGTTTCAGGCATTGTTCGATGAAGAACAACCAATGCTTCCGGACAATCTGCCATGGCGGAAGTTGCACAAGCCAATGGTTTGTCCGCATCTGTGGAAAGCAAACTTGACGACCGCCCATGAAAAAGGCACGCACCTGATTCAGGTGCGTGCCACAAATTCCAATGGTCAGGTTCTGAAGGGCGAAAGAATCTTTCGAGTCGAATAATCAGGCCGCGACTTCGGTCAGAGCGGACTTCGTTTCGCCGTGTCCCGACTCGCTGTGTTCCTGAGGAACATCGTCATCATCTGCCCGGCGTCCTTTGGGAATTCTGTCTTTCACGTCATAGGCCAGGCCGACGGCTCGCAGCAGTCGAATTGACCACCACGTGATATCCACTTCCCACCACTTGTGACCAGCCGGAGCAACCGCAGGATGAGCGTGGTGGTTGTTATGCCAGCCTTCACCGTACGCAAGGATGGCGACCCACCACAAATTGCGTGAATGATCACGAGTGTCATAGTTGCGGTAGCCCCACAGGTGCGTGGCGGAATTCACAAACCACGTGCTGTGGTAGGCAGCGACCATGCGCACGCACATTCCCCACACAAGAAGAGAAACGCCCATTCGCCAGCCTCCGAAGAAGTATCCGGCTGCGAGCATCACAAGACCACCGCCCCACAACCACAACGCAAACGTTCTTTCAAAGAACTGCATCATCGGACGATCGACAAGTTCGGGAACATAACGTCGGTACAGGACGCGGCTGGATTCTGTGGAACGCTTTGGAAACAACCACAGAATGTGAGACCACCATCCATCTACCTGGATTGGTGAATGAGGATCACCTACCTGGTCAGACTTATGATGGTGCAGGCGATGGGTCGCTGCCCAGGTCATTGGTGAACCCTCACCAGAAAGGCAACCGCACACCATTGCTGCAAATTCTGCCGGTGCTCGCAGTTTCATCGATTTGTGGGACAGGTAGCGATGATAACCCAGGCAGATACCGACACTGCAAGTCACCCAGTGCATCACCAGGCAAACCGCAAGACCGGTCCAACTGAAGAAAAACGGAGCCGCCAACGCCCCGACATGGACGCCAATCAGAAACAACGCCACGACCCAATCCACATTACTCCAACGCAACTGGTCCCGATGAAATGCATCGACCAGAGTATCTGTGTCCGCCTGAGTCTGGAGGCGTTTCATTTCGGCAGGCGTAAGGACATTCTCTGCAGAAACAGATGCAGTAGAAACGCTCATGAGATTCAGTCCCTTAGTGTAGTGAAAAGGAACGCCGCAGGGAGAATAGTGAAGGATCAAAACATCCTGCGTACGTATCTTCGAAGTTGCCATTTGTCTGTGACAACCACAACTTCTCATAACAATATGCTGCCTATCGACAATCAACAACACCAGCCTGTTGCGTTGCCGTCATGCGAGTGTCAAACATTTGTCAACGCTGTAAAGTGTTTTGTGACAAGATGTTACATACCGCACTGAGTCAAATAAACTTGCTTCCGGATCGTGAGAACATTTTCGATCGGGACAACAGACACCAATTGCCGCAGCAACGTGCGGGGGATGTGGAATTGGCTTTGATTTGGCGTCGGACAACGCAGGCCGATCTGTCCTCAGATCTGCTTCGTTTCACATGGTCAAGGGCAACAGGCTGCTTGCCTTGCAGATTCGCCTAAGGAAATGTGCGATGGCGTGTTTCGCTCCGCTTCACACACCCTACAGCAGGTAGCATTCGCGCAAATCCGATCAAGACAATTCCTACGCGACGCGCTGAACGGTGGTCTCGCTCGTCACGATTCGAGAACGTAACCACGACAGACCAACGCACGCCAATGTTGTGACCAGGCAAAATTGAGCGAACCAGTCCCCGAATCGGACATACAGTGATGCTCTTGGATCCAGTGGAACCTGGCCGGAAATAATTCCGGAAAACTGCCGGCGCCAGGATCCAGTTTCAGGATCGCGCAACCCCACGACAGGATTTAACTCAACCTGCAATCCATCGAACGGTTCTTTTGCAACATGAATCGCGGCGGGTTCACGAATTGTCCCATTGCCGTCAATGAATGCCGAAATCCCGCCGTTGACGCACCGCACCATCGGCGTCCTCGTCTCAACACTCCGAAACGCCGCAATAATGAGATGTTGATCAAGTTCACTGGATCCGTGAAACCAGGCATCATTTGTGAGATTCACCAGTACATCACAACCATTGCCTTTATCATCGCGCTGGGCCGCCATGTGTCGTACCAACGGCGGGACGGTGTCTTCGAAGCAGATCAAAGGGGCGATCCGAACTCCACCATATTCAAACATCTGCACCCTGTCACCCGCCTCGATCCCATAGTCAGATCCAAACGGCGTCAGATTGTGCAGCCATGGAAAGATACCTTTCAGCGGAATGTATTCACCAAAAATGACGCGATGAATTTTGTCATAGCGCCCGATGTAGCCAAGTTCGGGGCGAACAAAGGCCGCGCTGTTGTAAGTCTTTCCACCTTCTTTTCCAAGAACTCTGGATTCGACACCGATCACCATCGTCGCGCCGGACGCCTGTGCGTACATCTCCAGATGTTTTTGAACTTCCCTGTTGCGCCATTCTTCAATCAGTGGTGCGGTGTCGTTGCCATAGTTTGCCAATAATTGGCGAGGCAGTTGTTCCAGAAGCTCTTTGTCTGAAACACCATCCAAAACAGAACGTTCGGGCGTCGGGAACATGGTTTCCGGCCAGACGATGAAGTCAGGCTGTAACAGCACCGCTTCACGAGTGAGTGAATCGTGGACTTGATAACGCCTGGTGTGCTCGGCTGCATCGTGTTTCATTTCCGGCGTAAAATTGCCCTGAATCAACGCAAAGACCGGACCAGCGGGAAACTGTTCCGACGGCGTGCGACGAATGAATCCATAACCCAGACATACGCTGACCAGTGAGACGGTGATGATCAGCGGTCGCCACTGAATCCTGTTCATGGAAGCATGTGTGGCATTGATGTCGATGCTGAGTCTCATCCGTTGCAGCCAGCTTGCCGGGACACTCACCGCCACCGCTCCGGAGACCAACGCCACCAGAAACGTCACCCCATAAACTCCCGTGACATCACAGATTTGAATCAACGCGGACCAGCGGTACTGAGTGTGGCCCAGGAAGTACCATCCGAAGCCGGTTATCATCCACGAACGGATATATTCCAGAGAAGTCCAGACGACGGGGACGGCCAGCCACAACGGCAGACCTGTTTGTACGCAGCGGCGTCCCAGCCAGACAAATGCCGGAACGTACGACGCGACGTAAAAGGCCAACGCAGCCAGAGCCAGATACATGGCCGGATGACCGAGTCTCATCCATTGCAACGTCAGCAACGCCCAGACAAATGCCACGCTCCAGGTCACGAAATAGCAGCGAACTGGCAACGTCCGCAGTCGCAGGAGCTGGCTGATTGGCACGAGCGCAATCCAAGCCAGGAATCCCCAGTCCACCGGTGTAAACGCCAGCCAAAGCAACAGCATGCTGGCGACAACGAGCAGCGTTGCAGATCGGGTTGATCCCTCACGGACGACCGGAGCCGCCGTGCCCCGAGCGATGATGCGATGAATCTCAGACCGCAGCACCGGATTCGCAGCAGTATCGATCTCCGGCGGTTGGTTTGGAGCATTCATACCCGTGCGTCCGTGCCGGAAGAAAAAGTGAGTGGTAAGGATCTAGTGCTTTGTCAGAGCCAAAAGTTCGGGTTGGTCGTAGTGGACGAGGCAACGAGTCCTGCCATTCGTAGGCTCAATGGGACTCGTTACCTCGTCCACTACCCGAAGATTAATCTGTGACGAAGCACTGGCCTGTGCCAAAGTCTCGTGTTACTTCGCCGCTTTCTTCAACACATCGGCCTTGTCGGTCGCTTCCCATGTGAAGCCATCACCTGACCGACCGAAGTGACCACCTTCGGCCGTCTTCAGGAAGACCGGTCGACGCAGTTTCAGATGTTCAATAATGCCCTTTGGGGTCAGCGGGAAATGCTCACGCACGAGTTTTTCGATCCGGTCCTCTGGGATAGTCCCGGTTCCGAACGTGTCAACTCGAATGCTGACGGGTTCTGCCACGCCGATCGCATAGGCTAGCTGCACTTCACACTGTTCGGCGAGACCTGCAGCGACGATATTTTTGGCCACATAGCGTCCCATGTAAGCCGCCGAACGATCCACTTTTGTCGAATCTTTTCCGGAGAACGCGCCGCCGCCGTGTCGGCCCCATCCGCCGTAGGTATCCACGATGATCTTACGACCCGTCAGTCCGGTGTCACCATGCGGTCCACCGACAACGAATCGACCTGTTGGATTGATGTGGTACTTCGTCTTGCTGTCCAGCATATCGGCGGGAATGACTTTCCCGATGACTTCCTTCTTGACGTAATCTGCGATCTGCTCCTGAGTCACCGTTTCGTCATGCTGTGTGGAAATCACGATGGCTTCGACACGCACTGGCTTCATGCCGTCATATTCAATAGTCACCTGACTTTTGCTGTCCGGACGCAGCCACTTGATGCCACCTTTCAACCGAACTTCCGCCAGACGATTGATGAGGCGATGAGCGTACGCAATGGGTACGGGCATCAGTTCTTCGGTCTGATTGCAGGCGTAGCCAAACATCAAACCCTGGTCACCGGCGCCGTCACGGTCCACACCCTGAGCAATATCGCCTGACTGACTGTGCAGAGCCACAAACACGCGACATGTGTCAGCGTTAAAACCAATATCGTCCGATGTGTAACCAATATCGCGAATGACTTTGCGGGTCACGGCAACGTAGTCCACACTGGCTTTCGTCGTGATTTCACCGGCAAGTACCACCAGGTCCGTGGTGCAAAGTGTTTCGCAGGCGACGCGAGACATAGGATCCTGAGCCAGCAGCGCATCAAGAATTCCGTCTGAAACCTGATCAGACACTTTGTCCGGATGCCCCATACTGACCGATTCGCTCGTAAAGAAATAGTTCGCCATTGTTGCCTGTTACCTGTTTATTGCCGGTTGCCTGAGGATTCATCAAAGTGAAATTGGGATGCCGAATGACCGCATTTCCCGGGATTTCGCGAAAATGCTGCGAGGAGTCTACGAAAGCCGTTTGCCCGTCACAACAGATATTCCTGGCCAAAAAAGCGGATGCTGGGATTCGGGAAGCCAGACAGGACAACCGGCAATTGTCCAGTGTTTTTGTCGCTACAATACCTGTTTCACGACATTATCCTTCAAAAACACCTGTCCACGATTGAATTGGCACAATCTCGTTTAACCGTTAGCCGACAGGCGTACGTGTTTGACGGCTCGCGTACGCCTGTCGGCTGACGGTTAAACTAAAAAACTTTCTCACGGGTGTTTAAGAGCCCCCCAGTCTGATCCCTCTCATGAATTCCATGATTCCCATGCCACTCGACAAAAATGTTTGCCACAACGGCCAGCGGCGACTGTTGCTCTGTCAGCCCTGTATTGATGTGTGCCACTGGCTCCGCCAGTGCTGTTTTTTGGACCAAAAACACTGGCAGAGCCAGTGGCACACAATCCATCATTTTACCGCTGACAGAGCACTAGCGTCTTACCGCTCATTGCATCTGCAACCCACTGCTGCCGGAGTCCGCTTGTGAGCAACGTCTGGGGCAAGTCTCCACAGAATACAAGCGATGAGGATCCGGTCAGCGTCCGGTTTCCCTACGAAAACGGGCGAATTTTCGCGTATGCGGTCCTGCAGGAATTTGATCGATCCGATCGTTTTATCCAGGAAATTATGGTTGATCTGGACTCTCGGCATTCTCTCAGCAGTCCAGATCGTTCGCTGGCTCTGGACGTTGCTGCCGGTGTCGTCCGCCGAAGCCGAACCCTGGACGTCGTGATCCAGTCGCAGATCACACGACCTCGTCACAAGGTCGAACCGGATTTGTGGCGAGTCCTGCGAATTGGCGCTTACCAATTGTTGTTTTCGCGGACGCCCGATCATGCTGCAGTTGATTCGACAGTCAACCTTTGCCGTTTGCTCAATCGTCCTCGCTGGACGGGATTCGTCAATGGTGTGCTGAGAGGTATCGGACGACTGCTGGGTGATGATCTGGCGACCGGTCCTGCGGCCACATCGCTTCCGACGTCGCATCTGCAATGGCGCACTCTGAATGAACCGATCCTGCCCGATCCAAAGGTTTTGCGAGCGCAATATTTCGCCGACGCATTTTCGTTACCTCAGATTCTGGCCGACCGCTGGACTTCGCGCCTTTCCGATGCGGATCTGATTGCCGCGTGTTTCCATACCAATGATCCGCCATCCATATCGTTGCGAGTGAATTCACTGCGTGCGGATTGTGACTCCGTACTGGAGTCGCTCATCAACGCCGGCTGCCGGGCAACAGCAGGGACAATCTCCGGCAGCATCCAGCTTGAGCACTCTCCGCGACTTGAAACACTACCTGGATACCATGACGGTCTTTGGAGCGTTCAGGATGAAGCCGCGATGACCGCATCGATATTGCTGAACCCACAACCCGGTGAAACGATTCTTGATCTCTGCGCCGCGCCGGGAGGAAAGTCAACGCATCTGGCCGAACTGAGCGGCGACAACGCAACGATCGTCGCCTGCGATGTGGCGGATGGACGACTACAGCGAATTCGCGACAACGCCGCTCGACTGCAGCTCACGTCCATCGAGCCACGGACCATCTCAAAAGATGGTCGCAATCTGCCAGCCGGACCCTTCGACGCAGTCCTGGTCGATGTCCCTTGCTCGAACACCGGTGTACTCAACCGCCGACCTGAAGCCCGCTGGCGTTTCGACCAGACGGGACTGGAAGAACTGGTCGTGCTGCAAACGCGATTGCTGCTTAAGGCATGTGAACTGGTCCGCGTCGGAGGGCGTGTCGTGTATTCCACGTGCAGTATGGAACCTGAAGAAAACCGAGGCGTCGTGGACACGGTGCTGAAAGTATTAAAAGACTTTCAGCTTGAACGCGAAATCCAGCATCGTCCGGGGCAACCGACCGATGGCGCTTATCAAGCACTGATGATCAGATCATCCTGAGCGACAAGTAAATTGAAACAGGGTGTGCTATCATTTTTCGCAGAGTTCAATCGCTGCGAAGAGTCGGATACCCATCAATGACTGACGACAAATCAATTCCTCCCTGGGGTACGGCGGATTTACCGGCACCCAGACCGCTTGGTTTGAGCAATCTTGCGGGCTTGATCGGGCCGGGGATCGTGATGTGCGGGATTCAGATCGGGGGCGGGGAGTGGTTGTTCGGACCGGACATTACCGCGAAATATGGCGGCGGCCTGATGTGGATCGCCACAATTGCCATTATTACTCAGGCATTCTACAACATCGAGTGCGGCCGCTATGCATTGTACTGCGGTGAACCCGTCTTCACGGGCTTTATGAGAACCGCTCCAGGCCCGGCGTTCTGGATCGGTGTGACGCTGATACTGAGTCTGGCATCTCTGATTCCCGGTCTTTCAACCAACGCAGCCGTGCTGGTTGCCACACTTTGGCTGGACCGACCTCCGACCGGGGCCGATTCGTTTCTTGTCAATACGATCGCCTACATTACGCTTGGTGCGGTCGTGTTTCCGATCTTCGTGGGCGGAAAAATCTATAACACGCTTCAGATCGTGATGTCGATCAAGGTCTTCACAGTCCTGGGATTTTGTCTGTTTCTGGGGCTGTTCTTTGTAGGACTCGACGGCTGGATCGATGTCTTCAGTGGGTTCCTGAAATTTGGCAATATCCCAACGACCGACGTCGAAGGCAGAGACACAGTGACAAACGCTCTCACGCAATACTGGTCCACGGGCACATTTCCGGTGCTGGCACTTGGAAACATCGCGATGCTCGGAGCGTTCGCCGGTTATGCAGGTGGCGGTGGACTGAGCAATTCCGCATACGGCAATTTTGTCCGCGACAAAGGCTGGGGAATGGGAAGTCAGGTGGGTGCGATCGCCAGTGCCATGGGCGGACGTGGCGTCACCCTGAGCCACGTTGGCAAAGTCTTTCCGATCAATGCAGAAAATCTGCAACGCTGGAAAGGCTGGTGGAAATACATTCTGGCGGACCAGATTCTGGTCTGGGTTCCAGGTTGCTTCATGGGCATGGCATTGCCGGCCCTGATGTCGATTCAGTTTGCTCACAATTCCGCAATGTATGGCAAAAACATTACCTATTCGCAGCCACTTATCGCTGCGGACGGAATTCGACAAACAACATCCCTTGGCAGTTGGGCCCCGATCCTGTGGATTGCATCGCTGCTTGTGGGACTGGTGGTCTTTCTTCCCAGTCAGATGTCCATCGTCGATGACTTTGCGCGACGCTGGACGGATATCTTATGGTCGGGAAGTCGGTTCGCCCGAAGTCGATTGAAAGACAATCAAGTGTCCTGGCTCTATTATTCCATTCTGACACTGTATGTGGTCTGGTCGTTTGTCATGGTCAGCATTTTTCTGCTGGTGGGAGACGCCCCAAAGCTTATGGTGACGGTGATTGCCAACCTGAATAACGTGGCACTTGGTGTTACGGCATTTCACATCCTGTGGATCAACTGCCGACTGCTGCCGGAACCTCTCCGGCCGCGCTGGTATTCAAGGATTGGCATCGCCAGTTGTGGGGTGTTCTATCTGGCTTTGGCGCTGCTGGTGTTCTGGACAAAGGTCGTGCCGATGATTTTTGGTGAGTAGATGTTTATGAAACTCTTTGATCTCGGTGAAAAAGTGGGCGTGGTCTCCGGGGCCGCTCAGGGACTGGGCCGCGCGACGGCGCTGGCGTTAGCGGAATGCGGTGCGGAGTTGATGCTGGTCGATCGAAATCTGGCGGGTGCAGAGGAAACTGCAAAACAGATTCGTCAACTGGGCAGACGTGCGACCGCTTCAGCCTGCGATGTTTCAGATCCTGCAGCAATCGCGACGCTGTTTGAGCAGGTCGATCGGGAATTTGGTCGAGTCGATTTTCTGGGCAATATCGCTGGCGATGGTCATCTGGCGCGACCGGAAGATCTGACGATTGCGGACCTGCATAAGGTTTTGCAGAATCTGGTGGTGGGACGATTTGCCATGTGTCAGGAAGCCGGACGAAGAATGCTGGCCCGGGGACGCGGTTCGATTATGAACATTGGATCACTGGCAAGTACGACGGCATTGGGGCGCGGTCACATCGCGTACAGCATGGCAATGGGGGCGGTGATTCAGATGACGCGGGAGCTGAGTACAGAATGGAGTCACCGCGGTGTGCGCGTCAACTGTGTGACTCCCGCACAGATTGTGAACCCAAGCCTGGACGCACGCATGAAAGACGATCCCGGCCTCGAAGGCCGATTTCTGAGTGGCATCCCGATCGGGCGTCTGGGTCAGCCGAACGATATTCAGGGAATTGCTGTGCTGCTGGCATCAGATGCGTCGTCATGGATAACCGGAGCCATTATCCCGTTGGACGGTGGTAATACCGCGATGAATGCCGGCGGAACGCCCGGACATCAGGGAGTGGCGGTACAGCGATTTGATGGCAAATAAAGTTCAAAGGACGAAAGTCGAATGACAAATGATCAGATCCTGTCGCTGTATCGCACGATGTTTATCATCCGTCAGACAGAAGAAGAACTCGCGAGGTGTCACCAGCGGGGACTTATTCACGGCGCATGTCACACGTATGTCGGACAGGAAGCGATTGCGACCGGGGTCTGTTCGCATCTGACGAAATCCGACACCGTCTTCAGTACGCATCGCGGTCACGGACATGCGTTGGCGAAAGGGATGCCGCCACGAGAACTGATGGCGGAACTTTTTGGCCGAACGACTGGTTGTTCTCGGGGGCGTGGTGGGTCGATGCATCTGTTCTCGCCGGAAATCGGGATGATGGGAACCAGCGGTATTGTGGGCCCGTGCATGTTGCAGGCCTGCGGCGGCGGGTACAGCGCGAAGCTGATGAAAAACGGCAATGTCGCAGTGGCATTCTTCGGTGATGGAGCCGTTAATAACGGTGCGTTCCACGAAGCGCTGAACATGGCAAGTATCTGGAAACTGCCAACCTTGTTTATCTGTGAAAACAATCAGTATGCCACGGAGGTTCCTTTTTCGTACTCCAGCGGATCGCCGACAGTCGCAGGTCGCGCGGCGGGTTACGGACTGCCGGGATTCGAGGTCGATGGAAACGATGTTGCAGAAATCAAGAGGATCGCCGGCGGTGCGATTGCCCGTGCACGATCTGGAGAAGGACCGACACTGATCGAATGCAAGACCTATCGCACTCGAGCCCACGCCGAAGGAATGGGCGACTTCACGTATCGCACGCGCGAGGAAGTTGAGGAATGGAAACAGCGCTGTCCGATTGCGAGGCTGAAGGCTGCTGCTCCGCCAGAGTTGATTGGCCGGATCGAATCGATCGAAGCCGAAGTTCTGGAAATCGTTCGAGAAGCGAGAGAGTTCGCGGAAAAAAGTCCCTGCCCCGATGCCGCATCCGCCACAAACTATGTGTATTCCACCGCAATCTCTGTATCAACGAAAGAATCTGCCACTATTCGGCCAGCGACACCTTCTCCGTCGCGCGAGATATCATTTACACAAGCCACGGTGGAAGCGCTGGCGGGCGAGATGGCTCGAAATCCGACGATCTTCGTCATGGGTGAAGGAATCGGAATTCGCGGCGGCAATTTTCGCACGACGCCCGGACTTTATGATCTGCACGGAGCCGAACGACTGTGCGACACACCGATCTGCGAACGTGGGTTTATAGGACTTGCGGGCGGAGCCGCGATGACGGGGACTCGCCCGGTGATTGATTTTATGTTCGCCGATTTTATTCTGGATTCGATCGGCGAGATCATCAATCAGATCGCCAAGATGCAGTACATGTCCAGCGGTCGGTTGAAAATGCCCGTGTTGTTGCGTGGTTGCGTCGGGATTGGGCATTCGGCAGCGACACATCATTCCGGAAGCTATCACGCACTCTATGGTCAGGTGCCCGGACTTCGAGTCGTCATGCCGTCAAATGCGTATGACGCGAAAGGTTTGATGCTGCGAGCGCTGCGCTGCGATGATCCGGTGATGTTTCTGGAACATCGTGAAATTCTGACGACGAAATGTCATGTGCCCGAGCATGATTATGAAATTGAGTTCGGCAAAGCCTCGATCGTGCGAGAAGGAACGGATGTCACAGTTGTGGCATTGGCCAAAATGGTGCCATTGACTTTTGCACTGTGTGATACTTTGCAGCGAGAAAGCATTTCGGTCGAATTGATTGATCCCCGAACAATCTCCCCACTCGATACTGCGACGATTTTACAATCCGTGGCGAAGACAGGTCGATTGCTCATCATTGAAGAAACACCCGCAGCGTTTGGTCTGGGTGCGGAAATCGCCGCTCAAATTGCGGACGCCGGTTTTAACGATCTCGACGCACCAATTAAACGGGTCAACGGTGCATTCGCCCCGACGCCGTATGCGCCTTCGCTGGAAGCGGCAGTTGTTCCTTCAGAACATGACGTGGCGCAGTCGATCCGCGAGTTGGTGCGGGAATAAGGATTCAATCAGGATCATTGGTTCTTTATCTCTTAGGTTTCTTGTTATGCCGTTTGAAATCACGATTCCTCGACTTGGCTGGTCTATGGAAGAAGGCACATTCGCCGGGTGGATGAAGAAGGACGGCGACGTCATCCGACGCGGCGAAGCGTTGTTCGAACTGGAGGGCGAAAAGGCATTGCAGGAGATCGAAGCGCTCGACGAAGGTGTGCTGCGAATTCCAGCAAATGGGCCGCAGCCTGGCGCGGTGCTCAAAGTTGGCGCGGTCATTGGATATCTGCTGGTGGAAGGCGAAACGGTAGCACAATTACCGGCCAGCGAAGGAATATCGGCAATCGCTGCGCCGACAGCAGCAACCGAAACTTCAGTGAAATCAGACAGTGCGGCGATCGCCGCATCACCTTCAGTGCGCCGGCTCGCGCGGGAACTTGCTGTGGATCTGAATCAGGTTGCGGGGACTGGAACTTGCGACCGAATAACCGAAGATGATGTCCGATCTGCTGCGGCGCGGCAGACCGAACATTTCTCGCCGGACACAAAGGCTCGGCCTGCGGCGGACGTCGCTGCAACTCCACGAGCACGACGTGCGGCCAAACTCGCGGGCGTAGATTTGGCGACGCTGCATGGCACCGGGCGAAACGGGCGAATTCGCGAACGCGATGTCCAGGATGCTGCGGAGATTCATGGCAGCAGTTCCGCGAGTTCCGGCAGTGAGCGAGTCCTGTTGTCAGGTCGCCGCAAAATTATTGCCGAGCGACTTTCTGAAAGTCATCGACAGGTCGTACCTGTGACGCTCACGTCGCGAGCCGATGCGACGAATCTTGTCAGCCTGCGAGCACAATTCAAATCGACCGGCGAACAACTCATTCCGGCCTTTCACGACATCATCGCAAAGCTGGTGGCCGGTTGTCTGAAGCAGGAACGTCGAATGGCAGGTCGTTGGGAGGGCGATGCAATTGTGTTGCCTGCTGAAAGGGAAATTCACATTGGACTCGCCGTTGATACGCCGGAAGGGCTGATCGTTCCCGTGTTGTGCGACGTGTTGAACACATCGCTTATGAATCTGGTCGCTGATTCCTCACGCATGATTCAAAAAGCGCGCGACGGTCGGTTATCGGGTGCCGACATGCGAAATGCCGTCTTCACGATCACGAATCTTGGCAGCTACGGCATCGACGCCTTCACTCCGGTCATTAATCTTCCGGAGACTGCGATTCTGGGACTGGGAGCGATTCGCAAACAAGCGATTGTGGTGAACGAAGATCGCATTGAAGTCCGATCGATGATGACGCTGAGTCTAACCTTTGACCACCGCGCGATTGATGGTGCTCCGGCAGCAAAGTTTCTGCAATCCGTGGTTGCGGCCATCGAAAACCCTGCCGCACGACTGCTGATTTAATTTCGAGTAGTGCGGAATCCCGAGAACCACCGGAATGAATCCGGTGGCGGGTAAATCGACAGCTCGCGAGCCCCGGTTTTCGGCCGAAAGCAGAATCTGCCGATCGCCTTACGATTCTTTTTGAGTGCCGTTTCGTAGGGTGCGTGAAGCAACGCGGAACGCATCATGCGGGAGGTGCGATGGTGTGTTTCGCTGTGCTTCACACACCCTACGACACGTCCACGGAGCGTCAGGGAATGCAGGTCGTAACGGTTAGTGCAGTTGATGACAGAAGTGTGACAGAAGTATTTGGAAATTTCCCATTCATCTTTGGTCGATAATTGCTATAATGCAGAGGCGATGACTGTTTATCGGTTCAACGATTACCGAAGCAGCAGGTTGAAGTATTTGCCCTGCCAGTCGTCTATTTTTAGTGTTTTCGCAGCATAATCGCCGTCGTTGTAAACGCGGCCTTAAAGAAGTTGCTGCAAGTCGGTCGCCGTCTGCGCGGCGTTTTTACTGGACTTTCCAGTTTGGCCTCACACGTTTTGTCGGGCCAATTACGGGTTGCATTGCTTTGCACTCGTCACTGACTTGCCGATTGGCCCGTTCCGGGCAAGAAGTCTAAGATGACTACGATTTTTGTTGGTAACCTTTCATTCACTGCAACGGACGTTGAACTTCGTCGAACATTTGAAAGGTTTGGCCGCGTGAGTTCCGTGAGGATGGCTACCGAACGTGGTACAAATACGCCGCGAGGTTTCGCGTTTGTGAACATGCCCGGCATGGATGATGCGGAAGAAGCGATTGCTCGACTGAACGGACACTCAATCGGGGGCCGATCGATCACCGTCAACGAAGCACGTGATCGGGATGACACAAGGCCAGCAGGCGGGGCAACGGGCCGCCGATCGGCTCTGCTGGACGCTCTTTAAGCCAGGACAGCAGATGAGTTTTCGTTGCAGGATGGACATTCTCGTCCATGCTGCTGAGAAATTTGAGGGGGGATCGCTATGGTCAAAGTTACAGAAACGGCGTTGTCACGATTGAAGACAAAACTGAATCGCCAGCCGGAAGGCGTGGCCGTTCGCATCACCGTTCAGGACGGACACGTTCAGTTCCGTCCCGATACTGAACAAAAGGGGGACGTTGTCTTCGCCAAGAGCGGACAATCTCTTCTGTTAGTTGGGCTTGAAACCGCCACGCGGATTACGAATCGAACGCTCGATGTGGTCAAAACAATCAAGGGTGATCGCCTGCGATTCGTGCGTACTTCCTGAAGGTCCGCAGTTCGTTGAATTGGGTGTGTTCGAGTTGTTTCTGCGAATCACGGAAACTTGAGTTCTCGCAACGGTTGAACTGACGTTCCACCGACGTACGATGCTGAAAGAACGCGCGGAAATCGCAACGTTCTTCCCGTATTATCCAATCGCAGAACTCATTCGCTCGACTTCCATGCCTACCGCCGAACAACTCAAGACATTAGTGTCCAACGTCATCGAACCGTGTACCGAAAAACCGCTGGGCGACCTGAGGATGATTCGTGACACGTTCGTCAACGGCAATGACGCTCGTGTTCGCATTGAACTGCCGACACCCGCTTACCCAGAGACTAAGAAACTGGAAGAACTCATCCGTCAGCGAATCAAATTCGCTGCGGCGGAACTGGAGCCGCGGATCGAGATTCAGTCCACCGTTCGTGGAAAAGATGCCGGCGGTCGCATTGGTCTGAATGTCCACAACATCATCGCCGTTGGCAGCGGAAAAGGCGGCGTCGGCAAGAGCACCGTCTCCGCCGCGCTGGCCTGTGGCCTGCATTCGATGGGTTGCCGAGTCGGTCTGATGGACGCCGATGTCTATGGTCCCAGCATTCCGCACATGATGAACGCGAAGGGGCAACCGGCGGCCACAGAGATGAAGGATGAGCAAGGCAATCGCGTGATGCGGATGGAACCGATTGATGCTGGCGGCGTCAAACTGATGTCGATGGGTTTTTTCATCGAACAAGGACAATCTGTTGTCTGGCGCGGGCCGATGCTGCACAAAGCGTTGACTCAGTTTCTGAAAGATTCGCAGTGGGGCGAACTCGATTACCTGATCATCGATCTTCCGCCCGGTACCGGCGACGTGGCATTGACGCTGGCGCAACAGGTCAGCCTTGCGGGAGCGGTCGTTGTCTGTACGCCGCAACAGGTCGCGTTGCTTGATGCGATCAAAGCAGTAGACATGTATCAGAAAGTGAATGTGCCGATTCTGGGCTTTGTGGAAAACATGTCCGGTGAGATTTTTGGCCGCGGCGGTGCCCAGAAAGTGGCTCAGGAATTGAAAGTACCATTCCTTGGCGAAATCCCAATGCACGGCTGCATCCGCGAGTATTGTGATCGTGGCCAGATCATGGAAATGATGACCGAGGAAAATCCTTCCCGCGACGCTCTCCGCCGGATGTGCCAGAACGTGGCGATGCAGGTGTTTAAGGAATTGATCAAGTCACCGACGGGGCCGGTGCTGGAAATCCTGTGAAGTTGATCTCCCATGCTGCTGACGCTTAATGAAATTTTCGAAGAGTTCGCCGATCTGGATCGGCAGGATCAGTCGCTGTACTTGCTGGAACTCGGGGACGAATTGCCAAAGTTCCCTGACGATGCACGCACGGATGAAAATCGTGTGCATGGGTGTCAAAGTCAGGTGTGGCTGACAACCGACGTCAATGGTGTCGGCGACGACGCAACGTTCACCGTCAACGCGGACAGCGATTCGAATATCGTTCGAGGACTGATTGCGATTCTGGAAGCCTCGTACAACGGCAAAACGGCCCGCGAGATTCTGGCGTACGACATCGACGGCGTGTTTCAGCGTCTGGATCTTCAGCAGCATATCTCACCGCAGCGCCGGAACGGATTGCGCGGGATGGTCGATCGCATCCTGAAACTGACTCGGCTGCATCTTGTGCAGAATGGCGATACGCTGAATTCTGCCGAAAACTCAACACCATCGCATTCCCCGCGCGCTGCAAGTCTTCAGATTGCCAACACGGCACCGCTGGATGCGATCGCGATTCGAAAACAATTCCCGGTATTGTGCCAGCTGCTGCCGAGTGGATCGCGACCGATCTTTCTGGACAGCGGCGCGTCGGCTCAAAAGCCGCAATGTGTGATCGACAAGGAACGCGAAGTTGAAGAGCAGTATTTCGCCAACGCGCATCGAGGCACGTATCAGTTTGGGCTGCGAATCGATCAGGAGTTCGAAGGCGCTCGTTCGAAAGTCGCGACGTTTCTGAACGCCGCGTCACCGAACAGTATTGTGTTCACGCCCGGTACGACGATCGGTATTAACATGATCGCGGCCGGCTGGGGACGAAAACATGTACAGCCGGGCGATGAAATCCTGACGTCTGTCATGGAGCATCATGCGAACTTTGTTCCGTGGCAGCAATTGGCAAAAGAACGTGGTGCAACGCTGCGGCTGATTCCGTTGAAGGCCAATGGTCGTCTGGACATGGATCAACTGGATTCGGTGCTGACTCAACGCACGCGAATCGTGGCGATCACTGGTATGTCAAACATGCTTGGGACGATCAATCCTGTTCGCGAACTGATCCGCAAAGCTCACGCGGTCGGTGCCTGCGTCGCGGTTGACGGTGCTCAAAGCGTGGCGCATCTGCCGACAGATGTGATCGGCGATGACGTCGATTTCCTGACGTTCAGTGGACACAAGCTGTACGGTCCGACGGGTGTTGGAATTCTCTACGGAAAGCCCGAACGACTCGAAGAAATGGAACCGATCATCTTCGGCGGGCACATGATTTCAGAAGTTCGTGTCGAAGATTCCACGTGGTCCGCTCCGCCGGCGAAATTCGAAGCGGGAACCATGCCGATCGTGCAGGCGATTGCACTCGGCACGGCAGTTGACTGGGTGCAAAAAATCGGGATCGACACGATTCATCGGCACGAACAAATGCTCACGGAATTGGCGATGCAGAAGCTGGCGGCAGTCCGGGGCATCACCATCTTTGGACCGGAATCTGCGTATCGCGGCGGAGTGATATCGTTTCGTATTGACGGAATTCACCCTGAAGATCTGGCTGCGATCCTCGACCAGCAGGGCGTGTTCACTCGCCACGGCCATCACTGCACAATGCCGCTGCACTCACATCTCGGCGTGTCCGCAACGACTCGCGTGAGCTTCGCGGCATACAACACTGCCGATGACATCACAGCCTTGATGGCAGCGATTGAATTTGCAATGAAGCGGCTAATGCGGCTCTGATTGTAATACCCGCAGGCTGTCGATTTACCCGCCACCGGATTCATTCCGGTGGTGCTCGGGATTCTGCACTACTCTAAGGTGTAGCGGAAGTCGCCAAGACTTTCGGCACCCCCGTTTTTGAAGGCAAAACCGAAACTCTTGGCGAGTTCCGCTACAAGAAAATTACTTAAGTCCACGCCATTGGAGCTAAACTCAGTGGCGACTCAGATGTCTAACTAATCCCGCTGTCCACGATCTCGTGCGAATGGCAACAGAGCCTGAGCGATCAGGAACAAGACCAGTGGTGCGATCCACAGGATTCGAAGGAAGTGCAGCACTGCATCAGGCAGTTTTACCAGTTGTGCCAGAATCAGATACGCGACCATCGCCAGCATCATAAAGATGAGGACGCCGCAACCCATGGCAGTCATCTGACTCTTGAAGACTCCCTTTTCGCTGCCCGAATCGAAATGCACATCGACCGTTCTGCGTCGCCGCAGCGACTTGGCCACTGCTTCTTCAAGTTCCAGCGTCACGGAAAACGCCTCCATCCATTTTCCACACAACTCCCGCGACTGGCAGGCGGCTTCGATATAGTCGAGCACCGGAGCGGATTCCACGACCGGGATTGTTCGAATTGTCCGATCCGTGAGTGAGATTCGAAGCTGGGAAGGGTGTTCATCCAGTGTCGCCGGTCGGATCGTCAGAGTTCCCGGCGGCAAAGGTGTTTCGGCCGTTGTCGCAGCACTCAGCGTAATCAATCGTGACAACAGACTGCCGTCCGGTGCGTTTGAATCCAGTGCGGTCACCTGCGTAAACCGGAAGCCACTGGCAGACAAATAATCCAGTCCGCGCATCACGGACGCATTCAGTTCCACAGGAAGAGCGTTTTTCAAAGAAAGATCGATCGAGAGTTGTCGAGTTGCCTGCTGGTTCAACCCCAGATCAACAGTCGCTGATACAAGTTCCTCAACCGCTGTGCGTGGCAACAGCGGAAAGATGCAGCACTGCGATTCGTCCAGAATCAAATGCAGCTCGAACGAATACGCAGGCGAACACGACGCTGGCGGGATGACAACGACATGCCGATCCGCCTGGGACGCCGCACGAACCATATGCAGCGATTCGTCCAGATCATCAATCGCCACGATGACCGCATCGACATCCCCGGAGAGCAGTGCCTCTTCCACAGTAGAATTCATCTTCACCGGCACACTATCACGACTGACTGCCATCGCCAAATCCCCCGACAATGCGCAGCGGACAAGCGAGTGCATGGAAGAATCCACCAATTCCTTCAGCACGTAGATGGCTGTCGCGTTATTGCCGGCAATGGCGAATTTCATACGGTAGATCGTCTCCTTGAATTTGAAAACCCCTCGACGTGTTGATTTCATCGACTGCGAAACGAACTTCCAGGGCAACAGAGTCTAGGCCACGTTCAGACATCGTCGAGCCTGCCATTGTCATTTTTGATGACTTCCTGAACTCGCGACAACACGGAGAGCGAAAACTGAGTACCTGCTGAGTTTTCTTTGATTGGTAAACCGAACAAGGATTGTACAATGCGCTGAATTCAAGAGACCAACCAAACAATCCAACTCAATTCGAAATGGCGAGAACGATACCTCAGCGAGCGGAACGGCGTAAGCCAGCCGAGCTGCGTGCTTGCAACTCGGTGGGCTGACACCCACCGCTCGCCAGGATTATTCACAGAAGACTGCGTTACGAATCATCCGTACGGCCACAAGAAACCAGAACAAGCGGTGAAATTTTATGAGTACAGAAACACCAGAAGTTGGCGTCATCATGGGCAGTCGGTCCGACTGGGAGACGATGGCTGCGTCCGCAGATATTCTGCGTCAATTTGGTGTTTCGTTTGAATGTCGAGTTGTGTCCGCTCATCGAACGCCGGCGTGGATGTCCGAGTACGCTACTGAGGCAGAAGTCAGAGGGCTGAAAGTGATCATCGCTGGTGCTGGCGGTGCCGCACATCTGCCCGGCATGATTGCCTCCCAAACCATTCTGCCGGTACTGGGTGTTCCGGTGCAGAGCAAGACATTGAACGGTCTGGATTCACTGTTGTCGATCGTGCAAATGCCAGGCGGCGTGCCGGTCGGAACTTTGGCGATCGGAGTTGCCGGTGCCAGAAACGCCGGATTGCTCGCCGTCCGAATCCTGGCACTCGAAAATGCTGCGCTGAATCAAAAACTGCATCACTTTCAGCAACAGCAAACGAACGCCGTTCTCCAGGACAGCGAGTTACAGTTGCCGGATGTTTTGACAGACTAGGAATCACTCGACGACAACTTCTCTACGATGTGCGCTGCGTTTACCATATACCATGGTGCAAGCCCCCTCCCGGACATCGCTTCGCTCGTCCGACCTCCCCCAGAAGCTGCGCTTGGGGGGAGGTTGATTGCGAACGCCAGAACTGGAAACTGGCGTCTCGCCTGATTCATCGCGTGTTGACTTAATCCGGGATGAAATTTCTTAAAAACGTGTGACTTTGGCGTAACGACTTCAGACGTTCGACCAGGCTGCCTTCATAGGCGCGATCTTCAACTTCGACACAAACCGGCCCGCGATAACCGCAATCTGTGAGTGTTGAAAAGAACTGTCCCCAATCGACATCGCCCAGGCCGGGCAGTTTCGGCGTGTGGTATTTCGAAGGATGAGCGAGGATGCCGACCTGATCGAGTCGATGTCGATCGATGCGGACGTCTTTCGCATGAATATGGAACAGCTTGTCGCTGAACTTGCGCATTGGGGCAAGGTAGTCCATGTGCTGCCAGATCATGTGTGACGGATCGTAATTCAACCCGAAGCAGTCCGAATGAATATCGGTAAACATCCGCGTCCAGACTTCGGGTGATGTCGCGAGATTCTTTCCGCCTGGCCATTCGTCAGCGCTGAACAGCATCGGGCAGTTTTCGATTCCTATGCGAACGCCACGATCTTCTGCCAGATCGATCAATGGTTTCCATGTCGTCAGGAAGCGAGGCCAATTGTCATCGATGGACAGAGTCCAGTCGCGGCCCACGAAGGTGTTGACGTGAGCCAGCCCCAGCCGATACGCCGCTTCGATCACCACGTGCAGATGAGCCACCGCAGCAGAAGCCTCTTCGGAATTCGGACTGAGCGGATTGGGATAATACCCCAGCGCGCTGATCAACACGCCAGTCGTTTCGATCGTCTTACGGATCTCTGTGACCAGATGTTCGGTCATTTGAGCCACATTGATGTGACTCACGCCCGCATATCGACGCTCAGCTTTACCAACTGGCCAGCAACAAACCTCGACACAGTCGAACCCGATCTCCGATGCAATTTGAAAAGTACGATCAAAGGTTTGTTCGGGAAGGATGGCACTGACAAATCCAAGTTGCATGGAAGAGTTCCGGTATCTAAAGTTGTTGTTTGGGAAAAACACGGTAGCTCGCGGCCGTGGCTGAATCGCAGCGGTCGTAAGCACCCAGGCATAAGTTTCATCGTTTAACGGCCAGCCGAAGGCGTCGGTGTTCGGGTATTTTGCCTACGCCTACGGCTAGCCGTTAAACGAATTCTGCTCGATAACTTGTTCATGGGTGCTTTTCAATCACTCGCCGGAATCCTGAGGATACAAAATCAATCGATCGTGACACAGTAGAATCAGATCCATTCGACCGTCGGATGTCACATCGGCCACGATCCCTTCGCGCGGTTCAGTACCGTGATCGTTGCCAGATGATACCAGTCGTTTTTCTTCAAACACTCGGAAATGCGTCGCCTCCTGAAGTCCGGTTTCCGCATCAAACTTCAGAATTTCCAGCCCATTGATGCTCGTATCAATCACCGAGAGGTCTGCTTGTCCGTCGCCGTTGATATCGCCCACAATGACGTCTGCAGGATAGGAAGATTCTCGTTCCGACTTAAACGACGCCAGTTCCTCCAGTTCGGAATCGGACCTGCCTGAATACAATACGGAGAAATGTTGTGAACCGACCAACAGCAGATCGCTTCGACCGTCGCCATTCAGATCTGCTACCAGCGTAGAACTGAACTGCATCGCTCCAAGGTCAACTTCCTTCCAAGGACGATAGACACCTTCCTGTTCCTGCATGATCCGAAGTTTCTTAACACCCGTATCGACCAGAACCATTTCATCGCCTGGTTTCTGGTCCAGATCGAGGACTGCCACTCCTTCCAGGCTGGCCGATGACTCGCCCGCGTTGAATTGATCTTCTACTTTCCAACCATCAGCACCGAACGACAATGAACGCGCAAATGAATCCCGCGCCACCAATAGCCGATTGTTGCTGACAAACGTCCGTCCGGCGGATGACACGCCGAGATCCAGTCGCGATTTCTCCTGAGCCACTTCCAGGGAACCATCCGCTTTCTGAAGTAAAACCTGCACACCAGATTTGGAAGTCCCCGTTGGAACAGACAGCAGATCCATTTTGCCGTCACTGTTGACGTCCATCCGCACAAATCGAACACCTCGGCTGCCGACTGCGCCATTCAGTTCGATTTTCTGTTCCTCTTTTTCCTGTTTCCATTCACCTGTGTCACTGCGAACCAAACGCTGAAAAGTAAGTTTCATACTGGAACCCGTGCCGTTTGTCAGAGCCACCACGACCTGAACTTTCTCGCCAGACGGAAGAATTTCCACGGCGGCGAGTTCGCTGCCTTCCGGTTTTTTCATAATGGTTTCCGGAAATGTAATCCGGCCACCTTCAAAATGACTGGTTGCCACGACGCCTTCTTTGCCACTCAGAAGCACCAGATCCAGCACATTGTCGGCATCCAGATCGGCAGCAGCAATATCCGTCACACCCAACAAGCCGGGGAATGTTTCCGCCATGCTCAGCCCATCGATTCCGTTCTGCCGGTACAGCAGCAACTGAGCCTGTTCAGGATCAGTGACAACTACATCCGTCAGACGATCTCCGTCAATGTCTCCAACCGCTACGGCTCGGTCGCGATTGCTGCCGGATTGTCCGATCCCGTACTGAAGCAAGCGTGTGGGCAGAACTCCATCCTGCGATGTCGCCGGTTGAAGTGACGAAATCTGAACTCGCCCGGTGCGAGAATCTACAGTGACAACCTCATGCCCGGGCTTCTGATCGATTTTCGCGAGTGTAACTGATCGAGGTTGCTGCAGACTGAATCGCATTTCCGGCCCCAGCCGACTGTCGTTCGACTGCAGTCGAGCGCAAAGACCTCGGGTTGAACCTTCATTCGCCAGATAACAAATATCACTGCGCCCATCGCCGTTCAGATCCGCGATTTGGACCATTGACAACTGTGGCGATGTGTTGATCAGCGACTGAGGAGTCTGCATTTCTCCTTTGTCGTTCTGCCGGATAACGAATGTGACATTCTTGCCGAGCACGACAATGTCATCCCGATCATCCGAATTCAGATCACCTGCCGCAATCATCCACGACACAGGTTCAATCCCTGGCAGCCGCGTCGTCCATTTCTCAGCCCATTCCAATTCACCCGGAGCCGGCTGATAACGAATGATCAACTGGTCGGGTGATCCGATGCAGGCGACGTCAATGCGTCCGTCTCCGTTAAAATCTCCGGAGCAGATACCGGCCAAAGTTTTATCAACCGAAATTGCGCGAATGTCAAATCGCCAGTCGGATGTCAGGTCGTTGGCTTTGCCGCTCGATTTTGCACTGGCAGCATCCTTTGTGCTTCGCTGAACTAACAGTCTTAAACAACTGTCTCGATTATCGACCACCATGATGTCAGTCAGTCCGTCGCCGGTAAAATCCGCAGCCTGCAGATTGAATGCACGTGGCTCGACCTTATACAATTCCACGCCGCAAAAACCGTAGAACTGAGCAAGTTCATTCGCAGTCTCAGACTTTTCGCCCGCGACGATGACATTTAATGAGGCGCTGGGTGAAGCGATTAACAAAGTAACAAAACACATCCAATACGGAAACCGCATCTATGAACTCCGGTGAAAACGCAATGCAAACTCTGTGGGTGGCGAGCGATCCATAGATCGTGATCCTCAGTCGATATCTTCACCCTCGGGCATTGTCAAACGCCGAGTCCAACGTTGCAAGCCTCCAGAGCCATACATTGGCATAGAGTAGGGAGTTTGGGAGGGCGAAATTCCTGCCACCTGAATTTCGAGCGGCGATGAATTCAGGCTCGACGCGGCATGAAACTATACCTGGCGAGCGGAGCGGCGTCAGCCCTCCGAGACTCATGCGTACAACTCGGTGGGCTGACACCCAACGCTCGCCAAATTTCATCAATGATCGCTGCTTAAACTATACTCCGCACCAGATGTCACTTCAACTCGCAGCGAGTTTCGCGCGTTTCACGCGATCCAGCAGCACCGCCAGCAGTAAGACGGCTCCGAGAACGATATCCTGATTGGCGGTATTGACGCCCATCAGATTCATGCCGTTGCGAATGACGGCGATGATGAAGGCACCGATCAGAGTGCCGAACATGCGTCCTTCGCCACCCATCAATGATGTTCCTCCCACGACGACGGCAGCAATCACTTCCAGTTCGTACATGGTCCCGAATTTCGGATCACCCGCATTCAGCCGGGACGACACCATGATACCGCCCAGTCCGGCAAGAGCACCGCAGACGACGTAGACGGTCAACGTGGTTTGTCTGACCGGAATCCCGGACAACCGCGATGCCAGTGCATTGCCACCGATCGCATAAAGATACCGTCCGAAAACAGAGCGACTCATGACAAAATGCGTCGCAATATACAGTACGATCATCAGCAGAATTGCGTTCGGGACGCTGAACACACTGCCGTTACCAAGCCACCGAAACACTGATGGCACGGCGTTAATCGATTGAAAATCCGACAGTCGTTTCGCGAGACCTCGAGCCACGAGCATCATCGCCAGGGTCACGATAAATGGCGGCAACTGAAACACCGTAATCATCATGCCATTCAATGCACCAGCCGTGGCGGTTGCAAGGATGGCGATCAGGAAGGCGATGGTGACCGTTGTCGTTGATGCAGAAACACCGCCATGATCACGAATAATGATTGTCGCGATAACCGATGCCAGAGCGACCAGGGAGCCGACACTCAAATCGATGCCGCCGGTGATTATGACCATGGTCATCCCGATCGCGATGACGGCGTAGACGGCAGTCTGGTTGGCGACGCCGATCAGATTACTGGATTTCAGGAACACCGGCCAATTGCCGCTGCTCGGAGAAACACGACGTTCGGCGGTGAGGTCCGGGAATTTGTCGAGTACAGTCCATGCTGCTGACGCTCCGGTCAGCGCGATCGCGTCAATCGAGACACCATCATCGACGGCTTTCTGCAGCGCGTGACCGGCATCGATCGGAGAACCTGCTGTCGCCGCAACGACTTTGGCACCCGCAGATTCGAGTCGCTTTTTCGCAGCGGCTGCGAAAGCGCGATCTTCTTCTGATCCGGGGACCGCGATGATCACTCGAGCTGTGTTGCCAAATTGCGCCAGAATGTGATCGGCGATGGCTTCTCCAACGGCCGCTCCCGTAGGCCGCTGCGGCTGGATGGTGAGCAGACTGAATCCTGCCATCAACAGCAGCAGGACGAAAACCATGCCGTAGTCGGACACGAACCGCCGCAGCAGTGGATAAGTTCTCGAATGCACGGGCGATGACATGCGTCGTCGTTCTGTCAGGGGAAGTCAGGTCACGTACATTCTAATGTGTTGCCAGAGTTTGGAAATGGAATGTGCCTCGACCGTAGGCTTAGTGAGCGGCAAGGCGCCAATGCGCTGTCACAGCCTCTTTTTCGTGTAGTGGACGAGGCAACGAGTCCCATTGAGCCGACAGAGGCAGGACTCGTTGCCTCGTCCACTACTGAAAATCCTGATATTTGGCGTGACACAACACTAGCCGCCGATGAATAAGGCTAAAACGCTGTTCAACGCCTTTCGCATACCAGCTTAAATATGAACAAATGTTTACATTTATCCCAAACCAAAAATTCCTCACGCCAAACACAATCAAATCCACACGCCGTTTCGTTTCCGGCTCGCTGGTCACACTTCTCATCGTTGGAAGTACATTTTTTTCGCGGTTTATCGACGAATCCAAAGACTGCGTGTAAAAAGCTTTGGGAAACGCTCGCTCACCAGGTCAAAATGCCGGGCTTATTGCTTCGTCAAGGCCAGGAATCAGGATTGGGGTGGCCGGGGCTGGACTGAACGAAGCCCCGGGGTTTCGGGCTCGCGCCCTCCAACCCTGGCCACCCTAAATTCAAGGATTGACGAAGCACTATGCCGGAAAATCGTTGTACGTTATTGAAGCCGAATGATTTGCGGGCGATGGCACGCTTTAGAATTTCAAGTTCTTTCACGTAAGTTGCGTCTAATTATGGTCGAGAACAAACTGGCAAAACTGGCACACGGATCGAGTGCACCCAAAGGCCGTATTCCGCTGCTGCTGTTACTCGCCGCGCACGTTCCGTATTTGCTGACTTATTGGATCAGCCTGTGGAGCCAGTCGCATTATCAGTTTTTCCCATTCGCGTTGGCTGCGTTCGTGTGGCTGTTTTTCTCGCGTCGAAACGGGAACGTTCCGCGATGGTCTGTCGCATCACTGGTGCTGTTTGGGATGGATGTGCTGTGCCTGGGAATCGGCGTCTGGTTGAATTCCCCATGGCTTGTTGCCGTCGGCATGATCGCGTGGCTTTTGGCATGGTCTCTGAATTTCGCGGATGAAACGGATCGCCGAAGTCTGGGATATCTGGTTCTGTTGCCACTGATGACGATCCGTCTGCCGCTCAATATGGATCAGAATGCTATTCATTGGCTGCAGCGAATGACGACGACGGTTGCCAGTCAGTTTCTGAACCAACTGAAGATGCTGCATGTTCGCGAAGGCAACATCATTGAGTTTCCCGGCAAGTCATTTCTTATTGCGGAAGCCTGCAGTGGCGTGCAGTCATTGTTCACAATTCTGTTCCTTGCGTCGCTGGTCATTTGCCTTCGACGTCGTTCGTTCGTACACGGAATTTTGCTGTTGTGTTCGGGATTTGCGTTTGCAGGACTGATGAACATAGCGCGCGTCATGACGATTGCCGTCGCATGGCAGACGTCCGCACTTGATCTGTCTACGGGGCTTGTCCACGAAGTGCTCGGGTATTGCTGTCTTGCCATCGCCGCAGCCCTTTTGATGAGTGCCGATGCGTGTCTCGGGTTCTTCCTGGACTGCGTGCCTGATCGACGACGTTTGGGAGCGACAGTGCTCTTCCGTAATCCACTAGTCGTTTTCTGGAACCTTTTGTTCGGACACAGGGGATCTAAGGTCAGTAGTAAGAGCAGCAGTAAGTCATCAACGAAAGAGAGTGCCTACGCTGAGCAACCGCGAACACTACCAACGGGCCTCAATCTCCTCAAACCGCACTACTGGTTCCATTTTCTGATCGGTTTTATTGACACCTGGCTTCACTCTCGAAAATATCGAGAGTTGATCACCGGGTTTCCATTTATCGTTGCGGCAATCTGTGGAACAGGCCTGATGCTCTGGCTTCGTCATGGATCGGAAGATTCCGTGATCAAAAGTTACCGAGAAGGGTTAGTAGAAGCGCAACAGGACAGCGATCTGATTCGTGAAGAGATGTATTTGAAGGCACTTTGCAGTCTTCGCGGTCACGATTCGGCTTATCAGTTTCAGCTTGGGCTGTTCCAGATCAAACAGGGGAGAACAACTGAAGGGCTTGCCACGATCAACGCTCTCGCACCCGACCAGACCAACGGCTACGCCCCAGCACGACTGTGGCTCGTTCGGCAGGCTCTGCAACAGAATCCTGTGTTACCACTTGACAAAGATTCCATCGAACAACAGTTGCTGAAAGTTCTCAAACAGCAACCCGAAAACACAGACGCACATCAATTGCTTTCCAGGATTTATTTTGAACGCCGCGAATTTCAGCTTGCAGAACGGCATATGACTGACGCGAGTCGATTCAAACCGGAGCTGAACCTGCAATTGGCGGTACTCAGGCAGAAATTGCAGCGTGATCCTGCCAGGATTCGCAGTGCTGCACAGTTGGCGGTGAATGCGTTTTCCCTGCAACTGGAGCAGGATCGCGGGAATTCCGCGACTCGGATGGCACTTGCCGAAGCGCAGATTCTGGCAGGCGAGGACGTTGCGGCTCGTGAAACACTTGCCGCCGGATTGCAGCAGTCTGACGATCCGACGCTGAAGAAACGACTTGCGGACTTCGACCTGAAGTTCATCGATCAACGCCTGAAAGATTCTCCTCTGCACAGGGATGCCTGCGTACCGCTGGTCATCGCCGCGCTAAGACTCGACCCATCCAATGTCACAGGCCAGCAGATGGTTGCCAGACTTCAGAGTCAGGGTGCCAACATTCCTGCCGACAGTCTGCAGTCATCTGTCGCGTATTGGGAAGCCGCATTGGCAGCAGATCCCGAGAATCAGGATTGTCGGATTCTGCTGAGCCAGTTGCATGTGACTGCCGGAAATCTTCCGGCGGCGATCGAGACTTTGCGACCGGTGGTCGATTCGCGGCCGGAGTTCCGTCTGGCATTTGCTCAACTTCTTCAGCAAGCGGGCCGCACGGATGAGTCGGCAACGATTCTGCAGACGCTTTGCGATGAATCTCTCGCTGCTATCGCCAGGGAGAGCAGCGACGACAGTGCTGCGGCCGTTTACGCGGAGGCATTGCTGCTGCGTGGCCAAAGTCACGAAGCGCGAAGCTTCCTGACGGCGAGGAAAAACAATCCAGTGGTTGGTGATGTCCGAGCGAATCCGTCAAGTCTTGATTCGGTGTATGGTCGTGCCTGCCTTGCCGAATTCGATCAACTGACGGGTTTTTCGCCATCGAACTTCGACCCGAACATCGCATTGCTGTATGAAATTCCTGAGTCTGCGGATCCTGCCACGTTGCTGGAATTGCTGCACGAATCGCTGAAATGCGACGCCACCACAATCAGTGCCATTGATCGCCTGGCACTTCTGAGTTTTTCAAAACATGCGGCGGCGAAGGAGTCGGAACGTGTGATTCGACAACTGCGACTGGAAGGCGATTTCGGTGCGGAAGTTCTCAATAAGCTCGGGATGTTCGGGCTTCTGCTGCAGAAGTATGAGACGGCTCGAGGTTACCTGGAACAAGCCAATGCCAGATCACGCGGAACCAATCCCATGATTTTGAACAATCTCGCCATCGCCACGGTTCGAAGCCAGAACAGCGATCCGGAAAAAGCACTTGCGCTGGCGAATCGAACTCTCGATCAGGTGCCCAGGAATCCTGACGCCTTATCGACACGCGGAGAGATTTATATCGCACTCGGACGTTGGAACGAAGCCGTTGCGGATTTGACCGGTGCCATGCAGAATCGTCCGCCGAACGCAGAAATCCATCGTCTTCTGCAAAAGGCGTACTCCGGTATGCCTGACGCCGACATGGCAGCAGAACATGGACGAAAAGCGGCTGAACTGGAAGCAGCGCAGGCGAGCCGGTAAGGATCGCTGGAACATTGGCTGTCGCATTTCTCAACCCCGCCCGCTCGATGCTTAAGTTTGCACCAGACTGCTTGTCCATGTGCTGACGATGCCGGCCACGATGACAGGTAGCCATGCAGCCAGATCAGGATTCAACGAAGGCAGATTGGGACTCAACTGTGCCATGGACCCCATCGCGAAACACCCCTGAGCCACCATATACAACATGCCCAGCACGCTCGCACAGACGACCATATTCGTGATCAGGCTGTAGGATTCTTTTCGTATCACGAGCGGCAACGCGATAGTAATATTAAGAAGACACAGGAACGGGCGGGTGATGCGCGTATGCAGCGCAAGGCTTTGGGCGCGTACTGGCAACGGGCCTGTCGATGGATTTTGAATCCGCTGAATCAACTGCCATGAAGACAAGAGCTTCAAATTTCGGCCTCGATTGTACAGCTGATCGAAACTCACTTCAGAAACGATAAACGCATCCTTTCCATTGCTGCTCGGAATAATACGTTTGCGACCTTCTTCCGTCAGCAGATCCGTGTCCAGAACTCCGACAAGATTCTGCAGCAGCCAGCCGGAGCGATGTTTCTTTGTCGCACTGATAAACGTTGCCTTCTCAGATTTCAACTCACAAGTCTGAGTTGTAATCTCCGGTTTTGGCAAACTAAAACTCGCACCGACAAGCGTCTGATTGTGGATAAGAACCTGGTCTCCGTCGATGTGCATCAGATAGTTCGAATAGTCGTAGACGGGTTCGACTTTTTGTACCGAAGCGGTTTTGCTGCCTCGGGGAGTTTGCAATTCGACCGCCAGGTTCGGAATGATCCACTCCTGATTGGCAATCAGAGCGACATTGAGAATTGCCGTGGAAATCAGCAGTGGTTTCAGAAGTCGAAAGGTCGGAATTCCGGCGGCGAGAATTGGATACGTTTCCGAATGTTTCTGCAGCAGTCCCAGCACCACGATGACTGAAATCACGATCAGCATCGGGCCGGCCATTTCAAAGAACTCTGAAGCTCGGTACGCATAGTATTCAAAGATCCGCCCGAAGAGTTCTGCACTCGACGATGAGCTTTCCTGAAAATCGTCGATGTTTGTGAACAAGTCGATCACAATGTACAGGCCGTACGCTGAGACAAAGAAGACTACAAATGTGTGCAGCAATCGTCCCAGCAAATACCTGTCGAAGGTCGTAAACATCCTGTTTGGCCCGCGTAGTTTGTCTGCTTAGTTTGTCTGCGTAACCCGACCTGCCCTTAGGTCAGATTCCTTCATCACGGAGATGTGGAAACGGCGGTCATTGGACTGCCGTTCGTCGTTGCAGGCAACACATTACAGTAGGGCAATAGACATCAGGTCAAGATCGAGTTCAGTCCCCTGAAGAGTCTGTTCGAAGCAGAGACTGACCTTTTCTTCGTTTCTGAAAATTGTTACGTTGCCCCGCGTTCGGCAGAAACTGCCGCTGCTAACGAGTCAGCGGCAGTCTTCGCGTGAGCGGCACAGGATATGCTATGACGGATCTTGTTCAGAAGTCAGGTTAAAATCTCCAGTGTTTTTGTCCTGCCTCTGAATACGTTGCCAGAAAAACTTGTAAATCTGACAACTTGCTCGGTCTGCCTGAAATGGAATTCAGCGCTCGAGCACCGCGGTGAAAGTTTTCCGCAGGATCGCGGATGAACTTCAAAGCGAGCGTACTATCTCTTTAGGCAGGGAAGCCACCTATGAAGATGATCATGTTGCTGATGATGGCCATTGATGGTGCATCAAGTTCAGCGCCCGACGTGCAGTTGCTCGATTTTTCAGCGGGCTACTGTGGCCCTTGCCAGCAGATGGTGCCTATCCTGCAAAGCATGGAACATGCGGGATATCCGATTCGGCAGATTGATATTACTGAAGACCCGGAACTGGCCAAACGTTTCAAAGTGGAACGCATTCCGACGCTGGTCCTGGTGGTCGAAGGCAAAGAAATAGAACGCTTCGTTGGCCTCAGAAGCAAAGATGAACTTTGCGCGGCCATGAACAAGGCGTCTGCTGCACTGTCAGCGAAACGCAGGACAGCAACGGCAGCAGCCAAAACGCCAGGACCACAATTTGTTTCGGTGGAAACAAAAACTGATACACCGATCGTCAGGCAGGATGCGAAAAATCCTGATGTTGTGCAACGCAATGCAGCCCCTGTCGAGGAAAAGCGTTCACTGGGGGACATGTTCCGTCGCATGATCGGCAAGGGTTCGGATGCCTCCGAAACGCCCAGCGTGCGAGGCCAGGATCCGGCATCGAAAGGCGACGCGACAACTGATCCCGTGAAGACGGCTTTTGCAGCAACGGTTCGAGTCCGCGTCGCAGGCAAGTCCACTGAAGACGGCAAGTACCTGCAGGATGTTGGAACCGGAACGATTATTCACAGTGCCACGGGGCAGGCCATTATCCTGACCTGTGCCCATCTGTTTCTGAATATCGCCGTCAAAGAAGCCGTCGTAGAAATTGAAATTTTTGAAAACGGAAAGCCCGTCACCTATCCGGCAAAGCTGGTGGGCGGTGATCATGACGCGGATCTTGCGTTGCTTCGAATTCAGACATCAAAGACTTTCCCTGCTACGCAACTCGGCGGTGGTGTTTATGAAGCCAGGCCAGGCCAGGAAATGTTCAGTTTTGGATGCAACGACGGAGCGGATCCAACTCGACTGGACACCAAACTGGTCGAGATCAATCGTTATCACGGTCCTCCGAATTTCGTCTGCACGGTGGATCCTGCAAGCGGTCGCTCGGGCGGTGGACTGTTTAGTGCAAGTGGTGAGCTTCTGGGTGTCTGCAGTTGTGCAGATCGCAAAACACATGAAGGTCTGTACGCCGCACATGGCGCAATTCTGGAATTGGTCAGCTATTGCAAGTTGAAAGACATTCTAAAACCTGCAGCGGGCGCAGGTGAAGACCCTACAGAATCTTTTGTCGAGCAAATGACGAAACCGGGTACCATCAGAACGGCTTTGGCAGATCCACTGCTTAGGACTCCTTCGGTGAAGAAACAGCCGTCCGAACCGACACCGACGCCATTAGAATTCGACGATACAAGTGATTTTGTCGAAGTGTCACCCGACTCGTTGCTCGAACCTCCTGCCGCAGTCAGGTCAACCGTTTCCTCAGAGAATCCGCCTGCGGTTCAACCAGTCGTGGTGACGCCTGCAGCCGGACAAACCTCTGGCCCGGAAATCACGATCGTCATCGACGATAAGACTCCCGGCAGTCAAAAGCGAGTCATCGTCATTCCACAAGCCAGTGCCTGGATGCTGGAAATGCTGACCGGAGAAACGGACGACATCAAAGAGTCACTCACCACCACACTTCGCCCGGTTCGCGCGACAGCAAATGCACATCGCTGAAGTGCTGCGTTATTACTTATTCTTCGCGCGGCCAGAAATGAGACCGGCGAGCGGAGCGGCGTGAGCCCTCCGGTACTTCGTTGTTGTACCGGCAAGCTGACACATGCCGCTCGCCATGAGACGGTTCATCCTTTTCTGCAATCCCTGGTTTTGGTACGCTGATGGGCTGATGAAGAGTCACTTCACTGCAAAACCAAAAATCCAGGAGCTGGTCTATGTCTCAACTGCGGGTTCGTCGAACCTTTCTTCGTGATTGCCTGATTGCTGCCGGCGGTGCTGGTGTGGGAGTCTTTTCGCCCCAGTTGTTGCGATGGCAGTTCGGCAATACGGCGGTGGCCGACGAAAAACCGATTGCTGGAGGCCACGAAGAACGTCTCAAAGCACTGGGGATTGAGCTTCCAGCACCTGCGAAACCAGTGGCCGTTTATGTTCCGGCGGTTCTGACAGGAAATCTGCTGTTCACAGCCGGCCATATTCCCTGGACGGCGGATGGAAAGCCACTCGCAGGACGGCTCGGTCAGGATTTGACCGTTGAGCAGGGAGCCGCGATCGCTCGACAAATCGGACTGAGTATTCTGACCACAGTGCGCCAGTCGATTGGCAGCCTTGATCGCGTCGCGCGGCTTGTCAAAGCGACGGGCATGGTCAATTGTACGAGCGAATTCTATCAACAACCTCAAGTGATTAACGGTTTCAGCGAACTGATGATTCAGGTGTTTGGTGAATCTGCAGGCAAAGCCGCACGCAGTGCCGTGGGAATGAATTCACTGCCAGCAAATGTTCCAGTTGAAATCGAGGCGATTTTTGAAGTACACCCCTCAACGCCATGAACAGAAAACGTTTAGTACAGAATGATTCGGCCGGGTCAGTACGTCACTGCATCGCGCTGCGTATTTTATTCGCCGTGGCAGCGGCTTCGTGGGTCACGATGTCGCTTAATCGTTCGATTATTCTGTCTGCAGGTGATCTGGTGCAGCAGTCTCATCGTATTGCCTATGTGAATGTCGGTGAGCCTAATCAACAGTTCGCAGCGGTTACCGATTCGAAAACTTATCTGGTGACGGGCAATATCGAATCGAATCTGATGATTGCCGATGCGCCAGTCCGTTGCGGATGCGGTTTGTGAATCAGGCTGGCGGCAGAAACGGATTCTCCGGTAACACGTGGTGGTGCGAATTCTAACGAACTGCGCAAACCAGCCGTCACTCGCTTGAAACAAATCGCTGCGGAAAAGATACTCGTGGCTTACTTGAACTCCAGTTTTCAATTTATCACCGAAAGCATTTCCAATGGCTAAACAGGATTCAACCGCTTCAATGGCTCCCGAGCCTTCATCTCCGGAAAAAGCCACAGTCAAACCAGCACGCTCCAGTACGGAGCGGATTGTGGTATGGGGCGGGATTGGGCTGCTGGTGGTTGTGTCTTCGATCGAAGGCTACTCGCAGATGTCATTCCAGAAAGCCTTCAATAGCCTGCAGGCGGAACTCGAGGAGGCCGATGCCGGGAAATCCCAGGTTACAAAATCGCAGGTTGACACAGTACTGAACAGACAGCCTGACCGTACACAAATGGTCAAAGCATTTGTGGGCGAGGAGCGGTACGACGTCTATCTGTATAAAGGGCTTCTGAAAAACAGACTCCTTTGTGTTCATTACGGAGTGGCGGGCGTCAAAGAAGAGCCTGAAGTGATCGGTGTTACTCCGGAACTGCCGGACGCTATGCTGTAACAACCCCTGGCAAGAACTCCGTGGCCGAGTTGCGGCGACAGTGGTAGAGTTGCAAGGAAGAGCGACGAGACCACAAATGGCGACGAGGAGCGATGACGCCGCAGATTCCTGTGGTCGCAACCCTCCGGGTCGCCTGTGTTTGCGTCTCAGGCGCAGTCGTTCGTCATCGACGGAATGTCTCTCTCCTTGCTTGAAAAGCAACCTCAAACGTCGCGGATCACGCAAGTGTTGTTAGGGGTTCTGAAGCTTCAAGCAAAAAAATCCCGGTCTGTCGCCAGACCGGGATTCTCGAGTTTTCTACTCTGCCAGGCAGAGTGATGAAAAAGCACCTTCCGCGAGGAATTGTTAGAACTCGCCTATCACCTCGCCTCCGGCACGAGTGCCGAGATTCTTGAAGGTCGTGAAGTCAACGTTGGAACTGAGGCCGCGAACTGAACCATCAGCCAGAGCAAACTGGACCAAGCCGGAGTGGTGGCTGCTGAACATCACCGCAGTTCCTGCATTGTAATTGTTGGCTAGCGTCAAGGCCCCGGTCCAGATTGGAGCACCTGTACCCAAGATACTGTCTCCTTCATTACCGGTCAGCGTCCAACCCCAGGAATGCGATGCATCTACTGCTCGCTCACCGATCAACAGTGTATTACTGGTTCCATCGGTGACATGGCCAATCGGTACTTTCAGACCCATCCCAAAAATGCCGTTGTACTCAACTGCGGGATTGTAACATCCAAGGACGTCAGGGGACCCCGTTGCTGGAGCCGCACACGGAGCTGCTGTACGAGGCAAAACAATTCTGTGGCGACTGTTAGGTCCGTAGTTGCTGTTTGCGCGCACGACGCTGTTGATATCTCCACCAACGCCGTAATAATTGGCGTTGATGATGTCTTTAGTGTTTACACCACTTCCGCCGTATGGGGTATTGCCGAGTGGATCCGACGGACAACCCAGAAACGCGAATGGTGTGTTAAACCAGCCGCGTTTGCCCGCTGTCGTGAAAGCATTGGCCTGATGCTGGCTGGTGAGACAGGGAGTTCCCTGACCACGACAAGTTGTCCCTGCATAGTCAACATCGTCGCTGAAGTTGATCAGTTGATACTGAGCATTTTGTTCAATGAATGGCAGTATGTAAACCTTCCAGCCGAATAGCGAATAACCGACGCCCATTGGAAATACGCTGTGGGCGTCAAGGTAGTTATGACACGCCAGTGCGATTTGCTTGAGGTTATTCCGACACTGCGTTCGTCGTGCCGCCTCGCGGGCCTGCTGCACTGCTGGGAGCAGCAGGGAGACAAGCACTGCGATAATCGCGATCACAACGAGCAACTCGATCAACGTGAAACCACGTTTTTTTCTTAATTGCATTTCAGATTCTCCAGTGATAGAAGCAAAACAAATGAAACTCCGTGAGCTCCAACGGAACCCAACGTATCCTAACAGCCGACAATCCCGTTGCTGATCTGCTCCTTTCCCACGCACCGAGGTTCGAATCCAGAGCCGAAAGTTACTTGAACCATAAATCCGATCTTAATATAACGCCGACCACGACTATTCGCCGACTTTGAAGTCGATCGGCTCACTCTGATCTTTTTTCACATCCGCAGTTAAATTCCAGCCACCTACAGGTTGTTGAGCCTTAAACCGATCTTCTGCAATCACTTCCCAATCTTTCTTAGGCGTATCTGGTGCTTCCACACGCCGCAAGTTGTGTGTGACCTTGACCTTGTAAGAACCTGGGGTCGGTCCGGATTCTTTCGACACCTCGTACTTGCCATCGACGATGGATGCCGCCACACCAGGGCCGCCTCCCGTCGGTTCGAACAGAAGACTTCCAGCGTCCATGGGCTGTCCTTCCCGGGTCACGGAACCCTTAATCGCCTGTCTGTCCAACGTCGGTCCACTCCCACCGCAACCAGTGAGCGCGATTGTAATCAAAAGGCCGCTCGACATCAGACTTGAGCGGTAACTTGCAAATAAACACATAAAATCCGACCCTTATTTAATTAATGGCAATCAATTTTTCACAATGACGTTTAAAGCAGGCCTTTTGACCAAATTCTTTTTCTTCGGCTACGGGATTCAACGCCCGGGAAATTTTAACGGCTGCTGCAATCAGAGGTCCGCAGTGAACGCCCCCCAGCAAAAATCCAAATTTATTTTTTGATGTTTGAGCGAAAAACCACAGATGACTCGAACAGTCTTCACTCTAATATCTCCTAAACAGAATGTGTGTCAATTGTGCGACTTGGCATTTTCGAAAATTTCTTCTGTAAGTTTTTGTGTCATGAACTTGAAGTTATCACCCAGTGGGATTATCCGAAGTTGTCACGTGGGTGGCAGTTCTGCATTGAATTTGTGCAAAGTTAGTGCAAGATCATCGACCAAAAAACGTGACTGTGTTTTGAAATTTTCCGACCGTAATGCGAACAGCACGAAGGCCAAAGGACCGATATGTTTTTTGTCCACGACCGTAACTCTCCTGACATTTGGGTGGGTGCGATTTTTGTGCCGTCAAGAACCGGATTCCAGGAAACGCAGCAGCAAAACTTAAGGAGCAGGCTGTTTAAGTGCAGCTTCGATCCCCTGGATTTCCTTTAGTGGTCTTGGATCATCCGGACGTAACTTCTGAGCTTCTCGAAGTTCCTCCATTCCATTCGAGTATCGCTGTTGCTCGATAAGCAGGACTTCTAAAGCAAAGCGAAAATCGAGCGAGTTCGGTTCCAGTGCAACGCCCTTAACTTCCATGCCTGATCGCTTCTGCGGACTGGACCATCTCTGCGAGTCACGTCATCAGACCCCCACAACCATTAGGGGCTTCGCGTGTATAACGAATGGCCCGTTCGAATCAATCAGCAACCTCTTTGTATCGTCCAGGATTGAAGTTGGCAACGACAAATCCTGGCGCGAGGCGACTTGCTTCCCGATACTTACGTATTGCTTCATCGAAATTCTCCAGCCTTTTTAACACGTGCCCCAATTCGAAATGGCAGGTCGCGACTTCCGGGTTCTGCGTCAGGAGTTCTCTGAATTATTTCGCAGCCTCGTCGAGTCGATTTTGACTGGAAAAAATCCTTCCCGGACTAGAGCGGGCGCTCAGAAAATCGGTACGCCTGGCAAGTACTGAAAGATTCGTCGTCACCGTTTCTTCCAGGTGGCCTGCCTGCGACAGGCAATCTGCCAGAAGCAGTTCTGATGCAGGAAAATTTTCTGTGGTACTGGCGATTTTCCGTAAAATAGTGATCGCTTCTTCGAATTTCCCCCCCCCGTCGTGATCTCCCTCATCCTTTCGTATCTTCCCGGAAGAAACAGCATGTCTTTGATGTCGGGGAGATGCTCTGCGTCCCGCAATTCACTCACATCACCACCTGACTACCGCTGGCTGCAGATCCAAGAGTCTGCAGATTTTCCAGATCTTTCTCTAAAAGTGTAGGGTTTTGGGCGGGGATCGGAACAAACGCTTCCTGCATGACTGAGAGAATATTCCGCATCTCTCTGCACTGATCGACTGACGACATCGCCAAGTCTTTCAATTCTCCGGGATCTTGTTCCAGGTCTGACAGTTCAGGCCTTGTGGTGTGGATATACTTCCATCGATTCATCCTGACTGCATGGAGGGAAGATCAACGATTGTACAGATGCGGTGTTTCCGGTTCTGCGTAACAAGGATGCGCGTCGAGCGACTTACCTTCCATCGCCGACAGCAGGCTTCGTCCCCCCGACTCGATCAGGAGTCGGAATCCCCTGAACGTCCAGCAGTGTTGAGGTGAGATCAACCAGCGGAACCGCCTTGTATCTTGTATTAAGAGTCTCTGAGTCCAGTCAAAAGCAGAAGGTTCAGACATCCTGGGAAGCCGAAAATGTGCAGAATGAGAAATCAGTGTCCAGTTTTCGATTCGTTTCAGGAGTTAAGTTGAATATCATCGCCTGAAAGTTTCAAAAAATCTCGAGGAGAATAAATCTTTGTCTGGTATTGCAAACAAAATGTCATCGACTGCATGGAAGTCGAGCATACTGGTTCTGACGGTCATCGTCGGAGCTGGTGTCTATTTTCGCATGGTGAATCTGGAGAAGGACAACATTGCGATTCGCAAACACGTCTATTCAATCGGCGGTAAGCTGAATTCTGAGAAACGCGTGCATGGTTTATTGAGTAAAATTTTTGGCCCAGACTTTCACACCCCGCTGGACGAGACTGTTTTTGTAGAACTCAGGCTTGATGGCAAACAAGTCTCAGACACCGATCTTGAGAAATGCGGCCAGCTCACAGGTCTAAAAAACCTGGCGATTGTCGAAACAAGCATTACAAATGCCGGAATGCAGTATCTCGCGGGAATGACACTACTTGAAGATTTGCGTCTCGACTACACAAAGGTAAGTGACCTGAGTGTCCTGAAGGATATGGCCAGTCTTTCTTCGCTTAGTCTCCTGCATACCTCTATCCACGACGAGGATCTTGAAATCGTCGAACGCCTTCCAAATCTGAAGTTTGTCGGAGTGGGGTACTGCGGAATCAAAAAGGAGGGACTCGCTCATCTGGCAAAGATTCCGCTGCTTACCGGATTGAGTCTGGAAGGGTCGGAATTGTCCGATGAAGACATGAAGCAACTTCACCGATTCACGAATCTGGAATCGATAGATCTGACGAGGTGTATCGTCAGTGACGCTGCCACCGCTGAGTTGAGAAAGGCGCTTCCGAAGCTGAAGATTGGCGGGCGCTAGGAGTTTGTCCGAATATTCAAATCGGCGATCCTCGCATCAAAACGCTGCCGAAGCCGACGAATTGCAAGTCGTCACCGCTAAGGATACAGTCCCGAAACACAATCCGTGGGACGCAAAACCTTTGAGATTGGTGTGACCTGTGACAAGCGTAGCGGTTGTGCTTCGCGCGGTCTGCATTTTGGTCTTTGTGATCGCAACTGCTGGCGGTGTCGCTTGAATTGTTTAACCCGTGGCCACAGGCCAAGCTGTCCGGCATCGACAAGTGTAAGCCTGACCTGTGGCCACGGGTTACACAAACTAAGCCTCAAATCTGGCCTCGTGAAGTGTAACGAAAAATCCTAATGCCTGGGCGATTATGGCATCTGAATCTCAAAAATCGATCGACGCCATCGCACCACCTCGACCTGTTCGTCCACGTCCACGTCCTCGTCCAGCCATTGGACCACGGCTTAGGATTCTGTTCCTGATTGTGGGCGGGATGATCGCCGTCATGGGAGCGAATTCGATCTATCTGGCCAGCGTCACTGCATTGGAGGCATGGACCGGGCAGACGTATCAGGACTACTTTTACCAGCAGGCATTTCTGGGGCATATTGTCCTTGGACTGGTCTTGATTCTGCCGTTTCTGGTTTTCGTCATTCTTCACATTCGCAGCTCTCGCCATCGCCCAAATCGTCGCGCGATTCGTGTGGGATACACACTGGCTGCGATCTGCCTGCTCGTTCTGATCAGTGGTCTGATGCTGTTGAGAATCTCCGGGCTGGAACTGCGCGGCGCGCAGGGGCGACTCGTTGTGTATTGGCTGCATGTGCTGCTTCCACTGATGGGATGCTGGTTGTATTGGCTGCACAGACTGGCCGGGATTCGCATTCCGGCTCGGAAGGTGGCGGTCTATTTCGGAATCGTCGGTGGTCTGGTCGGTCTTATTATTCTGGCCCAGACGCGCGATCCGCGAAAATGGAACCAGATTGGGCCGCAGTCCGGGGAGGAATACTTTATGCCCTCGCTGGCTCGCACAAGTTCCGGAAAATTCATCCCTGCCGAGATGCTGCAAAACGATGACTACTGCGCCAAATGTCACGCGGATGCCCATGCCGGATGGAAGCAGAGTGCTCATCATCTGAGTTCGTTTAACAATCCCGCGTATCTGGCCAGTGTCCGTGAAACACGGGAGGTCGCCTTCAAGCGAGATGGCTCAGTCCAGGCGGCTCGCTGGTGCGCGGGATGCCATGACCCTGTTCCGTTTTTCAGTGGTGCATTTGATGATCCCAATTTCGACGACGTGAAGCATGTCACTTCGCAAGCCGGGATCACATGCACGACGTGTCATGCGATCACTCATGTTAACAGTACTCGCGGCAACGCAGATTTTACCATCGAAGAACCGTTGCATTACCCATTTGCAACCAGCGAAAGTCCGGTATTGCAATGGGTCAATCAGCAGTTGATCAAAGCGAAGCCGTCATTCCACAAGAAGACGTTTCTGAAGGATTTTCATAAAACAGAAGAATTCTGTTCGACATGTCACAAAGTTCATCTTCCGTTTGCGTTGAATCACTATAAAGATTTTCTTCGCGGGCAAAACCATTATGACTCATTTCTGCTGAGCGGCGTCTCCGGGCACGGTGCTCGCAGCTTTTACTACCCGCCGAAGGCGGAACCGAACTGCAATGAATGTCACATGCCGCTGAAAGCTTCTGGAGATTTCGGCGCGAAGGACTTTCCAGGCAGCACGCAACTGAGTATCCACGATCATTTCTTCCCGGCCGCCAATACAGCGTTGCCGTGGCTGAATAAGAACGTTCATGCACAGAAAGTCACGTCCGATTTTCTGCAGAACCGCGTCCGTGTGGACATTTTTGGGCTTCGGGAACAGGGACAGCTTGATGGAGAACTGCACGCACCATTGCGTCCTGCAGTACCATTACTGAAGCAGGGAGAACGCTATCTCCTGGACATCGTCGTTCGTACGCTCAAGATGGGGCACCATCTGACTCAGGGGACGGTTGATTCTAATGAACTCTGGCTGGACGTCACGGTCAGGTGTGGTGACCGAGTTATTGGCCGCAACGGTGGTATTGACGAGCATGGTATCGTCGATCCGTGGGCACACTTCATCAATGTCTTCATGCTGGACAAAGAAGGCAACCGAATCAACCGCAGAAATCCTCAGGACATTTTTGTGCCGTTGTATGATCATCAGATTCCGCCCGGATCAGCGAACGTGGTGCATTATGAAATCCAGATTCCTGACGATGCCGCCGGCCCTGTTTCAATCGAGGTTGCTCTTCGTTATCGCAAGTTCGACGCTGAGTTCGTAAAGTTCTTCACGACAAAATCTCGACCCGGCGATCATTCAATCCGTGATTATGCATC
>Ga0105047_10001533_pt1 | contig 41531 bp, 14 predicted proteins | sample MAT04_FD_78384 | JGI IMG/M metagenome (GOLD analysis project Ga0105047, IMG submission 78384) | Freshwater microbial communities from Lake Fryxell liftoff mats and glacier meltwater in Antarctica - MAT-04 (megahit assembly) | ecosystem: Environmental > Aquatic > Freshwater > Ice > Liftoff...
CCTGTACTCGCCCGTGGCGACCGGGCTCGTGCTCGGGCAAGGCACCGGGTCGCACGCGTCGCCGAGGATCTCGAAGCTCGCGTCCCCGCGCTGCTTCACGAGCTCGGCCTCCTCGTTGCAGTTGGCCTGGTCGTTCGTCACGAGCGGGCAGTTGTCGCGCTTGTACAGCGGCGAGTGCGACGGATCTCCCCCGCACACGCCATCGTGGTCCAGGTCGTTGTTGCCCGCCGGATCGAACGGGCAGAGCTCGCACGCATCCCCAACCCCGTTGTCGTTCGTGTCGATCTGATCCGGGTTCGGAACGAACAGGCAATTGTCGTGGATGAGAGACTGCGCGACGCCGTGATCCCACCAGCCATCACAGTCGCCATCGACGGCGCCGTCGCACGGTCCGGAGTAGTCGAGCTCGCCCCACCAACCGTCGACCGGGTTGCCTTGACTGTCGACCGTCTTGCCGTGACGCGAGAGCCACGACGGGGTGTGTCGCAGCGTCGTCCCGTTGCCGTACTTGATGACGCTGTCCGGGACGTTGGACTCCTTGACGTGATCGAGGAGCCACTGCCTGTTCGAGCCACCGGTGATTGCCGGCCACGTCTTGTCGTCGCCCGTGTCATGGCCAAAGAGCGCGCCGAGCACCTCTCGATGGCCGTCCGGATGTTGGTAGAAGAGCGGCCCTCCAGAATCCCCTTGCTCCGTGTCCCAGTTGCTCGAGCCGTTCTGCCACGCGAGACCGCCGCCAACGGTCTCGTAGTCGAACGACGCATTGGCGAGGAGGAACCCTCTGCGAGTGGTCGCGAACCCGCCCCAGCCCGCCACTCCGAAGGACCCACCTTCCACTGCGAACCCGGGGTCGAACGGCCCGAGCAGGCGCGGGCGAACGACCCGCGGGACTGCCGCTGCGGTGCCCTTGGGAAAGAGCGAGTAGGCAACGGGCGTTCGGAGGTAGAGGAGCGCGAGATCGTTGCCTGGGCTGGTCGTGCAGCCGTTGGGAAGGGACTCGACATACGCAACCTCGACGCGGACGGAGGGCGCTACGAACATGCCCCCGGCCCCTATCCAGACAGTCGGCAGGAACCCCGACCGACAGTCCTCGTTGGCGGTCGAGCCGTAGATCAGATGATTCGCGGTGAGGACGATCTGCGGTGTGATCAAGGTCCCCGTGGCCGAGTCGACACCGACGACGACGTTGTTTTCCGATGAATCGTCGTCGGTCAGTGCGGGGGTCAGCGCAGCTCGCGAAGAACGAGCGCTCTCATCGCGAGCTCCAGGCGGATCCGTGGAAGTACACGCGGCAAGAGAGATCGCCGTCGTCCAGACGGCAGCCTGCGAGAGGAGGCCGAGCCGAGCCGAGCCGAGCCGAGCCGCGCCGAGCCGAGCCGAGCCGAGCCGAGCCGAGCCGAGCCTGCAAACTTGGTCATGCTGCCTCCCGTGGGAATCACTCGCGCACGTCCGGCGTGAACGATCCGATCCCAACTCGAGTGCAACAGCCCAGCGGCTGATCGTCAAGCCGCAGTGGTACGATCGGCGCCTCGTCACGAGACTGCTACGCAGGACGGGATCGCGTCCTTTCGGGATACCGAGGAGCGCGACGACTTACATCGGATCGGTCTTCCGCTCGTCGTTGATATCGGCAAGCGGGTCAAACGAACCGTCGTGCTCCGCAACGTCCAGGCAACGGCGTCGGTGCTAGCCTTTGTCGATGGCCAATCAGCATCGAGGACGACGCGCTACGTACGAGGACGTCTTGCGCGCCCCTCCTGAAATGACGGCCGAGATCCTGGACGGAGAGCTCCACCTCATGCCTCGGCCCCGTCGCGCTCATCTGCGAAGCGCGTCCGGGCTGGGAGCGTTCCTTTTTGGCGCGTTCCAGGCCGGCGTCTTTGGGCCCGGGGGCTGGACCATCATCGACGAGCCCGAGTTGCATCTCGGCGCCGAGCCCGACATCGTGGTGCCCGATCTTGGCGGCTGGCGCGCTGGGCGTCTCGTCGACCGGGAAGATCTCGACGAACCCTTCATCGCCACCGTGCCCGATTGGGTCTGTGAGATCTTGTCGCCCGGCACCCTCCGGATCGATCGGATGAAGAAGATGCCGATCTACGCGCGCGACAAGGTGGCTCACGTCTGGCTCGTCGATCCGCGCGAGCGGACGGTCGAGGTCTTTCGACACGACGGACGTGGCTACGCACTCGTCGGGACCTACGGCGGCGATGACGCGGTGCGCGCCGAACCCTTCGGAGAGGCCGAGATCCCCCCTGCCTTTCTTTGGGGGAAGGACGACTTACCGAAACCGCCGTGACGACTCACCCGGCGCAGGCCGTGGGACGCGATGACGGGGCCCGCAGCGTTCTCCGTCAGGGGCGGCAACCGCGCCGTATTTCCCTGCGGGATTTCGCGCCATTGGCGTCCTGATTTTCCGGTACGCTGAAGCTCCCTTTCGGCCCGCCCCAGGCGCCTACGTCGTTTCGCAGGCCCGTCGGCGATCCCCCGATCGCGTTTGCGCCCCCATGCAATCGTCGCCGCCTCCCCGCCTGTCACGCGTCGGGATCCCTTCGTTCGACTCGAAGCTCGAGAACGAAGAGGAGATCCTCGACGCATTCCTCCTCAACCTCTCCAAGAGCCAGCTCGAAGAAGCGATCTGGCAGGAGCTCCACGACGCTGCCGTCAGGCATGATCGCGTCTCGGAGCTCGCGTTCGCGTACGAGTCGGTCTCCCAGGGGCGAAAGCTCAAGACCCTCCTGCCGAACGTCCAGGCGGAGCTCTACTACCGGGCGGCCGGGTTCTTCGGAGAGGTCCTCGGCGACGAGTTCGGCGCGACGACCTATCTCGAGAAGGCGCTGACCGCCTGGCCGGCCCACGTGGGCGCCTTCGAGCGGATCGACGCCCAGCTCACCCGGGTCGACGACAACAAGAAGCTCGCGGATCTGTGCATCCACACCGCCACCCATCGGTCGAAGCCCGATCAGGGAATGCTCCTCCGGCGCGCCGCCATCCTCTACGAGCGCGCGAACCTCGAGGACAAGGCGATCGAGACCTACCAGAACCTCGTGAAGCTCGAGCCGGGCGACGAGGAGCTGCGCAACGCGCTCGAAGCCCGGTACGTGAAGGCGAACCGCTATCGCGACGTCGCCCGCATGCTGGAGCAGGCGCTCGCCACCGACCCGCCGCCGGACGCGGAGAGCGCAGGCCGCATCCGCTCGAAGCTCATCGACGTGTTCGCGAACCAGCTCAAGGAGCCTGAGCGCGCGATGCCCCACGTCGAGGCGCTCCTCGAGGCGGACCCGACGCACCCTGACGCACGGCGCGTGGCCACGCGCCTCCTCGAGAGCAAGGGCCTCGCCGCGCGCGCGGCCGCGGCGCTCGCCGAGGGCGCGCCGACCACCGAGGAGCGCGCGCGCTTCCTCGGCATCGAGCTCGAGAACACGCGCGGCCCGCGCCGCCGCGATGTCCTTCGTCGCATCGGCATCCTCAAGCAGGAGGAGCTCGGCGATCCGCAGGGCGCACTCGAAGCCTTCGAGCAGGCGCTGAGCATCGACCCGGCCGACGACGACCTTCGCCGCCGCTACGTCGAGCTCGGCACCGCGCTCAAGGGGCCGCTCGAGGTCGCGCGCACGTTCGCGCGCGTGTCGACCGTCGCCAAGGACGCCGCGATTCGCTCGCGCATCACCGCGGAGATGGGCGAGCTGCTCCTTCGCGGCGGTGACGCGAAGCGCGCGCGCACGACGCTCGCGGGGGTGATCTCGGCGGCGAGCGCCGACCCGGCCGCCGTGCTCACCGCCGCTCGCGCGCTCGCTGGCGTCTACGAGGCCGAGAACGACGCCAAGAACCTCGTCGAGGTGCTCTCGCGCATCGGCGAGATGAGCGCCGACGAGGCGGAGAAGCAGCGCGCCAACGAGCGCGTCGCGCAGATCTGCAGCGACGACCTCCACGACGTCGAACGCGCCGTCGCCGCATGGCGTCGCCTCGTCGACTCCCCTGCCCGCGACCGCGCGCTCGCCGCGCTCGAGCCGCTCTACGAGCAGCGCGCTGACTGGATGGACCTCTCGTTCGTGCTCGAGCAGCGCGCGAAGGACATGGTCTCGAACGGCGGCGATCGCGGCCAAGCGCGCGAGCTGTCGTTCCGCGCCGCGGAGGTCCTCACGCAGAAGGCGAAGGACGCGACGAGCGCTTCCGAAGCCTGGCGGCAGATGCTCGAGACCTACGGCCCCGCGCGCGACGTCTACGCGCAGTACGCGCCCCTCCTCGAGGCCCAGCGCCAGTGGCCCGAGCTCGCGAGCAGCCTCGTGCACGACGCCCAGCTCGCGCCTCCCGAGGAGCGCGCCGCGATCCTCTCTCGCCTCGGAAACGTGTATCTTACACGCACTCGCGATCAGGACGCGGCGATCGAGGCGTTCAAGAGCGCGCTTGCCAACGACCCCCAGGACAAGACGAGCCGCGCGACGCTCGAGAAGCTCCTCGCCGCCGGCGAGCACCGCCTCGCCGCGGCCTCCGTGCTCGAGCCGATCTACCGCCGCGAGGACGAGGTCAACGGCCTCCTTCGCGTCCTCGACATCAAGGCGCAGCTCTCGCCGATCGTCACCGATCGCCTCTCGGCGCTCGAGGAGGCGGCGGACGTCGCCATCTCCGTCTCGCGCGAAAAGGCCCTCGACGTCGTCGGGCGAGGGCTCGCGGAGGCCGTAGAGAGCAACGAGTCGATCGGGCCGTGGCTCGGCCGCTTCGACCTCTTCGCCGGTGACACGGACCGCAAGAAGCGCGCGGCGATCCTCGGCAAGGGCCTCGGCGAGCACGCCGTCGACTCGCCTGAGCTGCTGGTCCTCGCGAAGCGCGTCGGTGAGGAGCACGCGGCCTCCGGCGACGTCGGAGCCGCGCTCACCGCGCTCCGCAAGGCGCTCGCGTACGAGCCCTCGTCGACCGAGCTCCTGGCGCGGGTCGACGAGCTGCTCCGCGAGTCGGGCAACCCCGAGGAGCGCGTCGCCCTCTATCGCGCGGCCCTCGAGCGTGGCCCGGAGGCCGCGCGTCGCAAGGAGCTGCTCCACAGCATCGGCTCGATCGAGCGCTACGAGCTCATGAACCCGGACGCCGCGATCGGCGCGTACAAGCGCGCGCTCAAGGACGACCCGACCGATCAGGCAGCGCACGCGGCGCTCGTCGAGCTCTACGCCGAGACCGAGGCCTGGGACGACCTGTGTGACGTCCTCGAGTCGCATCTGCCGAACGCGTCGTCGACCGAGGAGGCTCGACGCGCGCGCTCGCAGCTCGCCGAGGTCGCGGCCGCTCACGGCCAGCCCGAGCGCGCCGCGCTCCACGCGAAGGCCCTCCTCGCCGAGGCCGACCTCGCCGCCGCCGATCTCGATCTGGTGGAGCGCGTCGCGATCGCGATCTCCGACACCGGCCTCGTCCGCAACGTCCTCGAGCGTCGCGTGGAGGACGCCGCAGACCCCGGGCAGACCGTGCAGTGCCTCGAGCGGCTCGCGAAGCTCGATCGCGAGGCAGGCGACCTGAAGCAGGCGACGGAGCGGCTCGGTCAGGCCGCCGACGTCGCGCAAGGCATGGGCGACGACGCCACGGCGATCTCGCTGCTCGTCGCGCTGCGCGAGGTCGACCCGCGTGACGCACACGCGACCGCGCTCCTCGTCGAGCTCTACGAGCGAAGCGGCGACTACGTGCGCGTACCCGCGCTGACGGCGACCTTGCTCGACCTCACGAGCGACCCGGCGGCGCGTGTCCCGCTCCTCCGCAGCCTCTCGCGCACGCTCGCCGATCGCATCGGCGATCTCCCCGGCGCCTTCACGGCCTCGCGTGGCGCCTTCGCGCTCGCGCCGTTCGATCGCGAAGTGCTGGCGGAGCTCGAGGCGCTCGCGATCCGCAGCGGCTCGGTCGAGGACTTCGCGGACGCCATCGGTGAAGCGATGGTCAGCCTCACGGAGGCGACCTTCGCCGGCGATTCACGCAGCACCCCGACCGAGCTGACCCTCGCGAAGGCGCGCGTGCTCGCGACGAAGCCAGACACCGTCGCCGACGCGGCCGCGGCCTACCGGATGGTCCTCGAGAAGGCTCCCGACGAGGCTCATCGTGCGGTGGCTGCCGAGGGCCTCGAGGCTCTCCTGAAGACCATGCCCGCCGGCGACGAGCGCTCCGCCGACGTGCGCTGGCTCTACGAGTGGCGTGCCGACGGCGCAGCCCCCGAAGACCGCTCCCGCGCGCTCACGACGTGGGCCGCGGTCGAGGAGAACGAGCTCGGCGATCCCGCGCGCGCGCTGGCGCTCTACCGGCGCGTCGTCGAGGCCGACCCCGAGGACCTCGAATCGCTCGCCGCCGTCTCGCGCCTGTCGCTCGCCCTCGGCGACGTGGAAGGCGCCCTTGCTGCGCTCGTCGCGCGGCGCGGCGCCTCCGAAGGCGAGGCCCGGAACGCGCTCGACGTGCAGATTGCAACCATCCTCGTCGGGCGCCCCGGTCGGGGCCGCGAGGCGCTCGATCGCGTCGCAAGCGTCCTCGAGGCGTCACCGCACGACGCGCAGGCCCTCGAGCTTGCCGCGAAGCTGCTCCGCGACCCCGAGGTCACCGCGCGTGCGGCCGAGGTGCTCGAGAAGTGTCTCGACGCCGTCGACGACCCGATGATGCGCGTCGAGATCCTCGAGCGCCTCCTCGCCGCCGGCGAGCCCGCGAGCGAACATCGTCTCGGACAGTACGCGCGCCTGCTCGACATCCTCGCCGAGCTCGCGAAGCACGCCGAGGCCTTCGTCGTCGTCGTTCGCGCCGCCAAGGAGCTCCCGCGCGAGGCCTCGCTCTGGGATCGCGCCGAGACCATCGCGCGTCAGCTCTCGCAACCCGATCCGATCGCAGCGCTCTACGAGGAGGTCCTGCGCCGCGCCGAGCTCGAGAAGGCCGACGCCATCGAGCTCGGACAGCGCGCCGTCGCGTTCTACGAGGAGTGGTTCGAGGACGGCCTCCGCGTCGTCGGCATCCTCGAGCGCCTCCTCGAGATCGAGCCCGACGACACGTGGGCGTTCGATCGCCTGAAGCTCATCTACGACGCTCAGGAGCGCTGGGACGATCTCTTCGCGCTCTACGACCGCGCCGCCGCGAGCGCAGACAAGGAGCGCCGCCTCGAGCTGCTCGAGGAGGCCGCGCAGATCGCCAAGGACTTCGCGAACCACTCGAAGCGAGCCATCGGCTACCTGGAGCAGCTCCTCGAGCTGAAGCCGGGCAACGTCCGCCTCTCCGCGGCGCTCGAGCGCCTCTACGAACGCCACGGCTGCCATCGCGAGCTGATCGGCCTGCTCGGCAACCGCCTTCCGCAGCTCACGCACGACGACGCGCAGCGCGAACGCGCGCGCATCGCGGGGCTGTGGCTCGAGGAGCTGGGCGACGCTTCGAGCGCGCTCATCGTCATCGAGGACATCATCGCCAACACGCCCGCGGAGAGCGAAGGCAGCACGCCGGCGCCGCTTCCGCAGCGCGGAATGACGGGCTCGATCCCTCCCCCGCCGCTCGCGGACCTCGACGTCACCGTGCTGCTCGAGCGCGTGCTGGCCGTGGCGCCTCGCTCCGCCGATATCCGCGAGTCCTTGCCGCCGCCGCCGGAGGGTCGCCGCGACTCGTACCTGCCGGTCGCGCCGAAGCGCGGTCTCGTACGTCAGCGCGCCGCGGCTCTCCTCAAGGAGCGCTACTCGGTTCCCGGGCGCGAGGCCGATCTCGCGCGCGCGCTCGAGGTCGAGCTCGAGGCGGTCAAGAGCGTCAAGGAGCGCATCCGCCGCCACCAGCAGATCGCGACGATCTACACGCAGCTCGGCGACGACGAGCACGCGATGGATCACTTCGTCCAGCTCGTCCTCCTCGAGCCCGAGATCGCGGCGCACCGCACCGAGCTCGCGCAGCTCGCGTCGCGTGTCGGTCGCTTCGAGCGCCTCGCGGACGTGTTCGTTTCGGCGGCCGACGACTGCAACGACGACGCCCTCAAGGTCGAGCTGCTCATGCACGCCGGCGTCGTGACCGCCGAGAAGATCGGCGACGTCGCACGCGCGATCGAGCTGTTCTTCCGCATCCTCGCGATCAGCCCGATCTCCGACGAGGCGCTGCTCACCGCATGCCGCCACGTCGAGCCGCTGCTCGAGCAGTCGGGCCGCAAGGCCGATCGGCTCGATGTCCTGGAGCGCCTCGCGATCCTCGAGAGCGAGCCGGAGGTTCGCTGGCGCGTGCTCGGCGAGGCCGCGCGCCTCGCGACCGAGCTCCAGGAGGACGACCGCGCCATCTGGGCGTGGGAAGGCCGTCTCGAGACGGCACCGAACGACCCCGAGGCGCTCGACGGCCTCGTCATGCTCTTCGACAAGGCGGAGCGCTGGCGTCCGCTCATCGACGTCCTCGCGAAGCGCGGCAAGCTCGCTCGTCCCGAAGGCGAGCAGCGCGCGGACCGCGTGCGCGTCGCGACCATCCTCAGCGAGCGGCTCGAGGCCACCGAGGAAGCGATCGAGACGTGGCGTGACGTCGAAGCGACTTTCGGCGACTCCGACGACGGGACGCGCGCGCTCTCCGCGCTCTACCGGAGCACGCGCAAGTGGGTCGAGCTCGCCGAGCTCCTCGCCGGCGCGGCGAAGCGCACCGAGGGCGTCGCCGAGAAGGCCGAGGTCCTCCGCGAGCTCGGCGACGTGCAGCGCGAGCAGCTCGACGCCATTCCCGAGGCGATCGCGAGCTACGAGGCCGCGCTCGGCCACGACCCGCGAAGCGAAGGCTCGCGCGTCGGGCTGCGTGCGCTGCTCAAGCGCGCCGAGCACCGCGCCGACGTGGTCCGCGTGCTGCTCGTCGCCTACTACGCGGCCGACGACTGGCGCCTCGTGCTCGACCTCACCGAGCACCGTCTCAACACCGCGAAGGACGTCCCCGCGCAGATCGTGATCCTCATGGAGGCCGCGACGCTCTCGAAGACGCGCGCGGTGGATCCCGACGCCGCGTTCGCCCTCGTGAGGCGCGCGCTGCTCCTCGACCCGAGCGACCCCACGGACTCGACGCTCGCCGAGCTGTTCACGCTCGCCGAGGTGACGCGCAACTTCCGCTCGCTCGCCGACGCCCTCCGCGAGGCGATCGAGTCGCCGGAGGCAACGGGCACGCTCTGGGCACCGAGCCTCCGCTTCCGCATGGGCGAGGTCCTCGAGACGCGCCTCGACGAGATGCGCGCTGCGCTCGACGCTTACGTGCAGGTTGCACACGACGACCCGAGCAACCTCGACGCCGCGCGCGCCGTGATCCGGGTCGCGGGTCGCACGGTGCGCTGGGACGCTGCCGCCCGCGTCATCGTCGAGACGACCCGTTCTCGCGACGTCCTCGAGCCCGTGCTCGTGCAGGCCGTCGAGGAGGCCGCCGGCGCCTCGAGCGGATGGGACGCCGTCACGTTCGCGCTCGCCTCGCTCGTCCACGATGGCGGTGGCCTGTCGCCGAACCTCGCGCGCGACGTCGAGGCCGCGATCGCCGTGTGGCATCGTGATCGCCGCGGCGATCCCGACGCCTCCGAAGCCGCGTACGCGCGCGCCCTCGCCCACGACACCGCGAACGCCGGCATGCTCGCCGAGCTCACGAAGCTGCAGCGTCGTGCGAAGGGCCGCCCGCTCGTCGACAGCCTGCTCCGTCTCTCCCAGGCAACGGGCGGCGACCTCGAGCTGCTCACCGAGGCCTCGGAGGCCGCGATCGCGAGCGTCGGCGATCGCGCGCTGTCGAAGTCGATCCTCGATCGCCTGCTCCGCCTGGCCATCGAGCGCTGGCTGAGCGGCGACCCGGACCCCGCGGTGGGCGAAGAAGGCGTGTCCGCAGGGACGCCGGCCGCACCGCACACCTACGTCGATCGCGCGACGAGCGAGCTCGTGAAGATCTACGAGGGCGACGGCGATCACGACAAGGTCGTGGCGCTGCTCGTCGAGACCTCCGGGCTGCCTTGGCCGCGCGAGAAGTCCCGTGCGCTCCGGCACGAGGCGGCACGCATCGCCGTCGAGAAGCAGAACGCGGCGGACCGCGCGACGGCGATCTACCTGCAGCTCATCGAAGAAGACCCGCACGACGACGACGCCGTCTCGCGCCTCGTGAAGCTCTACGAGTCGGGCGGTCGCAAGACCGAGCTGCTCGAGCTGAAGCGCCGCCTCGTCGACGCGGCCCTCACCCCCGACGCACGCCTCGCGCTCCGACTCGAGGTCGCGCATCTCGAGGACGAGCTCGACCTCGTGGCGAAGGCGATCGTCGCGCTCGAGGAGAACCTCGCAGAGTCTCCGAGGCACGACGCGACGGTGAAGCACCTCGCGGGCCTCTTCGCGCGGGACGGCAAGCACGTCGAGCTCGAGAGCCTCTTCGCGAAGCAGGCCGACCTCGCCGAGCAGGCCGGGGAGACCAAGCTCGCCGCGGACCTCCACGGCCGCGCCGCGGAGGTCGCCGAGACGAAGCTCGGCGACGTCCCGAGCGCGATCAAGCACCTTCGTCGCCTGGTCGAGCTCGAACCGAGGGCTGGAGCGCTCGACGCGCTCGCGCGGCTCTCGACGACGGCTCGCGATCACGAGGGCGCCGCGGGCTACCTCGATCGACTGCGCGAGATGGCCCAGGGGCCTGCACGCTCGGTCGTCACGCTCCGCCTCGCCGACGCGCTCGTCGCTGCCGGAAAGAGCCCCGACGCGCAGCAGCGCCTCGAGAGCGAGGTCGCTCTCGACCCCGAGTCGGATCACGTTCGCATGCGTCTCGCCGAGATGTACCGCGCCGCGCAGGCGTGGCGCTCGCTCGCCGAGCTGCTCACCGACGGCGCGACTCACGCGCCCGACAAGGCGACCCGCCTCTCGCGGCTTCGCGAGGCCGCCGAGCTGCATCGCAGCAGGACGGGCGAGCCGGAGCGCGCCATTCCGCTGCTCGAGCAAGCCTCGGATCTGTCGCCCGACGACAACGCCGTGAAGCTCGCGCTCGCCGACGCCCTCGGCGCGGCCGGCCGGTTCGAGGAGGCTCGGACCAACCTGCGCACCCTCGTCGACGCCTTCGGCGGACGACGTCCGAAGGAGCGCGCTCCCGTTCACTATCACCTCGCGCGGCTCGATCTCGCGGTCGGTGATCGGGCGCGGGCTCTCGTCGAGCTCGACGCGGCGACGCGCATCGACCCGGCGAATCCGGAGATCCTGCGCACGCTCGCCGAGCTCGCACGCGACGACGGTCAGCTCGATCGCGCGGAGCGCTCGTATCGCGCCCTCCTCACCGTTCTCCGCCGTCAGGACGAGATCGCGGACGACGCGCCCATCTCGCGCGCCGAGGTCATGTTCGAGCTGAGCAAGATCGCGAGCCGCCAGGGCGAGCCCGATCGCGCGAAGGAGATCCTCGAGTCCGCATTCGAGCTCTCGACCGAGAGCGTCGTCGAGGCACGCCGCCTCGAAGCTGCGCTGCGCGCAGCCGACGATCACGGCAACCTCGTGCGGGCGCTCGAGGCCCGCATCAACCGCGCCGGTAGCGGCCAGCCCGCTGATGCCGCGAACATCTACGGCGAGCTAGGCAGGCTCTACGAGGACCACCTCGGTCGCGCCGAGGACGCGTTCGAGATGCGCCTGCGCGCCCTCGACCTCGACCCCGCCGCCGACGGGACGCACGAGGCTGCCGCACGGCTTGCCGCGAAGCTCTCCAAGGTCGACACCTACGAGTCGCGCGTCCGCAACCTCGCGGACAAGGCGAAGGACGGAAGCGGCGGCGGCGGGCGTACGCCCGGCGCCGCGCCCGACCCGGCGCTCGCTGCCTCTCTCTTCGTTCGGCTGGCCAAGATCGCAGAGACCGAGCGCAACGACGATCGCGAGGCGGCAGCGCTCTACGAGCGGGCCGTCGAGGTCCGCGAGCGCGATCGCGATCTGCTCGCCGCGCTCGATCGCGTCTACGAACGCCTCGGAGACGACGCCGGTCAGGCACGCGTCCTCGGCATGCGCGTCGCGCTCGACGCCGACGAGGGCGGAGCCTCGAGCGATGCGCTCTACCGCCTCGCGCAGCTACGCTTCAAGTCGAACGACGTCGACGCGGCTTGCGACGCGTTCGAGCAGGCCTTCGAGGCCGACCCCGACGCCGAGCGCGGCGAGACGCTCCTCCAGAGCGCCGCCGAGGCCCACCCGACGAGCGTGCGCATCATCGACATCTACGAACGGCTCGCGCGGGCGCCCGGACGCGAGCGCACGCTCGTCGACGCTCTCGTGAGGCGCTGGGCGCTCCTCAGCAGCTCGGAGCCCTCCCAAGCGACGGCGCCGATCCGCGAGGCCGTCGATCTCGCCGAGGCGCTCGAGGACCGCGCTCTCGCCGAGTCGCTGCTCCGCCGCTATCTCGAGGGGGCGCAGGACGACAAGGAGGGTCGCGTCTGGGCCCTCGCGAAGCTCGCGTGGATCAGCGAGGAGGCCGGTAACGTTCGCGAGGCCGTCCTCCTGAAGCGCGAGGCGGCGGAGCTCGCCGAGCCCGAGGACGCGCGGCGGTTCCTGTACGAGGTCGCGGGGCTCGCCTCCGGCCCGCTCGGCGATCTCCGGCTCGCCGCCACGATCTACGAAGAGCTCCACGAGCGCGACGCGGTCGACCGCGACGCATGGGAGCTTCTCCTCGACGTCTATCGACGTACGAGCGACTTCGACAAGCTCGTCGCCCTCATCCAGGAGATCGTCGGCTACGTCGACGACATCGCCGAGCGCTCCAAGCTGCGCCTCGAGCGGGTGAGGGTCAGCATGGAGAAGCTGCGCCTCTCCGACGAGGACGCCGCCACCGAGCTACGCGAGATCGTCGACGAGGACCCCGCACAGGTCGACGGAGCCATCCTCCTCGGCACCATCCTCGAGCGCAGCGGGCGCGACGAGGACCTCGTCGAGCTCCTCGGCAAGCAGCTCGACGCCGCGAAGGATCGCCAGGACGCCGACGCCGTCGGCTCGCTCTCGCGGAGGCTCGGTGGGCTCCTCGAGGGCCGCGATCGCGCGCAGGCACGCAGCATCTACTACGCCGCGCTCGACTGGGACCCGCGCGCGAAGGAGATCCTCGTCGCGCTCGAGTCCCTGCACGAGCAGGACGGCGAGACCGATCAGAAGGCCGACGTCATGGAGCGCCGGCTCGCGATGGAGCAGGGCGAGGCGGCCGAGAAGCTCGCGCTCGTCCTCTCCGAGCTACGCCGCGCCGGCGGCGACAACGAGGCGGCCCTCCGCACGCTCGAGATCGGCTTCAAGGCGGCACCTCAGAGCCGCGATCTGCGCGAGCGCCTGGAGAGCGTCTATCGCGAGCAGCTCGAGTACGACAAGCTCGCGGTGCTCTACGTCACCGACGCACGCGGGCGACAGGACGGCCCGTCGAGGGCAACGCGCCTGCGCGAGGCCGCGAAGCTGTTCCGCGAGGAGCTCTCCGATCCCGAGCAGGGCGCGAGGGTGCTCCGCGAGGCACGCGAGGCCGACCCGAGCGATCCCGAGCTCCTCATCGAGCTCGTCGACATGCTCACCGCCGCCGGTGAGCTGAAGCAGGCCGTGGAGGAGCTCTCCGCGGCGATCACCCCGCTCGTCGAGGGTCCGGCACGCACGAGCCTCATCGGTCGTCGCGCCGTGCTGCGCGCGCGGCTCGGCGAGGGCGAAGCGGCGCACGCGGACTTCGAGGAGGCCATCGCGATGGGCCTCGTCGATCTGCGCGGCCCGCTCGCCGAGCACCTCGGCAAGCTCGCGATGCAGGCGGCGGGTCGCGGTGACTCAGCGCTCTGGCGCCAGTACCGGCTGCGCATCGCGCAGATGCGCCTGGAGATGGGCGACATCGAGGACGCACGCAACGTTCTCACCGAGCTCCTCAAGACGGACAGCAAGGACAAGGCGACGCTCCGCGCGATCGCACACGTCGACGAGCTCGAGGAGCGATGGGACGCCGCGAGCGCGACGTACCGTCGCCTCGTCGGCCTCGAGGACGAGCACGGCATCGTGTCTGCCGCGCTGAAGCTCGCAGAGACCTGCGAGAAGGCCGGTCGCCTCGCAGACGCGCGCGGTGGTCTCGAGCGCGCGCGGATGGCCGCGCCCGACGACGCCGCACTTCGCCAGCGGCTGGCGTGGCTCTACGAGCAGCTCGGGGCCATCAAGGAGCTCGCGGCGCTCGTCCTCGAAGAGGCTCACGCCGCGGGGGAGGTCGCGCCGCGGTTCGAAGGTCTCATGCGTGCGGGTCAGCTGTTCCTCGAGCACGCGCAGGACCCTTCGCAGACCCAGGAGGTCGGCGTCGCCGCGGCCATTGCACCGCTCGAGGAGGCGCACGCGCTGCGTCCGACCGATCTCGACTGCGCGGCGCTCCTCTCCGACGCCTATGTCGGCGGCGGGCGCTTCGAAGAGGCGCAGGACCTGCTCCAGCGGACGATCGGCACGTTCAAGGGCCGCCGTGCACGCGAGCTGTCGGCGCTCTATCACCGGCTGGCGCGCGTCGCGGAGATCCTCGACGACAAGCCGACCGAGCTACAGCACCTCACCACGGCGCTCGACATGGACGCGCAAAACGGCGTCGTGGCGACGGAGCTCGCGTACCTCGCGATGGAGCTCGGCAACTACGAGGTCGCACAGCGAGCGCTCCGCGCGATCACGATGCTGAAGGTTCCGGCGCCGCTCCCGAAGGCGCTCGCGTATCAGCACCTCGGCGAGATCGCACGCCAGCAGGGCGACATGAAGCGCGCGATGATGCTCGTGAAGCGCGCCATCGACGACGACCCGACCCTGGAGAGCGCGCGGACGCTCCTGAACATCCTCCAGTCAGAGGCGTGAGCGCTCGTCGTGCCGGGGAGAAGCCGCAGCGGCTTCTCCCCGGTGGGGAGACTCGATCCCGCACCGCGCGGATCCTTCCTCGCTCGAGTGTCTCCCTACGCATCGGACATCTCGTTCTACGCGTGGTCGATGAAGAGATGTCCGATGCGTAGCGAGACAACCGAGCGAGGAACCCGGTCGCAGGGGGCCAGGGAGGCCTCCCCACCGGGGTGAACCCGGCTTTGCGGGTTCTCCCCGGCACGACGAGCGTCTAGTCCGCGATTGAGGCGAGACCTCTCCGCGTCGTCTCCGCGCCTCAGCGACTCCGCTTGTTCAATCCGCGACCTTCGCGACCTCGCGTCCGTCTTCACACACGAGCTCGCGGCTACGGAGGCTCTAGCGCCAGGGCTTCGTAGAGGATCGCCAGGCGCTCCTTCAGCTCGGCGTTGCCGGGGTCGTGCTGCGCGGCGGTGATGAGCTGGATGCGCGCCTCTTCGAGCTGACCGTTCGAGAGAAAGCGGTCTGCCTTCGCCGCGAACTGCTTCGCCTTCGGGTCGCGCGCGATCATGTAGAGCGTGCGCTGCTCGAACGTCTCCTTCTTGGCGACCGCATGCTCGTCGAAGGTGGCGCCTGCCCCCTCGACGTTCGGTCCGCCGTCCGAGCCCATCGCCTTGCGTAGCTCGACGTCGTAGCGCGCCCGCAGCTGGGGACGGCGCAGGACGTTGTACGCCTCCACGAGTCGCTTGAAGACGCCGGTGGCCGCCTCGCCGACCTCGACGGGCTCGTCGACGAAGCGATCCGGATGACAGCGCAGCGAGAGGTTGTGGAACGCCTTCTGGATCTCCTCGCTCGAGGCGTCGTAGGGCACCCGGAGGATGTCATAGAAATTCATCGTCTCCAGGGACTCGGCCCAGACGATGAACGTGGACGGCGCGGCCATTGCGATTCGAGGATAGCGCGAGGCGTGTCGTCAGGCGACGACGTGACGAGCTTGACGCGCCTGCATGGCGTCGAGCTCCGAGGCGTCGGTGTCCGCGCCGAGCAGCCGCATGGTGGCCTTCGTCTCGTGATCGGTCTCCTTGTCCTTGGCGCGGACGTTCAGGATGCCGTCAGCATCGAGCTCGAAGGTCACGAGGATCTTCACGGTCCCTCGAGGCGCGGACTTCAGGCCCGAAAGCTCGAGCTCACCGAGGCGCGTGTTCTCTGCGAACCGCACGCTCTCGCCCTGCGCGACACGGATGAACACGACCGTTTGCCCGTCGGAGGCAGTGAGGAACGTGCGCGCCTTCTCGCAAGGCACGGGCGAGTTCGCGCCGATGAGGACGTCGGAGTAACCGCCGACCGTCTCGATTCGCAGGCTCATCGGCGTGACGTCGATGAGGAGAGGCGCGTTGTCCGAGGTCTCGATCGCACTGCCGCGCGCGAACGCGGCGTGCGACGCAGGCGCGGCCGCAGGCGGAGCCGGAAGGTCGAACGAGGCAAAGGTGTCGTCGCCGGGAACCAGGGCCCCGAGCTCGGGAGCCGGCGGCGCCTCGTCGATGCGCGGCAGCTTCCCGCCGGTTCCGAACGAGATCTCGGGCACCGCCTGCGCAGCCGGCTGAGCGGGCTCGGACGGCGCGTTCGAGCGCCGCGCGGGCCGGGGCCCGGGAGGCGGCTCGCTCAGCTCGGCACGCAGCGGCGTCCCCTCGATGAGCCGTGCAGCGCTGCGGGCTCCTCCCGTCGCTGGCGGCGGCGGCGGTTGCTTCTGCTGCGGCGGCGGCGGCTTCTTCGGCGGCGGCGGCTTCGGTTGCGAGGTGATCATCGGCACGTCGTGCGGCGCCATCGGCGGCGGCGGCGGCGAGAACGTGATGACGGCAGCCTGCTTCGAGAACTCGAAGAACGCGGGCGCCTGCGACGCCTGCGCGGCATGGGCTGAGATGTCCGCCGGGACGGTCGCGGCGCGCGGGACGACGGCCTGTTGCTGCGCGGGCTCGGCCGGCGCGGCCTGCGACTTGACCTTCGCGAGCTGGTCTTCACCCCTGCGCTTCGATGACGACTTCGAGCGGTTGAGCGCGTGCGCCTGGATCGCGGCGCCGAGGGCCACGACCTCGTCGGGGTTCACCTTGAGGTGCGGCGCCTGCCCGAACAGCTGCTCGACGAGGCGTGCGGCGAGCGGCATCCGGGTAGAGCCACCGACGAGGATGACGCGATCGAAGTCCTTCGGGCTGAGACCGATGATCTCGATCGACTGCTTCGCGACGGACATCGTGCGCTCGATGAGCGGAAGCGCGATGCGATCGAGCTCCTCTCGCGAGATCGTCATCTTCATCGAGATGGGCGCGCCGCCCTCGGTGTAGCCGATGCCGGAGATCTCCTGGTCGATCGAGAGCTGGCTCGAGAGCTGCTTCTTGACCTCCTCCGCCATGAAGCGGAGGCGCGCGAACGCGACGGGGTTGGTGCGCGGGTCGTAGTTGAAGCGCCTGATGACCTCGAGCGACATGCGATCGGCCAGCAAGCGATCGAGATCGTCGCCGCCGAGCGAGGTGTCGCCGGCGGTCGCGAGCACCTCGAAGACGTTGCCGGTGAGGTCGAGCAGCGTGATGTCGAACGTGCCGCCGCCGAGGTCGTAGACGGCGATCTTCTCCGCCTTGGCGATCGACTGGCCATACGCGAGCGCCGCGGCGGTCGGCTCGTTGAGGATGCGCAGCACCTCGAGGCCAGCGAGCTTACCGGCGATCTTCGTCGATGCGCGCTGGAGGTCGTTGAAGTTCGCGGGCACGGTGATGACGGCGCGATCGACCGTCCCGCCGAGCGCATGCTCTGCGATGGCCTTCGCGCGGCGCAGCACGAACGCGCTGATCTCGGGCAGCGCGTAGGCGACGTCGCGGGCGAGCACCATCGTGCTGTTCTTCGCGCCCTCGACGAACTGAAACGGGAAGCGGCTGCGCGCCAACTTGACCTCGTCCGAGTCGAACGGCCGCCCGATCAGCGGCTTCACGGAGAAGATCGTGTTCTCCGGATCGATGAGCCGGCGCTCGCGCGCGGCGTCACCGACGAGGACGGTGCCCGAGGGATGGAACGAGACGACCGAGGGAAGCAGCCTTCGCTTCTGCTCGTCCTCCAGGGTGACGGCGACGCCGTCCGCGACAGCCGCCACGACCGTGTTGGTCGTGCCGAGATCGATACCGATTGCGTGGCTCATTCGGGGACTGGCTCGGGGCGAGCGCCCCCCGAGCTTACCACCCGCCCCACGCTGGCTTCGCGCGATTCTCGTCCCTCGAATCGTACTCGGCCAGCCAGCTCCTACCCGTCTGGGCTCCTCCCGGACGCGGTTCAGCCAGTCGCGCGCAAATTCGATGTCCGCAGGTGGGCGTCGACGCCCGCTGCCACGCGCCGCCCGTCGGCGATGGCCCAGACCACCAGGGACTGGCCCCTCGAGACGTCACCCGCGGCAAACACGCGCGGCACGCTGGTCGCGCCCGCCGCGTCCGTGACCACGTTGCCGCGCGCGTCGAGCGCCAGCCCGAGCTCGGCGACGAGGCCCTTGCGCTCCGCCCCGGTGAAGCCCATCGCGAGGAGGGCGAGGTCGCACGGGATGTCGAACTCGCTGCCGGGCACCTCGCGGACCGTGCCGCCGGAGAGCTCGGCACGCGCCGCCAGGATCTTGGCGAGCCGCTTGCCCGACGCATCGGCGACGAACGCCTTCGTCATCACGGAGAAATCGCGCTCGCAGCCCTCCTCCTGCGACGAGGAGGTGCGGAGAACGAGCGGCCAGGACGGCCACGGATTCTCGGGCATGCGTACGAGCGGGGGCTTGGCCATCAGCTCGAGCTGCGAGACGCTCGCGGCGCGCTGGCGGTTCGACGTTCCGACGCAGTCGGAGCCGGTGTCGCCGCCGCCGATCACGACGACGTGCTTTCCGGTCGCGAGGATCGGCGCTTCGCCGTTCGGCAGCGCAGCATCGCCGGCCACGCGCCGGTTCTGCTGGACGAGGAAGTCCATCGCAAAGCAGACGCCCTCGAGCTCGCGCCCCGGGACCGGCAGATCGCGCGGAATGCGGGCGCCCATGCAGAGGACGACCGCGTCGAAGCGGGCGAGGAGGTCCTTGCCCTGCGCGTCGACGCCGACCTCGAACGAGCAACCCTCCGCGCGCATCTGCGCGATGCGGAGATCGAGGATGCCCTTCTCCATCTTGAAGTCCGGAATGCCGTAGCGGAGGAGGCCGCCCAGACGGTCGTCGCGCTCGAGGACCGTCACGTCGTGGCCGGCTCGGGCCAGCTGTTGGGCCGTGGCGAGCCCCGCGGGACCTGAGCCCACGACGGCGATGTTCTTGCCGGTGCGCACCGGCGCGAGCACCGGCGCGAGACCGCCGCCGAGCCCGTCGTCGAACGCGGCGCGCGCGATCGTTCGCTCGACGTCCTTGATCGTGACGGGGACGTTGTCGATGTTCAGCACGCACGAGGCCTCGCACGGCGCGGGGCAGATGCGACCGGTGACCTCGGGAAAGTTGTTCGTCGAGTGCAGGACGCGCACGGCGTCGGCCATACGGCCGCGATAGACGAGGTCGTTGAACTCGGGGATGACGTTTCCGAGCGGACAGCCCTGATGGCAGAACGGGATGCCGCAGTCCATGCAGCGCGAGGCCTGCGCGCGGAGCTCCGCCTCGGGCGGCTCGACGACGAACTCGGCGTAGTCCGCGACGCGCTCGGCGGCCGGTCGCTCCTGCGACTTGCCGCGCTTCACCTTCAGGAAACCACGAGGGTCAGCCATGCTCAGCGTCCCTTCACGAGCTTGAGGTGACGCGCCGTTTCGCTCGGCCGCGCGGCGGGCACAGCCGCGGCTGCGGCGGCCGGGGCTCCAGCGACCCCGCCGGACCCCGCGGATGCGGCGGCCAGCGCCGCGAGCCGCTGCGCTTCGAGGACACGCTTGTACTCGGTGGGGATGACCTTCTTGAAGCGAGCGCGGACGTCGCTCCAGCGTGCGAGGAGGTCCATGCCGCGAACGCTCCGCGTACGCGTCACGTGCTCCTCGATGAGCAGGCGGACGCGTGCCTCGTCCTCGCTGTCGAGCGCCTCGACGCCGACCATGCCCAGGTTGCAGCGCGAGGTGAACGCATTGTCCTCGTCGAGCACGTACGCGAGCCCGCCGCTCATGCCGGCGCCGAAGTTGCGGCCCGTGGGACCGAGCACGAGGACCACACCGCCGGTCATGTACTCGCAGCCGTGATCGCCCGTGCCCTCGACGACCGCCGAAGCGCCGCTGTTGCGGACGCCGAAGCGCTCGCCGGCGCGGCCGGCGAAGAAGGCGCGGCCGCTCGTCGCGCCGTAGAGGACGGTGTTGCCGACGATCACGTTGTCGGCCGCCACGAAGGACGACGACGCGGGCGGCCGGACCGAGAGGATGCCGCCGGAGAGGCCCTTGCCGACGTAGTCGTTGGCGTCGCCCTCGAGCGAGATGCTCATGCCGTTCGTCGCGAACGCGCCGAACGACTGGCCCGCGGTGCCCGTCACCTCGATGTCGATGCAGCTCTCGGGGAGCCCTTCGGCGCCGAAGCGACGCGCGACCTCCCCCGCGAGCATCGCACCGAAGGTGCGGTGGGCATTGGTGATGCCGAAGCCGATCGTCACCCGTTCGCCGCGCTCGAGCGCGGGGCGTGCACACTCGATGAGCGTGCGGTCGGCGACGTGAGCGACGCCGTGGTCCTGCTCGATGGTGCGATGAAGCACGGCGCCTGCCTTCGGGGTCTTCAGCATGCGCGCGAAGTCGAGCGAGCGTGCCTTCGGGTGCTTGATCTCCTCGCGACGCGTGACGCACTCGATGCGCCCGACCATCTCCTGGACGGTGCGGAAGCCGAGAGCTGCCATGATGCCGCGCAGCTCCTCGGCGACGTAGAACATGTAGTTCACGACGTGCTCGGGCGTTCCCGTGAAGCGCGCGCGCAGCAGCGGGTCCTGCGTCGCGATGCCGACGGGGCAGGTGTTGAGGTGGCACTTGCGCATCATGATGCAGCCGCTCGCGACGAGCGGCGCGGTCGCGAAGCCGAACTCCTCGGCGCCGAAGAGCGCGGCGAAGGCGACGTCGCGCCCGGTCTTCAGCTGACCGTCGACCTGGAGGGTGACGCGCGAGCGGAGATCGTTGAGGAGCAGCACCTGCTGCGCCTCGGCGAGGCCGAGCTCCCACGACGTGCCGGCGTGCTGGATCGACGAGAGCGGGCTCGCGCCCGTTCCGCCGTCGTGCCCGGCGATGAGGATGACGTCGGCGTGAGCCTTCGCGACGCCCGCGGCGACGGTGCCAACGCCCGTCTCGCTCACGAGCTTCACGCTGATGCGTGCGCGAGGGTTGACGTTCTTGAGATCGAAGATGAGCTGCGCGAGGTCCTCGATCGAATAGATGTCGTGGTGCGGCGGCGGGGAGATGAGCGTCACGCCCTGCGTCGAGTGGCGCACGCGCGCGATGACGGCGTCGACCTTGTGACCGGGGAGCTGCCCGCCCTCGCCGGGCTTGGCGCCCTGGGCCATCTTGATCTGCAGCTCGTCGGCGTTGACGAGATAGTGCGCCGTCACGCCGAAGCGGCCGCTCGCGACCTGCTTGATGGCGGACCTTCGCACGTCGCCGCGCGAGTCGACGAGGTAGCGAGCCTCGTCCTCTCCGCCTTCGCCGGTGTTGCTGCGACCGCCGATGCGGTTCATCGCAACGGCGAGGTTCTCGTGAGCCTCCTTCGAGATGCTGCCGAAGCTCATCGCGCCGGTGGCGAAGCGGTGGACGATCGTGCGCGCCTCCTCGACCTCGGCGAGCGGCACCGGCGCACCGGCCGGCACGAGGTCGAGCAGGCCGCGCAGCGTCACGGGGCGCTCGGCCTGATCGTTGACGAGCGACGCGTACTCCGCGTACGACTTCGCGTCGTTCAGGCGCACGGCCTTCTGGAGCGAGGCGATGCTCGAGGGCGTCCACAGGTGCCGCTCGCCGGTCGCGCGCCAGGCGTAGACGCCGCCGACGTCGAGGTCGCGATTCGGGTCGGCAGGGGCGAAGCCCTCGGCGTGACGCTGGCGTGCCTCCGAGGCGATCTCCGCGATGCCGATGCCGCCGAGCGGCGACGAGGTGCCGGTGAAGTAAGCGTCGACGACGGCCTTCGAGATGCCGATGGCCTCGAAGATCTGCGCGCCGTGATAGCTGGCGATGGTGCTGATGCCCATCTTGCTCATCACCTTGAGCAGGCCCTTCTTCAGTGCGTAGATATAGTTCTTCGTCGCGGTGGCGAGGTCGACCGCGGGCTTGTCGGCGGCCGCGGGCGGTTGCTCCTGGACGATCTCGGTGATCGACTCGAACGCGAGGTACGGGTTCACCGCGCCGGCGCCGAAGCCGATGAGCAGCGCGACGTCGGCGACCTCGCGAGCGTCTCCGCTCTCCGCGACGAGACCGACGCGCACGCGCTTGCCCTCGCGAATGAGGTGGTGGTGCACGGCCGCGACCGCGAGGAGGCTCGGGATCGGCACGTGATGCGCGGTGACGCCGCGATCGCTGACCACGAGGATGCTGTTGCCCTCGTCGACCGCACGCGAAGCGCGAGCCTGGAGATCTTCGAGCGCCGACGTCAGCGCCTCGGCGGGGTCGCCGGCTGCCGCGAAGTGCGCGGGGAGCGTCGCCGCGCGAAAATCGCCCGTGCTCCGGAGGAGCTTCGCGAGATCGCCGTTCGTCAGGATCGGATGCGGCAGCTCGAGGAGGCGGCACTGGCCGGGGGTCTCCTCGAGGAGGTTGCCTTCGCCGCCGACGCAGCTCACGAGGCTCATGACGAGGTCCTCGCGGATCGGGTCGATGGGCGGATTCGTGACCTGCGCGAACTGCTGCTTGAAGTAGCGGTAGAGCGTGACGGGGCGATCGCTCAGCACCGCCAGCGCGATGTCCGTCCCCATGCTGCCGGTCGGCTCTTCGCCGTTCATGGCCATCGGCGCGAGCAGGACGCTCATGTCCTCACGCGTGTAGCCGAAGGCACGCCAGAGCCGAGCACGCTCCTCGCGATCGAGCGAGAAGAGCGCGGGCACGTCAGGGAGATGCGCGAGCTCGATCTTGTTCTGCGCGACCCACTCGCCGTAAGGCTTCCGGGTCGCGACCTCGCGCTTGATCTCGTCGTCGGAGACGATGCGACGCTGGTTCACGTCGACGAGGAACATCTTGCCCGGAGCGAGGCGGCCCTTCTCGAGGATGTCCTCGGGCGGGAACGTGAGCACGCCGAGCTCGCTCGACATGACGACGAGGCCGCTCTTGGTCACGACGTACTTCGCGGGACGGAGGCCGTTGCGGTCGAGCGTGGCCCCGATGACGTCGCCGTCGGTGAAGACGAGCGCGGCCGGGCCGTCCCACGGCTCGACGAGCGACGCGTGGTACTCGTAGAACGCGCGCTTGTGCTCGGGCATGTCGGCCTGCGTGGCCCACGCCTCGGGCACGAGCATCATCATGACGTGCGGGAGCGAGCGACCACCGGCGACGAGGAAGTCGACGACGTTGTCGAGCGACGCCGAATCGGAGCCGTCGGGCCGGATGATCGGCTTGAAGTCGGGGAGGTGCTCCTCGAAGAGCTTCGAGGCGAGCAGCGACTCGCGCGCGCGCATCCAGTTCTGGTTGCCGCGGAGCGTGTTGATCTCGCCGTTGTGCGCGATGCGGCGATACGGGTGAGCGCGCTCCCACGTCGGGAACGTGTTCGTCGAGAAGCGCGAGTGGACGAGCGCGAGTCGGCTCTGGAAGTCGTCGGCCTGGAGGTCACGGTAGAAGTCCGTGAGCTTCTCCGGAAGCATGAGGCCCTTGTAGACGACCGTCTTCGAGGAGAGGCTCGGGAGGTAGAAGTCTTCACCGTAGCCCTTCGCCGAGCACATCTTGCCGGCGCGCTTCCGGATCATGAAGAGCGTGCGCTCGAACGCATGCGAGTCGCTCATGCGCGCGATGAAGAGCTGCTTCATCACGGGCATCGACGCGCGGGCGACGGGGCCGACGACGCGGATGTCGACGGGCACGTCGCGCCAGCCGATGACCTTCTGGTTGTGGTAGCGGACGATGTCCGTCAGCGTCTTCATCTGCAGCTCGCGCTTGATGTCGTCGCGCGAGAGGAAGCACTGGGCGACGCCGTAGTCGCCCGCGAGCGGGAGCTCCTTGCCCTCGTGGTAGAGGACGCGCTCGTAGTAGCGATGCGGGATCTGGACGAGGATGCCCGCGCCGTCGCCGGTGGACGGGTCCGAGCCCGCCGCGCCGCGGTGCGCGAGGCGCCGCAGGATCTCGAGGCCCATGTCGACGATGCGGTGGGAAGGCCCGCCCTTCAGGTCGACGACGAAGCCGAGACCACATGCGTCGTGCTCGTTCTGTGGGTCGTAGAGACCGACGGGGCCAGGAAGCGGCATCGACTCCTACTTATACCAAAGAAATGACGCGCTGCGCCAGCTCAGCCGTAACTCATAAGTGAGTTACGGTCTTCGTTCTACCTCTGCCTTCCAGTCGTGGCAACGTTAGCCGCGAGCGCAGCCATGGCCGACGACCAGCGAAAACCAGCGCGTCGAGACGGGACCGACCGGGTCGGTCTGGGGGCCCTCGCGGTCCTCGTGCTCGGGCTGGGCGTGATCGTCTGGCTCGCCCTCCCCAAGGACAGCGACCTGCGCGCCGCAGCCGACGGCGGCGCGCCGAGCGTCCACGGCGGCGAGTCCGGCGCGGGCGCGGCAGAGCCCGGCGAAGGAAAGACGAGCGGCTCTCTCGAACGGCTCGCCGAGGCGAGCGCCGAGCTCGCCGTCCTCACCGACAAGCCCGAGCTCGAGGTGGCGAAGGTCGCGGGCGCCGAGGCGATCGCGAGGCTGCTCGACACACGTCACTGCGGCGGCACCTGCGACGCGCTCCGCAAGGTCATCGCCGACCACGACCACTTCGAGGTCGAGGTCACCAAGGCCGACGACTACATCCTGCCGGCGAAGGACTCCTACGACACGATCGCTCCGGGGCTCACGCCCGCCGAGCGAGCGACGATCGCGTCGCGCACGGCGGTCGTCGTCATCCGCACACACGGGCCTTCGACGATCGATCAGCTGCCGGCGCGCGCCGCGTTCGCGGCAACGGCCGTGCTCGCCGAGGCGCTCTCCGGCCTCGTCTACGACGAGGCTGTGCGGCGCATCGAGACGGCAGAGCAGCACATGCAGCGCGTGATCACCGTGCCGCTCGGGCAGAACGTCTTCGTCCCGCGACACATCTCCGTGCAGCTCTACCGGCAAGAGGACGGCACCGCGCGCCTCCTCACGCTCGGCATGGCGCGCTTCGGCAGCCCCGACTTCACGATGCGCGGCTCGAGCATGGAGGCAGGGCCGTCGCTCGCGAACGTGATGAACGCGGCCGCGAGCTGGGCCGCGGCGACGAAGACCGAGCTACCGATCGTCGTGAGCCTCGCCGACGTCGCGCGTACGTCGGCGCATCGGCCAGAGGAGCTCGCAAAGGGACCGAAGGCCTCGCGCGCCCTGGCGCTCGACGCGGTCGACGTCGATCGCACCGAGGGTGACCCCGAGAACGAGATGCTCGAGCTGGTGCCGCCCGGCGGCGCGACGCGCGAGGCCTGGGACGGCGCCATCGGCGGGCTCTTCGGCGAGGTGCCGAAGGTCGTGTTCGCGAAGCTCGACAAGGAGCTCGACGCGATCGCGGCGCGCGCGCGCCGCGAGCTGCCCGGCGCCGTGAAGCGCTTCGAGTCGGGCGAAGGCGCGCTGTTCGTGAAGGGGCCGTTCCCGATCCCGGAGGCGTCGCGCCTCGACGGCGGCGCGAAGGAGGAGTGGATGTGGATCGAGGTCTCCGCGTGTGACGCGAAGGGCTGCTCGGGCGCGCTGTCGAACACGCCGGGCTACGCGACGAACCTCGCCGCGGGCAAGCCGGTGAGCGTCCCGCGAGACAAGGCCGCCGACTGGCTACTCAAGCTGAAGGACGGCGGCACCGCCGGCGGCGAGTCCGTCAAGGCGCTCGAGAAGCGATCGCGCTGACCCCTTCCGTGTTTCCGTGTTTCCGTTCGAGAAATGGATCACACTGAGTCGATGCGGATGCTGCGCGTGATGGCCGTCGTGGGCCTGGTGGCAGCCGTGTTCGCGGCATGTGGTGGGTCCGATGCGTCGGACGATCTCGGCGGCTCGAAGCCGACGACCACGACCGGCACGGACAGCGGCAAGCCCGCGACGACGACCGACGGCAGCACGACGACCGGAGACGCCGCGGCCGAGGCGCCGCCGCCGACGCCGAGCGGCTGCATCACCGACGTCACGCCCGGCGATCACACCTTCACGTGCGAGGGGCTCTCGGTCGACGTCTCGATCCCCACCGCCTGCGTGAAGCCCGGCTGCGGCCTCATCACCGAGATCCACGGCGACACCGGCACGGGCGCGCTCATGGACGCGAACACGAACCTGAAGGCGCTCGGCAAGCAGCGCGGCTTCGTCGTCGTCGCGCCGACCGGCCCGCCCTGGCCCGGCGGTCCCGGCAGCACGTGGCACCCGTCGGACGACGAGACGGTCGTGAAGATCATCCAGAAGGTCGCCGAGGTCTTCCGCACCGATCCGAAGAAGAATCACGTCACCGGCTTCTCGCGCGGCGGGTTCGTGGCGTGGCGGCTGCTCTGCAAGCACGCCGACATGTTCGCGTCCGTCGCCCCCGGCACCGCGGGCTCCTCCGCCGGCACGTCGAACGGCTTCACCTGCAACGGCGTGAACGAGGTGAGCTGCCCCTTCGACCCGAACCAGCAAGGAGGAATGCCCTCCGTCGAGGTGCCCGTCCTCTTCCTGATGGGGCGCACCGACACGCCGGTGCCGCTCGGCTGCACCTCACGCATCCGCGCGCAGGCGATCGCCGCCTGGGGCCTCACCACGCAGGCCGTCGTCGACGGCGATGCAAAGTACACGCATTCACGCTGGAGCAACGCGAAGGGCACGGTCTTCGAGAGCTTCGAGCACTCCTACGAGACGGACCCGACCGGGCCGTGGGGCGACGCGAAGGGACACTGCTTCCCGGGCAGCACGCTCGACCCGTTCGCGCCGCAGTACGCCGTCCCGTGCAAGCTCCCGAATGCATTCACGTGGGGCGAGCAGGTGATCGCCTTCTTCGAAGCGCATCCGAAGAAGTAACATCGCGTTCGTGCCGTATCGGAGCGCACGCGCAGCAGGGACGAAGCTCACGCCCGAGGCGGGGATCGCGCTCGACATGGTCCGGCAGTTCGCCGACCGGCATGCCTTCCTGCGAGAGCTCGTCCAGAACGGCATCGACGCCGGCGCGACGCGCATCGACGTGCGGGTCGAGCGGAGCCCCGACGGCGCGGTACGTACCACGGTCGAGGACGACGGCTGCGGGATGACCCGCGCGATCATCGAAGGACCGCTGCTCACGCTCTTCCAGTCCTCGAAGGAGTCCGACAAGACCAAGATCGGCAAGTACGGCATCGGCTTCATGTCCGTGTTCGCCATCGACCCGGACCGCGTCGACGTCCGCACGCGGCGCGCCGGAGAGGCCTGGCTCGTGAGCCTGTTCGGCGACCACTCGTTCGAGCTCTCCACGGCCCCCCCGCGCTCCGGAACCGGGACCCACGTGACGCTCCTCCACACGATGACCGCCGACGAGCTCGCAGTGCATGCCGAGCTGACGAAGGGCGCGCTCACCCGCTGGTGCAAGCACTCGCACGTGCCGATCACCTTCGTCGCGGTCGACGGATACGACGGCGGCGAGGTCGCGACGATCAACACGCCGATGACGCTGCCGGGGCTCGCGAGCCTCACGGTGACGGAGGGCGACGAGCGGTTCGTCGTCGCCGTCGGCGCGCCGGGCTCGTTCTCGGGCTTCTACAATCACGGCCTGACGCTCATGGAGTCGAGCGAGGCAGAGCCCGCGCTCGAGAGCGTCTACTTCAAGATCGACAGTCCGCGGCTCTCGCACACGATGAGCCGCGACAGCATCCGCCGGGACGACGAGTCGAGGCGGCTCATCGAACGCGTGGGTTCCCTGGTGGTCGGACCGCTCGCCGCCGAGCTCGGAGCGCGCATCGCCGAGGCCGCGATCGAGGCCGCATCCGCCCCGTCTTGCGAGAGGTACGCCGCGCTGCTCGGTGCCTACCTGACGCTTCCCGGCCTGGGCAATGCCGAGGCGCTCGTGCTGCCGCTCCTCGAGCCGCTGGGCGGAGCGACCACCATGCTCCTCGGGGAGGCCACCCACGGAGAGCGGACGCCGTCCGGAGATCGGGTGCTGTTCGCGGACGCGACCACTCCCCTCACCCGCGCGGTCGCCGCGACCGGGCGGGCGGTCGTGAGGCACCTGACGCTCGCGCACCTCCTCCGTGGAGCGCTCGGCGACGGCACCGAGCCCGCCGACGTCGAGTCCGTCTTCGCGTACGCGCACGAGAGCGCGGACCACGCGGGAGACGGGGCCATGCTCGCAGAGCTCGCGCGCTTGCTCTCCGCGGCAGGGCGCAAGGTCGCGCGCGCGCGCGTCGCGAGCTTCCACGGGAGCAGCAAGGACAGCCCCTATCGCGTGGTGAAGACCGCCGAGGACGCCGCGCTCCTCGACCCGACGACCGCGCTTCGCCGGCGATGGGGCACTGAAGCGACGCTCTTCCTCAACGTCGAGCACGCGACGGTGCGCCTCGCCCGACGTCGCGCGAAGACCGAGATCGCGCTCGCCGCGCAGCTCCTCTGCCGGACGATCTTGCTCGACGAGGGCCCGCTCGACGCCAAGGTCGTCGATCGCCTGCTCGACGCGGCCGCCGCGACGGTGAGCGGCCATGGCTGACCACGATCGCGTCGTCGCACGCGGCAAGATCAAGGTCGACGCGCGGAGGGCGATCGCCAAGCTCCGCGACCACCTGCTCGTCGATCTGCACCTCTACTCGACGGAGATCGCGCGCGTCGCGGTCGCGCTCGGGGCTTCGAGGCTCGATGTCGTCTGGGACGCCGACGACGTGATCCTGTCGTTCGACGGAAGGCCTCTGCCCATCGATGCGATCTCTCGCGCGCGCGACCACGTGCTCACACCCGACAGCGAGGTGGCCGACGGCGACGCGCTCCGCGTGCTCGGGATCGGGCTCAGCGCAGCGCTCGGGATCGGGCCTTCCTTCGTCGACGTGTACAGCGCCGACGCGGAGCGCTGCGCCCGCGTGCGGTTCGAGGCGAAGCACCTCGACGAAGATGCCAGCGCCGCATCGCCCGAGCCGATCAGCGTTGCTCGGCCCTCCGGCATGTCCGGACCGGGCATGCGCTTTCACCTGCGACGCCGGGTGAGCCTCGAGATCTTCGCCCGTGCCGTCCGCCGCGACGCGCCGCGCGAGATCGCGCTCCTCGTGAACGCGACGCGCGATGCGCCGCTCGCCGTGAGCGTCAACGGCGAGAGCATCCCGCAAGCGCCCGGAGCGCAGGTGCTCGTGCACGTCGACCTCGACGTCCCCGAAGCGACGCGCGCCGTCCTCGAGGTCCTCGCCCCCGCCGGTGCCGGCCTGCCGTGCACGAGGTTCATGGAGCTCGGCGTCCACCTCGTCGAGAGCTCGAGCCTCGGGCTGTCCGAGGCGAACGAGGGAGTGCTCCCGCTCCGCGTGATCGTCGATGCTCGGAGGCTGCCGACCAACGCGTCGCGCTCGGAGGTGCGCGCCGACGCCGAGCTCGTCACACGGGTTCGCGCGCGCGTCCCGGGCGCGCTGGCCGCGGCTCTCGCCGCCCTCGAGCCGCTCGCGCTCGGTCCCCCGAGCGCTCCTCGTGCCGCCGCGGCGATCGTCCTCGGCCATTCGGTGACCGTGACCGAGGCGCCGCGCGAGCGGTTCGAGGACGCGCTCGGTGCGATCGCCGCACACGTGGCCACGACGATGCGTGCGGGGAGGCGCGTGCCCCCGGATCACGAGCGGCTGATGCACCTTCCGCTTCTCCTCGACGCCACGGGCGACGCAATGACGCTCGCGGCGCTTCGCGGAGGGACGGCGGAGGCCCCGCTGCTCGTCTACACGGGCAAGCAGGCGGCGCCGCGCGAGCTCGCGCCGTGGCTCGCCGGGATCGTGTGGCACCGCGGGCGCCCGGCCGAGCGCGCCCTTGCCTTGCTCGTGCAGGCTTCGGCGAACGAGCGCGTGGCTCAGGCTCGCGAGGGCCATGAGCGACGGGCACGCGCCCTTGCGCATCCCGTCTCGCGGCCCGCGCTCTCCTCGTCCTCGTCGTACGTGCTGAAGCAGGCGTTCGCCGTGAGCGCGGGCCCGTATGCAGGTCTCGAGGGCGAGGTCGCGGTGATGCGCCGCGAGGGCGGCTATCGTCGCACGTCGACCGCGCGTCTCTTCGTCGACGAGCGCCCGCTCGAGACGATGCAGCTGCCCGGGGTCGCGCTTCCCGTCGACATGGCGCTCGCGTGGCCCGACGGCATCAAGGCACGACTCGCGTACGACGGCGTCGAGCGGAGCGAGAGCGTATCGCGGGCCGTCGTGTACGCGCTGCGCGTGGCCGCCATCGCCGTCGGCGAGCGGGTCGGGGCGAGCGACCCCGAGCTCGCTCGTCTCGCGATCCTCGCCTTCGCAGGCGCCACGCACACCCTCGGAGACGCGGCCTCGGCACGCGCGGCGCTCGCCGAGCTCTCACGCCAGGCCGTCTGGCCGACGACCGAAGGCGCGCTCGTGACGCTCGGCGCGATCGAGGCCTACGCAAACCGCACCGGCGCGCTGTGCGTCGCCCCGGCGAGCGCCGGGAAGTCCGCCGACGGGCGCCCCGTCGTCGTGATCGAGCACGGCAAGTCGTTGCTCGCGCTGCTGCCTCACGGCACTGCGCTCGTGGACTACACGCGGGTGCTCGCGCGCCCGAAGGGCGCCGTCGAGGAAGCGATCGCCGCCCATGGTGCGCCGTGCCCTCTACGCGTACCGGTCGCGCGCAAGAACGTCGTCGGCTTCGTCGGCATCGGTCCCAATCGCAAGCGCATCCTGCACGGCGGCGCGGTGCTCCGCGACGAGGCTCATACGTATCGCAACGGTCCCGTGCTGATCGTGCTCGAAGATCGCGCGGCGGTCCCGACGCCCGAGCACGACAGGCTCCTCTGGTCCTCGCCGGATCTCGGCCTCACGCACCGCGAGGAGGACGCGCTCCTCGAGCTCACCGTGGATGCTTGCGAGCGTGGCGACCTCGCGCTCGACGTCGTCTCCGATTACCTCGAGGCCGCGCAGCGCAAGCTCGCGGCGCGAGCGAAGCTCGATGGCCGTCGTGACGAGGGGCAGTGGGCGGCGGCTCTGGAGCCCCGGCTCGCCGCGCTCCCCGCGCGGGTCGAGCGCACGAGGCGCGAGCTCGCGAAGGCCGCGCTGCTGGCGCGCAAGCGCGTCCCGAGCGGCGCGCCGGCCGATGCGCCGTCGGCGACCGTGAGCTCGCCGAGCGGCATGGTGACGGCGACCCTCCTGCGCGGCAGCGACAGGGCTCCCGTGAACGGCCCGGTCCTCTATGACGGCCACCTCGTCGAGTCGCGGTCGCTCGTCGCCGCGCCCGTGCACATCACCGTCGAGGTGGCCCAGGAGGGGCTGCTGAAGGACTGGGCGACGCTCTCGGAGCACGGCCTCGCGTGGGCACGCCAGGCCGCGCTCGATGCCGTCCTCCGGCTCCTCGCCGACCTCGCGCGCACCGACGGCTTCGCGAACGACGCAGACGCGCTGCGGCTCTGCGAGAAGCTCGCCGAGAGCGAGACGGCAATGGTCCGCGGTCGCATCGTTCCCATCCTGCGCGCGGCTCGCTGGCCTACCGTCCAGGGAGGCATGTCGACGCTCGGGGCGACCGGTACGCTCTCGTACGGCACGGAGGCCTACTCGCCCTATCGCACGTCGAAGGAGGCCTCGCCGTACGACGCGCCCGCGCTCCACCTCCCGGACACGCCGATGGGGCGCCTGCGACGAAGCGCGCTCGAGCGCACCGGCTTCGAGCTCGCGGACGTCACGAGGCCGGTCGCGCGCCTCCAGGATCTACGCGCGCGCGGTGCGTGCGCAGATACGCCGGCGCCCCGCCTCCCGGGCACGCCGGCGCATCCGCTCCTGCGCCTCTCGCTCGCGAAGGCAGGGGTGACGCTGGCCGAGGGAGAGCTCGAGCTCGTGGAAGGCCCGACCTCGGTGGTCACCCGCGTCGACGGGCGGGGCGCGCTGCAGCCGCTCTCCTTCGCGCTCCCCGTCCCTGCGCACGTGATCTTTCGCTGCTCGGGAGAGGTAGGCCCGAGCGTCGGCGCCGAGCTCACGGCGGCCACGGTGCACCACCTCCGCGAGCTCGCGCGCAAGGCGGTGCTCGACGAGCTGCCGCCGTTCGTACGCGATCGCCTGCGCGCGCTCGTGTGCGCCGAGGTCGCGCGAGCAGAGCTGACTCCGGCCGACGCCGCGCTCGCTGTGTTCATGAGCAAGGAGGGCTCCTTCTGGTCGCTGGCGCAGCTCATCGAGCTCGGCACCGTCCGGCGCACGCGGGACCGCGCCCTCTGGGCAGTGCCCAACCCCAACGCGCCCATCGTCGTGCTCTCGGACGAAGAGGCGCACCTGCTCGCGTCGGTGCTCCGTACCCAGGACTGCACCGACGAGCTCCGCGAAGCGCAGCGCGGCCACGAGCGACGGACCGCGGCGCCGCTGGCAGCGCTCTCGCTGTCAGAGCACTTGCGTGCATCATGCATCTATACGTTCTCCCTCGACGAGGGCGGGATACGCGGTGAGGTCGGCGTGCTCCGGCCGTCGCACGCGGGGGACCGCGGCATCTCCGTCCACACCACCATGCGGCCGGTGACGACGACCGACGACGGCCCCTCCTCCTGGCCGACCGTCGCAACGGTCGACGTCGAAGGGCTGGAGACGACGCGCGGCTTCGACGGGCTCGCCGATCGTACCGCCACGATGCGCATCCAGCGGACCGTTCGCGCGGCCGTCGCGGCCCATGCGGTCGAGATCCTGCCGGCGCCGCCCGGAGCGCTCGGGGTGCTCCGGACGCCCGCGCCCTTCATGGCGCGAAATCCGGACGGGCGAGCGACCGACCTGCCCGTCCCGTGCATGGGTGTCTTCTGGCTGTCGCCCGAGTGGCCCGAGGCGCCGACGGTTCATGTCGAGGCGCTCGACGTCGTCGACCCGTTCCGGAGACCACGCATCGGCAAGCTCGACGAGGCGCACCACCGGGTGCTTCCGATCGCGGGGCGCGTCTGGATCTGCGCGGGGGAGGCGCGACTCGAGGCGGCCCTCGAGCTCGTCTTCCGCTTCGCCCACGGGCGGCTCGGCCCGCAGCTCGCGGCGGCGTCGACGGCGCTCCGGAGCGCGTCTCCCGACGAGCTCGCAGCCTACGTGTGGGACCTGCGGCTGCTCGGCGCGCGCAGTGACGGCGACCCCGTGAAGGAGCTCGCCTCGGATCGCCCCGACCCGGCGCTCATGCGCGTCGCCGCGCGGCGGGCCCCCCATCTCGTCGACGCGGCGACAGGCGATGCCCCCGCGGCCCCGGTGATCTTGCCGTCTCCGCTCGTCGCGGCGATGGCGGCGATGCGTACGCCCCCGGCCACGACCCCGACCCCGACCACGGCCACGACCGACGCGCCTCTTCCCGAAGCCACGTTCCTCCACGGCCTCGTGCGCTGGGTCGTGGAGCTCGTGACGCCCGCTCCGGAGCCCGAGAGCGAGTCGCCGCTCACGCAGTCGCTCGAGAAGGCGCTCACCGCGATGAAGCTGACAGGCGAGCCCGTCGCGCGCGTCGTCGAATCGAAGCGCGGACGCCCCGTCCGCTACGACGCGAAGAAGAAGCTCGTCGTCGTGAACCCCTCGCACCCGACGGCTGCCGCCCTCGAGGCCCATCCGTCGTGCGAGGTCTTCCTCCTCGCGGCGGCCGTGAGCGAGATCAACCGCGAGCTCGTCTCCGTCACGGACGCCGAGGAGGCCGCCGTCCTCCTCGATCTGCTGCGCGACGGCTGACCCTCACTTCCCGGCGAGCCGGCCGGTGCGTTTTCTCGACCCGCGGGCCCTCGGGACATTCCCGAAGGCCGCACTTCGCGGGGGTTTCCGGTGTCCTGTTTCCCGTTTCGGGTCTCCTGCACTATGGGTCTCCCTGCCGTGTCCTCGAAGCCGCCCCCTCCATCGTCTCGTCCGCGGATGAGCTCGGCCCCGCCGAGCGTTCCCAGGAACGTGCGCGTGAAGAAGCTGATGGATGACGTCGACCCCGTCCCCGCGAAGCCGCCCGCACCGGAGGCAGCCTCGCCCCGGTCCACGCGCCTCGCGAAGGTATTGAAGTGGGTCAAGCGACTGGCGGTCGTCGCGGCGGCGATGCTCGTCATCGGCGTGCTGAGCGCCTGGGCCCTCATCCGCCACTACGAGGCGGACCTGCCGAGCGTGGCCGAGCTCGAACGTGGATACCACCCGTCGCAGGTGACGCGCGTCGTCGCGCGCGACGGCACGCTGCTCGCGGAGATCTTCACCGAGCGCCGTACGGTCGTCAGCATCGACGACCTCCCGCCTCACGTGAAGCTCGCCGTCCTCGCCGCCGAGGACGCGAACTTCTATAACCACGAAGGCCTCAACTACCTCGGCATCGCGCGTGCGTTCGTCATCAACCTCCGCTCCGGTCGCACGCGGCAGGGCGGCTCGACGATCACGCAGCAGGTGGTGAAGAACATCCTGCTCGACACGCAGGAGCGCACTTACAAGCGGAAGATGCGCGAGGCGCTGCTCGCGCGCCGGCTCGAGCAGGAGCTCTGCCCCACGTGCGGGACCGACGACGAAGGTCACCGCCGGCGCAAGGACAAGATCCTCGAGCTCTATCTCAATCACATCTACTTCGGCTCCGGGCGCTACGGCATCGAGGAGGCCGCGCGCTACAGCTTCGGCAAGCCGGCGAAGGAGCTCACCATCGCCGAGGCCGCGATGCTCGCGGGGGTCCCCGCGGGCCCCGAGATCTACTCGCCGAAGCGCGATCTCAAGCGCGCGCTCCAGCGCCGTGAGTTCGTCCTCCAGCAGATGCACGAGAAGGCGTTTCTCAACGACGCCCAGTACGAGGCGGCGAAGGAGGAGTCCGTTCGCCTCGCGCCCGCGCACGAGACGGACAGCGAGCTCGCTCCCGAGGCGGTCCTCATCGCCAAGAAGCTGCTCCTCGAGCTCGAGCCCGATCGCGGTCCGCGCGGCGGCTTCACCATCACGACGACGATCGATCCGCGCCTTCAGGCCGCCGCGCGCAAGGCGCTGCGCGAGAACGTCCAGGCCTACGACAAGCGGCACTCGCTCGTCGCGCCGCTGAAGGCGCCGAGCGTCGCGCAGGCTCCCGGCAAGGGAAAGAAGGCCTCTTCGGCCGCGCCGCCGCCCGTGTTCGACGGAACGCCCAGCTTCGAATCACACAAGGTCTTCACCGGCGTGGTCGTGTCCTCGGACGACGTCGCGGGCACGATCGACGTGCGCGTCGGCACGGTCCTCGGCTCCGTGAAGGTTGCAGACTACAAGCGTTACAATCCCCAGGGGCTCTCGCCGAGCCAGTTCGCCGAGGTCGGCGCGCGCGTGCGCGTGAGCCTGCTCGCGCCGGTCCCGAACGTGGTGGCGCCGCTGCGTGAGGGCGCGCCCCCGTCGCCCACCGCGAAGGTTCCGCTCCGCCTCGAGCTCGGCCCCGAGTCGGCGTCGGTGACGCTCGACGTGCGCACGCGCCAGGTGCTCGCGCTCGTGGGCAACTACGAGGGCGCCGCGGGCGGTCTCGACCGCGCGACGCAATCGAGGCGCCAGCCGGGCTCGACCTTCAAGCCGGTCCTCTACTCGTATGCCATCCACTCGCGCCGCTACACGCCGGCCACGCTCGTCGACGTGCAGCCCACCGTGTTCGCCGGCAACTACAAGCCCGGCAACTACGAGGGCTGGACCGGGACCGACCCGCTCCGGCTCCGCGAGGTGCTCGCGAACTCGGTCAACGTCGGCGCCGTGCACGTCCTCGAGGACGTGGGGCCAGCGAGCGTCGTCGACTGGGCCAAGGCGCTCGGCATCCAGTCGACGCTGAAGCCCGACCTGTCGCTCGCGCTCGGGTCGTACGAGATCCATCCGATCGAGCTGGTGGGCGCCTATGCGACCTTCGCGGCGGGCGGCATGTACGAGGAGCCGCGGATCGTCACGCGCATCGTCGGCCCCGACGGCAAGGACGTGGAGCTCAAGGCAGCACCGCCCCCGCGTCGCGTGCTCGACCCCGCCGAGGCCTACGTGACCACGAGCCTGCTCCAGAGCGTCATCGATCACGGCACCGGGACGAAGGCGAAATCTCTCGCGCGCCCCATCGCCGGCAAGACGGGCACGAGCAACGATTCGAAAGACACCTGGTTTTCCGGGTATTCGACCGAGATCGCGAGCGTCGTGTGGGTCGGCTACGATGACAACAAGCCGCTCGGCTCCGGGGAGACCGGCGCGTCGACCGCGCTGCCCGCGTGGATCGCACTGATGAAGGCCGCACACGAGAACAAGCCCCGCGCCGAGTTCCCCCGGCCGCCCGGCGTCGTCACCGTGTCGATCGATCCGAAGACCGGCAAGCGCGCGGCGACCGAGGAGGGAGCGATCGACGAGGTGTTCCTCGAGGGCACCGAGCCGACCGAGTCCGCCGAACCGCCGAAGGACGACGCGGGCCCGGCGGCGACCGATGCCGCCGCGACCGCGACCACGACCACGACCACGACCACGGACGCAGGTGCCTCGCCGTGAAGCGCATCGCGCTCACCTTCGCGCTGGGCATGCTCGCGTCCACCGCTGCGGCGCAGCCGGCCGACAAGAAGCCGGCGCCCGCGCCCGTTCCCGCCCCCGCGCCGGTTCCCGCGCCTCCGCTCGCTCCGCCGCCTCTCCACGCGAGCGCCATCCTCCGCCTCGCCCACGAGATCGCCCAGGGCATGGGGCCCATTCCCGCCGGCGCGATCGTCGTCGCTTCCGCCGTCGCGAGCGACATTCCCGCGCCGAAGGCCGACGAGCTCGCGGTGCGGATCGCCGCGCAGGTCGCGGGTCGGCTCGGGCTCGCCAAGGCTCACCCTCAGCCCGCGGCTCTCGCGGTCGCGCGCGGCGTGTCGGGCCGCGCGGCCTCGCTCGTCTACCTGCAGGTCGAGATCGTCAAGGGCGAGCTCCGCGTGACGGCCGACCTCTATCCCGTCGTGTCGAACGGCTGGGAGCGTCTGCGCAATCCCGTCCCGGGCCCGCGCGCGCATGCCTTCGCGATGGCACCGCTCGACGCCGAGGTACGCGGCTTCCTCGCTCCCGTGATGCTCGAGCAAGCGACGCTCCACAAGATCAAGCACGACGAGGGAGAGGTGCTCGCGATCGGCTGTGGCGACCTCGACGGCGACGGCGGCCTCGAGCTCGTCCTCGTCACGCGCAGCCGGGTCGCCGTCGCGAAGGTGCGGGCAGGCAAGCTCGTCGTGCAGCGCGCCGCGGCCTGGAGCACGATCGCCTCGCGCGCGCCGGTGCCCATGCGCGACCCGCTCGCCTCGGTGCTCGTGTCGCCGCGCGGACATCGTGGCGAGATCCTCATCGGGACCACCGATCGCGGCGGCGTCGCGCTCGACGGTACGCTCGTCGCCCGACGCCAGCTCACCGGGCTGCCGGTGCCTGGGGGTGAGGGCGAGGCGTGTGCGAGCCCGAGCCCGGAGCTGGGCGCGTACGACGGCAACGTCGTTCCCTGCGATCTCCCGGTGGCGCCCAAGGCTCCCGCGGGCGCCGGCGCGGCGAAGGCGGCACCACCGAAGGTCTCCGAGCCGCTCCCCCTCTTCATTCCACCCGTCCCCCGCTACGACGCGATCGCGACGCTCGACGCGATCGCGCGGGACGGCGCGGTCGCGCACGTCGTCGCCGTCCGCGAGCCGAACGGCCGCATGCACATCCGAAGGCAGGACCTCGGCGTGCCGCGTCCGATCGAGGTCGTCCTCGACGGTACGGGTGCGCAGGTCGCGCTCGTCGATCTCGATCTCGACGGCTCGCCCGAGCTCGTCACGACGAGCGACGGACCGGACGACGGCATCGTGGTGTCGAGCTTTGCCAAGGGCGCCGTGACGGCACGCCTTCGCTTCCCCGCGAAGGAGCCGGTCCGCGCCCTCGGGGTGTGCCCGCCGGAGGAGAGGGGCGTTCCGGGGATCGTCGCAGTGGTCGGCAACGAGGTGTGGCTTGTCCGCTGAGCGAGGCGAGCTCTCGCGGCGAGGCGCGCTGCGCGCCGCCACCGCCGCCGCGACGCTCGCGCTCACGGGTCTGTCGGCCCTTCCCTGCTCCCCCTTCGTGCGCGAGGCACAGGCCCGCGGCCGCAACGCGGTCGGCGGCAAGCTCTCTCTCCGCGTTCCGTGGCCGATCCTCGCGTTCGATCCGCATCGGCTGGAGGACGCCACCGCGGCGATCTTCGGCGAGGCGCTCTTCGACACTCTCTATGCGCGCGACGAGGCCGGAGCGTTCTCGGCGTCGCTTGCCGAGGCCGACCCGGAGCCCGAGGGCTCGAGCCTGCGCGTGCGCATCCGCACGGGCCTCCGCACGGCGAAGGGCCGCGCGCTCGAGGCGCGCGACGCTGCAGCGGCGATCGCACGCTCGCGCACGCTGGGCGGGCGGGCCTGGCTCGCGGACGTTCCGCCTCCGAAGGTCGACGGCGGCTCGCTCGTCTTCGCGATGCGTGACGCGAGCCGCCTCGTTCGCGCGCTCGCGTCGCCCATCGTCGCGATCGTGCCGACCAACTTCACGAGCGACGCACCCGACGGGACGGGCCCGATGAAGTTCGGGGTGCGCGGCGACGCCGTCGTGCTCGCGCGCAATCCCCTCGCGGCCCGCGGCCCCTCGTACCTCGACGAGGTCGTCCTGCGCGCCGCCCCCGATCTCGCGGCGTCGCTGCGCGCATTCGAGAGCGGAGCCGACGACCTCGGCTGGCTCGGCTCCGGGCTGCACGAGCCGCGCGCCGGCTCTCGCCCGTTCGACTTCGGCGCCGCCGGCTGGGCCGTCCTCTTCACCGGCCGCGATGCCGCGGCGTGGGACGCGCCCGGCGTCGCGCAGCGCATCTGCGACGGCATCCCGCCCGCTCGCCTGTCGTACCTCGCGCTCGGTCCGGCCTGGACCACCGAGCCGGAGCAAGGGTGGGGTGGGCCTCCGACCCCTCTCCATGTTCGCGAGGACGCCCCGTGGCTCGTCGAGCTCGCCAAGGCGATCGCCGCCACGATCTCGCGTCCCTCGCACGAGGTGACGGCAAAGCCCGTCCCCGCGCTCGAGATCTCGCAGCGACGCACCTCGCGCAATCACACGCTGCTCCTCGACGTCGTGCGGCCCGTTGCGCCCGGCGGTTTCGCGGCGATGATCGCCCTCGCCACCGCGGACAACGCGCTCCGTGCGAGCGAGCTCGTACAGCATCCGCCGAAGCTCGGGGAGATCCCCCCACGCACCATGACCCGCACGATGCACTGCGGCGTGGTCGGAGAGATCCGCGTCCAGGGCGGCCGCGCCCCCGACGTCCTGCTCGCCGCGTCGTCCACGAGCGCGAGCTTCGACCTCAGCGCCTCGACGCGCGCACGCCCGCGCTGAGCCGATGGGGGGAGCCCCCGTGACGACCGACCCGGACGATCGGTCGCCGACATCGCGAGCAACGCCGCCGAGCTACGCGAGCCGTTCTACGGGACGACCTGGATCGCTCCGAACATGAGCGACGGGTGGAACATGCAGTCGTAGCCATAGGTGCCCTTCGTGGGCATCACGACGGCGATCGAGCCGCTGTCCGGGTCGCTGTTCTGGAGCACGATCGGGCTGGCCATGTCGCCACCGTTCGGCTGGAGCGGATGATTGAAGAAGCTGCCCTTGAAGGTGACAGTGGTGCCGGCCTTCACCTTCGGGCAGCGGTTCGTGTACTGCGCCGGCGCGGCGCCGGTCGGGAAGGTGATCTCGATCGTCGTCAGCGCGGTGAGGTCGCCGCCGTTCGCGCCTGCCGGGGCGTCGAAGTCCGTCTGCGAGCAGCCGCCGACGACCACGCCGGTCTCCGCGGAGCCGGTGTCGACCGGCGACGTGTCCGCGGGGGCGGTCTCGGGGACCGCGGCGTCGAACAGCGGTTTCGGGCCCGGCGCGGCGGGTTCGTCGCCGGCGCACGCGTAGAACGCGAGCGGCAGGGCGGAAATCGAAGCGAGTCCGAGAAGCAGGCGGCGCATGGCAGACCTCCAGATTTCTGAATTCGTACCATGGTTCGTGCGTTGTCCGTTCATGACCGCTTCGAAGGTCGGAGGGGTCGCCCTCCCGAAGGTCAGCTAGGCCGTGTGCAACGCACACGGCACAGCTTCCCGAAGGTCAGCTAGCCTGAGCACCGCTTGCGTCTCGCCCCTCGCCTCGCTCTCACGTTCGGTTTGCTCGCCGCGGTCTCGACCGCAGGCGTCGGGCTCGCCGTGCGAACGCGCCTCGCCGAGAAGGAGACGACCCGCTTCCAGAACGAGGTCAAGGGCGTCTGCGATCGCCTCGTCGACGAGATGAGACGCCAGGGCGAGGCCGACCACACGCTCATCGCCGGCTCGTGCCAGAGCGGCGAGCTGGTCGAGCGCGTCGGCATCGCGATGGATCGCGGCGACCTCGACGAGCGACGCACGAGCTTCTCGGAGCTCGTACGAAACCAGCGGCGCGCGTTCGATCTCGACGAGCTGGTGCTCGGCATCGAGGGCGGCGACCTCGTCGGAGCGAGCCCCACGACGCTGCTCGGGCTGCCCGCTCGCGAGGTCGACACGCTGCTGCGCGGCAATGCCGAGCGCTTCACCATCCGCACGGGCCCCGTGCCCGCGCTCGTCTCGCGGTGCACGAAGCGCTCGGACGGCGGGCGCGTCGCCGGTCTCTTCGCGGCACGACAGGTCGACCCGCTGCTCGAGCGCCTCGCGCGCACGCTCGACGTGACCGTCGCTCCGTCGTGGCCGAGGCCAGTCGCGACTGCGACCGTGGAAGACGACGCGAACGCGAAGAGGAAGAACGGAAAGCCCCGCGGCGGAAAGCTGCCGCGCGCCGCGGCGAGCGCAAGCGCAAGCGCAAGCGCGAGCGCGAGCACACGCACGAGCGAGGTGGCAGGGCGCTCGGCGGCGGACTCGGGCGAGCTCGCGCGCGCGCCGTGCAAGCTCACCGACGACGACGGCGCCGTCCTCGCCTTCGACGTGCTCAAGTCGACCAAGGAGCTCGACGCGAACCTGCACGACGTCGATCGCAGCGTCGGGCTCTACGCCGCGATCTCGGCGGCCGTCGCGTTCCTGGTCGCGATCTTCCTTGCGCGCAGCCTGGGCCGACCGCTGTCGGTCCTCGCGACGGAGGCGGGCAAGGTCGCCGCGGGCGAGGCGCGCCCCCTCGAGGTGCGTGGCTCGGGCGAGGTGCAGGAGCTTGCGACCGCGTTCGACCGCATGATCCAGGACCTCGCCGTCACGCGGCGCCGCCTCGCGGCCGCGAGCCGTGTCGCCGCCTGGCGCGAGGTCGCGCGTCGCGTCGCGCACGAGATCAAGAACCCGCTCGCGCCGATCCGCGCCGCCGTCGAGACGCTGCGTCGCCTCCGCGCCCGCGACGACCCGCGGTTCGACGAGTACTTCGACGAGGCCACGCGCACCGTCCTCGACGAGGTGCACCGCATCGCCAACATCGTCACCGAGTTCACGCGGTTCGCGCGTCTTCCGCAGCCGAGGCCGCAGGACATCGACGCCGAGGAGATCGCGCGGCACGTCGTGCAGATCCACAAGGCGGCCGCCGGCGACGTATCGCTCGCGTTCTCCGCGCAGCGCCGCGCGCCGTCGCTCCGTGCCGATCGCGATCAGGTCATCCAGGTACTGACGAATCTCGTGCAGAATGCACTCGAAGCCGTGAAGGACATCCCCGGCGGCGCCGTCACCGTGTCGACCGACACCGACGGTCACTACGTCACGTTCTCCGTCGCCGAC